>Ga0081455_10007864_pt1 | contig 11162 bp, 8 predicted proteins | sample TabmetS3T2R1_FD_70207 | JGI IMG/M metagenome (GOLD analysis project Ga0081455, IMG submission 70207) | Tabebuia heterophylla rhizosphere microbial communities from the University of Puerto Rico - S3T2R1 | ecosystem: Host-associated > Plants > Roots > Rhizosphere ... | reverse complement strand
AGGGCCGATGCTCTTTGGGCGATTGCCAGGTCTTACGCCAAGCTCGGAGATAAGAGGAAAGAGCGCGCGCTGCTCTCGGACGCGATCAAAGCGACGGAACGGCAAAGCGGCGATCGAGACAAAGCCGATGCCTTATTGTCGGTCGCCGGGTATTACATTAGGCGCGGAGAAAAGGAGAAGGCGCGCGGGCTGTTGTCGAGAGCGGTCATGGCGGCGGAACGGCTGAGCGACGATCTATACAAATCCTCTGTCCTGCGGCGTATTTTCGAGTCTTACGTCGGACTCGGAGAGACGACGAAAGAAAAGGCCCTGCTCTCGGACGCGATCAAGGCGGCGGAACGGCTCGGCGGCGAGCGATACAAAGCTGACGCCTTCTCGGCGATCGCCAGGTCTTACGCCAGACTCGGAGTGACGATGAAAGACGGCGTCTTGTTGAAGGAAGCGCTCAAAACAATGGAACGAATCGGGAATGATTCATACAAAGTCTCTCTTTTGGGGGAGATTGCCGATTCCTACGCCAAGATAGGAGATAAGGAGAAAGCGCGCTCGCTGCTCTCGGACGCGATCAAGACCGTGGGCGCGTTCAAGGAGGCGTCACGGGGCGTCGAAACTAACTCTTTTTACAAAAGCCTTATTCTGACAAATGTCTTTCAGTATATCGACAGTCTCGGAGACCATGAGCTAGAGCGATCTCTCCTGGAAGAAACGATCAAGGCGGCGGAGGGCGTCACTGAGCCCGCATACAAAGCCTCAACTCTGAGAGAGATTGCCGATTCCTACGCCAAGCTGGGAGATAAGGAGAAAGCGCGCTCGCTGCTCTCGGACGCGATCAAAAAGACGGAATTTATCGATGACGACATCTCCAAAGCCAGTTTTTTGAGACTGATTGTCATATCCGTCGCCGAACTCGGAGTTACAATGAAAGACGGCGCCTTGCTGGAGGAAGCGATCAAGGCGGCGAACCGGATCGGCGAGGATGAATACAAAGCCGATGCTCTGATCGGGATTTTTAGGTCTTACGCCAGGCTCGCCGAATCATCGAACGACCCGACCTTATATGACAAACCCTTCAAGCTGACCGTATGGCCTAGGAACGATGACGAAAAAGACCGGGTGCTCGACGCAATCCTGTCCTCAAAATTGGCGATCGCCGACGTCGGCCGACTGCGCTCACTAATCTCGCGCTACCGGAGCGAAAGAGAACAAGTCAGGGCGCTGGCGCGTGTTCTGATGGCGTGTTCGCATCCCGAATTGATCGAAAGTAATTAGTGCGCGACCGCCTTCTCCGCCCCCAGCCCGGTGTTAGCGCGTACATTCAACTCGGTGAACTTCTCTTCGGCCTCAGGCTCGCGTCCGGTCAACGCGCCCAGCGCCGCGCCCAGAAACCCGAGCGGGATGCTGACGATCCCCGGATTTTCCAGCGGAAACACGGCGTCGCCCTTCATAATGCTCGGACTGAGCAGGATCAGAATCAGCGACGACAGCAAACCCGTAGCCAACCCGGTCACCGCGCCTCTGGTGTTGAACCGCCGCCAAAAGAGCGACAACACGATCACCGGCAGATTGGCCGAGGCCGCCACCGCGAACGCCAGCGCGACCAGGAAGGCCACGTTCGCGTTCGGCCCGAGCAAGATGGCGATCAGGATCGAGACCGCCCCGACGACGAAGGCCGTGACGCGCGCCACGCGAACCTCTTCGCCCGGCGAACGTTCCTTGCCACGATGCAGAACGTTGGTCCAGAAATCGTGCGCGAACGAGGTCGAGGCGCTGATGGTCAGTCCGGCCACGACCGCCAGGATCGTCGCGAACGCGATGGCCGAGATGAACGCGAAGAAGAAGTCGCCGCCGAGCGTCTGCGCCAACAACGGCGCGCTCATATTCGTCCCGCCGTTCTTGGCTATGAAGTCACGCCCGACGATCGTCGCCGCGCCGAAGCCGAGGAAGGTCGTCAGGATGTAGAAACCGCCGATGATCAGCATCGCCCAGACCACGCTCGCGCGCGCCGTCTTTGCGTCGGGCACGGTGTAAAAACGCACCAGGATGTGCGGCAAGCCTGCCGTGCCGAAGATCAGGGCCATTCCCAACGAGATAAGGTCGAGCGCTCCGTACGGCGGTTTGTAGCGCAACCCCGGCGTCAGGAAGTTCTGCGTCACCACATTGCCCTGCGCGTCGTGATAGCTGACCTGCGTCACGGCGGCGAAGAAGTTCCCGAGGCTGAACCCGAAATGCTTCAACACCAGAAGGCTCAGCAGAATCGTCCCGCCCATCAACAGAACCGCCTTGACGATCTGCACCCAGGTCGTCGCCAGCATCCCTCCGAAGACGACGTAAACGATCATCAACGCGCCGACGGCGACGACCGCCGTGTGAAAAGTTACGCCGGCGCCTTTCAATAGAAGCGACACGAGCGCGCCCGCGCCCACCATCTGCGCGATCATATAAAACGCGCTGACGGTCAATGTCGACAGCGCGCCCATCGCCCGCACCGGGCGCGGACTCAGCCGGTAGGCCAGCACGTCGGCCATCGTGTATTTGCCCGCGTTGCGCAGCGGTTCGGCCACGACCAGCAGCACGGTCAAATAGGCCACCAGCCACCCGACCGAATACATGAAGCCGTCGTAGCCCTGGAACGCGATGATCCCTGCGATGCCCAGGAACGAGGCCGCGCTCATATAATCGCCCGCCACAGCCACGCCGTTCTGCCACGCGGTCAACGAACGCCCGGCGGCGAAATAGGCGCTCGACCCTGCAGACCGCCTCGCGGCCCACCACGTGATGTAGAGCGTTACGGCGATGAAGACCAGAAACATCCCAAGCGCAGTCGACATCGTTCACTCGCCCCCTTTCAGCCGCGCCTGCGCCTTGTGGAGGATCTTCCGCGCCATCTCGTCGAAGCGCCCCGCCGCGCGCACGTATAACGCGGCGATGATCCAGGCCATGAAGAACTGCGACAGCGCGAACAAATAAGCGAGATTGATCACGCCCAGAACGCGACGGCTCATCAACCCCGGCGCGTACCCGACCAGCGCCGGCAAGGCGAAGTAATAGACGATGAAAAATATCACCGCCGGCGCGATGAATCTGCGCTTGGCGGCGATCAGACTCTTGAATTCGTCCGTCGCCGCGACGCGCTCCCAATCGGCGGATTCGATAGTCTCTTTCGACCCGCCCCGGTCGTTCAACTCACTTGCAGTTGGCATAACCTCCCCTTGTGTCACGAAATTCTGTAGATCGAATGCTTGTGATGTGAAGGTGGGAAAAGCATTACTATTGAACAGCGCGCGGATTATAGGCCAAGGCGCATCCCGGCGCCAAACTTCCGCCTGGTTGAATAAAACATAGTTTCCCCGTCTTGCCATTCCGCAATGAATCCCCTACCCTGACCGCGCTGTAAGCCGCATAACGACAAAACCCGACTCATTTTCGGAGGCCGCTGATGATTCTCAATCGTGCGCTCAGACGCGCTGTTCGCTATTTCCCAAACAACACCGCGACGATCCACGAAGGCCGTAAACAGAGCTACCGCGAGTTGTGGGAACGCGCGCAGGCTTTGTCGAAGGCGCTGAGCGAGCTCGGCGTGCGGCGCGGCGACCGGGTCGCAATCTATTTGCTCAACAGCCCGCAATTTCTCGAAGTTGTCTATGCCTGTTTTGAAATCGGGGCTGTGGTCGTGCCGCTCAACACGCGTCTGGCCGCCGACGAGCTGGTCTTCATCGTCAACGACGCCGACTGCGTGGCCTTCATCACTGACGAGACGCTCCAGCCGCTCGCGGCTTCCTTCAGCCCAAGACTTGAAGGCATCAATCGTTACGTGGCCGTCAACGGGTCAAACGAATTCAGCGATTACGAAACATTGATTGCGCGACACATCAACGACAAATCCGGCGACACGTCTAATGACAAATCGCGCCCCAAATCGGGGCCGGAATCAGACGAAGGGCCGTCGGAAGAAGATCTGGCGGGGTTGTTCTACACCAGCGGAACCACTGGATTGCCCAAGGGCGTGATGCTCAATCACAGAAATCTGTGGATGAACGCAATGCATACGCTGGCCACGCGCGCGCCCGAGCCCGGCCCCGTTTTCCTGCACGCGGGGCCGATGTTTCATCTGGCGACTTTTCCCGCCGTCATCAACATCACCCTGATCGGCGGCGCGCACGCGATCCTGCCTAAATTCGACCTCAAAGCGCTGATGGAGATTGTCGAACGCGAGCGCGTAACCAGCACTGTGCTCGTGCCTACGATGATAAATTTGCTGATCAGTCATCCGGACATCGGCAAACACGACATGAGCAGTTTGCGGCGCATCACCTACGGCGCGTCGCCGATGCCGGTGGAACTGCTTAAACGCGCGATGAAAGTCTTCCCCGGCGTCGAATTCTTCCAGGGGTACGGCCAGAGCGAATCGAGTCCGCTGTTGACCTCGCTGATGCCCGAAGACCACATCACCGAAGGCGCCGAGCGGATCACGCGCCGCCTGGCCTCGTGCGGCCGTCCGGTCATCGGCGTCGAAGTGGAAGTGGTTGATGAGAACGACCGTCCAGTCAAGCCAGGCGAGGTTGGTGAAATCGTCGCGCGCGGCCCGAACGTGATGATGGGTTATTGGAAACGGCCCGAAGAGACCGCGACCACATTGAGCGGGGGCTGGCTGCGTACGGGTGATATGGCAACGATTGACGAGGACGGCTACATCTACCTGGTCGACCGCAAGAAGGATATGATCATTTCAGGCGGCGAGAATATTTATTCGACCGAAGTCGAAAACGTCATCTATCAACATCCGGCGGCGCATGAGGCCGCGGTCATTGGAGTGCCCGACAAGAAATGGGGCGAGGCCGTCAAAGCGATTGTGACGTTGAAGGAAGGCGCGAGTTTGACCGAGAGCGAGTTGATCGAGTTCTGCGCGTCGAAGCTTGCGGATTACAAGGTTCCGAAGTCCGTCGAAATCCGTGTGGGCGAGTTGCCGAAGAGCGCGACGGGGAAGATTTTGAAGAAGGAGTTGCGCGAGCCTTACTGGCATGGACGCAATCGCCGTATCAATTGAGACAAGGAGACAGAAATGACTTTTGAGCAAATTGACGCCCTGACAATACGGGATCAAAACAGGGGGCGGTGAAATGAAATCTTTGCGATTTGCGCTTGCTCCGCTTTGCGTTCTACTTTGGGTCCTTTTCGTCGGGGCTCAAGATGAAAATCGCGCCGTTCTCCGCCGCAAGCTCGGCGCCGAAATCGAAAAGATCGCCGGCTCCCACGACGGCGTGATGGGCGTGGCGATCAAAGACCTGACCACCGGCGAAGAGCTTCTGATCAACGATCAACTCATCTTCCCGACCGGCAGCTCGATCAAAATTCCAATCCTGGTCGAACTACACAAACAGGCCGCCGAGGGCAAATACAAATTGACCGACCAGCGATGGGTCGAACGTCAGGACAAGGTCGGCGGCAGCGGAGTGATAGTCAATTTCGGCGCCCACACTTCGCAGTTGAGCCTGAGCGACCTTGCCACGCTGATGATCGTCCTGAGCGACAACACCGCGACCAACATGCTGATAGATCAGGTCGGGATGGCTAACGTCAACCGCACGTTGGACGAACTGGGGCTGAAGCAGATTCGGTTGCGACGCAAGATGATCGACCAGGCCGCGTCGGCCCGAGGCGACGAGAACACCGCCACGCCGCGCGAGGCGATGGCGCTGATGGAAAAACTCTATCGCGGCCAGGTCGTAAACCGCCAGTTGAGCGACGAAGCGCTGAAGATTCTCAAGATCAGAAAGAGCAGCCCGATCCCGCGATTGCTTCCAGACAGCGTCGAGATCGCCAACAAACCCGGCGCCATCGAAGGCGTGGCCTGCGACTGGGCGGTCGTTTACGTCCCGAACCGCCCTTACGCGATAGCCGTCATGACCAACTACAACGGCCCCGAGGCTGAGGCCGCGGATGAGGCGATTGCGAAAGTGTCGAAGCTCGCCTACGATTATTTCGCCAGGCTGTCGCGCTCGACCGGATACGGCGCGCGCGTTCCGCTGGAATTATTGAAGAATAAGCAGGACTGAGTTATGGCCATTCATAAGCGACGCGAAGAATCGGGACGAGCGGTGGCGCGAGTGCTGCTCGAATCGACGGAGCCGGTCGAGCTGCCGCCCGCCGAAATAGACGAAAAGGACGCGACCGTCGAGCGCGAAGAGTTCCGCCAATTCCTGCCGGAGCTTTTAGACGCGCTGGAAGAAGGCGGCTGGGTGGACCCGGCGCCGATGGTGCAAAGCGATTCGATCTTCGTGATCGAAGGCGAGACGCGCTCGTTCTGGGTCAGGCTGTGGCACACCGACGATTCGCGCACACGAATCGCTCGCGCGCACGTCCTGAGCTGCCTCCCGCATACGCCGGCTTTCAAAATCAACATCTGATTTACAAATCGGGCTCGCGCTTTGACAAGCGCCATACTGATAATTCCTGTTACGGTTTCTTTTGGCTCTTTCGCTGTCTCTTCTCGATCTCCGCCTTGCGCAAATCCGTCGAATCAATGGCTGCAAACAATGATTCAGAAGTTATGGGCGCGGAAGTCCGAAATCTCTCAGCGCCACCCTTTGTTATCAAGATGACCTTGAACTCGCCCGGTTTGATCTTCATCTTATTTCTAAGAGCCTCCGCCGCCTTTGGAGTCATCTCTCTATTTTCAACACGGCTGATCCCTTCCTCCAAAATCACCAATACAATCACATCCCGCTCAAGAAGACCTTCCGCATAGGGTTTCAAGTTCTCAACTTGTTCCGCGAAATCCCTCTCTTTGTCAGAAGGCGCAAAGATCAGCAGCGGCCGCTTTTTGATCCGATACGAGCCCATATTTACCTTGTCTACAGGTTTTTCCTGGGCCGAAGTAATAGCGCTAAGCGTCAACACCAGGATTGCTGAAAACGAGACGAGTCGCGACAGACCACAGATTGTCGAGTTAATCTCCATACGGATGGTTTCTCATTTCTTGGAATTCATCTTGCAGATTATGAGGAATAATCTACTTCCCCTCGCCCTTCTCCCATTCCTCGCGCGTAAGCGGCTTGATCACTTCCAGCCGCTTCTTCGCCAGCGCGGAGTTCAGGCCGGAGAGTTCTTTCGCCTCCCAAGCGTCGAAGTCTTTCACCACGTCGGCCAGTTCACGGGCGAGCGAGTCTGCGCGCTCCGACTGAGTCTGTGAGGGACGGCCCTCATAGGAGATGACGTTGCTGTAAAGGTCGGTCAGGAACTCGCGCAATCGCTCTTCGCCGGTAATCGCGCCGCCTTCCTTGGTGGCGACTATCTTCTTGCGTTGTTCGTCGGCCTGCGCGGCGGCGGTCTGGAGTTGTTTGCGTAGCGGGTCGTCGGGCTGCAGTTGCGACGCCCGCGCTTCCAGCGCCAGCCGCGCGTTGTTGATCCGCTCGACCGCGAAGGACATCTCGCCGAGCAGCTTGTAAAGCTTCTGCGCAAGATCGAACTGCGCCTTGCGGTCTTCCGCGCTGTGTTTGGCGCGCGGGTCGGGTGTGATTTGCAACTGCGTGGTATAGACCTGCTTGTCTTTGGTCATCTTCACTGTGTAGACGCCCGGCAGCGCGCGCGGCCCGACCGCGGCGCCGAAAGCCGCGGTCGCCGCCGTCGGGACCTTCGGCGGCTTCAACCGCATTGACCACGTCGCGCGGTTCAAGCCACGGCGCTTGCTGCTGGGAATCGCGCCGAGCGATCGGCCTTCGGAATCGAATACCTCGATCTTCAGGTCGCCGAAGATATGCCGCTTGCGCTGGTAGTAGATGATCACCGCGTCGTCGGTCGGGTTGGGACCGGCAAACGCCGCATCGCCGTTCGACCAGCCGCCGCCTCCAGAAATGCTTTGCGCGGTTGGGCGAGTCGCGATGAAAACCGCTTCTTTAGCCAGAGTCTCCGGCGTCAACGCCCGCAGCGGCGTTATGTCGTCCACGATCCAGATCCCACGCCCGTGCGTGGCGATCACCAGGTCGTGATCACGCGGGTGAATCGCCAGATCGCGAACCGCCACATTAGGCAGATCGCCGCCCTTGTACTGCGCCCATTGCCGCCCGCCGTCGAGCGAGACCCACAGCCCGAACTCCGTGCCGACAAAAAGCAGGTCGCGGTTGACCAGGTCTTCTTTCACCACGTGCGCATAACCGCGCACTGTGGAGTCGGCGGCGACCAGCGAAGTCCACGTCTTGCCGAAGTCAGTCGTTTTGTAAACGTATGGCCGCATGTCGCCGAAGGTGTGCAGGTCGAACGTTACGTAGGCCGCGCCTTCATCAAAATGGCCGGCGTCAATCGACGACACCCAGGCGTTTTTCGGCAGCCCCTGAATATTGCCGACGACGTTCGTCCAGGTCTTGCCGCCGTCGCGCGTGAGCTGCACATTGCCGTCGTCCGTGCCGACCCAGATGACGTTCGCGTTCTTCGGCGATTCGGCGATGGAATAGATGGTCGTGTGCATCTCGGCGGCGGAGTTATCCACCGTGATGCCGCCAGACTGCTCCTGCTTCTGCTTTTCAGGGTCGTTGGTCGACAGGTCGGGCGAGATGCGCTCCCAGGTCTGGCCGTAGTCGCGCGAACGGAACAGGAACTGCGCGCCGATGTAGATCACGCCGCGCTGCGTTGGACTGACATGTATCGGCGTGTTCCAGTTGTAGCGGAGCTTGCCTTCTTTGTAACCAGGCAGCGGTTGGATGTTGCGTGTCTCGTGCGTCTTGCGGTTGACGCGCGCGATCGCGCCGCCCTGGTACTCGGCGTAGACGTAATCCGGGTCTGCGGGGTCGGCGAACATCCAGAAGCCGTCGCCGCCGTACATATTTTCCCAGCGGCTGTTCGTGATTCCGCCCGGATATTGTGAATCGCCTACCCATGAGCTGTTGTCCTGCAAGCCGCCGTAGACGCGGTAGGGCCGGTCCATATCCACGCTCACGTGGTAGAACTGCGAGATCGGCAGGTTTTCAGCCTTCCACCATTTGTTGCCGCCGTCGTAGGAGTACCAGACGCCGCCGTCGTCGCCCGTAATCAGGTGATCGGTGTTGTTGGGATTGATCCAGAGGTCGTGGTGGTCGCCGTGCGTCCCGCCCGAAATGTTGCTGAAGCTCTTGCCGCCGTCGTTGCTGGCGATTAATGGGCCGTTGGGCTTGTAAAGCTTGTTCTCGTCCTTCGGGTCAACGATCAGGTTGGAGAAATAGAACGGGCGCCAGATCATGCTCTGGCTGCGGTCTAGCGCCGTCCACGTCTTCCCGCCGTCGTCGGAGCGATAAAGACCGTCCTTCGGCATTTCGGCTTCGACGACGGCGTAAACGACGTTCGGCTTGGACGGGGCCACCGCCACCGCCACACGGCCCCAGGGCTTTGCGGGCAGTCCTTTGGCGCTATTCGATTCAAGCTCGGTCCATGTGGCGCCGCCGTCGGAGCTTTTGAAAAGGCCGCCGCCGCTAGGCGCGCTGGCGCTTTCGCCGCCGGAACGGAAGGTCCAGCCTTTGCGGCGGAAATCCCACATCCCGGCGAAGATCGTCTTCGGGTTCTGCCTGTCCATCGAGATCATCGAACAGCCCGTCGAAGCGTTCGCGCCCTTAAGAATATTCGTCCATGTCTTGCCGCCGTCCGTGGTCTTGTAAAGGCCGCGCTCGTCGCTGTCGCTCCAGAGCTTGCCCGGCGCGCAGACGTAGACCGTGTTCGAGTCGCCCGGGTCTACCAAAATCTTTGCGATGCGTTCGGTCTCCTTCAATCCGACGTTGGTCCAGTTCTCGCCGCCGTCCGTGGATTTGTAGACGCCGTCGCCAATCGAGACGCTGTTGCGCGTCCACGCTTCTCCGGCGCCGACCCAGATCACTTTGGGGTTCTTCGGATCAATCGTGACCGCGCCGATGGATTGGACAGGTTGTTTGTCGAAGACCGGCTTGAATGTAGTGCCGCCGTTGACCGACTTCCACACGCCGCCGCTCGCCGAGCCGATGTAAACCGTCAGCCGCTGCCCCTCCTGCACGGCGTCGAGCGCCGCCACGCGCCCGCTCATAGCCGCCGATCCGATGTTGCGGGCGCCCAAGCCCGAGATCGTCTCCGAATCCACTTTGACCGCCGTTGTCTGCGCCAACGCGCCGCCGCAGAGCGCCGAACCCAGTATCGCCGCACAAAGCCAGCGCGTCATATTCGTCTCTCGACTTCGCCCCATGATCATTTGCTTTTCCCTCCTTCCGGTTTGGCCGGGCCGGTTGGTTGTTTGAATCGGCTGTCATCAAGCGCCACGTTGGCTTCGATCTTTTCAAACGTGATCTGCGACTTGTTCGGGCTGCCTTTGAGGCCCGACTCGATCGAATACGGCAGGTAGACGCCGGCGACTTCTTTGTAATCACCGAGCGATGTCTCGAACTCACGCTCCGCTCCGCGCACCATGCGTTTGGATTCGATCTTGATCGGGACGTAATAGTCCGTGTCCATGAAGTAATAGCGCACATCGCCGTTCTTCAGCGTCACCTTGAGCTTAAAGGCGTCAGTGCCTTCCACCGGTTCAGCGCCGACGAACTCGACCTTATTGCCTTTCTGCTGGTAATTGACGAGCGGCCCGTCGAAATCGGCGTCCTCCTGAATCCCCTTCATCTCTTCCTCGCCGAGCGCCTCGGGGTCCTTCTTGCCCCCCCACGGCTCGATCTTCCAGCCAGTATTGCCGTCGTAGGCGGTCACACCGGTCATTCCCTGAATCGAAAACTCCTGCCGCGCCATCTGCGGGCGCTTGTTCTCCTGGATGACGACCGCCTCAAAGCCGCCGCCGCCGGTAAACTTGCCCGTGCGCCGCAACGTTTTGATGGCCTCGATCTTCTCCGCCCCGCCGATGGTCTTGACGTATTTGGCGATAATCTCCTCAGCGGTCTGCGCCGAAACGGGTATGGCGAAAAGCGCTAGCCCAATTATTCCCAGTAGAATTTTACGCATGATATCCTCCTCAAAAAATCAGTTCGTAGTCCGCCTTTAGGCGGCTTGTCTTTACCCAAACTTGTGCGCGAAATGTGTGTGTCGAATCCTAGCCCGCGAATGCGGGCGGCAGAATAAAGCCTTGTCTTTACCCACATTTTTCATCAGTGGGTTGCCAGGCAAGATCCTGTAAACGGAGCCAGCCGCGCCAGATTGTTTGCCAACCTGGGTCGCCATCGCTTTTGCGACCT
>Ga0081455_10007863_pt1 | contig 11165 bp, 12 predicted proteins | sample TabmetS3T2R1_FD_70207 | JGI IMG/M metagenome (GOLD analysis project Ga0081455, IMG submission 70207) | Tabebuia heterophylla rhizosphere microbial communities from the University of Puerto Rico - S3T2R1 | ecosystem: Host-associated > Plants > Roots > Rhizosphere ... | reverse complement strand
CACCCGGCTCCATTCCGAACCCGGAAGTTAAGCCTTTCAGCGCCGATGGTACTGCACGGGGGACCGTGTGGGAGACTAGGACGTCGCCGGACAATAACACTTCAGGGTCGGTCATTTTGTGACCGGCCCTGAAGTGTTTTCAATTGAGTGTTATCACGTGAACCGGACTTTTACTTGACCAGCGATTCGACCTCGTCGGCGGCGCGTGGCCGATGCGCGGCTTCCCAGCCGAGAACGTCGGCGAACCGGCGTGCAGCAGCAGCGTATTGCGGGTGTTCCAGAATTTCAGAGATGCCTGCCGCAATCTGCGTTGAGCTGGATTGTTTGCCGAGGCGTATGCCAGCACCGAGGCGCAACACTCGTACAGAGTTGTCCTTTTGATCACGGCTCATCGGTATGCAGACCAGCGGTACGCCCGCTGCGAGCGACTTGAGCACGGTGCCGTGCCCAGCGTTGGTGACGACGACGGAGGCTTCGCGCAGCACTCGGGTGTGCGGTACGGCCCACAGCACCTCGATATTGGGCCCGGCCTGGATCTCTTCCGGATCCACAGCACGGCCGGTCGTCAGTACCGCCTTCACGGGCAAGGTGCTCAAGGCCTGGGAGATCCGCTGCAGGAAATCGATTTGATCTTGATAGACCGAACTTGTCGCGACCAGAATCAGCGGCTCATTGCCTTTGCGCTGCCATTTCATTTTGGCGGCCCAATCCGGGTCGTCGAGTTGCGGTCCAACGTAACGGACGTTCTCTGGAAGCTGCGGCGGTCTGAAGTCAAAGGAGGGGCTGGTCAGCACGAGCACTCGGCTGCACCGATCGAACAGCTCGAAAAGGTTGTCGAGCGGGAGCAGCTCGTAACGCTCGAGGACCGCATTCATCCTGGGGAGGGTGGGGGTCTGCAGCCAGGATGCGAGCCTCGGCGCGAGTTTGTCTCTGGCCTTGCCAAGAAAGCTCTGTCCTGGTGACCACCCGGTCCCCAGGAACGGCAGTCCCGGCGTAGGCCGCACAAAAGTCTTGGCAATGAGCGCTGCTGTGGGACGCCTGGTCGCCTGGGCTCCGATCAGTACTCCCGGCAGCGCATCAGCCAGGACGGCGTCAACTGGAAAGTCTCGAACTGTCGCGATGACGTCACGGGCGAACCGGCTGCTCACGGCGCTTCCGGCGTAATCCCTGACAGCCCGAAACGCTCGGTACGGGTTGCCGGCCTCCAGCGCCTCGATCAGCGCTGTCTGCTCGTCACGGGAGTTGAAGTGTGGTGCCTCTTGCCAGGGCGAGAACCTACATCCAGCCGAACGGGCTGACGTTTCGATGGTGGGGTCGGCCAGCACCCGCACCTGGTGACCGCGCTGGACGAGTTCAGTGGCGAGGCTGAGTGCGGGAGGTACGGTGCCGCCTGCATCGATGACGGCCAGCAGGAACCGAGCTGGGCGGCGGCCGCCACTGCCGTTCATCCTGCGGGCGCTCGCCAGATCAAGGTATTCAACAGATCGGCCGGATCTCGTTCGACTGTGTTACGTCGTTTTGGACGCGACTGCCGACCACGGGCGTCATCGCCCAGCCAGCTGGGAACGCCGAATGGCAGGTCGCCGCGTGGAACGGGTGCGTAGTCGCTCTCGGAGAATCGCTCGCCATAGTTGGGTCCGGAATTGCGCCCATCCGGATCCCAGTCGTACCAGAACAGATCACGATGAGGCGCGTAGCTCGGCACCTTGTCGAAGTGCTCAGCCACCTCCGGTGGCGGACCTGGATCGAACTCAGCCATGATCATCTCCTCACCGGTCGACTTCGTGCAGCAGACGGTGCAGAACGCGAGCAGATCCAATCGTCCTTGCTACCGCAGGTAGTAATCACGCAGGCCATCCAGTACGCCGGAGTGGAAGCCGCGTCCGGCGACGGAGTCAAGCCACTCCTTGTCGTGGGTCAGGGACTGCAGCGGCGGTATGACCAGCTCATTGAGGTCCTTGGGCAGCGCGCCAACCGGTGCCAGCCCGGTTGGCATGTCCAGAGCCAGGCGGAGCGGTGCATCCCGATCGTCGAGCCGACCCGCCCAGCGTGCATACATCGCATTCGCAGCCTCCACCTCCCGCTTCGGATGGGCTCGGACCTCCTCCATCCTGTCGATGACTTCTGACCACTCCCAGGCCTTGGAAGCATCGCTCGGCTGGCTCAATGAGAGCTGCATGGGACGGCTGCCCACGGTGAGTGTGGTCACAGTGCTGGCACCTGACATCAAGTCCGGAGTTCCGTAGCGACGCTGCCCGTTGATGACGACCAGGTCGACGTTCTCCTCAGGAGCTCCCACGATGGTGCGGAAGGCGTCGGCTCCGCGTTTGGCGTTGATCACCAAAAGGTCGGCCTGCGCGCCGCGTTGCAGGCGGCCAAGCTGGCGTCCCCAGGCGCGAGCGAGAGTGTCGCCTGGCAGGCAGGTGGCCATCCTGACCAGATCGTGATCACTCAGGGGCCAGCCCAGATGATCGGCTGTGAGCCGCGCTGACTTCAACTCGCCGAGGACGTTCTTGGTGCCCGAGGGCGCCCAGTCCGAGCCAAGGCAGATGTTGATTCCCACCGCCCGGGCGGCCGGCACATCGGTCGTCTGGCCGTAAAGCCACAGATTGGAGAATGGCGACCAGGCGATCGCTCCGGGTGACTGCCAATGCGCATAGACGGCCGGGTCGACGGCATTGGTGTGGACCGCGATGAACCGTGGCTGCAGGCAGCCGGCGGCCTCGGCGTCGGTGAACTCGCGCGCCACGATGCTGCCTCGCTGGCCCTCGGAGCAGTGATAGATGAAGGCAGAGCCAGAGCGCATCTTGTTGGCGCGCTCGGCGAGGGCGGCCGGCTTGGCGGTGAGCACCGAAGCGTAGATCAGATTCGCATTGCCGGAGCCGAAGGTCTCGTCCTCGATGTTGCGGACCAGCCAGCCATCCCGCGGTCGGTTCTTAGGTGGAGAGCCCTGGATCGATGTCGTGCCACCGACGATGGCCTTGGCTTCGACATAGGCGAGCAGTTCCTGCGGACATGCGGTGATCAGCGCGTATGCCGGCCAGGTGGTACTGGCCGCGTACGTCTCGGCTCTCGTCCAGGAGTTGTGATTCGCAAATGGAGTTTGTTGCCCCGGTTCGGTCCACAGCGGCAAGGTGTTGTAGGCAAGATGGTTGTGCAGGTCGATTAACCCCGGCATCACCAGCGAGCTGCCGACATCAATGACCTGTGCACCGCCTGATCCGAGTGGTCCGGCATTCGAGCCTTTGGTGACTGCCGCGACAGTGCCGTCGTCAGCCACCCAGACTCGGCCGGTGAAGATCGCGCCATCATTCGGGGCCACCGCAGGATCGGCTGACAGCGGCACAATACGACCGCGGATGGCCCACATAGGGTCATACGCCGAAGTGCGCGGCGAGCACGGAACGGTAGCGCTCCATGATTTCGCGGGCTGCGCGCTGGTCAGCCTCCGTCGGCTCATGCTTGCTGATTACCGGCACAGGCCAGTCCGGGAGGGTGCCGGTGGTTGCCCAAGCAGCTTGACGGGCAGAGCCGACAGCAACGCTCTCGAACGTGTCGGTGACCACGATGGGCAGCCCGAAGACCGCCGTAGCGATCTTGCGTACCGCCTCGGACTGGGACGCGCCCCCTGTGAGAGTGATGGATGAGATCTCGCCGGTCTGCTCCTGCAGGACCTCGACCCCATAGGCAAGGCTCCAGAGCACGCCTTCGATGGTGGCACGGGCAATGTTCGCCGGAGTCATGTTCGCGAGGGTCAACCCGACGAGCTGGCCTTGAGCGTCGGGCAAAGGTGGGGTGCGCTCACCCTCGAGATACGGCACAAACGTGACGCCTTGACTACCTGGCTGAGCGCTCAGCGCAAGCTGGCTCAGCTCGGCCAGCGTCACGCCCAGCACCTCCGCAGTCGCGACCAGATTGCGGGCGCCGTTGAGCGTGCACACCAGCGGCAGGAACTCGCCGGTCGCGTCAGCGAAGCCGGCAACGGTTCCTGTCGGCTCGTGTGTTTGCCGATGGCTCTTGGTGAAGGCGGTGCCACTCGTGCCCAGCGAGACGATGGCGTTGCCAGCCGTCACGTCGAGGCCTAGCCCGCCCGCCATGTTGTCGCCGGTGCCCGGTGCGATGGCGATGCCCTCCGCAGTATGGCCGATCACCTCGTTCGGCGCGGCGACCCGTGGCAGCTCAAGATCATGACCAAGCGCCAGCTGTACGAGATCGTTTCGGTAGCGGTTGGCTGTCGCATCGAAGTAGCAGGTGCCGGACGCATCTCCGCGGTCGGTGGTTGGCGCAAACCGGCGATCACCGATCTGCCAGCTCAGCCAGTCGTGCGGGAGGACCACCGCGGTAGTGCGCGCGGCGTTGTCGGGCTCCGCCCGGGCGAGCCACCTGATCTTGGAGACTGTCATGGACGCGACCGGGACTGAGCCCACCGCGTTGGCCCACACCGTCGGCCCTCCCAGCTCGGCGATCAGGTCTTCGGCATCGGGAGCGGACCTGTTGTCGTTCCACAACAGGGCGTCCCGGACGAGCTCGCCATCCTCGTCGAGGGTCACCATGCCGTGTTGCTGGCCGCCGACAGCAAGCGCAGACACTCCCTCAAGGAGACTCGGCTCGGCAGTGGCCTCTTGATAGGCCGACAGCCAAGCAGACGCCGGCACCTCGGTGCCGGCAGGATGTGAGGCTCGTCCGCTGCGGACGATCGAGCCGGTTTCAAGATCGCAAACCACGATCTTCACTGACTGCGTCGACGAGTCGACTCCGGCGACAAGTGTCATGAGTTCCCTCCGACGGTGATAGGTATGCCGCGTTCCAAGAATGGCTGCAAGACGGCGTGGCTGGGAGAGCCGGAAACGGCAATCGAGTCGATCTGTTCGAGCGAGGCGAACTGGACGAAAGCCGCGACGCCGAGGGTGTCGACGCCGGCCAGCGCGATTACCCGTTCGCCTGAAGCCACCTCAACCTGCGATACGGCGGCAGCCGCCGGAGTCGCTTGGGCAAGTCCACGCTCCACACTTATCCCTGCCGGACATACCACGCTCACGTCTACGTGCAATCGCTCCATTTCATGAACTGCCCAGTCGCCCTCTTGTGCCCGAGTGATTGGCGACACGGTTCCACCGATGTTGTAGATCTCCAGCCGGCTGGCCCGAGACAGCACGATGGCCGCATCGAGTGAGTTAGTCACGAGCGTGAGGCCGCGTGCCTCGGGTGGGGAGCCGACAATGACTTGCGCCAGAGCGAGCGTCAGGTTGCCGGTGCCGAGCAGGATGGTTCCACGGCGTGGTAACTCCTCCCAGATCCGACTGGCCAGATCGAGGTCATCGTGCGCGGTCGGGCGCTGGCTGTTGCGGAGCACGAGTGGGCTGGCGACGATGCGCACCGCGCCGCCATGTACGCGCTGCAGCTTGCCAGCGCCCTCCATAGCACGCAGGTCGCGTCGAATGGTCTCCTGCGCAACGCCGAGTCGGTGCGCGATGTCGACAACGTCCACGCGTCCATCGGCGGCCAACAAGTCAGCGATCGCCTGGTAACGTGCCGCGGCTTGTGCGTGCTGGACGGTCATGATGCCCTTCGAGCTAGTAGCCTCACCGGCTACAGCAGTTCCATTGATTCTCTTGCCTGTGGTCTGATCTGTATCTTCCGCCCGGTGCCGGCGCGAAAAGCCTCGATCGCATCGCCGTAGTCGGCCAAAGCGTAAGCATGACTGACCATCGCTTTGGCGTTGAGGGCGCCTGCGACGAACATGTCCACTGCCCGCGGGTACGAGTGCAGCACCGCCATCGAACCGACGACAGTCAGCTCGTCGTTGTAGATGCGGAAGGGCGAAAACTTGGCCTGCGCGTCAGTTGGCGCTACGCCGAATTGCTGGAACGTCCCGCCGCGGCGTACCCGGTTCAGGCCGTCCTCGACAGCTTGCACCGCCCCAGTGCAATCGATGACCGTATCCCAGCCACCTGGCCGGGCCACCTCATCCGGCGAACTGCCGACCAAGTCGATCCCGACTTCGCGTGCCGCCTGTTGGCGCTGCGGATTGGGATCCACGACACTGACGGATGCGGCTCCGGCGCGCGGGGCGAGCTGGGCCATGATCAAGCCCATGGTGCCCGCCCCGTAGATCAAATAGTGTGCGCCGAGCAGGCGCGGTAACAGGTCGTAGGCATGAATGGCGCAGGACAGAGGTTCAATCAGTGCCGCCAGAGCAAGATCAACAGAACTCGGCAGGCGATGCAGGTTCTTGGCTGGCGAGCGGGCCAGCTCGGAGGTAGAGCCGTCAGATCGTGCCACCCCGGCGCCGTCCCAGTTCTCACACAAGTTGCCACGTCCGATCATGCAGTACGAGCATTCGCCGCAGTAGAACGAGGGGTCGAGCGAGACAGGATCTCCAGGTACCACGTTGCTTACCTCTTCGCCGACGCTCACGACGACCCCAGAGGCCTCATGTCCGGGCACGATCGGAAACACAGTCGGCGCAAACTCACCGTCAAGTACGTGCACATCGGTTCCGCAAATGCCGACGGCCTCGATCCGGACTATTGCGTCGCGCGGACCGGGCAAAGGATCGGGCACGTCAGTCAGAGAGAACTCACTCGGTCCGGAGAAGACGATGGCGCGCATTACCGCCTCCTGATCGTGCGGCGGGCGAATATCACAGGTACACCCTTGTAGGCGTTGACCGAATCTCTGCAAAAGATCTTTGAATCGCTTCTCTGACGGAGGCTAGCGCAGCACTGGTTGGAGGTCTAGTGTCCGAGTTCTACGGTCCAATAGATAAGTCTGCCCGTTTGCATGTCACCGACACTCCTGGTTCACATTCGGTCATCCGTGTGAAAATAACGCTGGGAAGGCAGCCATGACGATGTATCCGCCCGAGCGGCAGCGGGCGATCACCGACCTTTTGATCCAGCACGACGGCCGACGCGCCAGCGTGACGCAGATCAGCGAGCAGCTCAAAGTCACCACCGAAACGGTGCGCCGCGATCTTGACGTGCTGGAGCGGCGCGGCGTGCTACGGAGAATTCGCGGTGGCGCCGAACTTTTGGATTCCACACCGTTCGAGCAGGCGCTCGCCGCGCGGCACGCCGAGCAGTTCGAGGACAAGGTCGTTATCGCTCGCCGGGTTGCCGAGGAGCTTCCCCGAGATGGTGTTGTAGTACTCGATTCCGGTTCTCTCACGTTGTTCTGCGCTCAGGCGATGCCCAAGGATCGCGCTCTCGCTGTGGTGACCAATAACCTCCCTGCGGCGCAGTACTTGGCTGAGTACGACAACCTCCGGATCTTCACGCTTCCGGGAACGATCAGGGGTCTGACCTCGGCTGCTGTTGATGCTTGGACCAGCCGGCGGCTCAGCACCTTGACGGTGGATCTGGCGATCATCGGCGTCAACGGCATAACGCCGACACACGGCCTCACAACGACAAACCCCGAGGAAGCGGCCACTAAGCGAGCCATGCTGCTCTCGGCTCGGCGGCGGATCGTACCGGTGATCTCCGGGAGGATCGGGAGAAACTCGTTCTGCTCGTTCGCCGCAGTCAACGAAGTGGATCTGGTGATCACTGATCCCGGAGCGAACAGCGAGATTGTGACCGAGCTAGCGGCCACGGGCCCTGAGGTCGTCATCGCCAAACAATTTGACGTGGCCTGAGCTTGTCTCGACGTGGCCTGAGTTGCCTTTTGATGTGGCCTTGAGAGCTTGTGTTGATGTGCCCGAGCTCGTCTTGGATATGCCCTGAGCTCATCGAAGGGCACTCGTCGCAGGCATCGACGGCCAGATCGGATTACATGACACCATTGGCGGGTGGCAGAGCAGAGACCGTCGGATCGCTCCCGGCGCGGGAACCGGCGCCACACTCCGCGACGCGGTGAATCGTCTGGGCAGACGCGACGGCCTGCTGAGGTCGCTCGGCCTGGCCTTGCGCGTTCGCGGAACGAGCCTCCTCTTCCCGAAGATGCGGATTCGCGTTCTTTGCATCCGGCAGTGCGGGCCGAGCTGCGCAGCTTGCCTAAAGATCTTGCCGAGATTGTCGCCGCTCATCTGGTAGCGGCAGGCCGACTCATCGATGATGACCCTGAGCTGGCGTACGCCCATGCTGAGGCCGCGCGCCGGCGTGCCGCCCGACTGCCGATCGTCCGCGAGGCCGCGGCAGAAACCGCCTACGCCGCTGGTCGTTACGACGTTGCGCTGAGCGAGTTTCGCGCGCTGCGGCGCATGACGGGGAGCCAGGACTACTTGCCGGTGATGGCTGATTGCGAACGCGCCCTGGGACGCCCGCACAACGCCATCAAACTGGCACGCGAAGCCGATCGGCTCGGGTTGGATCCTGCGCTGCGGATCGAAATGATCATTGTCGAGGCCGGTGCGCGGCGGGATCTGGGTCAGGAACCGGAGGCACGGCGGATTCTGGAACGCGCCGTTGCCGTGGCGCGACCGGAGGAAATTTCATCGCTCGCCGTAGCCAGGCTGCGCTACGCCTACGCCGACGCGCTGCTCGCCGCAGGCAGTGAGTCTGAGGCGCGCCAGTGGTTCGCGGCAGCTGTGACCCTGGATCATGATCATGAGACGGACGCCCAGCAGCGACTCGACGAACTCGATGGGTTCTTGATCGACTATGACGAAGACGACGGCGCAGACAATCAATCAGTGCGCGGACCGAGCAGTGACGAATGAACGCTGGTGCAGTCGTCGACTCCTACGATGCAGTGTTGTTCGATCTTGATGGCGTCATCTATCTGGGGCCGATTGCGGTGCCCGGTGCCGCAGAAGGTATCGCGCAGCTCCACGATCGTGGCACCAAGATCGGCTTCGTCACCAACAACGCAGCGCGCTCGCCGACTGCGGTCGCCGAGCATCTCGTTGAGCTTGGAATTCCCGCGACTGCCGCCGATGTCGTGACCTCAGCGCAGGCCGCTGCCCATCTGCTGGTCAACCGTTTCGGTGCGGGTGCGAGAATCCTCGCCGTCGGTGGAGATGGCGTGACAGCCGCGCTAGGCGAGGCAGGCTTGGTCGCAGTGAATTCCGCGGATGATGATCCGGTGGCGGTGATTCAGGGTTATGGGTTCGACCTGAAGTGGCAGGAACTCAATGAGGCTGCGATCGCAATTAACCGGGGCGCCCATTGGGTTGCCACCAATGTGGACCCGACGCGGCCGACAGATCGCGGTCTGGTCCCCGGGAACGGTGCTGCAGTGAGCGCCGTGAGGATGGCGGTGCTGGCTGAACCGGAAGTGGCCGGCAAACCTTATCGGCCGCTGTTGGACGACACGGTCGACCGGCTCGGCGCCCAGCACCCGTTGTTCGTGGGCGATCGCCTCGACACCGACATCGCCGGCGCCGTCAACGCGGGACTGGACAGCATGCTCGTACTCTCAGGAAGTCATCGGGCCGAGGAACTGCTCGCCGCCGCGCCTGGGCAACGACCTACCCACGTAGGAGAGGATCTCCGCGCACTCTTGAATCCGGCGCTGCTCGTCATCCGCACGAGTAGTGAATTCCGCTGCGGGCAGGCGACCGCGTCTGCAGCTGACGGTCGGTTGATCGTGCGTAGCAATGGCTCAAGGCGCATCGAGGCGATGTGGGCCGCGGCGCATGCCACCTGGTGGGCTGTTGATCATGGATTGGCGCTTGATTGGAGCCATGTGCTGGAACGGATTCAGGAGCCGCTGCGGTAACCTCCATGAGGCGGCAGAAAGGCGTCAAACGTGGCCGAGGCATTCCAGACCTACATCAACATGGTGAGCGGTGTGACCAAAAGTACCCAGGCAAAGGCGGCAGCCACCGCCCGCGCGCTGCTGAAGCAGGCTGGCCTAGAGGACGTCGCGGCCGAGACCAGCGAACGAGTCACCAGGCTGGCCGAAGAGATCATGAATGCAAGTCGCGCAAATCGAGAGCTGTTGCAGCACTACGTGACGGCCGAGGTCGACAAGGCAGCAGCGCGGCTCGGCTTCGCGCGAACCGAAGAAGTGCGGGCGCTCCGGGACGAAATCGAGAGCTTGCGGGCAGAACTCAAGGAGGCCAAAGCGAGTACGGTCAAATCCGCGCCGGCGAAAAAGGCCGCGAAGAAATCCGCCGCGAAGTCTGCTACTGGGCAGCCGCCGCGGAAGTCGGCGGTGAGCGCCGACAGTGCCTCGCAGGCAGGGGAAGAGTGACCGAGCCGAACGAGGTGACCACCCCACCGCTGACGGGTAACGCCACAATCGACGACGCACTGCTCGGACTGGCTGACCTGACATCGGCGCCGCTCTCCGATCATCATGATCGGCTGGCGAAGGCCCATGAAGCATTGCACGAGGCACTGAACCCACCCGAAGATCAATCTGAGCATCCGGAGCCACGCTGATCTGTGACTGAGCGCCTTGATCTTGAACTGGTCAGGCGCGGGCTGGCCCGCTCCCGTTCTCACGCCCAGGCCATGATCAACGCCGGCCAGATCTTGGTCAACGGCAGGATTGTCCGGCGGCCCGGAGAGCAGGTAGCGCCATCTGCCGCGATCGATGCTCCGGATGATCGCTACGTCTCGCGTGGGGCGCACAAGCTCATCGGTGCGCTTGATGACCTCGAGCTCGACGTTGCCGGACGAGCCATCGATGCCGGCGCCTCAACTGGAGGTTTCACGGAGGTTCTGTTGGAACGCGGCTGCCGGGAGGTGTTCGCCGTTGACGTCGGAAGCAATCAGCTGGCGCCACCGCTGCGCGCCGACTCTCGGGTTCGGGTGCTGGAACGAACGAATCTCCGAGACCTTCGGCTCGACGATGTTGGAGGCTGTCCGGTCGATCTGGTCGTCGCCGACGTCTCATTCATCTCACTGAGATTGCTCATAGCACCACTGATTTCGGTGACGAGGGATGACGGGTGGCTGTTGTTGTTGGTCAAGCCGCAGTTCGAGGTAGGGCGTGAACTCTTGGGAAAGGGCGGCGTAGTGCGCGAGCCGGCAGATCACCTGCGGGCAATCTCGGGCGTGATCAACGCTGCCGATCAGTATGGCTGGCAGGGCGTGGCCGCGGTCCCGAGCCGGCTGCCGGGGGCCTCGGGCAACCGCGAGTTCTTCGTTCTGCTGCGGAGAACCGAATCTGTGCCGGACCTCGATCTGACGGCAGTCGTCAACACATAGGCTGTGGCAGGTGACCAAGGCCTCAGCCGAAAGGGATGGCCAGCCGATCGATCCGCGCTCGGA
>Ga0081455_10007862_pt1 | contig 11166 bp, 8 predicted proteins | sample TabmetS3T2R1_FD_70207 | JGI IMG/M metagenome (GOLD analysis project Ga0081455, IMG submission 70207) | Tabebuia heterophylla rhizosphere microbial communities from the University of Puerto Rico - S3T2R1 | ecosystem: Host-associated > Plants > Roots > Rhizosphere ... | reverse complement strand
TCACCGGCACGCGGTGGGCGCGGGCCGCTCCGAGCACGACGCCGATGACGAGCGCGCCCGCGATCGCGATCGCGGACACCCAGAGCGTTCGCTTCAGCCCGGCGACGAGCTCGACATCGAAGCCCCCAACGGGACCTTCTATTTCAGCGGCAAAGATGCGAACAGCGTGGTGCTGATCGGCGGCGGCGTCGGCATCACCCCGATGATGAGCGCTGCGCGCTATCTGAGCGAGACGCGGTGGCCAGGAACCGTGCATTTGATCCTCGGGTTTCGCACGCCTGCCGATTTCATCTTCCGCGATGAGATCGCGCAGCTCGAGGCGCGTAATCCGAACCTTCGCCTCACCGTGACGATGAGCCGCCCCGATGGCGAAGCCTGGAGCGGCCGCAAGGGGCAGATCGATGCGGCGCTGCTCGCGCAAGCCGTGCCGGACATTGCTTCGCAGCGCGCGCATATTTGCGGACCGCCGGCGATGATGGATGCCGTCAAGGCGGCGCTGATCGGACTCGGCGTCGTCGAGGCGCAAATCAGGACGGAGGCCTTCGGCACGATCAAGCGCGACCCGACGGCAAAAGGCGGCGCATCGACTACCGTCGCCGGCAAGGTGTTCTTCCAGGCTTCGAATACCACGGCGCCCGTTTTCGCCGGATCGACCATCCTCGATGCGGCCGAAGAGGCCGGCATTTTCATCGACAATGCCTGCCGCTCGGGGACCTGCGGTTCATGTCGCGTGAAGCTCGCCTCTGGCGCGGTACGCATGCCTGTCGAGGACGCTCTCACCAGCGAGGACAAGGCAGGAGGCTACATCCTGGCCTGCCAGGCAGAGATCGGCGGCGATGTCGTGGTCGATGCATAGGGTGCAACCATGAATTCAATCCTCTTTGCTTTTCTTATCTTCGTGGCTGTCGGTGTCGGTGTGTGGCTTGTCTCGCTCATCGTCGAGGCGCTCAGGCCGAAGCCCAAGGCGCCCGCCATGCTAGGCTGGGCACCCAATATCCCGATCGAGACTATCGACATCGGCGGCACCAAGCTCCGCTATATCAAGAGCGGAAAGGGTCCCGTTCTCGTCCTGCTGCACACGCTCAGGACACAGCTCGATCTGTTCGAGAAGGTCGTGCCGGAGCTTTCCAAGCACTTCACGGTCTACGCACTCGACTATCCAGGACACGGCTATTCGGACATACCCCCGGCGCGTTACGACGCGGCCTTCTTCGCCAAGGCCGTTGAGGGCTTCCTCGACAAGCTCAACCTTCGCGATGTCACACTAGCGGGCGTCTCGATCGGCGGATCCATCGTGCTCATCATCGCTGCGCGCCAGAACAGCCGCGTCGCGCGTGTCGTCGCCATCAATCCTTATGACTATGCCAAGGGCCGCGGCATGGCCCGCAGTACCGTATTCGGCTGGCTCGTGACCTACGCATCGCTCCTGCCCGTGATCGGCGAGACGGTGATGCGGCTCAGGAATTTTCTCATCATGAAGGCGATCCTTGGCGGCGGCGTCGCCGACCCGAAAAGCATCCCGCCGGCGCTGATGAAGGAGATGTATCTGGTAGGCAACCGCCCTGGGCATTACCGCGCCTTCTTGAGCCTGTTGCGCAACTCGGAGAGCTGGGAGATCGCGACCAAGGACTACGGCCGCATCGAGATTCCGGTGCTGCTCATTTGGGGGGATCAAGATTGGGCGCGGCCGCCGGAGCGCGAGCACGACCGGCGGCTGATCAAGGGCGTCGAGATGAAGACGTTTGCAGGCGGCGGGCATTTCCTGCCGCTCGATCGTCCGCGGGAACTCACCGAAGCAATTCTCCGCTTCGCCGCCGCGGTGCCTAGTCGAGCTTAGACGCCGTCTCCGCCGTGGCTGGCGGATGGGGCTTGGAGATGATGTAGGCCGAGACGTCCCAGGATTGCTGCACGGAAAGCACCGGCGTCTGATAGGTGATGCCGAACGGCATGTTGTCGTGGATGTAGGAGGCGGCGTAAGCGGTCTTGGCCATGCCGGCGCCAGCGTTGAAGCTCGCGTCGCCCCACAGCGGCGGGATGGAGTAACCGATGCCGGGGCTCGGGCGAAGCTCCCCCTGCCCGTCCTCCTTATGACAGTTGGCGCAGAGCTTGGCGTAGACCTCCTGCCCGCGCCGTGCGTCGGGCGGCTCCTTCGGCGGCACGATCGGCTTCAGCCCCATGCCGGGGAGGCGCACGCCCTCGGGCGTGCCCTTGCCGACGAATTTGAAGTAGGCGATCAGCGCCTCCATCTCCCGGCTCTCGGAAGGCAGGTCCTTGCCGTTCAGGCTCCGCCGCATGCAGCCGTTGATCCGGTCGGTGAGCGTCAGCACTTGGTCGTCAACCATCATGGGGAAGGTGGCGAAGGTCGAAACGAACGGGGCCGCGAAGGGCTGAAGCCCTGCATTCAAGTGGCAGTTCTGGCAGGCGAGGTCGTTGCCGGCATAGCGCTTGGCGGGATTGGCCGCGTTCTTGCCGATATGCCGCGGCGTGTTGACGATGAGATCGCGGCCGTAGCGGATGAGGTCGTTCTCCTCGCCCTGCCCGAGCTTGGTGACGTCGACAGCGTACCAGTCGGGCTGCACCCCCCACATCAGATAGCCGGCGCCGAGTCCTGCTGCGGCTGCTACCACGCAGGCAATTGCGATCATCACCAAGCGAATCATTCGTTTCCCCCGTCCCCAACAATAATGATAAGCGGTCGCTCAAGCGACCGCCGCAATGCTCACTGGGGCGTTGGGCTGGGCCTTTTGAACGGTGCGCTGCTCAGCGGGCGGCGCGGGCCAACACGTCCATCAGCTCAGCCACCTTGCGCCGTTGCTCCGACTTGTTGCCGCTCGCGATCGCATGCTCGACGCAATTCGCCACATGCTCACCCAGCACTTCCTCCTCCACCCGCCGCAAGGCGGCTCGGACGGCGGAAATCTGAGTGACCACATCGATGCAATAGCGGTCCTCCTCGACCATGCGCGCGAGGCCGCGCACTTGACCTTCGATTCGCTTTAGACGTTTGAACACAGAGGCCTTGGCATTCGCTTGCATAGCCGCTATATACCCCTACCGGGTATACCGTTCAAGTCCGGCGGACCGACAACATGAACAAAACCAGTTTTGGCCAGAGCCATATGGCCACCGATCCCGTCTGCGGGATGACGGTAAACCCGCAGGCCAGCAACCCGAGCTACGAGTACAAGGGCGAGACCTATCATTTCTGTTCCGACGGGTGCCGCATCAAATTCGCCAAAGAGCCAGAGCGTTACCTCGATAACAAGGGCGAGCCCGAGCCGCTTCCCCGAGGCACGCTCTACACCTGCCCGATGCATCCCGAGATCGTGCAGGAAGGCCCGGGACATTGCCCGATCTGCGGCATGGGGCTCGAGCCCATGGGCGTGCCGCCCGAGCACGATCACGGAGGTCACCCGGAACTTGTCGACTTCACCCGTCGGCTCGTCGTCGCGGTCCCGCTTTCGCTTGCGCTGGTCGCGCTCGATGAAAGCCGCCACCTGTTCGGCGTCGACCTCCTGCCCTTCCTTTCTGCCAGCAGCAAGCAATGGCTCCAACTATTGCTCGCCATCCCCGCCGTGCTGTGGTGCGGCTGGCCGTTCTTCGTGCGCGGCTTCGAGTCGCTTCGCTCGATGCGGCTCAACATGTTCACCTTGATCGCGCTCGGCACGGGCGCGGCCTTCCTCTATAGCGTGGTCGCCACTCTTGCGCCGGGCGTTTTCCCTGCCGCCATGGCCGACATGGATGGCGTGATCCCGGTCTACTTCGAAGTGGCCGCCGTCATCGTCGCGCTCATCCTGTTAGGCCAGGTTCTGGAGCTCCGCGCTCGCGAGCGCACCGGCGGGGCGATCCGCGCCCTGCTCGACCTTGCGCCCAAGACGGCGGTCCGCATCGACGCCAATGGCAAGGCCGAGACGATCCCGCTTGCCGACGTCAAGGTCGGCGACGTGTTGCGGGTGAGGCCTGGCGACAAGGTGCCGATCGACGGCACCGTCATAGAAGGGCGAAGCGCCGTCGATGAGTCGCTGCTGACCGGCGAGCCGGTCCCCGTGGAGAAGACGAAAGGTGACCGCGTCACCGGCGGCACGCTGAACGGCAGGGGCAGCTTCGACATGCGCGTCGACCGTACCGGCGCCGAGACCACGCTCGCGCAAGTGGTCGAGATGGTCGCTTCGGCGCAGCGCTCGCGTGCCCCGATCCAAGCTCTCGCCGACACCGTCTCAGGATATTTCGTGCCGGCCGTGATCGCTGTCTCCGTCATAGCCTTCATCGCCTGGTTCTTCTTTGGCCCTGCGCCGCAGCTCGCCTACGCGCTGGTCGCTGCCGTGAGCGTGCTCATCATTGCCTGTCCCTGCGCGCTCGGGCTCGCCACGCCGATCTCCATCATGGTCGCTACCGGGCGCGGCGCGCAAGCCGGCGTGCTCGTGCGCAATGCCGCAGCGCTCGAACGGCTCGCCGCGGTCAACACGATCGTCGTCGACAAGACCGGGACCTTGACCGAGGGCAAACCAAAATTGACCGGGATCGAGACGGCATCCGGCTTCGAGCCCGACGAGGTGCTACGCCTTGCCGCGTCGCTCGAGGCCGGCAGCGAGCATCCCCTCGCCGCAGCCATTCTGCGCGGCGCCGAGGAGCGCGGCCTGAAGCCGGACAAAGTCGAGGGATTCGAGGCCGTCACCGGCCAGGGCGTCGAGGGTCGCATCGGAGACCTCGTCGCTGCGCTCGGCAATGCGCGTCTCATGGAAGGCTTCGGCATAGACATGGCACCGCTTGCCCAGGAGGCCGACGCCAGACGCACGCAGGGCGAGACGGTGATGTTTCTAGGCGTCGACGGCAAGCTTGCCGGCTTGGTTGCCGTCGCCGACCCCATCAAGGCGAACGCGGCGGAAGCCATTGCCAAGCTCCATGGGCTGGGGCTCAAGATCGTCATGGCAACGGGTGACAACGAAACGACTGCCAAGGCAGTCGCCAATCGGCTCGGGATCGATCAGCTCCAAGCCGGCTTGAGGCCGGAGGACAAGCTGACCCTGATCGACGATTTGCAGCGGAAGGGCCGTGTTGTCGCCATGGCCGGCGACGGGATCAACGATGCGCCGGCGCTCGCCAAGGGCGATGTCGGCATCGCCATGGGAACCGGGGCCGACGTCGCCATGGAAAGCGCGGGGCTCACGCTTCTGAAGGGCGATCTTCGCGGCGTGGTGCGGGGCGTCAAGCTCGCGCGCGCCACCATGCGCAACATCAAACAGAACCTGTTCTTCGCTTTCGTCTATAACGCGCTCGGCGTGCCGATCGCGGCGGGCGTGCTCTACCCCGTCTTCGGCATCTTGCTGTCGCCGATCATCGCCGCCGCTGCCATGAGCCTGTCCTCGGTCTCGGTGGTCGGCAACGCGCTCCGCTTGCGCAACGTCGATCTGGACTAGACGCCGGTCGCCCCTAGCCGAATTTATTCAACCATTTGGTTGACAATCTCGATGGCTCCGGATATGCTCAACCGTATGGTTGAACATCAGGCTGAGCGACTCGATGCCGTATTCCACGCTCTCGCCGACCCCACGCGGCGGGCGATGTTGCACAGCCTGACGCTTGCGGAACGCAGCATCGGCGAGCTTGCAAGCCCGTTCCGCATGTCCTTCGCGGCGGCTTCGAAACACGTCAAGGCATTGGAGAAGGCGGGACTGGTGCGGCGGAGGATCGAAGGACGCACCCATGTCTGTCAGCTGGAGGCCAAGCGTCTCGCCGAGGCCCATGACTGGCTCAGCTTCTACGAGCGGTTCTGGACCATGCGTCTCGACGACTTGGAGCGCGAACTTCGCAAACCTGAGAAGCGGAAGAAGAGGAGCAAGCCATGAACGAGTATGGCGTCGTAACCGAAGCAAAAACCATTCGGATGGAGCGTCTCTTGCCCGGGCCCATCGAGCGCGTTTGGGACTACCTCACCGACTCGAAAAAGCGAGGCAAATGGTTCGCGACTGGCAAGATGGAGCTTCACCCAGGCGGGCGTGTCGAGTTTTTCTTCCACCATGCCGATCTTTCGGCTGAAAAGACCCCGCCCGAAAAGCACAAGGACAAGGCAAAAGGCGTGAGCGTGCATGGGACGATTACGGCTTGCGAGCCCCCGAGTCTCCTGAGCTTCAATTTCGGCGACCACGGCGAGGTGACATTTGAGCTGACCCCCAAGGGAAAAGACGTGTTGCTCGTGCTGACGCATCGCGATCTTGCTGACCGCAAGATGATGGTAAGCGTGTCGAGCGGCTGGCACAGCCATCTCGCTATCCTGATCGACGTTCTAAACGGCGATGAGCCCCGCCCCTTCTGGACCACTGTCACAAAGATGGAGGCAGAGTACGAGAAGAGGATTCCTGCCGCGTGAGCTTAGGGTACGATCCCGACATTGCCGCCGGTTGGCGGGCCTGCGCTCGGTGCCGGCCCGCGCGGCAGCCGCGGGAGATATGTCGAGAGCGTCGTGAGCCTCCGCCACAAGGCAGCTTCGTTGAGCGAGGAGCGCTCGATCAGGGCGATGCCCACCGCTGCGAGGAACGGCAAGCTCTGCACCAGCAGAACGGCGCTGAAGATCGAGATCTCGTGCACCTGCTGATCGTTGGTCACGCGAAGGATGAACGACCCGAGCAGGAGCACCGACCCGAGCACGGCCTCCCACAGCGCCGGGAAGCGCTGCGTCCAGCGCGCCACCCCGCCTTTTGCGGTGCGCACGAACGGCAGCTTGTCCCTGATGATGCCGTCCGCTACGGCCCGGCCTACCGTGAATTGCAGGGCCATGGCGGAGAGGGCCGCGCCGAACGAGGCAAAGATCGGCGCCTTCACCCGCCTGCGGTAGAGCACCATGAAGTGCAACAGCATCACCGCGAAGGTCGCGAGCACGGGAAGCGTGAGCACGGCCTCGGGCACGGCGATGCCGAGAAAGGCGACGAGCGGCATCCAGATGAGATTGAGGATGGCGATCAGCACGCCGAGGCTCTCGGCCCCAAGCCAGGTCAGCCAGCCGAACAGATATTGCGCCCGCTGCTGCGGCGTGAGGTGGCTCCCGCCCGGCAGGAAGGCGCGCCAATGCTTCTTGATGAGCTGCATGCCGCCATAGGCCCAGCGGTGGCGCTGCCGCTTATACGCGGCAAAGTCGCACGGCAACAGACCCCAGCCGTAGCGGCGCTGCGTGTAATGCGCCTGCCATCCCCGCTCGAGCAGCGTAAGCCCAAGATCGGTGTCCTCGACGATGGTGTCGCTCGACCAGCCGCCCGCGTCGATCAGGGCCTCGCGGCGGATCAGGCACATTGTGCCATGCGCTACGATGGCGTTGACCTCATTCCGCTGCACCATGCCGATATCGAAAAAGCCGGCATATTCGCGGTTCATGACGATCTGCGTGACATTGCGGTCGCCGTCGCGATGGTCCTGCGGCGCCTGCACGAGCCCGACGCGAGGATCGGCGAAGGCCGGAACGAGGTCCTTCAGCCAGTCGGGATGCACCACATAGTCGGCATCGAGCACGCCGATGATCTCGGCCTCAGGCGCCGTATGCTCGAGCGCGAGCCGGAGTGCGCCCGCCTTGAAGCCCTGGAGGCGGTCGGCGCGCACGAATTTGAAGCGCGGCCCAAGCAGCCGGCAGTGATCCTCGATCGAACTCCAGAAGGCCGAGTCCGGCGTGTTGTTGATCACGACCACGCATTCGAGATTGGGCCAATCGAGCTGCGCCACGCTGTCGAGTGTTTGCCGCAGCATCTCCGGCGGCTCGCGATAGGCGGGGATGTGGATCGAGACCAGCGGCGTCTTCTCGGGCAAGCCATTCCCCTGCCCTAGCAATCGCGCCGGCTTCACCCCGAACATGATGGCGGCAAGCTCCTCGACGCGCCGTTTCATGATCATGATGAGAGGCACGAGCAGGCCTGCGCCGACGAACATCGCAAGCTGCGAACCGAGCACGAAATAATGCGTCACCCAATAATCCACCACATTGGCGAACCACGCGCCGATCGCATTGCCGGTGAGCGCAAGCACCGCAGCCTGGGCCACGGCGACGCGTGGGATGGCGAAGATCGGGATCGACAGCAAGACCCCGATGGCCAGCCCCGCGATCATTTTCAACAGGAAATTCGGCGCCTCGACTGCGCCGGCGAAGGAGAACTTCGGATGCCGGTCGGCATTGAAGATGCCCCAATAGGGACCGACGCTTCCCTCGTAGGTCTTCCACGGCTGATCGAAAGCCTCGACGATCGAATAGTCGATGCCCATGGCGTCGGCGCGCGTGATGAAGTCGCGCACGACCTCGGCTTGGATGAGCGGGCTCGGCACCGCGTCCTTGCGATTGAGCCCCGCGCTCGGCCAGCCGAACTCGGCGATCACGATGCGTTTGCCGGGATAGGTCTGCCGCAGCTTCTCATAGGCATTGAGGGCATGGTCGACCGCGACCGATCCCGGCAGGCCCTCCCAATAGGGGAGGATATGCACCGCGATATAGTCAACGGAGGACGCAAGCTCGGGATATTCGAGCCAAACCGTCGGCACCTCGGCGGTGGTGACCGGGACCGACACCTCCCGCTTCACGCGCTGAATTTTGCCGATGAGGTCGCGCACGGTGTCGTTGGCATTGTAGAGCGGGTTGTCACGGTGCTTGGCTTGCGCGCGGAACACCGTCTCGTTGCCGACGATGATGCTCTCGACGTTGCGGTAGTGCCTGGCGAGCTCCACCGCACTCTGCATTTCCTTCTCGTTCTGCTCCTCCCATTCGTTGATCCACACGCCGAGCGTGACGCGCAAGCCGTACTCGGAAGCGAGCTGCGGCACGAGGTCGAGTCCGTTGCTGACGCTATAGGTCCTGACCGCGCGGGTGTACGGGGCAACCGCCGCAAGATCGGACCTGATCTGCTTCTCGGTGGTCTTGTCGACCTCGCCGTCGTGCTTGGGATTTATCGGAGAGAATGAGACCGAGGCAAGCACCCCATTTGCATTCGGGGGCGAGACTCGCTCATGCATCGATAACCACACCACCGCGTGAAGCGCGGTCGCGAGCGCGACCACAACGGCGACGAGAACGTTGCGCATCGTTTTTTGAAAGTCTCGTTGAGGATCCGGCCTGCCCTGTCCCCCTCGGCCGCCACGCCGCAGAGAAGCCTGCAGTCACCCCCCTAAACCCTTATTAGTTGGGAATAGTTCCGTCTTTTGTCGTCGCGCCGGTTGTGGCCTGGCTTGATGCTGTCGTTGCTTCCTCGGGAGCGATCCAGCAGCTGTGGACGCGGGACGCCAGCCGGTCAGCCGCCTTTGGATCGATCGGTCCTTGTTGAATGATGCAGCGAAACGCAAGCTTCAAATGCTCTGACGAGCAGCCGAAGCGATCGTAGAGATCGATGTAGCGTCGCGCCGTGTCGATGTCGTCGCGCCACAACAGGCTCTCGATGCGCCGCCCGGTCCACACGCATTCGGGAGCTCCCGCCGAACTCGACAGCTTCTCGGCTGCCTCTTTGTATTCGTCAATGGCCTTCTGCTGCGCCTGTTCCTCGGCTTTGGCTTGCTCGGCTGCCTTCTGATCCTCTGGCTTCTGCTCGCCTTGCGCCTGCTCTGGAGGCTTCTGCTCGCCGGCCGGTTGCTGGGCCGAGGCGGTCAGCGTTGACGCTAACAAAACGCCGCCCGCTAGCAGGGCGGCGGCGGATCGGATGGTGCAGCGCAACATGGGAACAAGCCCAACGCAGGAGTTGCTCATTTCAGGCGTTAAACCATGAAATTTTGTCAGTCCAACGGCACTCACCTTCTTTATCACTTCGCAAGCGCACAAACCAGAGGAATTGGTTCAACGCGGCACTCGAAGCTGCTATTCGTCGCAGCCCCGTCAGCCGAAGTCTCATCATGCCTCGCTCCCTTGCTCTGTTTGCGCTCGTCGCGTGCGCCATTGCATTTGCCTGGTACGCATGGGGGCGGCCGATCCCCCTGCCCCCCTCTCCTCTGGCCTCGGGGGACAAGGTAACGTGCATCTCCTACGCTCCGTTCCACGGCGACCAGGCGCCCTACAGCTGGGACCTCAATATTCCCGACGAGCAGGTCGCGCGCGATCTCAGGCGGCTGTCGCAATTGTTCGGTTGCGTCCGCACCTACTCGGCAAGGGGCGCGCAAGGGAGGGTGACGCGGCTCGCTGCGGGCATGGGTCTCAAGGTGCTGCAAGGCATCTGGCTTGGGCGGAACCGCGCCGAGAATCGCCGCGAGATCGAGGCGGCGCTTGCGCTTGACCGCCGCCATCCCGGAACGGTTGAAGCCTTCGTCGTCGGAAATGAAGTGCTGCTCCGCGGCGAGCTCTCCGCGGCAAAGCTCAAGCCCTATCTCGAGGAGGTTGGGCGGCGGTCGCCGCTTCCCGTCACCTATGCCGATGTCTGGGAGTTTTGGCTCAAGGCGCCCGAGCTTGCGCCCGCCGCCGACTTCGTGACCGTCCACATCCTTCCTTATTGGGAGGACGAGCCGGTTGCGGCCAAGGATGCCGTCGCACACGTCCGGGAGGTCAGGGGGAAGGTCGCGGCGGCCTTCACCGGGAAGGAGATCTTGATCGGCGAGGTGGGATGGCCGAGCGCGGGACGTATGCGCGACGGTGCGCTCCCCTCGCCCGCCAATCAGGCGCTTGTTTTGAGCGGCATCGTGGCGGCATCGAAGCAAGAGGGCTGGAGGGTGAACCTGATCGAGGCGTTCGATCAGCCTTGGAAGCGGCTCTTGGAAGGGACCGTCGGCGGCTATTGGGGGCTCTATGACGACGCGCGGCGGGAGCCGAAATTCCGCTTCGGCGAGCCGGTTTCCAACGAGCCCTATTGGCGGATGGAGGCGGGACTCGGCATTGGCGCCGCCTTTCTCATTTTCCTCGCTTTTTGGCTCGGTGCTCGCGACAGCGCGTCGCAGCTGATCTCTTGGCCCCGCGAGCTCGCAGCGGCTCTGATCGCGCTCGGGTCGGGTCTTGTCTTCGGCTGGGCGGCGCTGACCTTGGCGATGGACAGCGTCGTCGCCGGCGACAGGATCCGAAGCCTCCTTATGTTTGTTCTCGCCCTTGTCGTGCCGATGGCCGCAGCCTATGCCCTGGCGCGCGGTGACCGGCTTGCCGGCTTCACGCAGGCTCTCGATCCAAGGGCGTGGCGAGGCTCCGGCCGCACCGGCACGATCCTCGCCGTCCTGTTCGCCGCGACCGTG
>Ga0081455_10007861_pt1 | contig 11168 bp, 8 predicted proteins | sample TabmetS3T2R1_FD_70207 | JGI IMG/M metagenome (GOLD analysis project Ga0081455, IMG submission 70207) | Tabebuia heterophylla rhizosphere microbial communities from the University of Puerto Rico - S3T2R1 | ecosystem: Host-associated > Plants > Roots > Rhizosphere ... | reverse complement strand
GCATAAAACAGCTGGGCCATGGCGCGGAAGTGGTCATATTCCTTGTAATACATCTCTTTGTACACACGCCCGGCCGCTTCCTGCATGCTCGAGTCTTTGAGCACCGTCGTCACATAGGCGGCAGCCAGCACGCCAGCCATCAGGGCCAGGTGGACACCGGACGAAAAGAGCGGGTCCACGAAGCAGGCGGCATCACCCACGAGGATGTAGCCGTCACCCACCACTTCGTCGGAGATGTAGGACCAGTCTCGGATGACAAAGGGACCATAGGCGAGCTTCGCCTCACTGAGCATCTGCGCTGTACGTGGTGCTTGCGCCACCTGGTCCAGCAGGAAGCGGAGCGGGCCAGTATGACGGATACCCTGCTGGCCAGTGCGGCTATCGACCACGGCCCCTGTACTGGTCCAACCCGTATGCAGTGGGATGTGCCAGAACCAGCCGTGCGGGTACGACTCGATAAAAATATTCGTGTCATCGGGTGCCGGCAGACGCTGCGCTCCGACAAAATAGCCGTACACTGCCAGGTTCTGAAAAAATGCGTCCCAGCGGCGTAACTGCAGTTTATGCCCCAGGAGTGCCCCCTGGCCGCTGGCGTCTACCACAAAACGCGCCCGGGCTATGCCCGTAGCGCCGTCGGCAGTGTAGCGTACCCCACACGCGCGGCCGTCTTCGAAGAGCACATCCACGACCTGATGGCCTTCCCGGACCTCCACACCATGCGCTCGGCTATTACGCAAGAGTAACTGGTCGAACTGAGGACGCCAGACCTGGTAAGAGTGCGGATAGCGTTGATTGGTCTCACGGAAATACCAACTCCAGGGCGTCTTGTCCGTGCCCCAGACCATGGTGGCGCCCCACTTCTGCAGAAATCCTGCTTCTTGCACAGCCGGCAAGACCCCTAGCTCTTCCAAGACAGGAATACTGGCGGGCAGGAGTGATTCTCCGATATGGTCACGCGGAAAACGCTCCCGCTCCAGGAGGAGTACCTGCCAGCCCTGGCGCGCCAGCATGGTGGCGGTGGTGCTGCCACCCGGCCCGCCACCAACCACGACCACATCGGCAGTGAGGTCGGCGCTAGGCGCTGGTGCCATTCCCAGGCTCCTGGGTAGCGACAGCAGCAGGTTGTGGCTCGATGGGCTTGCCTGTCGCCGGATCGACCTCGAAGGGACCAGGCAGCTCCAGTTCTTTAGCCATCTCCCTGATGGCAGGAATTACTTCCTGGCCCATGAGGCGCAGGCTGCGCATGGCGTCATCATGGGTCATGGCACCATCACCATCCCAGAAGAAAATACTGCCAGGCCGGATGTACTCCAGGACGTGTCGGATCTTCGGCAAGACCGTCTTGGGGGTGCCCGAGATGATGGTGTAGTCCTGGAGCTGTCTCTCGTATGGGCGCCCTAAGACGCTGGCCGCGCCTCCACGCGCACCCGTCGCCACGGCCTGTGTGGGCAGGACACGTGTCCGCGAGGTCAGACCCGGCAGGCCCAGCAGTGCCGGGTTCACCGTGCCCTCATTGCCGGCGAGGAAAGGATTGCTCGGGCCCTGGACATACTTGCGACCGGCCAGCTCGGCCAGCTCTTCCGTCTCATCGACGTGGACTTTCCAGAGATAGCCAATGTTCTGAGGGCCCGACTCATATCCCAACTCGGCTGCAGTGTCGTGATAGAGTTGAAATGCCTGCCGGGTCGGTTCCATTTCGGTGGCCAGCATAATGTAGGGGATGCGTTTTTGCGCGGCCCACATCAAGGAGTCACGGCTGACCACGCCCGGCAGCCAGATAGGCGGGTGTGGTCTTTGATACGGACGCACCCAGGGATTCACGTGGCGGAAATGAAAATGTTTGCCCTCCCAGCGGAAGGGACCCGGGGTTGACCAGGCCTTGACGACGAACTCGTGTGCCTCCTGGAAGCGCTCCCAGTTGTAGTGCGGTGGGATGTTATGCGCCACGCTCTCCCTCCCGGTGCCACGTACCCAGCCGGAGACCAGGCGGCCACGCGAGATCAGGTCGATCATGGCTAATTGCTCGACGAGCCAGAGCGGGTCATCCCAGATCGGTAAAATGTTGCCCAGCAACACGATCTTGGCACGTTTGGTCATACGCGCCAGGATCGAGGCTTCAACATTCATGGCGCCCCCCATGCAAAAGGGCGTGCCGTGATGTTCATTGAGCATCAAGCCGTCGAAGCCCATTTCTTCGGCATAGATCTTCTCATCGAGATAGCGGTTGTACAGTTCTGCTCCCAGTTCTGGGTTATAAATATCGTTGCTGACAGTCAAGTCCATGATGGGCTTGCCTGTGGCCCCAAAGTAGCCCGATTGAGGGTCCTGGTATGGCCGTTCGGTAAAGTACCCAATAAACATCGCCAGTCGCTCCTTCTGGGTTGCAGGTCTGCAGAGCCTGCCACGGGTATGGTCGCCTGGGCGTGCTGAATGTCCAGGATTATAGCATTGGCCCCACGTCTGGACGAGACCGATCGTCGGCGCACCCATCTGGGTGCAGATATTTTGCTCCCACCAGCGGATTTTGCTACAGTAGAGTCTTGCAGTGTTGTCAGTAGACTGCCTGACGCGCCGCTCTGTGCCGGGGCGACGCACGCCTCGTTCCTCGTTCAGGAGCTGCCTGTGCACTCATTGATCACGCCGGATGTAGCTGACCAGGATCATCGACAAGCCTGGCTCAGCGCTCAACTCACTGCGCCTGTCACATTGATATGGACCGAGAATCGGTCGTCGATGCTTTCCGCCCGCGGCAATGCTAAGACGGGGTATCAGGTGCGCTTGCACCGCATGTTTCTGCAGGCACCCAATAGGGTGTGGTGCGCCCTGGTGGCCTATCTACGCAACGCTGATGCCACTGCCTCACGTACTATACGGGCGTATATACGGCAGCCACATCCTTCGCTTGCCGACCTCCAGCCATCGCCGCAACGCCCCCGTCTGCTGCAACCGCAGGGGCGCTATTTTGACCTTGACGCAATTTATGATGAGCTCAATCACCACTACTTTATCAATCGTGTGCAGGCGCACATTACTTGGAGTCGCCGCCCGCCACAGCGCAAGCGCAGGTCCATACGTTTTGGTTCCTACCAGGAGCGCGATCGGCTGATCCGTATCCACTGCCTCCTGGACCAATCCTTCGTGCCCCGCTACGTCGTCGAAAACGTCGTGTTCCATGAGATGCTGCACCAGCTCATCCCGCGTCAGTATATGAACGGGCGCTGGTCTGTCCATCCCCCAGAATTTCGTCGTCAGGAGCGCCGTTTTCTGTATTACCAGCAAGCGGAGCAGTGGCAACGCCAGCACCTTGGGCGTCTGCTGCGCGGCTAAGGGCATCAGCACTATGCCAGAACAACTACCGCAGACACCTGCGCTGCCGCGTCAGTACTCTGTGTGGCTCGTGCTCATCGTTGCCCTGTTCGTTACTTGCCTGCTCACGGCGAATATCACTGCCGTGAAGCTGGTCCAGATCTTCGGGCTGATCGTCCCTGCGGGGGTGGTCATCTTCCCACTGAGCTATATCATTGGCGATGTCCTCACCGAGGTGTACGGCTACAGGCAGACGCGGTGGGTCATCTGGCTGGGCTTTCTCTGTAACCTGATCGCTGTCATTGCCATCTGGCTTGGGCAGATCCTCCCTGCCGCCTCGTTCTGGGATGGCCAGGCGGCCTACGAGCGCATTCTTGGCTATACCCCCCGCTTGCTCGTGGCGTCGTTCCTGGCGTATCTGGTGGGTGAGTTCGCCAATGCCATAGTGCTAGCCAAAATGAAGATCGCCACGCGTGGCCGCTGGTTATGGATGCGCACCATTGGTTCTACGCTGGTAGGGCAGGGGCTCGATTCCCTGGTGTTCGTCACACTCGCCTTTGCCGGTACTATTCCCATGGCAGGACTGGCATCGGCCATCATCACCCAGTGGCTGGTGAAAACCGTCTATGAAGCCGCCGTTACCCCACTCACGTACGTGGTGGTGGCATTACTCAAACGTCATGAGGGGCTGGACGTGTACGATTACGGCACACGGTTCAACCCGTTATGGGCGGGAGAGGTTATGAAGGAGAGGAGGACAGCCTATGATCGCTAATCCCGTGCCATGGCCAAATGGTGCCCGGTGTGCGGTGGCCTTTACCTTTGACATGGACGCTGACAGCATTTTGCATCTGGCGCACCACACCTCAGCGGACACGCGGCTCGCGGCGATGTCTATGCTGCGTTATGGGCCAGAGATTGCCGTGCCCCGCCTGGTGGAACTCTATAAACGTTTTGACATGCACCAGACCTTTTTTCTGCCGGCCTGGTGTATGGAGCGTTATCCCGCAGCCGTGGAGGCGATCCTGCAAGGCGGGCACGAAATCGCCCACCACGGTTATTTGCACGAACATCCGAACGAGCTGCCCTCCGAGGAGGAACTCTACTGGCTGCAGCGGGGTATCGACGTCTTTGTCGCCATGACTGGGGAGCGCCCGCGGGGCTTTCGTGCCCCAACCTACAAATTCTCACGCCATACCCTGACCCATCTGGTCAATGAGAGTTTCGTGTACGATGCTTCGTTGATGGGCGACGATGTGCCATATCTACTCGAAAATGCCGCGGGACGTGTAGTGGAGTTACCGAGCCATTATGCCCTCGATGACTGGCCGCATTTCATGGCGTCGCGCGACTTTAATTACTTCATGAGCATCAAACCCCCGCGCCAGGCGATGGAAGTCTATGCCGCTGAGTTCGATGCCATGTGGGAATACGGCGGCCTGTGGATCGCCGTGTGGCACCCGTTCTTGAGCGGGCGCCTGGCGCGCTGTGTCGCCATTGCCGAGCTGATCGAATATATGCACAAGAAGGGCCAGGTCTGGTTTGCCCGCCTGGACGAGATCGCCGCTTACGTCCAGCAGCTCACCCAGGCAAGGACGTGGGTACCTCGGGTGGACCGCTTGCCCTATTACCCAGGACCAATCCCGGAGCTTGGTGAAGCAGAACCCACACTGGCTCGCTGAGCGTGTGGATGACCCTTTCCGTCCCCTCTCCCAGCGGGAGAGGGTTAGGGTGAGGGGTTCCTGGACCTTACGTCAGCTCTGCGTCATCGCTACTGTCTCGACCGAGACCAGCAGGTCTTCGAGTGGCAGGCACGGTAGGGGCACACCCGTCGAGGCACCTGCTGGTTCGCTATAGAACGACGAGCGATAGCGCTGGTTCGTCACGATGGTCTCAGGATCCGCCTGGCCCTGGTAGAAGCTATTCTGCTTGACCATGTCGTCCAGGGTGAGTCCGAATGAGGCCAATACCGTACGCGTCGACTCCATGACCCGACGTGTTTGCTCCAGAAGATCGCCAGGTGCGCTCGGCCGGCCCTGGGCATCGAGGGCCACCTGCTGGCCAATAAAGACGAACTCACCACATTGCAGGCCGATGGCAGAAGGTATCGCCAACGGCCACTGCCACGCCTCGTGGATCTGGGCATACGTGCGTACCAGCCGACGCCCATCGATGCCGCGCATGGCCCAGGCGTCCACCCGTGTCATGTCGCCATGCGGCAGGCTGGGTGTCGGCAACGCGCTTACCGTGGGACCCGGCGCTGTGAAGTATGACGCTCGCTGACGCGCTGCCGGCTCCCACGTGGCACGCGTACCGTCTCCCCGGTACCACGTGCCCAGCTTGACGGTGTCAGCGAGGTTAGCACCCAGGGCGGCGAGAATCTGTGCCACATGTTCCATAGCAACGCCCGTCTGTGCCACAATGTCCTGGGGATACGGGAGACTGCTGTCCGTCGTCCGACTGGCGCGACTGCGTCGGCGCAGGGCCGTCAGGCCCATCCCCTGGGCGGACGTCCAGATGTGCTCACCACAGCGCACACCGTGGCTGAACGGTGGCGGCAACGACGCGAGAGCTGGAGGGTTGGCGACTGTTCTTGGGAGCCGTTCCCCATGCCTACCGAGCATCGCAATCGCCTCGATCTCCACCATCATCCCAGGCAATGCTAGACAGGGTAGGGGCACCAGGGTGACGACAGGCCCGACGTCGTCTGGCGCCCCGCCGTGCGCCAAGACGTGCCGTCCCAGGTCAGCGAGAAAGGCAGTTTCGTCCACGCTGCCATCAGTGGCATAAAACGCCACTAGCTTGACGACATTGGCCAGCCCCGCCCCAAATTCCCGCAGGACTGTATCGATGTGTCGGATGACCACAGCCGTCTGGGTCGCCAGGTCAAAGGCGTGCAAAGGCTCACCAGCCGACGACTTGTCGACCTGCCCTCCCACAAAGGCCATCTCGCCGGTGCGCACGCCGTGCTTGAACGCCAGATGCTGATACCAATCCCAGTGGCCCGCTGGCCACGCATAGCTACGTGTGGGCATGGTTACTACCTCGCTAGAGAACAATAAGACAAGAGCAAAAGCTCCTTACCCAGTCTTCGGTACATGATACGCCATGATCGCTGGCACGCGTATCCTCATCCTCATGGTGTGACCTGATCTTGGTAGGAGGCATGACGCAACCGAACCGCCACTTCCGAATGCATACAGACAGCTTGGCAAGTCACGTCACTTTGGGTAGAGTGTGTATACGAGACAATAGTATAACTTTCCAGGGAAAGCGTTGTTATGATATCCCTCATACCTGTAGAGATTCCAGCCACCACCGCTGGTACGACCATGAGAGCGACACCTGTCTATGGCTATCTCATGGTGCAGCCTGATCACTGGTTGCGGCAGGCCTTCTTCGTTGGTCGGCCCAAATTACCTGTCTCCCGTGTCATCGAGGCGATGCAAGCCAATGGCCAAAGCCTTGAAGAGGCAGCTCGTGATTGGTCGCTTCCCGTGGCAGCTATCACCGAGGCGCTTGACTATTACCAGCGCTTTCACGATGTGATTGAGGCCGATGCTGCTAAGGAATTAGCCTTGAGCGATGATCTTGCCCGTGAGCGCTTGCCAGCCCAATGAGACTGCTTGTTGATGAAGACACCGCCAGTGCGACGCTGATAACACACTTGCTGGCAGCCGGACATGAGGTGGTCCAGTTGCCTCGTGGTACGCTAGACGAGGTCGTCTTCAACGAAGCGCAGCGTCTAGCTCTGCCTATTCTCACAGCTAATGTCGGTCGTAAAGGTCGGCGCGATCCGGTGGGGCTCTACCAACTCGCTATTGAACGGGCTCCGCACTGTGGTGTTATTGGTATCTTTCGCCCTGCGCCAGGTCGTTGGCTCTCGGATAGCCTGATCGTTGCAGCCCTGGCTCGGCTCGTGGCCCAAGAACAAGCTCAACCAGGCACTGCCCTACGCCCCAACGGCCTCACCCGCCTCAATGATTTTTTTCCACAGCCCTGAGCAATCAGCGTCGTGCCTGTCAAACCAAGTGAGACGAGGTCAGCTGCTATTGCCTCGTTTACCAAGCCAACTCTTCCAGTAGCGCCTTGGCCTCCTGGAGGTCAGCGGTGTCAAAGCCTTCAGTGAACCAGCCGTAGATAGGTGCCAGCAGCTCGTGGGCTGCGGCACGCTTGCCCTGGCGCTGCCACAGGCGCGCGAGGCTCATGGCGGCGCGCAGCTCCAGCGACTTGGCCTGCTGGCGGCGGGCAATGTCGAGGGCCCGGTGAAAACAGGCTTCCGCCTCATCGCTGCTCCCAGTGGCTTGCTGCAGTAGTAGCTCCCCTTTGAGCCGGTATAGCTCGGCCTCCCACCAGCACTCCTCAGTGTCGTCCACGACCGCCAAGGCTTCGGCGAGCCTCTGCAGCCCTGCTGCCTCGTCGCCTCCTCTACCATATGCCTCAGCCAGTTGGGCAAGATAATACGGCCATCCCTGCCTTTGCCCTGTGGCCTGTAGGGCGGTCAGCGCTTGGGGTATCTCTGTAAGCGCCTGCGCATGCTGTCCCTGTGCAGACAGCGCCCAGCCATGGACTATCGTACTATAGAGCAACCAACTCGGAAACCCCCGGTCCCGCGCCAGCGCCATGGCGGCCTCAGCCCGTTCTCGGGTCTGGGAGACCTCCCGGCGCAGCTGATGCACACTGGCTGCATGGTAGAGGGCATGCGCCAGTCTAAAGGGGTGTGCCAGCTCCTGGGCACGGGTGAGCGCCGTGTGGATGGACGACAGCGCCTGGTCCGGATAGCCCTGCAGCCACAGGAGCCGGGCCAGACGTCGGAGGGCGGCAACTGCCTCAGCATCCTGTGGCGTATAGTCAAGGGAACGGCCCCGTTGGGGGTCACGGAGCGCCAGGCCTGCCTCCAAGTGTACGCGGGAGGTGGCCAACTCACCAAGTTCCAGCAAGGTCCCTCCCAGTCTCCAGTGCGCTCTCATGAGGTGCACTGGGTCTTGGACGCGCTGGGCCAGGGTGAGGAATTCCTGTGCCAGCTCTAGCGCCGTCTGGTATCCCCCCCCGTTGAGATAGAACGCAATGAGACCCCCCAGCACCGGGAAGAGTTGTGGGCTCTCCCCCACCTGCCTGCACAATGCTCGCGCCCGCGTGTAGACGCGCTCGACTTCCGGATCTGTAAAACCCTTGGTGGCCATCAAGGGCGGGCCAAGAGCGATGTGTAACGCCAGCTCGTGCTGGCTCCGCTCGGGGGTGTCCGGGAGCGTCTGGAGCCCCTCCAAGCCTCTGGTGAGGTAACGAATTGCTTCGACGTTGGCCGAACGCTGGCCGGCGCGCTCGCCAGCCCGCTGCCAGTAGGGAAGAGCCTGTTCTACGAGTCCAGCCTCCGTATAGTGATGTGCCAGCAGTTCGGGCTGGGTCTCGCAGAGCTCGGGAAACCGTGCCTCCAACACCTGGGCAATGTGCTGATGGTGCTGTTGCCGCGTGCTCTTGAGCAAGGATTGATAGGCCGCATCTTGGATAAGAGCGTGTTTGAAGAGATACGTCGCCTGTGGTGGCAGCCCCCGCTGGTACAGCAACTCCGCCTCCACCAACTGGTGTAGCCCACGTTGCAACGTCTCCTCGTCCCACGGAGAAACCGCCTGCAGCAGCTCATAGGAAAACTCGCGCCCCAGCGTTGCCCCCAGTTGCGCCAGGCTCTTCACCGTTGCCAGGCGGTCCAGCCGCGCCATCAGCGAGTCGTGCAGTGTGGTGGGAATGGCCAGCGGCGGTAGGGGACCTGTGAGTTCGTAGCGGCCCTCGCGCTCCTGGAGCAGGCCTGATTCCAGCACCATCTTGGTCAACTCCTCCACAAACAGGGGCACCCCATCGGTCTTAGCCACCACCTGCTCGACGACCTCGGCTGGCAACGCCTTGCCGTGGGCCACCCGGTCGGTCATCTCCGTTGCCTGCTGCCGTGGTAAGCGCGACAGCGTTACCTGGATGAGATGCGAGCGCCCCGTCCACGATGGGCTGAAGTCGGGCCGAAAGGTCCACAGCGCCAGGATACGGGTCGTGGGGCCTTGATCGACTAGGAGGTTGAGAAATTCTAGTGTCGTGGGATCGACCCAGTGCAGGTCTTCCATGACAAAGAGCACCGGCTGCTGAGTAGCGATGCGCAACAGGATAGTGAGCAGTGCTTGTAGAGTCTTCTGCTTCTGCTGCGCGGGCGACACGGCCAGGGGGGCATAGTCAGCGGTCAGCGGGAGAGAAAGGAGAGTAGCCAGGAGGGGGACTGTCTCCGCCAGAGGAAGGCCATACTGCACCAAGAAGCCCTCCAGCTTGCTCAGCTTCTGCTGCGGGGACTCCTCCCGATCGAAGCGCAGCGCCACACGCTCCAGTAGATCGATCATCGGATACAAGGCGGTGTTCTGATAATATGGGGAACACTGGCACGGCGTCAGCCACGCCTGGGGCTCAGTAGCCACCTGTTCCTTGAGCACCTGGACCAGGCGCGATTTGCCAATGCCCGCTTCGCCACTGAGTAGCACCACCTGCCCGAGACCGTCCTTGACCTGCCCCCAGCGCTCCCGCAACAGCCCGACTTCCTGCTCCCGACCCACGAGCGGGGTCAGGCCCGTGCCACCAACCGCCTCCAGGCGACTGCGGGCCGTACTCTCATACAGCACCTGATACACTTCTAGTCGCTGGGCGACGCCTTTAACGAGATGCGTGCCTAACGTCTGATAGGCAAAGAAGCCGCCGAGGAGCTGCAAGGTCGCGGCGCTGATCACCAGAGTATTGGGCGCCGCAATGCCTTGCAGGCGGGCGGCGAGGTTCGGGGTTTCGCCCAGCGCCAACTGTTCCTGACGCGTGCCTCCTCCCACCTCACCCACAACTACCAGTCCGGTATGGATCCCCAGGCGTACGGCCAGCTGTACCCCCCGCTCATGCCCCAGACGGGTATTGAGTTGCCCCATGGCTTCTAACATCCCCAGCCCGGCCCGTACGGCCCGCTGGGCGTCATCTTCATGCGCCAAAGGGTAGCCGAAGTAGACGAGCAGGCCATCGCCGAGGTATTGGGCGATATGTCCCTCAAAGCGGGCGATGACCTTGGCGCAGACCTCTTGATAGGCCCGCACCACTTCGCGCAGCTCTTCCGGGTCGAGCTGGCCAGCGAGGGTAGTCGAGTCCACCAGGTCGCAAAACAGTATGGTGAGCTGGCGGCGTTCCGCATCAGCAAGGCGCGGTTCAACTGCTGGGGCGGTCGCCAGCGTGTGGGGGGCCGCAGGGGGTTCCTCCTCCCCCATCCAGACCAGCACGCGGCCGTCTTCATCCGCGGCCAGGCGTTGGCCGTAAATGAGCTCCTCCTTGAGGTCTTCCAGGGTGTCATCATCGAGCTGGAACTGCCGTTTGAGGGTACGATAGGTGACGCGTCCGCGGCGCTGGAGCATGGCTATGGCGTGGTCGAGGATCTCCTCAAAGTTCATCGCTGACTCTCCGTGTACTCTCCGACTTGCCGGGGGACAGTGCGGGCTAGGAGATGCCGTCAGGACGCTGTGTACCACAGCCAGCGGGCAAAGGAAAGTGGAAAGTACCGCAGGATGGAACTGCTACGGAAGATAGAGATTGACCTCACGCGAAGATGGAACCACCCCAGGCGCATCTGTTACAATAAGGGCAGTGGGTCACCGGTGAATCAGGCGCAACCCTCAATTGTCTGAGCCTCATGGAGCAACCCCAGTACAGCCGGCGCATCAAAGACTGGCCAGAAGACGAGCGGCCGCGAGAGCGTCTGCAGCAGCACGGTGAAAACTCCTTGTCAGATGCGCAATTGCTCGCTATCGTGTTGCGCACCGGGGACCATGCCAGTGGGGCCACGGCGATTGACCTGGCAC
>Ga0081455_10007860_pt1 | contig 11168 bp, 14 predicted proteins | sample TabmetS3T2R1_FD_70207 | JGI IMG/M metagenome (GOLD analysis project Ga0081455, IMG submission 70207) | Tabebuia heterophylla rhizosphere microbial communities from the University of Puerto Rico - S3T2R1 | ecosystem: Host-associated > Plants > Roots > Rhizosphere ... | reverse complement strand
GCCGGCAGCCCGATGATCGAACGGGCCGAGATCGTCGTTATCTTGGCCAAGGAGCCCAAACCGGGACGGGTGAAGACCCGGCTGCAGAGCCGGTTCACTGCCGATGAGGCAGCCCAACTGGCCGCCGCGGCCCTGCGCGACACCCAACGGGCGGTACGCGCCTCACGCATCCCCCGACGAATTCTGTGCTGGGACGGGGATGCGTCGAGTTTCGCCGACGGCTTCGACGTCGTACCGCAGCGCACCGGCACCCTCAACGACCGCCTGGCCGGCGCCTTCGATGATCTTGGTCAATACGGCCCTGTAAGAGTGCTGTTGATCGGCATGGATACGCCGCAGCTCGACAGCGCGCTGCTCGATGCCGATTGGGAGGACTGTGATGCGGTCATTGGGCTCAGCGAGGACGGCGGGTTCTGGGCGATCGGCCTTCGCACGGCGGACGCCGCCAGAGTTTTCGCCGGGATCGAGATGTCGACCGCACGTACAGGCTCGGCCCAGTTGGCCCGCTTGCTGAACCTGGGGCGATCGGTGAAGCTGCTGCCGCCGCTGCGCGACATCGACGAGCCGTCGGACGCCGCGTACGTCGCCGATCGCTATCCCGGCTTGGAGTTCTCGCAGTGCTATGCCGCGCTCACCCGCGTGTCTCGACCAGAGTCGATCTTCGACCACCTATACGCCGGGAGTCCGGTACGCAGCGACGCTCCGGGCGCACGTGTGCTCCCACTCGAGGCAACGCGTTGGTCGGGTCGAGCCGACAACGTCGACCAGTTAGTGGTGTCGCGGTGCCGCGGGCCGGTGCTCGATCTCGGCTGCGGTCCCGGGCGGATGGTACAGGCTCTGGTCGAATCGGGTGTACCGGCTCTCGGGGTCGACGTGTCCGCGATAGCGGTGGAGGTCGCAAGATCGCGCGGCGGGCTGGCCATCCAGGCGAGCTTGGCCGAACGGTTGCCCGCAGAAGGACATTGGGGCACGGTCCTGCTCATGGACGGCAATATTGGTATCGATGGCGATGTCGCTGCCCTGCTGCAACGATGTCGGACGCTGCTGATGCCCGGCGGCTCGATCATCGTCGAGGTCGATACTCGCCCGACCTGGCATCAGACCGGGCGCGTGCGGCTGACCGCGGACCGGGTCGGATATAGCGCAGAACTGACGTGGACCCGCACAGGGGCAGCGGCGGTGCGAGGGCTAGCACTACCGCTCGACTTGCTGGTCTTCGAGGAGTGGACTGCCGGCGGCCGAGCCTTCCTCTCCCTCCAATCGGCGACCTGACGGCTCCCGGGCGGGTCCGCGCAGCCCGCCAGGTTTTGACCGGGGCGACTGTCGGGTAGGGGGACAACAGAGCCACCCACGTTAGGGAGGAGCCGGTCCGTGGCGGAGCCCATGTTCCAGGCGAACGAAGTACAGACCGATCGTGCGGCGAGGCTGCCTGTGCTCCTGGTTTTCGACGTGAACGAAACGCTCTCCAACATGGCCCCACTCTCGGCGCGGTTCGAGGAGGTCGGCGCGTCCGGCCAGCTCGCCGGCACGTGGTTTGCCGGGTTGCTTCGCGACGGCTTCGCGCTCGCCGTCGGCAGGGAGAACCCACCGTTTGCGAGCCTGGCCGCCGAGGGTCTGCGCATCCAGCTCTCCATGGCCGCGATTGACCGCGACCTAGAGGAAGCGGTCGACCACATCATGGCGGGGTTCTCCGCCTTGCGTGTCCACCCCGACGTGCCCGAAGGCCTCCGCAAACTCACCGACCTGGGTGTGCGACTGGTCACGCTTACCAACGGATCGACGACTATCGCTCAACACCTGCTGTCGGAGGCCGGTGTTGAGGACTGTTTCGAGTCGTTCCTGTCAGTGGAGCAGGCCGGAGTCTGGAAGCCGGCGCGAGAGGCCTACGCCTATGCGCTCGAGCACTGCGGTGTCGAGGCCGCCGACGCGATGTTGGTCGCCGCCCATCCATGGGACACGGACGGAGCCCGGCGTGCTGGTCTGGCATCCGCATGGGTCAACCGAGCCGGAGGGCGGTACCCCGCGTACTTTCTGGCACCCGATCTGGACGTGCCGTCGCTGGTCAACCTCGCTCAGCGGCTTGGCGAGCGCAGCGCCTGAGAACAAAAGGACCCATCCAACCATGTCCTCAAGGCGTAGAGCATTCGTCGCTAGAAGCCGCGCGCATACAGCTGGGCGGCTTTTTTCCTTTCAGGCAGGGATAGCCGCCTTGCTCATTCACAGGTCGTCAAGATCGCAACACTGTTCGCTCCAGACCCCCGATCGCGCCAAGACGACAGCCTGCCTAGCCAACTTTTTGGCTGTCATGCTCGCCACGGCCAAGGTGCGGGCGTGTGGGCGGCGAACCTAGCTTCGCCACGGTCGCCGCCGGAGGGTATCGGTTTAGTCGACGCGCATTCGTCGCCTTATCTGCCCTCTTTCGACGACGATTCTTGACCACCCGCCATATGAGGCGTGGCTGCATCAGCACGGTGGGTGGAGCAAGCAGGTCGGTGACACTGCCGAAGGCCTCTGCGACGTAGGCATCGTCCTCGGCTGCCTGGAGAATGCGTTCAACCCATGCATTCGACAGGTGGGTAAGGATCGATCGTTCGCCGTGAACCTCTGGGAGTGATAGGTCGCTTCCAATGGCGAGATCCCATGCGGTGTCGACGATTCTGCGTGTTGCCTTGAAGTAACGCTCGGATAGGCGGTCCGGACCTGAGGAAAGAGCATCGCGGAGGGCGATGGCTTGGAGTGCCGCGACGGACATGCCTTGGCCGTAGACCGGGTTGAAGCTGGTAATTGCGTCCCCGAGTGCCACCAGCCCGCGAGGGAACGGGCGGAGTCGCTCGTAGCGGCGCCTTCGGCTCGCTGGGAAAGTGTAGGTTGCCACGTCATCGAGGGCCCGACCTGCTGCTATAGCAGCAAGCACGTCGGCGGGGGCCACGCTTGCAAGGAACTCCAAGTAGCCTGCATCGTCGGTGGGTGGCTTGTGCGCGATGCCGTAGCCGACCAGGGTAAGCAGCCAGGTACCGTCCTCCTGTGCGAACAGGCCCATCCCTCGTGGGCGTCCCGGCTCTGCACTGATCAAGATCAGCTTGTCCCGACCGAGGTAGCCATCGGGAATGGTGAAGTGTCGGCTCGCGTACCTGATGTCGACAGTGAGCTTCTCCTCGGCGGGCGCTGGGAACCCTAGCGTGTCCAGCCACACCGGCAGCTGACCGGCGCGGCCGGTGGCAACGACGACGAGGTCGCAGGTCAGGATGTCGTCTGACAGCCGGACCCCGGCAACCCGCATCCGGTCAGGAGCAGGCTGAAGTCCGTGCACCGCGGTGCCGTCAACCAGCGTGACGTTTGGCAACTCGAGGACGCGTCGCCGAAGGTGACCCTCAATGTATGGCCGGCTGGCGAGGATATTGGTGGCGGAGGCAGCATCACGGGTGATCTCGTGCCCGGAGGCCACAAATCTGATGTCGTGCATCGAGTCGCAGCGCACTGCGCCGCCAGCGACTAGCTCTGCCTGGAAGCCGGGAAGGAGCTGTTCGATGGCAGCCAGTCCTCCGGGGAGGAGGGCGTGTACGTGCTTGCCCTGAGGCACCGCCTTGCGCCCCTGGCCGGGAGGGGGAAGGACCTCTCGCTCGAGGATCAGAATCCGGTCGAAGTGGTCGGAGAGTGCACATGCAGCCAGGAGTCCGGCGACGCTTGCACCGATCACGACCGCGGAGTTTGAGTTGTCCATCATGGACCCAAGCGTCACTGAGAGGGGCCAGGCGTTCGTCGGTGAAATCCCCTATTTCGAGGACAGGTGCCGTACGGCGAAGGCCGCCGCCTCGCCTCGCCGCTTCAGATCGAGCTTGGTGAGCAGGTGGCCGACGTGGTGCTCGACCGTCTTCGGCGTGATGAAAAGTCGCCTGGCGATATCGCGATTGGACAAACCCTCAGCAAGCAGGGCGAGGATCTCCCGCTCCCGGGAGGTCAGGCCGCCCAATGCGTTCGGCCCTCGTCGTGCCGCTCTGATTCCCCACTCCCTGAGCAGCGCAGCAGCAATATCCGCGTCCGGAAGCGCGCCGAGCTCTTCGAAAGTCGCAAGCGCCCCCTTGGCTTCCTGGGCTGCCGCTTCCTTATCCGCGGCGCGTATAGATTGCGCCAGCGCAAGCCGCGACCGCGCCGCCTCATACGGCATGGCGAACTCGACGAAAAGCGCCCTGGCCTGATCGAGCTCTCGTGCGGCACTATCGCTGCCGACCGCAGCCAGCGCTCGGCCCAGCAGATAGTGGCTCCGTGCAGCAGCGCCTGGAACTTCTAGCTGTGAGGTTGTCTTGGACAGCGCCTCTGCGTCGGCGAGGGCCTCTTGAGACTTGCCGCGTTCCAGCTCGATCTCCACCAGCAACCCCCGCAGCTCGGCCGCCGCGAGTGGGTTCGCCGTGAGGCGGTCCAGGCGTCGTCGCACCAGCCACTCGGCAACCTCCTGTTGCCCCTGAACAGCGCGGATGCCTGCGAGAACCGGAACCACTACTGCGTGCTGCTCGTAGCCTGCGATGAGCTGTTCGGCCTCACTGACCCGACCTTGGATCACTCGCAGGTGTCCGAGCAGCGCCAGTGCCTCGGCGTACAGCGCGGGCTCGACGAGCTGGCCCACCGACAGCGCCGCGATCAGCTCCGCCTCGGCGCGCGTCCACTGCCCGGAGAGGAGGAGAATTCGGGCGTAATGAATGCGGCACGTCGTGTGGAGGTGCGGTGACCCGTACTTTTCGTTGAAACGCGTCGCAGCCCTAATCCACTGGGTCGCTCGCTTGAGATCCACCGCCCTGCTGCATGAGGTGATCGTGCGGCAGCTGGCAAGTACGACGGTATCCAGGGTCTGCACCTCGCCGCCGAGTGCCCCTGCCATCGCCTCGTCCAGTAAGGCGGTGCCCTCGCGGATTCTGCCGAGCTCGACTAGCGCTGCACCGAGCTCGCTGCGGGCGCAGACATCCAGGTCTACGTCGTTGGTCTCGCGTGCCGATTCCAGCGCTGCGCGGGCCTTGCGCTCTGCGGCCAGAGGGTCTGCGTCGTGTAGGGTTACGGCCTCGCAAAGCAGCACCCAACCTTGAAGGACCTCCAACCCGTGGTCCTCAACAACTCGAGCGGCCTTAGCCAGCCAGCCCCGCGAGGCGCTCGAGTTGCCAAAGGTCATGTCGTAGCCGAGGCACAGGTACATCGCAGCGACGAAGGCGTTCTCGTAGTCCCCGTCCCGGCGGAACGTCCCAAAGGCACGCTCCTGCAAGCTGGTCGAACTGACAGGATCACCCAACCACCACTGCGCAAGGGCAAGTCCGAAAAGGGCCTCACCGGACTCCTCGATCTCGAGGACCGCTGCGAAGCCCACGCGAGCCTCCTGCCATCGACCTGCACCGAGCGCCTCGCGCGCCGCAGCCTTCATGGCTGCCACAGCCTCAGCGGGTCCCGCCTCCGCCATAAGTCGAGTCTCTGCCGGTTTCAAGGGCCCGTCTACTCAAGGCCATATGACTCGACCGACGCCCTGGGACTCAGAGTTGCTCTCAGCCCGGAATTGCCATGTGACGTCTGCTCTGTAGCGATCAGCGGGTGAGCCGCCATGAGCTCGGCGCCAGTCCGGTTTCGCGTTTGAATGCTCGGCTGAAGGCCTCCTCGGAGTCATAACCCACGCGATGGGCGACCGCCGCAACACCAAGCTCGGATGAGCGAAGCAGGTCCTTGGCTAGGTGCATGCGCCAGCCGGCCAGGTAGCGAATCGGTGCCAAGCCCAATACCTCGCGGAATCGTTCGTCCAGCAGCGACACTGAGACCGAAGATTCTCTAGCCAGACTTAAAAGGTTCCATTTGCGCTCAGGCGATCCATGTATTGCGGCTAATGCGGGAGCCAGCGCCGGGTCACGCAAGGCACCAAGCCATCCCGATTGGTTGACTGGTGCGGTAGCTAGATGAAGCTTCAGAACCTCTAAGAGGAGCAGCTCTGGGATTGTGGTTGGTGCCTCGAACCGATCCTCTGCGACAAGAGCGGTTTGCTGCATTGCATAGGTGACGCTAGCCCGTACCCAATCCCGGGCTGGGCCGTCGGGCGGTCGCACGACGAAGACTGGTGGTAGCGCCCGCAGCCTTGGATCGAACAGCGGGTGGTCGCAGACGAGGTAGCCGCAAACGACATGGGTGGCGGCGCCGTCTCCGCCGTGTCGGACGACCGGCATCCGCTCCCATGGCGGCGGCTGGATCAGCGTTGCTATGGGAGCCAGCTCGGCCGGTTCAGCGCCGCCCATCCTATGACCGTCGCCGTAGGGCAAGACGATGACATCGCCGGTAGCTGCCCAGTGGCGCTCGCTGTCAAATGTTTCGATCCACGCCTGGCCGCTGGCGATTACGTGGAACAGGATCATGCGTTCCGCGCCTGGTGCGAGAACGGCGATCGCGTCTCCCGGCGGCACCGAGTCATACGCCCAAGCCTCTCTGTATTCGCCCCGCAGGAAGATCGCGCCCTGAAGATGAAGTCGAGTGAGCGCATCCGCCAGCGTGGCTGTCCGATCAGGTATGGCGGGAACGCGGTCATAGCTCAGTGGCCGACCCGACACGAGACTAATCGTGTCACAGGGGAACCGGGAAAAGGCCGGCTCCCGAAACAAGTAAGCAGATAGGCATGGCTCAGGACTAGCGCAAGGCCAGAGTGGAGCAGTACTACGCGGAGGTCTTGAACGGACGCAATGTCGACGCCGTCAGCGACTTTTCACCGATCAGCGCATCATGGCAGGCATTCGCCGGGGATGCTTCGTTCGAGGCGTTCCCCGACCTCCACATCGCTCTCGACGAGCTCATCGCGGAGGGTGATCGGGTCTTTGTCCGGTCCACAATGACCGGACCTCATGACGGCGAGTACAAGGGCATTCCGGCCACGGGCCGCCATGTCTTGGCCGAGTCTGCCGAGGTTTTCCGCACCGCTGATGGCATGTTCGTCGGCTATTGGTGCATGACAAATGTCGCCGGACTGATGCGCCAGTTGATGGAAGAGCCCGTCGGAGCCCAGGCGTAAGCCAACGAGATCGAAAGGATCAACGAGATGTCAAAAGCGTCTAAATCGAGCGCATCCGAGCACATGGAGCTCGAGGGCTACGAAGGGCACTTCGAGGACTTCGGGCCCTACACAGTCGGCTTTGAGACCTATACGGCCGACGCAGAGCTGGCACCGCTGTTCGTCGGCCTGCCCGACGACCATTGCCAATGCCCGCACTTCGGGTACGTGATGAAGGGTCGCCTGAAGTTCACCTTTGCGGACGGCACCGAAGAACTCTACGCAGGCGGTGACGCCTACTACGCACCGCCGGGACACGTCCCTACGCTTTACGCCGGAACTGAGGTTGTGGAGTTCAGCCCTACAGCTGAGCTGCAAAAGACTCTCGATGTGGTGTCGAGAAACATGGAGGCCGGAGTCGGCGGATAGAAGCCAAAGTCGTGCTTCGTCGAGGCGCAGTGTTCAGTGTGTTCAGGCCGTTAACCGCGAGCGTAGGTTTCCGCGCTCTCGAACTCGAACCCCACCACCGGTTCATCCCCGACAACCCAGGCGTCGTGTCCCGGTTCAATCACATATGCGTCGCCCGGCGCGACCTCTCCTTCGGTTCCATCGTTGTGCACCACTCGCAACCGGCCAGCCACGATTGTTCCAACGTGGCGCGCCTGACACGAGTCGGTGCCGGCCACCGGTTTTATGCACTCCGACCACTTCCACCCCGGCTGAAACGTGATACGAGCAACCGTTGCCCCGCTCAGCCGCAGCACCTCCATCGTCGTCTTATCCGGAGTCCGTGTCTCATCCGGCGTCTCGAACGACTTTGAGCTCACCCCTGCCATAACCGCCCTCCGTTGCTTCTGCCTCGCGCTGATGGTGCCCAATGCCGGTTCAACTGAGTCAGTCACCGAACACGGTCCGCCCAGACGCCGGGGTTACGCCTTGGTCGGCATTTTACAAGGCGGGCGTTGGGAGATTCGTCGCCGAAATGGCGCCACGATCGGCAACTGCGCAGTGCGAGCTCGATGTGACACATTCCGTGCGTCAGCTCCACTCCTCTCTACCGGGCACTCCACCATGCATCTCTGCCCGATCGATGGGGCGGCGGCGCGGGTACCGTCCAGTGCCACCGCATTCGCCTACCGCACCCTTTGACTTGACCGTGGTGCGGCGCAGGGACACGATCGGGCTGCTGGCATGATCGTTTTGATCCGGCGAGACGCGGTCGTGCTTTTGAGGTTCGCACGGACCAACCACCTTCGACATCACGCCTCGGTTTGATGAGCAGTCGAGATGGCTCACCTGGGACAACTGCTTTGCCTAAACAGCGCGCTGATGGACAGGCCTTGAGCGGCAGCCTCGCCGATACGATCTGCCTCAACACCTGGTCTGGCCGCGACCAGCAGGGCGCTTGGTCCCGATCTCCGGAGTGCTGATGTCGATTCGATCCTCTGGCCCAGTGCAATCGCGCCGGCCGAGCCTGGTGAAACAGCACCCGTTGGCGTGCTTCTTGGTGTTGACCTACTTGGCCGCCTGGTTCCTTTGGGCTCCGCTGGTCATCTTCCGGGACGCCCTGCCTCCCGTGGTGGGATTCACCTTGGTGCTGTTGGGATCGTGTGTGCCGTCAACGGTCGCTATCGTGCTGGTGGCCATCATTCACGGAAAGGCTGGTGTAGGAAGGCTTCTCGGTCGCCTGATTAAGTGGCGCGTGGGACTTCGGTGGTACCTGGTGGTGCTGATCCTTCCGCTGCTGGCTCCCCTTGCCCTCGGCGTGAGCATCTTGCTCGGCGGCCCCGCCCCAACAGTCGACTCCTCCATCATCGCTGTGATCGGCATGTTCATCTTCTCGATCTTTCCCGGGAGTGCCCTCGGAGAGGAGGTCGGCTGGCGAGGATTCGCACTGCCGCATCTCCAAAACGGTCACAGCGCCCTAACCGCGGCACTCATACTGGGCCCGATCTGGGGATCGTGGCACCTGCCGCTCTGGCTGATCGGCCGCGCGTCGAATCCGCTGATCCTCTTCCCGGCATTCGCGCTTTCCGCCATCGCCCTATCGGTGCTGCTTGCCTGGATCTACAACAGCACCGGAGGAAGCCTGCTCCTGGTCGTTCTGCTGCATGCCACCGCCAACCTGCCCGTCACCCTTCTGATCACACCGCTAGGGACCGACATGATCCGGCCATTCTTGATCTTCACCGCACTGCTGATCATCGCGGCGGTTGTTGTCGTCGGACTTGCTGGCCCTGCAGATCTCTCCCGCACGCAGCGCAAGCAGACCTCCGAGGACGTCCCAACCGTTCCCACCGGGCCGCCCACGAGCTGACCCGCAGCCAGCAGCTCAGCAGCTGCTTCATGCCCTCAATCAGGTGGCCCGCCGGCGTTGAGAGCAGCAGCCGGCCTGAGACCCACTCTTGGCCTCGCGGCTCGGTGCAGCGGTCATCACGCTGCCAAAGTGCGTATGGCAGTACGCGACGACAGCAGGCAGATTCCGCTGGGCGGCAACCATCTCACCGATCCGGAGCCATTGTTCGGCGCGAGCCACGTCATGGGCGCGCTCACAGGCGGAGAACATCTGGCAGAAGATTTCCTCGATCACAAAGAGATCCCTCACCTCCCCACCGACCACGGCAGCTAGTGACTCATCAAGCCGCACCATTCCTTCCCCACCCGGTCGGCGTGCACCAGAGTCGCGCCGAGATAGGCCAATGCGGCAAACGCCAGATTGTTGTCCTGGGTCGCAGCGGCGACCTCAAGTGCTTCCTCGAATCGTCGATGCTTCATGGAGCGGTCATGCTCAAACATCCCAAGCGTCAGGGCGACCCAACCCCGCTCCGACGAATCCACAGCCACGCGGGGCAGGTGCTGGGCACGGGCGATCCATCCCGATGCGATTGCCCAGTCCCCGACCACAACGCCGTACATGAAGCCGAGCATGCGGGCAACCCGTACCGCACCGGCACCATTGCCATCCGCCCGGTAACCCGCGTACGACTGCTGCCAGAGGTCAATGGCTTCGTCGAAATCCGCCGCAAGGTAAGCCGCAAACCCAAGCCCTCAAGGGCAGCACTCTTCGGACCGAGTCTCAGAGCCGCCCCAAATGAACTCCGTGCGGCGGCTGCATTCCCCATCTGAAGCTCTGCCTGGCCATCCGCGATCAGATCATTCACCGTCGCGGTCATGGTGATGATCATCTCACAGGCAACAAGACGATCCCTGAGTCGCGGATCTGCCCCAACGAGGTGTGCGTATTCGACTTCGTGCCGAGCGACATTCTTCGCGAACCCCATGCGCTACATCACCGGATGGGTGGCCAACCACGTTAACGACATCTCCAAGACGGATCCGCACGTCGCGCTCGATACCCTCGAGCGGTGGCGGAGCTTAGGGCATCAGAGGCCGCGTGACATGGGCTATGTGATCGGCCATGCCGCCGGGCGTCCCAACGATCACTGACCTTCTAGCAAGGACTTGAGAGTGACTAGATCCTTCCGATTTGCACGCCGCATGGCTAGCGCCATCACCGGCGCGGTGACGCCTGCGAAGCCGGATGGGATCCCCCGGTTACGAAGGGTCATATGGGTCCGATGATCAGGAAGGTCGCTCCAGGCATAGGTCGTCTCCATCCGGAGCGGCCCTTCTGTCGTGGACATGATCAACCGTTCACTGGGGATGAAATCGATCACCTCGTAGGTATAGGAGAGTGTGCGGCCCAGAAAGCGCGCGACAAATGCCAGGCGGGTACCGATCTTCAGTGGCCTCTCGGTCTGCCAAGTGACCTGCTCGATGTTGGCGTACCAGTCTGGAGCATGATCAGGGTCGGCAGCATATGCAGCGACTACCTGACGTGGTCGGGCGATATCGATGGCTGTCGTAACGTCGACCCGCTTCATGAGTTCTCAAAGACTGGTGTGGCGACGCCAGTTTCGAGATAACGCTTGAGCTGAACCATCACCTGACCCCACACATACGCAACCTGGCCCTGCTCGGTCTCGTCGGCGAATGTGCCGTGACGGAAAGCCACCGTCGAAGTCCCATCACCGCCGGAAAGCTCCCACCGAATATCGGTGCCGACCCATTGCGGAGGGAAGGTAACGGTACGCCAGATGATCACTTTGTCGTCTGACTGGGCCAGCAGCAAGTCGAACGGCAGTGGCGCTTCCGGAAATCCCAATTT
>Ga0081455_10007858_pt1 | contig 11169 bp, 5 predicted proteins | sample TabmetS3T2R1_FD_70207 | JGI IMG/M metagenome (GOLD analysis project Ga0081455, IMG submission 70207) | Tabebuia heterophylla rhizosphere microbial communities from the University of Puerto Rico - S3T2R1 | ecosystem: Host-associated > Plants > Roots > Rhizosphere ... | reverse complement strand
CGATGGTGGTGATGTCGTTGCGCATCAGGTTCGGATCGGTTTTATCGAGATAGATGCGCTCTTGGACGATGGTCTCATTGTCCGCATGCAACGGAATTCCGCTCGCATCATAGACGCGCGGACCCTTCATGCCGCGGGTCTCGACTTCGAGCATGTCGTAGCGACCATCACCGTCCGTATCGCGCCATTTGCCGATGGAATAGCCCAGATATCTCGGCTCCAGCATCATGTTGTCAGGGAAGTCACGTCCATCGGTGTGGATTTGGCGATGGAAGTCCCAATCACGCTGAAACAGAATGTATGTCGTAACCGGAGTTATCACGAATTTCATTCCCTGATAGGGAATCATGACGCGCGGCATGCCGGGAGAGAGGCACGTATAGGTCGGGTCGATGCCCTGACCGCCCTTCGCCATGTCAGTAAGATTCGCCTCGTAGATAGCTTGGTATTCCGGCGTAAGCGGCGCCTTCTGTTCGCGTCCAAACGGCTTGCTCGGATCGAACGCAGCGCCGCGAAGTTCACTACGTACGCTGCCGGCCCGCCGCCACTGGCCGTCGAAGTCGGGATACCTGCTTTCGTCATAGGCTGTGGCGCTACCGATCGTCATCAGGAGCCCTGTCACGAATGCCGTTGCGTTGATCAACTTACGAGCACGCATCCTATCCTCCTCGTGATCGTGGACGCGCGGCGCAAGAGCGCTGCGTGCCTCTTTAAATGCCAATTACGATTAGCGTTGTACGCGAAGAAGGCCTCGATCGCTCAGGGCTCCAGCGGCTCGACCCGAATGAGGGTCGCCCCGTGATTGTTGCCGATCCACAGTTGCGAGGGGTTGACGGACTTGTCCACGTCGACGCGGCGAATGTTGGTCTTAGACGGCAGGAGATAATCGATCATTTCTCCGGACTTGGTGTTGAGCCGCGAAACGTGATCGTTGCCCATGCCGCCGGTCCAGGCATAGGTGCTGTTGTCAAAGATCGCGTCATAGGGCATCGCAAACGGCGTCGGCAGCTTCCATTCCTGAAAAGTTTCCGTCTTGGGGTCGAACATCCCGATTCGGTGGCCGCGATTTTCTGCAAACCACAGGCGATCCTGATTGTCGAAGTGGCCACGTCGCGGGCCGGAATTCGGGGTTGGCGTCTGATAGTAGGTTGGGATCAGGTTCTTGGAATCGACCTTGATGATGTAGTCGGCGTTCAGCTCCAGACCGAAGAAGTTGTTCTTGGAATCGGCCGCCACACCGTAGGAGCCGTGATCTTTCGCTCCTGGGGGCTGCATCTTACGATAGTCGATTTCCGCCCACTCTCCGGTCGCAACGTCGACTTGGTATTCGTTATCGGCGCCGATCCAGACCTTGCCATCCACGTGCGTCTGCTCGGGCATGACCATGGCAATGCGCGCCTCGTTCCGCTTCAGGAAGTCGGGCGCGCCCCAGGATCGGAATTCCTTGGTCTTCGGGTCGAATTTGATCAGCGAGCCTTGCATCATGCTGCCGATCCAGACCATCCCGTCCCGGTCAAACCGGATATCGAGATTACCGGTCGGGGCGCCGGGCTTCGTGATTGGAATGGAATATTCCGTGGTCTTGCCGGTCTTGGGATCGAGCCAGCCGACAACCTGCGACCCGAAATCCCCGTACCAAACCATCCCGCGCGCATCCATCTGCGCGTCATGCGGCATAGCGTTCGGCCGCGGCAGATCGTACTCAGTGATAATTACACGCGTCGCTTTGCCTTTGGGCCGCGGATCGGTTTTCAGCGCATATGGCCGCTCTCCGCCGCTGAGATTGATGGTGCTGATGTATTGGCCAAGGGCAACCTGCGCTGCAGTCGGCGCGCCGATGCTCCGGCCGAGTTGCGGCTGCGGGTGAAGAGGCGTGCTGCCCTGCGCCCAGACGGTCATGCGTTGGATCACCTGGGCCATTTCCGTCGCGTTGTAGGAAGAATTGGCAATGCGCTCGAGGGTGTGACAGGAGACACAACGGTAGAGCGCTTCCTTGCGTTGCTGCGTCCCCGTGAAGCTTTGCAGCCATTCGCCATTCGAAAGCTGTCGAGCAAGGTCCTTGGTCTTGGCGAGGTTCAAATCGAGGTCGGCCGTCCGGTCTGCGGTCACCTCCACCGTCCCCCGGCTTGGCAGCTCATATCCCACGGCCCGGATCGCGACCGAATATTTGCCGGGGGCTAACCGGTCCCGCGGGAAGCTGTATTGACCCTCGGCGTTGCTCACGACCGTGACAATGATCGTGGAGTCCGCCCGCTTCGCGCTGACGAGCACACCCTCCATCAGGCCTTCCTGTTGCGAGGCCACCTTACCTGTCAGGGCCGAAGCAGATGGCGTCTGGGCCCCGGCCGGGAAGGCCAGCAATACCACGCTCGTGCAGGTCGCCGCAGTCAAAATCGATGAACGCACTGCAAGGATATGGCTCGGCATCTTGAACCCTCCCATTGCTTGACGTTTTCGACGAAACGAGATCGACTGCCCAGAATAACCCTTTGACCTCCTCCCGCAAAGTCGGGTTCCCTCAATGAGCGAAGCAGCTTGGCAACGATGAGAGTCGTTCAGCGGGCGGAGGGCGCTGGTGCGGGCACATTCTTGTCCAGCCAGTCCACGATCACCTGCGCGATGGCGTCGCTGTTCTTCTCCATCATCATCATGTGGCCGTTGCCGCGCAGGCCGATCTCGGCGAGTTGCACGTAATCAACCTTGACGTCTGCTTGATCGAGATACCCTACGGTGCAGTGGTTGTAGGGTGCGTAGAACGACGCCTCAGCTGCAAGATAGAGGATCGGACGCTCACCCACGGCGACTAGCCTGCGCGCCGGCTCCTTTTGCCGCCAACAACGGACCCGATCAGGCGCCTCGCCCTTGTCCTGGCGCACGAATTCGAGCGGGGATTGTGCGGTCACCGGCGGATCATAGGTCATTGGAATATCCGAGAGCCCGAACCGTTTCAGACGCGGATCGTCGCGAAACATTTCGGTGCCCTCGACCGCGGTGGCGTTCTCAAACACCATGCCAAAGCGCGCCACGCCTGGCACGACCACGTCGTGCACCGGCGGCCCCGACGGCTCGGCGGCGACAATCGCCTTGACAAGCCCCGGACGCTCCTGCGCGAGCGGCCACCCGTACTGACCGGACTGCGAATGCACGACCACGATAGATGGCCCGACGCGATCGAGCAGCGCCGCAAGGGCGTCGACGTTCATGCGCGATTGCATCCCGCGGTCTTCCATCGAGGGAACGTTGGAGGCGAAATAGTTGTCGAAGGCGGCATCGCCCGGGCCGCCGGTCCCCGGCCACTGGGTGTGCAACTTGGCTTGGGGCCATAGATTGTACTTCTCGCTGGTGGAGAACCGCTGCATTACGTATTCGCGTGTCTGCGTGCGTGCTGGCCCGTACACACCCGCGATGTAAGGCGAGCGGCCACGCGCCACCTGATCGACGACATAGACCGCATAGCCGCGGCGCACGAAATAGGTCGCCCAGCCCTCGCGTCCGTCCGGCGTGCTGATCCAGCCGCTGCCGGTCTGGCTTCCGCCATGCACCATCACGATCGGATTTGGGTGCCGCCGATCTTGCGGGATCTGAAATTGGACGTAGACCTGTCCCACCATTGGCAAGTCGCCGTTGCTCTCGACGTATCTTCCGCCAAGATAGAAATTGCCTTGGCTTGCGATGCTAAGAGGGGCGTCGGCGGCCGGAGCGATCACAGGAAACCAGGCTGCGGCGATCAGAAGAATACCGGCGCTTCCCACGATGACGCGAGCCTTCTAGCGAACATGTCAGTAGAAAAGCACATGGAATACCTCACTGCTACTCGCTGCGAAGGTTGTTGGCCTGATCCAGCGACAAAGCGTAGGCGCACCATGGAATGGGCGCAAGACTTAGTGTGTCGGCTGTAGCGAGGCTCAAATGAAGTCGCGTTGCAGCTTCACGATCTTGAACTGGTAGTCGTTCATTGCCGGCGCCATAGGGGCGGCAATAGCCAGGCACGACCGCATCGTCAGGCACGCCGAGGGAGGCGGATATGGAAGAGGAAATTGCAGCACTTCGAAAGGCCGTGGAGCAAATGAAGGTCGAGGTCGAAGAACTTGCAGCTGAATCGCTGGCCATTCAATATATTTTCGTCATGATGGCCAGCAATATAAGAAAACGTTTTCCCAACGTGCAGCCGATTATTCTTAAGGTGCTCGACGATGCGACAAACTTCGCAGAGGATATGAGCATCGAAAGAGGTGCGCGCGCGGCGCATTTTCCAGAGACCGTTCGGATCATCGAGCGGTTCCGGACGGCGTTCGGAGGCAAGGACAAGCCTAGACATGGCGTATAGTTGGTTGCGGTCGAGAATCACACTTGACCTTAGGATTCGCTGCCCGCTCGGCGGCAGGATCGCCGAAAACGGAAATCTCTTCGGCTCTTCCCGGTACCCAGGATCGGCTCGAGCAATCCTTCCTGATTGCGCGGGCCACAGTGATATCGCCAAAGCTGATTGCAGCAAATCCGCGCTGTCGGCGGCAGCGCACACTGTTGATGTCCAGGAATTGTTCTTGTCACAGGCCAACGCTGGACTAGACTGAAGGCGGTCGCTGCAAAGTCCAACTCGGTTGGGGGATCGATGGCGTTCATGACCCCATCACCGCACCCGCTGTCACACGATAGGTGAGACCGAGGGCGGAAGCGTCCGGGGCATACGCCATGGCGAGTTGAGGGTTGGGCAGAACTAACGGATGACTGCATCTCCAGAAACGGTTCGACGGGGCTCCGGCTCGGCGCCCAGCGCCTACAGCGAGGTCCGCCAAGTTAGGGTAGATGGCCGTGTCTTGCGCGTGGCACGCCGACGAGGCAATGCTGGACCGGCCCCGCCGCTGCTCATCTTTAACGGAATCGGCGCCAATCTCGAGATGCTTGAGCCTTTCGTGGAGGCCCTCCAAGACATCGAAATTGTTGTGTTTGACGTACCGGGAGCGGGCGCCTCGCCAGCCCCAACTCTCCCATACCGTTATCGCCATATCGCACTGCTCGCCGATCATCTGATGAGTGAGCTCGGCTACGACCGCGAAATTGACGTGCTGGGAGTGTCTTGGGGAGGAGGATTGGCCCAGCAATACGCCCATCTCTATCCTGACCGTTGTCGACGATTGATATTGGCGGCGACATGCTTCGGATCAATCATGATCCCAGGGCGCATATCGGTGATGACAAAGCTCATAAACCCGCGTCGCTATTACGACCGCAGTTATCTGAAACGGGTTGCACCGGAGCTCTACGGTGGTGCAATGCGCAGAGACCCAAATCTGGTTGATCGTCACACGAGTCATGTCCGGCCGCCGAACGGACGGGGGTATCTATACCAGATGCTAGCGTTTTGGGGCTGGACCAGCCTGCCGTGGCTGCATCGACTTAATCAGCACACCTTGGTCATGGCTGGGGCAGACGATCCGATAATCCCGCTTCCGAATGCGAGAATTCTCAAATACCTCATTCCCCAATCGCAACTCGTCATCCTCGACGACGGGCACCTATTCCTGATAACGAGTGCCCGAGAAGTCGCGCCGCTTGTGCAACGATTTCTCGCTGACAGGCTTGCTTAAGTGTCATCGTAATGAGCGTTGTCTCATTGAAGCACAAAATTTGCGAACTCATTGTTGATTGTTTGCAGAATGTACTCTCGGTCGTCCGCCATCAAAAAATGTGAACCTTTGCGCAGATGGTTGGTGAACCCGCCACGGGTGAGCTCGCCCCATGCGGCAGAGTCTTCTTCCGACACCCACGGGTCCGAGTCGCCGACAAAACTAGCGATTGGAAAGGAGAAAGGCTCGACAGGCTGATACTTATAATTGTAGGCCATTCCAAACTCGGCGCGGATTGTGGGCAACAACACCTTCCTCAGCTTCGGTATCTCCAACATCTTGTCGGCAGCCGGAAGATCGAATTGTCGTATAATATTCGCGAAGATTTCGTCCGTTTGGGCGAAAGGCGGGATTCTAATGTCGAAGTCCCGGTGTAGCATCATGTCATAGGCCAAGTTATCCTCAAACTCTCCCCTTCGCTTCAACAGATGCGGTGGTTTTACTCCGCAGGCAAACGCGTACTTGATGAAACGCGCACACAATTCGGGTAGCGCGCAAAGTGTAGCAAACATAGTGAGGCCGCCCAGGCAGTGGCCAAAAAACGCCGATGGTCTGTCCAGCCACTTAGTCATTTCCGGCAACAGACGCTCGACAAAGGTATCCATGTCATCGACGGCTGTTTCGTTGATACGGGTTCCGCGTCCCGGCGGCTCAACCACCACCATCTCTACAGATTGGTCGAGCATTTGCGCCCAAGCCCGAAACGATACAAGGCCGCCGCCCGCATAGGGAAAGCAAAACAAACGAGCTTTGGCATTCGGGTTGGGTCGAGGCGCGATCAACCACTTTCCGATGGTTTGCATCGTGACCGGGCGAGAGACTGGTGTACCGAAATCCTCTGTATCGGCCCCATTGCCGCCGGATGCGGGAGCGCTCGCTTCATTTCTAGCGTCCGAAGTCTCATTTCCGGCAACGTGTGTTGCTGCCTCTTTGAGCGGTTGACGATCGTTGACTTGTTGTTCGATCCGCCCTTCGAATCTATCCGTCGCGATGCCGACTTCAGAGATCCCCGAACGGGAATTTCCACGCGCTCCAGGCGCTGCCGGCGAATGGACGTCCGCGACAGCTATGGTCGGGTTCGCCGCCGGCGCTCTGAGACTCGCCGACGATGTCATCGCCGAGTGAGCTTTGGCTCGCCCAGTTCCTGCAAACTCATCAAGCAGATAATCGACCAGCTGATTGATAGTTGGTCCCCTAATGAGCACCGCGACCGAAACCGGAATACCCAAGTCCTTTTCCAGTCCGTTCGAAAGCGCCACTGCCCTCAACGAATCTAGACCGGCTTCATTCAATGGTAGATCGGGATCTATTGGGTCTGCGAAGCCAAGCTCCGCCATGATGTGCCGCTGCAGGATACTTTGGAGCTTAGCGCGCTCGCCGCCGTTCAATACGGCAGGTTCGGTATCCGCAACTCGCACGCCTTCTTGGAACGGGCCTGCGGGCATGTTGGGCGACATGCGAAGGGAGGGCGGGAGGCGCGGCGCCGCCGCGGACGTTACACCAGCCTCGTCCGTCAAAACCTTCGACGAGGCTTGTTCATTTTTCGTTGGGGCCTGGATGGCCGGCCCTCTCGGAGTGACAATCGGTGTCGCAGTGGCTGCAGTCCCGCGAGTCTGATCCCGCTCTGCAGAAAAGCTCGCGATCAATTCGCGAAACACGCCGTCGACGAGCTGATTGATGGTCGGCCCCTTGATGAGCTCCGCGACCGAAACCGGAATACCGAACTCTTTTTCAAGGCTATTCGACAAAGCCACTGATATGAGCGAATCGACACCGAGATCGTTCAACTGTTGATCTGGGTCGACAATTTCGTTGAAACCAAGGTTCGTCATGATGTGCTGTTGTAATCTGCTCAACAGCATTTGGCGTGCTTGGTCATTCAATGCCCTTGGAACTATATCCGGCGCGTTCTTTTCCTGAACAAGCTTTGACGATCCGAGAGCCTTTGTCCGGTTTGAAAGCTCCGACAAGAACGCTGGCTCGCCAACCTTGCCGGCATAAATTGACCAATCAGCAGCTATTACCGCAATCTGGTCCACGTCGCGGCGCATCAACTCGTCGAATGCTTGCAAGGCGAGATCAGGAGAAATGAATTTTACGCCCAGGGACGACCACATAGCCTCGCCACGAGCGCCCGAAGCGGCGGCCAACCCGCCGCCCGACCAGGCAGACCAATTGATCGCCGTGGCAGGCAAGCTCAAAGTCCGGCGGTGACCTGCCAAGGAATCAAGAAAGGCGCTGCTGGCGGTGTAGTTCCCCTGGCCGGCAGAGCCTAACAGGCTCAATACGGAGGATTTCAAAATAAAGAAATCCAGCTCCAGCGATTTGGTGTACTCATGCAAAAGCCAGCTTCCGTACACCCTGGGTTCAAACAGGGGCGCGAATCTATCCCAATCGAGCTGGGCCAATATTCCGTCATCCAAGACGCCAGCCGATTGCACGACTCCTTTCAGAGGTGGCAATTCGTTGCTGATCGTCTGTATGAGGCGCCTTACGTCTTCATCACGGCTGATGTCGGCCGCTACGACATGGATTGCTGCGCTGTTGATTTCTGCTGCGCTGAGTATTCTTTGCGCGGCTTCGGAGCTCGCGTTTCGACCTGTCAGGACAAGGTGTTTTGCACCTTTGCTAACCAGCCATTTGGCAGCACTGCGCCCCAACATTCCCAGACCACCCGTGACAAGATAGGTGGCGTCGCCACGCACCCGTGTTGGCCGTGTCGATAGTTCTGCGAGAGATTGCTTGATGAACCGTGGGACATTGCGCTGGCCGCCGGCGGAGATGGCAACCTGGGTCTCGCCATCCGGGTAGAGCAATTCCGCCGCCAACAGATCCATGTCCGGCGCCCGGTCGCCGCTCAATTGCACGTCGATCAATCCTCCCCACATGCGCGGGTACTCGATCGCAATCGTTCGCCCCAAACCCCATAGGGGCGCCTGGACCGGATCGACGTGCTGATCCGGACCTTCTGTCTTTTGAGTGTTTGAGGTTACAAACCAAAGACGCCTGCCGGTTGAATTTGTCGATCGGGTTTCGGCAAGGGCATGCAGGATCGCCAATGCCCCGCGGCACATCATCTCGCTGCCGCTCTTCAATCTTGCCAGCGTCAGACCTTCTATGGCGGAGACATCCAACCCCCACAGGTAAACCACGCCATCGCATGGCAGCGTCTCGCCAGCGCCGAATTGCTCCAGCAATTGGCGAAACCCGTGCGGCTGCCGTTCGTCCACGGCCCACGTTCGGGGACCTCGCTTGGCGAAGGCATCATCTCTGTACACGAGATGGCAGTGATGACCCATAGCCTCCAGTCTGCGAGCTAGCGCTACACCAATGCCTTTTGAATCCGCGAGGATCATCCAGCTCGCCGGGGCACGACGCTGCCCAGGACGCCCACGCCCTCTAACGCTCTTCTGCCAGACTGCGCGATAAAACAGGTCGTCCGTGCTGACTCCAGGGAGTTGCAGTTTATCAAGCGGCAAAAGCCGCACAGCCAATCCCTCCAGCTCTGCCACCGGCCGATTCGCGGTATCGTAAACCCGGATGTCGATTACCTGCGTATCGTCTTTCTCAACACCCCGCAGCCTAGTGTGCACCCACGCCTCGTCGATCCCGTCCCGATAGCAGCGAAATCCCTCCAACGAGACGGGCAGGTAGGAGCTTCGGACATCACTCTTGGCCTCTTTCTCCGCGCCCGCACCGTCTAGGACAAAAGGATAGGCGTGCAGGCACGCATCCAGGAACGCGGGGTGCAACATGTACTGTGCATTCGCCAGACCGTCCGGAAGCTGCACTCTGGTCAGCGCCTCATGTTGACCGAAGTACGATTCCCGGATGCCGCGAAACGCAGGCCCATATTCAAGCCCGAACTTGGCTAACCCGTCATACAAATCGGCAACCGAAAGTATTTGTTTGCAACGGGCCCGGACCTGCGTCGCCGAAAAGGTCGATCCGGGCGGCACCTCTGCCGTGCGAAGGGTGCCCGTCATGTGCGTATGCCAGACCTCCGAATCTTCAGTGGCGGCGCTTACGAGTCTGACGCTTGCCCTGTCGGACTGCAGCGGAGTTACCAGCACTCGCACAATCCGATCTTCCCCATTGGCAAACGTCATCGCCCTATGATGCATCGCATGATCGAAACTGACGTGAGGCGTCCCAAAATGCATCCGGCCGACGACGGTGGCCACCTCCAGTTCGGCAGTGGTCGGGAGGACCACCGTTCCCACAACTCTATGATCGGTGAAGTAGCGGGCGTGCTGCACGCCGTAGCGTGCTTCGTAACGCACCTCTTCGGCCACTGAACTTACACGCCTGCCCACCAGCGGATGGAATTGTTCGATGGCATTCCGGGCGCGTTCAGTCTGGATGGTATCATCCTCTATCCAATGATAATTGCGCTGAAAAGGATAAGTGGGCAACGGTATCCGTCGCCATGAAGAGCCGGCATGCACTGCGGTCCAATTGAACTTCTGGCCCGCGAGATACAACGCGACCAGCATTTCGGTGATCGAATCGGCGTCTGATTTCTGACGGTTCAGCGTCGCAATCCAGGTAGCGGACTTGCCCTGTGCCGCAAGGCAAGCTTGCGCCATGGGTAGCAACACCGGATGTGGTCCAATCTCGACAAAGGCCTGGCACTCAAGCTTGGCAAGCGCGAGCATCCCATCTCCGAACCGCACCCCTTCCCGAGCGTGGCGGCGCCAATAGGTTTTGTCGGGCGCGCCCGACATCAACTCACCGGTGAGGTTGGATATCAGGGGCAGCTTGGGCGCATTATACTTGATCTGGCCTGCTACGTTTTCGAGATCATCAAGAATGGGCTCAAGTAGCGGCGAATGAGCGGCACTGGAAATTCGCAATTGCCGATAGGTGACGCCTTGTCGATCCAGCTCCTCTGTCAGCACTCTCAATGCATCCCGGTCACCGGAGACGACTGTATTCAGCGGACCGTTCATTGCCGCCAAGGCGATCTCCGGAGCGACCTTAGCGATGAGGGTGCGCACCACGGATTCTTCGGCCATGATCGAGACCATGGCACCGCCACTAGGTAATCGGTGCATCAACGCACCGCGAGTAGTGACCAGCCGCATGGCATCTTCGGGCGCAATGGCATCCGCTGCACAAGCAGCGACAATTTCTCCCAGGCTGTGCCCGATCATTGCGTCAGGCGCGATACCCCAGGACTTCAGAAGCTCCGCCAGCGCGTACTCGACCGCAAACAGCGCAGGCTGGGTGTAATCGGTGCGATTGACCAGTGCGTCGTCGCTGGCAGCGGCAAAAATCAGATCGAGCAGGCCCTGCTCGAGATACGGCTGCGCCAGCGCATGGCAGCGATCCATTGCATTCCGGAAAACGGGATGCGTGCGATACAACTGCGCAGCCATGCCGGCATGCTGCGAACCCTGACCGGAAAACATGAAAGCGATTCGTGCGCGACCGGCGGGGCGCAGGCTCACGGCATCGTCCACTACCGTTCGCAGCCATGTTGTGAGCTGCTTTTTGAGTTCTGCGACAGATCGCGCCGGCGCGGCGAAGCGGTATGCAA
>Ga0081455_10007857_pt1 | contig 11169 bp, 12 predicted proteins | sample TabmetS3T2R1_FD_70207 | JGI IMG/M metagenome (GOLD analysis project Ga0081455, IMG submission 70207) | Tabebuia heterophylla rhizosphere microbial communities from the University of Puerto Rico - S3T2R1 | ecosystem: Host-associated > Plants > Roots > Rhizosphere ... | reverse complement strand
GACCTCGATCCGGATCGTCGCGTCACTCGGCAAGCGCTCGTGGTCGCCTTTCGGCCATCGCATCAGCTTGGTCAAGCGCCACTTTTGCGAGGGACACCCCAGCACTGAAGTGGCTCTGACCGATCCGCATTCCGCCGCCGTCTTCGCTCACGAGGCGATGCACGTCTGGCAGCGCCAGCACGGCCGGCGCGTCACATGGGAGGCGATCCCACTGCAAGCGGGCTACATGCTCGCGGGCCGCGATCCATACTGCTACGAGCGGACGGACGACCCCGATCTGCTGCTCGAGCGATTCCTGCGGGGCAACGTCGAGCAGCAGGCGAAGATCGTCGAAGACTTGGTCTACTGCGATCGCACGGGAGCGCCCGTCGCTGCCTTCGCGGCCGTGGCAAACCACGTGCGTTCGCGGGGCGCATGATGGCACACTGCCGAGCATGCGCCTCCCACTCATGGCTCGCTTGTTCATCAAGGCCCACGCCGCGCTCTACACGCTCTCGAACGGCAGACTCGCCTCGACCATGCGTGGCCATCCGGTCCTGATCCTGGCCACGCGCGGCGCGAAGACTGGCGCGTTGCGCAAGGTACCGGTCGCGCCCTTCATCGAAGGTGACAACGTGTACGTGATCGCGTCGCTCGGTGGCGCGCCGAGCAATCCGGGTTGGTACCACAACTTGAAGGCGAACCCGAACATCGAGGTCCAGTTGTTCGCGGACAAGTACAAGGCGCAGGCGCGGATCTTGCCGGAACCGGAGCGCAGTCAGGTGTGGGGGCGCGTGGTCGCCAAGATGCCTGGTTTTGCGGAGTATCAGAAAAAGACGAGCCGCGTGATTCCGGTCGTGCAACTCGTGCGCACTTAGAGCGTAGCGCGAGCCACACACGCACACACCTGGTGTGGGTTGTCGGATCGCAGCTACGAGCTGCGACGACGAATTCACCGCATACTGTGCTGCGCAAGTCGAGTGTTGCGACCCATCGATCCATTTGCCCGCACCAGACTCGGCGTTCATGCACGGCTGCTCGCAGTGGTCCTCACCACGCTCGGCGGCGGAGCCTGCCTGCGCTTCGGATACGGCGATCTCGTGGATCCATCCGACGGAAAACGCGACGCCGGGACTCGCGATGCAGGGCCGATTTCGCACGCTGGCGAGGGCGGTAGTGCTGGCGAAGGCCGTAGTGATGGCGGCGCCGGTACGGCTGGCGAGTCAGGCACGCCGGCGGACAGCGGCACGCACGAAGCCGGTGCGGGTGGCAACGGCGACGACGCGGGGAACGAACCCGACGCCGCGGTGATCGAGCCACCCGGCGATGCGGCGACCGACGCGGGCGTGATCGAGCCGCCGTCCGACGCCGGTGACGCTGACGGCGGCACGATCGCGATCTGGCCCAAATGTCCGGAGCGCCCGGGCGTGCTTTTTTGCGATGGGTTCGAGGACCCAGACATGTCGCGTTGGGCGTATCCGGTCTTTCACAACGGCACGGTCACACTCGCCAGCATGCCCGTGCGCACCGGGACGGCGTCGCTGCTCGCGAAGACCGAAGTCGCGGCGCCCGGCACCGAGGCTCGTTGGGCGACAGATGTGCTCGCGCACCAGAAGTCGGGCGACGCATGGCTGCGCTTCTACGACTGGGTGCCCAGCACGTTCACAGTCACGAGACACTTCTCGGTCGGAGTCATGAGCGAGATCGAGATGCCGTACATGGGTTTCGAGCTGCGCATCCTTCCCTCGCTCGTGGACATCAACGCGACGAACGGCGTCTTCCCCAGTACGCTGTCGTTCCCTCGCGATCAGTGGGTATGTGTCGAGCTCCACGTGTTCATCGATCCGAACGTCGGCGTGTACGAGGCGTATCTGGATGGCGTGCTCGCGGTTCGCTCGCCACCCACGAACACGCTGCCCGCGGGCGGCTTCACGGCTGCCGAGGTGGGCGTACACTACGCCGATCCGAACCAAGGGCCGGTCGCGGTTTACGTGGACGACGTCGCCGTGGGGACGTCCCGCATCCCATGTGATTGAGAAGCAGCGCGCGACCGCCGAAGTCGCGCGCCACGCGCGAGCCGGCGCCATACCGATGCGCTAACGTCGTCAGGCATGCGCGATTCGCACTGCGATCAACTGCTGGCGTGGGCGCTGCCGCAGCTCGGCCTGCGCTGGGCCGCGTTTCGGCGGGTCAAGCGCCAAGTCCGGCGCCGCGTTCGAGCGCGCATCGACCAGCTGAGCCTTTCGGACGCGAACGCGTACCGAGTATTTCTCGCGAACAATCCGGACGAATGGGCGCGGCTAGAAGCGATGTGCGACATCACGATCTCCCGCTTCTACCGCGACCGCGCGGTGTTCGACTGTCTGAGGGACCAGGTCCTTCCCGCACTCGCAAGCCAACTTCGCGCCGGCGAACCGCTGCGCGTGTGGAGCGCCGGCTGTGCGTCGGGCGAGGAGCGGTACACGATCGCCTTGATTTGGCAGCTGCAGGTAGCGGCATCCCACTCCGGCCATTCATTGCAGGTCCTCGCCACCGACCACAATCCACAGCTGCTCGAGCGCGCAGCCCATGCGTGCTATCGGCGCAGCTCGCTGCGTGAGCTGCCGCACGCGTGGATCGCGCGCAGCTTCACGCAGCGTGGTGACGCCTGGTGTCTCGATCCGGACCTGCGCGGCAGCGTGAGACTCGAGTGTCAGGATCTGCGGCGCACGCTCCCGCCGGACCGCTTCGAGCTCATCCTCTGCCGCAACCTGGCGTTTTCGTACTTCGACGGAGACGAGCAACGCCGAGTGCTGCGCGCGCTGATCGAGCGATTGAGTCCCGGGGGCCATCTCGCCTGACCATTGATCAGATCTTTTGCGCTCGGAGCGCCGCGAGCCAGCCTTTCTCGAACGCGAGGAGTTGCACGTACCCCGCAGCAAGCGTCTGCCAGCCGGGTGGCCCGTTCCACTTGATATGGCCTCCCATCCCAGCAATCGCGCCCAAGGCCTCTTCGGCGCTGGGATTGTCCGAAAGCCGGCGCAAGTCGGGATGCGCCCTCAGGCAGTCGAGCAGGGTCGGTCGGAGGACCTCGCTTGCGGGGATACCCTGCTGTCGTGCGCGAGACCGAACGCGCAGCAACTCACTGGCTATCGGATAGCTCAGCGCCAAGAGCGTCGTGATGGATTCGAAGGACTCCAGCTGTCGCTTCTCGAACATGCAGCCAGTCTTCAGAGCCTTGTGAAACTCCTCGATGACCCACCGCGCCCGATAGACGTCGATCACGCGTTCGATTTGGGCCCGCGTTTGAATCGGCAAAGAAGTAGCGATGACCCATGCCACCGGCTCGCATCCCGGCGGAGGGTTCTCTTCCAGGACTTGCACGACATGGAGTTCTATCTCGGAGGCCTTGGACATGTACCGCGGCGGCTGAAGTCGGACGCGGCCGCAGCGTATCGAGAGCTCCGCTTCGCGCGATGCGCGCTCGCTGTGAGCCGTGCTCGGAGCACTTTTCTGCTTGCGTGCACTCACTGAGATTGAACGGCGCAGCTTGATGGGGGCATCGGCAAGCTCTTCGCACAGAAGCCCATCTTCGATGCGCCGGTCGTGACGAAGTCGGATGACGAAATCCGCGTCCAGCGCCTGCAAATGCTCGAAGATGCGAAACGAATCGCCCTCACTATCCAGAACGTGGATCACTTCTTCGCACCCATCCGTCCATAGCTGCGCTTCAGAAATCCCCTCGAGCCAGCGATCGCTCTCCCTCTCTTCGAGCTTTGCCAGCTCAGAACCACTCACGTTGCCCTTGCGGCCGGTGCTGCGCTGAGGTCGCCCCCAAACATCGGACCAGATAACCCCGAGCGGGGTGCGATCGTGCCGAATGCACAACGCATGGTGGACAAAGAAACCTGGCTTGTCGGTTGGCAGAAACCCCACCTCCTCGGGCTCCGCCGCGGGACAGGTGATGTCGGTGGTGTCGTGCACGACGATCACGCTGCGCTCTTGCAACGCGAGCTCGTACGTAGCCTGCTGCGTGCCAGCCATTAGGGCCGTGAAGTTGCTCCGCGGATTCCGGAGGAAGTGGTACCCGGCCTCAAGCGCGGCAGAGGTCGACCACGCCTGCGGCAGACTTACCTTGGGATTCTCAGCCAGCGCCTGCGCCAGAGCGGCAGCGCGCCGCTCCAGACGCTTGTCCCCGAGCTGTGCACGCAAAAACACTTCACCAGTTCGTTCGATCGCTTTCTGACTCAGCTGCATGGCCGGAACGATCACTCGTTGGAGCACACAGTCAACGCCGAATTCGTAAGCGATCGAAATCGCTTAAGAACTTCCGACTAGTCGTCAGGCGTGCGCGTGCACGGCTACGAGGACGCGCACGCGCACGGCTACGAGGACGTGCACGAGCACGAGGACGAGGACGTGCACGAGGACGAAGGGGCAAGAACCGATCAGGTAGTACTAACTCGCGGCTCGAAATTGCGCGGGCAGTCGATCTTGCTGCGCGGCCGGACGTCGCGGTAACCTCGCGCCCATGCGGCTTGGTATCTCTTTGGGGTTGGCAGTCGTATCTGCGCTGGCCTGGTCCGCTTGCACGAGCGAAGCGACGCCCCCCGTCTACCTCGATACGGACTACCAGCTGCGTTGCCTCGATTGCCCGCAGCACGCGCCCGACGATCCTGAGCGCGACCTCGCGCTCCTCGACGGCGAGTACGGATTCAAGCTCGAATGTGAAGTGTCCGAGGTCGGCGGCGACCTCAGCTTGACGTTCGAAGCGATGCACGACTCCGAAAATTCGAGCGACCGCTACGGGTTCCGCCTCACGCGCGTCACGATCGACGATGACGAGCAGAGCAGTGAGTGCAAGGTGCGCGTCGTCGAGGGCGCCAACACCTACGAAAGCCCGTGTACGGGCGGCGACTTGAGCGCGGAGCTTCCGTGCAAGGTCAGCCTCGACAGCGACGGCAAGATCCTCAAAGGCAGCATGGCTTGCGACAAGATCAAAGCCCAAGGTGTCGCGGACGCCTATCGCTACCTCGTGGCGCCGCAGACGACCAACCGCGCGGCCAAGATCCAGATCCACAACTGCCCGGGCTTGTAAGCGGACCTGAAGGCTCGAGCGCGGCTACTGCTGCGGCGCGAGGATCTTGAGCTTGCCGGCGATCGAGCAGTCGTTGGCCGCAGCCGCCCGCACGCGCTCGGGATCCAAGGGCGGCGCGGACTCCGTCGTCTTCGACAGGATGCGCGTCGTCAGCAGGGCACCCTGGGACTGCACGCGGGCGCGGAGCAAGAGCTCGCTTCGCGCGAGGTCCCACAAGAACACGCGAACCGGTGAATCCCGGCGGTTTTCGCCCTCCTGCAAGACGAGCATGAACCAGTTGCTGCGGGTCATCGCCAGCACCTCGGGCAGATCGTTCCGGATGCGGCGCGAGAGCATCTCGCCGTCCACGCGCAGGTGGAGCACGTCGGTCTGTCGCTTGAGCTCGGCCAGGTACTCCGGCGTCAAGAAGTCCCCCTGCACGTACAAGTTGCGCACAGGCGCAGGCTGGAGCCCGAGGCACGTCGCGATCTGATCGGGCTCAGAGACCTTGGCTTCGGCCTCGATGCCGGCGCGCGTCTTCGCCGCCGCGAGCGGCAGGCGCAAGTAGAGCCCTTTGCCGCTGTGCAGGCCGGTCAATCGCAAACGCGGATCGACCAGCGTCGCCGGATCGGCCGCGGCCGCGTTGACGATCAGCCCATTCAGCTTGTCGCGCAGCTGCGTGTAGATCTCGCGCGGCTGCGCGAGATCCACTTCATGAACACGGATCAGCGTCGTGAGCAGCGCTTCGGCCTTATGGCGTTGCTTGAGGTAGTAACCCCCCATCACGACGGCGAGCGTCAGCGTTCCGAGCACCACGTACGTCCACGGGACCCGCGGCATGTACGACGCCGAGTCCGCGGGCATCGGCGGCCGCGCGGGCACGAGCCGGCGTACATTGTTCTCGCTGGGCGGCGGTTGAGGTTTGGGGGTGGTCATCGCTACTTCCAAAAGCAACACGGCCCCACTCGCCGGGCGAGCAGGGCCGCTGCGTGCGTCAGACGCGCTCTGCTACTTCTTCTCGCCGGAACGATTCACCGCGAAGCTCACGTTCGCGTAGCCGGCCTGCGCCGTCGAGAACATCAGCTTCTTGATCACGCGGTAGTCGATCGACACGTCGGCCTGCAGGATCACCTGGCCGGGGAACGGCTCCTGCGGGTGCAGGATGCTCCAGTTGCGCTTCAGGGTCTCGAGGTCCTGAATCATCTGCTCGATGCGCTCGACCTTCGGGTCGGCCGCGAGCGTCGCGGTGTCGGCCATACGCCGGCCGTCCAGCGTGACCACGACCGGATCGACCGCGATGACGGGCGAGATGTCGATGTCGACCACGTTGTTCGCCTTCGGCATCTTGAGGTTCGCTTTTTGGGCGAGCAACTCGCCGCTCGCGCTGAACGAAATCAGCAAGAAGACGACGAGCACGATCAAGAAGTCGATGAACGGGATGAGCGGGATCGAGACGTCGACCGCCTTCGCACCGTGGCCGGTGACCTTCTTGGACACGAAGTCCAAGGGAATGTTGCGGAGCAGAACCTTACCGGGCTGATTGATGGGCATGGCTGACTAATCCTTGGCGCTACAGGGTCGAACCGTCCGAGAGCGACATGTCCGGGAAGCCTTCGCCTACCACCATGTCCATCGATGCGACGACGTCTTCGTAACGCACGCCGTCATCAGGAGCGACCACGAGGTCCTTGCGGTTCGGGTCCAGGCGCTTGCGCTCTTGCAGCTTCTCGCGCAGGCCTTCCATGTCGTACTGGTCGCCGGTCTTCGGCACCTCGATACGATCGCCCGCGGTCGACGCGAGCACGAACCCACTGGCTTGAACCTGCAGGATGACTTTGACCTTCTCCTCGGGCGGCGGCTCGTTCGGAGCCTGCTGGCCGGGCTGCTGCTGGTTTGCGTTCAGCTTCGCGAGCTGGTTCCAGACGGCCGTGACCAGAAGGAACATGACGCAGCAGAGCAGAAGATCGATGAACGGAATGAGCGGGATCTCACTGTCGACGGACTTCTTGCCGCCGTGACCACCGCCGCCAACACTTATGCCACCCATGGGGAGCCTCGCTGGTTACACACACAGAAAAGAAAAAAACTGAGGAGAGCCGGAGCACCGAGTCGACTCAGTGCCCCGGCCTGCACGTGACGATCAGGCAGCCTGTGACTCGTCGAGCTGGATGCGCGAACGGTTGTTCACGACGAGGTTCACGACCTGCACGGTGGCGGCGTTGATGTCGTCGATCAGCTTCTGCGTCTTCGTGTTGTGCGCCGCGAAGCCGATGAGCGCGATGATCGCGGCCATCAGACCGAACGCGGTGCAGTTCATGGCTTCCGAAATACCTTTCGCGAGCATGGTCGCCTTCGAGGCGGCGTCGGCGTTCGCGACGGCGCCGAACGCGGCGATCAGGCCGGTCACGGTGCCGAGCAGACCCGAGAGCATCGCGAGGTTCGCGAACAGCGCGAGCAGCGGCGTGCGGTGCTCGATCTTCGGCAGCTCCACGAGGGCCGCTTCATCCATCGCCGACTGAACTTCGGCGTCCGGACGGTTGACCTTCATCAGGCCGGCTTTGACGATGCGCGCGAGCGGCGCGTTCGCAGCCGAGCAGAGCTTGATGGCGCGACCGATGTCGCCGGCGAGGATGCACTTTTGCATCGTGGCCAGGAACACTTCGCGGTTGATCGAGCTCCGGTACAGATAGATGGCGCGCTCGACGATGATCCCGATGGCGAGGATCTGCCAGAACAGGATGGGGTACATACCCCAGCCACCTTCTTCGAAGTGATGCGCGAGCGTTGACATAACGATGTCTCCTCCTCAGGGCCCGCCGTGTTCGGCACGGCCTCGTCGTGTTGCTTACGAGCAGTCTGTGAAACGTGCCTGCCCACTTGGAGCAAGCTGAAAAGCCTTTTGATTGTCGCCTGACTTCTGCACTGATTTCTGTGTGATTTCAGCTACTTACGTGTCGCTAAGTCAGGCGTCCAGGCCGAGTGAGGTGCCATCATATCGGCCAACTCTCGAGTGTCAACACCGATCTGCGCACAAATCCCACAGCACCTACCGCCTAAACCGAGCATTTGCGCAGAACTGCCGAGCCTAGATCGAAACGCCTGGGATCAGGGCAGAGAAGATCCCGTCTCTGGACAACCCGCGTCGCGCAAAGTTCCGGCAAGGCGTGCGGAGCCGGCGCACACGCGCGCTCTCAAAGCAGACCCATGTCTGCGTCTTCGTTGACATTCCTCGCTAGCGTGCGTTAGCTTCCACCCCTCGACATTCGTCCACCGTCGTTCGATGGACAAACCCTCCGGACACCATCCAGGCGGATTTGAATCAGGCGAGCGAACACCCGAGCGAATGCAGGCAGAGGCTCTTGGTGACAGGGGTCCCGCCTCGACCGAGGCGCGGTTGGCCCTCTCTGAGTGCGTGTACTTGCGGGGTCGGCGCAGCATCGAGATGCGGGCCGAGCCCCTCCTGGGGATGACTAAAGGAGCCGCGATTCCATGGAAAAAATCTGGGGATTCTTGCACGAGGGTGCGCCGTTCTCCTTCATCAACGTGGCCATCTTGGCGTTCGTCATCGCGATCATCGCGGACCGCTTCGTCCACATCCTGACCAAGCATCAAGTCAACGGCGAAGAGTTCATGGCGCAGATCCGGAAGCTCGTTCAGGCGGGCAACATCGATCGCGCGATCAAGCTCTGTGAAGCCGAGCCTCTGCCGCTCTTGCAAGTCGTGAAGGCGGGCCTGACGCAAGTGAATCGCGGCGAAGAGGCCATCATCGCTCAGATGGACGAGCGCATGAGCGAAGTCGTGCCTCAGCTCGAGAAGCGCATCGGCGTGTTGTGGTCGCTGGCGAACATCGCGACGCTCATCGGCCTACTCGGGACGATCTCCGGTCTGATCAAATCGTTTGCCGCCGTGGCGTTCGCGGAGCCCGCGCAGAAGTCCGCGCTCTTGTCGCGCGGTATCTCCGAGGCCATGTACAACACGGCGCTCGGCCTCGGCATCGCCGTGATCTGCATGTTCTTCCACATGGTCCTGCACGGCTGGGCCAAGCGCATCAAGCACGATCTCGAGCGCACGCAGATGCGCCTCGAGAACCTGCTGACGCTCAAGCGCGAATAAGCCCGCTCGCCGCGAGCGCAGGTACACGGACGGCGACGGAAGACACCGCATGGCCAAGTTCACGCCCCGGCAACGCGCTTACATCCGCAAACGCACGCAAGGCGGGCACGTGGATCCGTCCGAGATGGTCGGTGAGCTCAACATCGTTCCGTTCCTCGACATCGTCGTGAACCTGATCATGTTTCTGCTCGCGACCACGGAGGCCGTGCTCTTGATCTCGCAGATCGAGTCGGACCTGCCGAAGATTGCGCGCGGTCGTAGCAACAGCGCCGACGTCGCGACGCCGCTCAACTTGAACGTCACCGTGACCGACGGCGGCGTGATCGTCAGTGGATCCGGCGGCAAGCTCGCGCCCGGCTGCACCACGATCGAACAGAGCCGCAACATCACGGTGCCGAAGAAGGGCACCGCCTACGACTGGGGCGGCCTCACCGACTGTGTCGCCCGCGTCAAGCAGCAGTACAAAGACGAACACGCGGTCACGGTCAGCGCCGACCCGCAGGTGCAGTACGAATACGTCGTTGCGGCGATGGACGCCGTCCGCAACAAAGGCAACGAGTCCCTATTTCCCGACGTGTTGATCTCCGTCGGCGTACGCTGAGAGGCCTCGCGTGGCAGCTACCGACACCGATCCCGACCGGCCCGCGCGCATGGGCGACGTGAAGCGTGTGATCCGGCGCGTGCTCTCGCGGCGCGAGGCGCCGGAGGAAGTCGGTCTGAACATCTATCCGATGATGGATATGATGACGATTCTGCTCGTGTTCTTGATTCAGAGCTTCGCGTCGGGCGGCGCGGAGGTCGTGCAGTCCGAAGAGCTGCAGATCCCCGTGTCCACCTCGCAGCTGGAGGCCTCCGAAGCCCTATCCATCGTCATCTCATCCAGTGAGGTGGTGCTGGAAGGCAAACGCGTGCTTTCGCTCCGCAATGGCAAAGTTGATCCGAGCTTGAAGCAAGGTGGGGGCAACGGCTGGCTGATCACGCCGCTCTTCAACAACCTGAAGCAGCACCGCGACCGGCTGAAATTGATTGCGGCGCGCAACCCGCAGCGCGCGTTCAAAGGCGAAGTCCGCGTGGTGGCGGACAAACGCACGCCGTTTCGGACCTTGGGTGAAGTGATCTATTCGCTGGGACAAGCCGAGTTCGGCTCATTGCGCTTCATCGTGCTGCGCAACGAAACGAAGAGCTGACGTTTCAGGCCAAACGGCCTGCAGTGCTGCGGCTAAGCGGCCTAGCGCGCGCCCCTTCCCGAAGACGTGACGCTGATTTCTGACAGCGTTACCTCGAGCTGGTCCTCTGGCGCAAACGGAAGGCCGTCGAAAGCTCTGTACTGCCACCTGTCTCCGCCAGTAGATTGCGCGCCATTGGGGTTCCATATGCGAGATTCGCTTCGAATCGGTCGTCGTACTTTCAATTCCATGCTGGCCGCCGCGAGCGGCACGGCGCTTCTCGGCCGAGCTCGGCTGGCGCGCGCAGCCGGTAAGCTCAAGGTCGGGGTGCTGTTGCCGAAGTCGGGCGTGCAGGCGCTGATCGGCCAATCGTGTGATCGCGCTTCGCTGCTGGCACCGGACGTGTTGCGCGGCTTGCTCGGTGTCGAGATCGAGATCATGAGCGCGGATACCGAGTCCAACGCTGATACGGCGCGTGCGCGCGCCGAGAAGCTGATCGGCGAAGGCGCGAACGTGCTGGTCGGCGCGTTCGACTCGGGGCACACCGCAGTCGTCGCGCAGGTCGCGGAGCAGCGCGGCGTGCCGCTCACCGAGGCGATTGCCGGCGCCAGGCAGATCGTGGCCAACGCCCACACCCTCGGTCAGAAGTACGCGCTCAACCTCGGCATCGAGGAAGAAGAGCGTTGGGTCGAGTGGTGCAAGGTTCTTGCAGATGCCGCGGCGTTCGGCAAGGAGCGCGGCGTCAAGGTCGTGGTCAAGCACCACCACGGTCTGAACAACACGTCGATGGATCTGCTCGGGTGGATCAAGCAGGTCAACCATCCGAACTTCGGCGTCTTCTTCGATCCCGGCAAC
>Ga0081455_10007856_pt1 | contig 11170 bp, 8 predicted proteins | sample TabmetS3T2R1_FD_70207 | JGI IMG/M metagenome (GOLD analysis project Ga0081455, IMG submission 70207) | Tabebuia heterophylla rhizosphere microbial communities from the University of Puerto Rico - S3T2R1 | ecosystem: Host-associated > Plants > Roots > Rhizosphere ... | reverse complement strand
TGAAGCAGGGATGAAAGAATGAGAGAGTAATGTGCTCTGTCAGAACGGCCGATTCTCTCCGCATTATCCCGCATGAATTTGACGGCTACGAGATAGGAAAAAGCATGTCCGAGGACGCGGGAAATCGCCTCTTCAGGACCTTCGCTTGCCCGATCGTAGGAAGCGAATCCATCCAGGTAAGTGACGAGGTTGCGGCGTCGCAGGTCGGCGATCATCGAATCCTTGCTGTCTTTCGTCTCCGAGAGGTCGAGGAGCGCAACCCTTACATTTTTATCCTTCGTTTGGACCATCGCTTCGACAAGCCCGGCCCGCTCTTTTCCGCGTGTTTGCGGGGTGTGGACGAAGAGCAGGAGGTCGACTCCGCGCGCTGATTCGTTGGTCGGCTGCAGTTCGATTCCACCAATCGCTTTGATCCATTTGCCGATCAGCTGCTGAACCGACATCCGGCTCCCCTCAAGGATCACATCGCGCCCTGCGCTTGACGAATATACGGGAAGTATTTTGGGAAACAGGCCGAAACGGAGAGAAAGCATTCGGGAGAGCAGAAGGAGCGTGGCTGAATCTGAATCTACTTCGAAGAAAACCCTCTCGATCACTCTCCGTTTTACCATTTCAACCCGGATTCTTTCCTTGAGCTCCACGAGCTGTGCATCTTCGGAAGTGATCAGAAGTAAATCGAGAGATCGATCAGAGAGCAACTCGCCTGCCTTCTGCAGAAATTGATTCGATAAGTCATCGATCCGTGCAATCCCCCAAATTGGGATCGCCGGCCGATTCGCGCGAATCGATCGGAGTAGCTTCAAGCCGTCGGCTGAGTCCGCGTCCTGCCCGGTAAATAGACTGAGAGATACGATTCCGCCATCCAGTTCCGCATAATCGATAGCATCCGCCCAATCCACCAGCATTCGCATATTATTCAACGCGCTGACCGGAGGAGTGATCAGCTCATGGTCTGCAACCTCAGCGATCATCCTGGGTAATTGATATGACGAAGGCCGTGCGTCCGAAGGGATGAGCAGTAATTTCCCGGCAAAATAATCGCGGCGCGGCATTTTCAAAATCGGGCGCTCTTGCGCTGAGCCGGAGGTTAGTAGATGAAAACAGAGAAAACACGAAACTAAGGAAAAAATACAAAACAACTGAAAATAGAGATAATTATCCTTTATTACGTGCTTTTTCGTTTGTTTCGTAATCATTCTTCTTATTCCTTCAACAGTGCTATTGCGTGCGGCAAGGTGCGCGCGATGGCGGAGAGATTTTCGCGGGCGCCGCGTACGCTCCCGGGGAGATTGATGATTAGAGTCCGTTTCCTCGTTCCACAGACTGCGCGTGATAAAGCGGCCAGAGGAGTGATCTTAATACTTTCAGCCCGCATCAATTCCGCTAAACCGGGCGCCTCTCGATCGATTACATCTTTAGTCGCTTCAGGCGTCACGTCCCGCATAGCCAATCCGGTCCCCCCGGTAGTCACGATCAAATCCGCATTCTCGGTATCGGCATAATGGCGTAACCGGGCGCTAATCAGCTGGCGGTCATCAGGGAGGGTCTCGGTTGCGAGGATTTCGGCCTTGAGTGATCTTAGTTCAGCGACAACCTCCGGACCCGAGAGGTCTTGACGCTCCCCTCGTGCGGCGGAATCGCTGATGGTTAAGACCACGGCTTTTATCACAGTATTAACTTTCAATAACTTACGGGGCACATTTAGTGTAAATCTTCATCGTGAGTGATTCAATAGGATCACACGTTCATATAGTTGTTCATACTGTGGAATTACACGTTCAGTATTGAATTGATCGACCGCCCATCTCCGGCCGCGCGCCCCCATCTCCTGACGCTTTTTCTCATCCGTCAGAAGCTCGATCGCGCGCGCTCCCATGCTCTGCGTATCTCCCAATTCGACCAGATAGCCGGTCTCGCCGTCGCGAATAACTTCGGGTAAGCCGCCCGTGCGAGTGGCGATTACCGGAACCTCGCAGGCCATCGCCTCGAGCGCCGCCAGGCCGAAAGATTCTGTCTCGCTCGGCACCAGCAGCAGATCGGCTGCCGAAAGATAATTTGCAATATCCGGGACCTGGCCGGCAAATAAGACATGCTCGCTCAGCCCATACTCACCTGCCAATCTCTCGGCTCCCTCGCGTTCCGGACCGTCGCCGCACATAATCAGGCGCACACGCAAATCGCCCTTCAATCGTCTGATGTGCGCCAGTGTGTGGATGCAATCACCGATTCGCTTGACCGGGCGAAAATTGGAAACATGCATAATCAACCTCTCGCCATTGGGAGCGAGGCTCGCGCTCAGCGCCGGGTTTTCGCATCTCTTGTACTCTTCCGCGTTGATGAAATTCGGGATCACCTCCACTCCGCAATGGCCGAAAATGCGGCAGGTTTCCTGGGCGAGGTAATGCGAGATGGCCGTGACCGCATCGGATTGATTAATCGAGAACCGCGTGATCGGCAGGAAACTGCTGCGCGATCCGACGAGTGTGATGTCTGTGCCGTGAAGCGTTGTGACGAATGGCAAATATCGCTCCGACTTTAACATCTCCCGCGCCAGGAATGCCGCCGTAGCATGCGGAATAGCGTAGTGCATATGCAGCACATCGAGCTGATGGTTCTGAGCGACCTCGAAAATTTTCGAAGCGAGCGCCAGGTCATATGGAGGAAATTCGAAAAGCGGATAATCGAAAAGATCGACCTGGTGAAACTGTAGCCGCTCATCCAGCCGGCATAACCGGGTTGGCAGAGCATAGCTGATAAAATGGACTGTGTGGCCCCGCTCGGATAATTCGCGACCGAGTTCGGACCCGACGATCCCGCTCCCGCCGTAAGTCGGAAAGACTGTAATACCGATATTCATATAAAAATTTTCAAAGAGGGATTACGAAAAAAACGAAAAAAACGAAATTCAAGAGTACATATTCATTGGCCGCGTGAGTAATTCGACGGGGTCCTCTACGTTGAGAGCTTCGCGGACCAAGAATGCTTCGCCATATTCGACCCCGATCATCGCACCGAAGTAGCGGTCCCGGCTCTCGATTTCGCGCAGGAATCCCTTGTTGCTCACCCTCGTCGCTAATTCTGTGCTCTGCGGATTGTAAAACTGCGACGAATAGGCTCGAATCGCTTCCCATTTTTGCGTATTGCAGTCGCTGATATCGATGATAAAACTCGGGGCAATTGTGCGAGTGAAAAGAAAATATGCGATGCAGGATGGACGCCACCGCTCGATCCCCGCGCCGGCGTCGTATTTTGCCAGGCCGGAAAGATGAGCAGCTTCACGCACGAGCCGTGAAGTATGTGCATGATCCGGATGAGGGTCCTCCCAGAATTGGGTAAAAACAACGCGTGGTCGCCAACGACGGAGCGCGCGTACCAGCTTGATGCGCGATTCTTCGCTGAGACTGATTTGTGTATCGCCAAAGTCGAGAGTTTCGCGCACTTCCAATCCTAAAATTTCCATCGCCCTTTGGCTCTCTTCCGCGCGCATCTCCGGTGTGCCGCGCGTCCCCATCTCTCCGCGCGTCAAGTCGATGATCCCGGTCCGGTAGCCCATGCGCGCGAGCTTGATCAGCGTTCCCCCAATTGACAACTCGACATCGTCAGGATGCGCAGCGATTGCCAGCGCGTCCAGAACGGCCCGTGATGATCGATCATTGCTGGTCTTCACCTGGAAAGAGTAACATAGTGATTTGCCTCACAGAAATGATTGATATTTAGTCTGATCAATTAGATGTGAAAACCAAAATCACACAGTCTCCGACGATTGCCGCGCGCTTTATAATGCACGGTGAGATCGTAGCTTTTCCGACGGAAACAGTTTATGGGTTGGGTGCCCATATCTTTAATGTCGAAGCAATTCGTAAAATCTTCATCGCCAAAGGGCGTCCTGCCGATAATCCGCTGATTGCGCATATCTCTGATCTCGCACAGCTGGAATCGATCACCGGTGAAAATCCGATTATCGCCCGCAAACTGATCGCGCAGTTTTTCCCGGGACCGCTCACACTGGTTCTGCCGAAATCGGAATCGGTTCCATCGATCGCGACGGCAGGCCTGAAGACGATCGCCGTAAGAATGCCAAAACACACGATCGCCCAACAGTTTTTGCGCGCCTGCAATGTGCCGGTCGTGGCGCCATCGGCCAATATCTCAGGCCGCCCAAGTTCGACCACCTGGCGCGCAGTGAGAGCCGATCTCTATGGCCGCATCGGCTGTCTCCTCAAAGCCGATCAATCTCAGGTCGGTCTGGAATCGACCGTGGTCGATTGCACCAGCGAGGTACCGGTTATATTGCGGGCCGGGGCAGTGACATTGGAAGCATTGCAGACCGTGATTCCTGAAATCAGCCTCGCCGATCAAAAGTCACTGACCGTCATTAAAAGTCCCGGACTCAGACATCGTCATTATTCACCATCAGCCATGGTAGTCATTTGTCAATACCCGCAACTTATCGTCGCCTCGAACGATACCGCTTACATTGGACTGCTCACACCTCCACACGCCGAGGCTTTCAAAAGAATCCTGATCTGCAGGGATCTCGAAGAATACGCTCACACACTTTACCAGTTCTTCCACGAATGCGATTTAGCCCAGGTCAAGACAATTTATTGTCAGTCTGTCAGCGAAAAAGGACTGGGATTGGCTCTCATGGATCGAATCAAACGCGCGTCCGAAGATTAATGAAGAGAGATTACGAAATAAACGAAATGAACGAAATAAACGAATAATATAAGGTTTTCGTTTATTTCGTTCATTTCGTTTATTTCGTAATCTCTCTTCATTTCATTCCCTAAACATAAAATTATCAAAAAAGTGTATATTGGTTATTAGCGATCTCCATTTTTTTGCATAGATGTTTGGATTTTTGTAAAGACCCGTTCATTTATGTCCTGATAAATTGAGTAAATTCAATAATCAATAATGAAAGTACAGGATGGCATATAGTTTGCCTTAAATTAAGACAATATATGTGTCCTTAAAGAGCCGTTGGAGTAAAGGCGGCAAAATTTTTGCGGAGAATGAGGATCGCGCCGGCCAGGGAAGCCTTTTTTAAATATCTGCGCGAAATCTAACTTAAATCTCTAAGGCTGCGCAGGTGAAGGAAGCCCAATCAAGAAACTTCTGGCATGTGAATCCATGCCGAAGCTGAGCACTCACTACATCAGGATATTGCGTTAAGCGAACTGAGCCTTTCCGTGTCAGTTCCATTATCTACCACCCTTTCCCACGGAGGAACTTTATGAAACGCAAGTTGTTCACCTCAGTTTCAGCAATTGCCCTCGTCACCATGTCAGTGCTGCTTGCCTTTGGACAGGGCGGAACGAAAGCCTCGCTCTCGGGCTCGGTTGTCGACCCCACTGATGCCGTCATTTCCGGTGCCACTGTGATCGTTAAAAACATTGCCACCACCGCACTATTCAGGTCCATCACGAGCGGCAATGGGACATTTTCCATTCCGGCGCTCGATCCCGGCACCTATACGCTGACGGTCACTTCATCAGGCTTCAAACAGGCGGTCGTCAATGATGTCAAGCTCGATGCAGGAGTGCCGGCCAGCGTTCGCATCAGTCTCGAAATCGGCAATGCCAGCGAATCGGTGGTTGTTCAGGGAGGGGCGGAGATCGTCCAGACGCAGTCTGCCAATATTTCGACAACTCTGGTCGTTAATCAGATCGCAAATTTGCCGCTGCAGACGCGCAATGTCCTTGATTTCCTCGTCCTGCTTCCAGGCACCAATACAACGGGCGGACCTCGTGGCTCCACTATCAACGGGTTGCCTCAAAGCACAATCAACATCACGATTGACGGAGTCAATACGCAGGATAATTTCAATAAGACAGGTGATGGATTTTTCAGTTATATCAGCCCGCGCCTCGATGCAATCGAGGAAGTGACCGTTTCCACGGCCACTCCCGGAGCAGAGAGTTCGGGCCAGGGTGCAGTACAGATTAAGTTAGTAACCCGTTCGGGTAATAACGAATTCCACGGTAGTCTTTATGAGTACCATCGCAATCCTGCACTGAACTCCAACTACTGGTTTACGAATCGTAACGTGACGCCGATCAATAAAGAGACAGGGTTGACCTGCCAACAGCCTTTTGATCGTGATAATTGTAAAGCACCCCGGGAACGTGTGCTGCTCAATCAGTTCGGCGGCCGGTTCGGTGGCCCGATCTTGATCCCCAAACTATTCAACGGGCGTGATAAAGCTTTCTTCTTCGTTAATTATGAGGAATTCCGGCAACCGACCCAGGTCAACCGGCAGCGATTTATCCTGAGTCCTGAGGCACAGCAGGGAAGATTTCGCTATACCGTCGAGGGCGGAGTGGCGGAAGTGAACCTTTATCAGCTGGCTGGTAAAAATACGCAGACCGATACAGCTGATCCGGTTATTGGAAAAATTCTCACTGATATCCGTAATTCGACCACGCAGACCGGAGGGATTGAGAATTTGGATGATCCCAACATTCAACGCTTCACTTTCTCCAATAGCAGTATTGGTAAACGTTACTACCCAACGGTCCGTTTGGATTTCAATCTGACTGATAAACATCATCTGGAGAACACCTATTACTATCAGAAATACATAACCACGGTTGACACACTCAATAACGCAGATGCAACCTTCCCCGGCTTCCCGAATCAGGGAGGACAGTTCTCCAATCGATTCTCGAATTCAATGGCGCTTCGCTCGACCTTAACTCCGACACTCGTCAATGAAGCGCGATTTGCTTTGAATGGAGGAACGGTCCTTTTCTTCCCCGATATCAATGCGGGGAGTTTTGTAAACCAGGCAGGATTTAATATCGGTGGACTTACGGGCAACAATTCGACCGGCATAGCAAATGCCGCAGGAATTACCGGTCCGACTGCCAGGGCCGATACCTCGCGCCGAAATGCACCGGTCTGGGAGATAAGCAATACCATGACCTGGACACGCGGCTCCCACTCTTTGAATTTCGGCGGAGCATTCACCCAGGTCAACTTTTGGGTGGAAGACCAGAATGTGGTCGTGCCTCAACTTGGTTTCGGAGTAAATACAAATGATCCGGCGGATGATATGTTCGAAGATGCCCCCGATAAATTTCCCGGAGCATCCCCCACTGTATTAAATAGCGCCCGTGGTCTATATGCCGTTTTGACAGGGCGGATAACCTCGATCGCAGCTAATGCCTATCTGGATGAGCAGACCGGCAAATATATTTATAACGGTAGAATTGTCCAGCGTGGGCGCCAGCGCGAGTTCGGCATTTTTGCCCAGGATTCATGGCGAGCCCGACAGAACCTGACGATCAATTATGGATTGCGTTGGGAGCTGCAGCTGCCATTCACTCCACTCAACGGCAGTTATTCGACGGCATCCATCGACGACCTCTGGGGTGTCTCCGGTCCGGGCAATCTCTTCGCGCCCAACGCGCGCACCGGACGCGATACTCAGTTCGTCCAATTCAAGCAGGGTGATCGGGCATACGACGTCGATTATCGAAACTTTGCTCCTAGTTTTGGATTTGCCTGGAGTCCGAGCGCACAGGGAGGCTGGCTCAAGAGGATTCTGGGAGAAAGTGGAAGTACAGTCTTACGTGGCGGATACTCGATCGCTTATAACCGCATGGGTGCTGCTTCATTCTCCGGGGTGTTTGATGGTAATCCCGGGTCTTTCATCACGGCGACGCGCAACATCACGCTCGGGAACCTGGTAGGTACAGGCCTAGGTTCCTTGCCCGTACTGTTGCGTGAGACTGGCCGTCTGGGTCCACCTCCATTCCCGACTGAGCCTGTTTATCCGATCAAGGGAGCGATCACGAATTCCATCAGTGTTTTCGACCCCGGCATCAGAGTGCCTTATACTCAATCCTGGACCTTTGGCATTCAGCGCGAGATCACCAAAAACATGGCGATCGATGTGCGTTATGTCCGAACTCTCAATCTCCATCAATGGGTCACTTACAATCTAAATGAAGCGAACATTGTCGAGAACGGGTTCCTCAATGAGTTCAAGTTGGCGCAGGCTAACTTAAGAGCCAATATCGCGGCCGGGCGCGGTAGTAATTTCCGCTATGCCGGCCCAAACACTGGCACATCTCCATTGCCTATTTTTCTGGCTTTCTTCGCCGGAAGACCCGCTTCAGATGCTACTGACAAAAACTCTTACGGCTCCAGTTTATTCGCCAATACCAACTTCACCAACCAGCTGGCTCTAAACAACCCAAATCCTTTCAACCTCGCTTCATCTAATGCCAATTTCGGCCTCTTCGGCGACCCTACCCGGCGTGAAAATGCTTATAATCCAATGAAGGGAGGGTTACCCGAAAACTTCTTCCTCGCCAATCCTAATCTTCTGGGTGGGGCAAACTTCACCGGGAACGGCGGGTACAGCAAGTATGACGGTCTCCAGATCGAGCTGCGTCGCCGTTTATCGAGCGGATTGTCGGTGCAGGGAAGTTATGTCTTTGCAAAAAGCTTCACGGGAACCCGGGTCTCGTTCCGCTCGCCTCGGATTAACTCCCTGGGTGATACACTCGAGCATGCCTTTAAGGTTAATTGGATATATGAACTGCCGTTCGGTCGCGGGAAGTTGCTCGCGGGCAATGCCGGAGGTCTGCTGGACCGGATCGTCGGTGGTTGGGAATTTTATGGCGCAGCCAGAGTTCAGAGCGGAAATTATTTGAATTTCGGCAATGTTCGCCTGGTCGGTATGACTCGGGAGGAGCTCCAGGATGCATACAAGCTTCGATTCGACGATGCGAAAGGTGTCGTTTATATCCTGCCTGATGATATTATCCTCAACACACAGCGAGCCAATAATGCCAGTGCGACATCTGCGACCGGCTACAGTTCGCGTGGAGTGCCTACCGGTCGTTATATAGCGCCTGCTAACAGCTCAAGTTGTATCCAGGCAGTAGCCGGCGATTGCGCCCCGAACCAGGTTATCGTCAACGGTCCAATGTTCACCAGATTCGATTTGAGCCTCAGGAAGAAGTTCAGGATCAGCGAGCAGACCAATTTTGAGTTATCCGGGGAGTTCCTGAATGCCTTTAACAACATCAATTACCTGGGTGTAGTCGGTAATCTATCAAATGATACCTTCGGCCAGGTGACAGCTGCATATAGGGATCAGAATAATACTCAGGACCCGGGCGGACGATTGGTTCAGATCGTCGCGCGGTTCAATTGGTGATCTGATACACCCGGAACAAACGATGTATTTCCAATGAATTTTCCGTTTGTTCCCAGCTGGGAGCGTGCTCATTTTTAGCCGCTCCCAGCTTTTTTCCCGATCCCTATTATTAATCACCGGTAACCCTGGATGATCTCTTTTAACTTTGGATAGTAATAATGAAAAAGATCGCAATTATTCTTTTATTCCTGCTGGCCTTTTCATCGATCGCAGGCGCGCAAAAAAAGATGAAGCCATGGACGGAGTGGACGGAGAAGGATGCCACCAAAGTATTGCCGAAGTATTGAATGATTCGCCCTGGGGCAAACGCAAACTGAAACCAATACCTCGGAAATGTTCTATAGTCCCGGTAATAGGAATACAAATGAAGGGGCTTACAATCAGGCGACGAGCATTATTATCGAATCCTGCTTCTTCCATCCAAGCCCATCCGGCTAGCACTGGCTCGACTGGCTGAATTGAAGAATGTGCCTCAGGCCGAGCAAATAAAAGCTTTCGCTAAGCAGCAGACCGACCAATATATCGTTGTCGCGGTCGACTACGATTCCACCGACCGACGGATTTCCGGACCTGCGATGCAGGCGTTTAATAGCTCCAATACAGCATTGTTGAAGAATAATACCTATCTCGAAACAAAGGATGGTAAAGGGCTTTTCTTGCAGGAATACCTGAAGCCGAACAATCATGGAATGGGTGCAAAGTTCGTTTTCCCGAGGACGCTCGAAGGCCAGCCTTTTGTTGTTGATCGGGGAAACTTTTTGCACTTCTATTCGGAGGTCTCGCGGAATCTCAAGCTGAATATGCGGTTCAAGATTTCCGATCTGCTCTACGAAGGTAGATTGGAGTACTGAGGTGATTTACACTAATAAGTTGAATCCGAATTATAGTTAATTTCGTATCTAAAATTCCGGTAAAAAATTCCAAAGGTAAATAACGAGCTTGTGTTTTTGTTCCAGGTAGTCCAGGGTATGCTGCTAGAGGATATTTTAGTTATACATTCTTAAATACTGACGAACCTGAAAAGTAGTATTTAGTGGCTTTCTTTATTCATCTTTGCCTCCTCTCCCCAATCACAAGGATAATAATCCACTCACTAAATAAGTTCATTTTCAATTTGATGGCAAGAAATTAATTCACCATATTTCCTCTATCGAAGTCACTTAAGGTTCGGGACAATGCCCCTGACATTCGCGGCAAAGATAAAGGTCATATGATTGCTTAATGAATACATACCTAATCTTTAAATATATTTTTTCCTGCATATGAGTAAAATCTTTCAAAAATTTGAGTTAACGGTAAATATTCTAATCGTCATCGTTGTCGTTTTTTTAGTTGGCATTTTTATTCGACAATATTTCTTGCCTGGTAATCCAACAGTGTCGGGGCCAAAATTTCCAATCGTCGGAGCTAAAGTTTCAATCGCCGATATAGACTGGCCAAAAAGTAACAAGAATGTGCTGCTCGTCTTATCGAAGGGCTGTAGATACTGCACAGAGAGCGCAGAATTTTATAAAAAGCTTATTCAGCAAACGCATGACAAAAATGTCCAGATTACCGCCGTGCTTCCACAGCCGAAAGAGGAAGCGGAAAAATACCTGAGTGAAATCGGAATATCAGGCGTTGAGATTCGACAATCTCAATTGGAATCGTTGAATGTAGGAGGAACTCCCACGATTATCGTTGCTGACGATAAAGGTGTTATTACCAATGTCTGGATTGGCAAACTTTCGTCCGATGAAGAAAATGAAGTAGTCAATATATTAACTTGGGGATTTGCGAATTAGCTCATATTCCAGGCGAGGATTGCGAGACGTGCGAGGTGCGCCGCGCTATCCGGGAGGAGGCCGCACTATATGCGCAATAGAAAACTAACACCGCCGAAATCGCCTCGCTGTTTGAACCCGTCTGGTGTCCGAGCTGCGGCGCGATCTGCGGCCAGTCGGTTGAATCGCCAAAATTCTAGCTCGAATACCGCTTTTCTGAAAAATATTT
>Ga0081455_10007855_pt1 | contig 11171 bp, 10 predicted proteins | sample TabmetS3T2R1_FD_70207 | JGI IMG/M metagenome (GOLD analysis project Ga0081455, IMG submission 70207) | Tabebuia heterophylla rhizosphere microbial communities from the University of Puerto Rico - S3T2R1 | ecosystem: Host-associated > Plants > Roots > Rhizosphere ... | reverse complement strand
CGCTGGAGATGAGCGTGGACTGCACGCCATGCTCGTCGCAGCGCTTCTCGTACCAGACCTCGTTGTCCTTGATGGCGATCTTGGTCGGCACCAGCGCGAGGCAGGTCTCACATAGCGAAGTGGTTTGGCCCCAGAACACATAGGGCCGCACTTTACGCAACGGCAGTGTCATCGAGGGCCCTCGGGCTTCGCGCAGTCGCAATCATAAGAGCCGCATAGGCGATGATTGCGGCCGACAAGAGGTGAAATAGTGTGAATGGCCCGACGAGCGTCCCGTAAGGCTTGATGAATTCGAGCGCAAAGCGTTGCGTCCCGTAGAAGCCTATGGCGAGATAGAACCCGTTCTCGATCACAAACGGGTTGCCGCGCATCGTGTATAGGACATAGGCGAGCGCGAAGCCCGCCATGGCGGCGCTCTCATAGAGCTGCACTGGGTGGCGCGGCACGCCGTCGCCGAAATCTTGCGCCCACGGCAGCGCGGTTGGTGTCCCATAGGTGAAGTCGTCGAGGCCGGCGAAGAAGCAGCCGATGCGGCCGACCGCGACGCCGACCGCGAGCGGCAGGGCGAAGCGCGCGCCGGTTCGCCCGATGATGCCGGCGCTGCGCTTGTAAAGCTCGACCGCGACGATCCCACCCGCGAGTGCGCCTTCGATCGAGCGCGCGAGGCCTTCCTGTTGCGAGAGCCAGAGGTTGGCGCTGCCGAACGCGAAGGCGCCGATCCCGGCTCCGAACACGAGGGCGGCAATGTAGGCGAGGTCATGCGATCGCGAGCGCGGAAAGCGCACGCCGGCGAACCGCGTGAGCCAGATGAACGAAAGCCCCGCCGCCGCCCAGGCCAGGGCATCGAAGCCAGTATGCAGCAGCATGCCGGACATTGGCGTCCCCTGGAGTGAGCCTAGAGACACGCCGGTGCCGGCGCAATCAGCTGCACGCATCGGCCGCTGCTTTGTGCGTTCCAGAAAGATCAGTGGGTGAGCTCCAACCCAACGGCGGCGGGGACGTGTCGCAATTCCGACGCGGTCGGCGAGCAGTTCAAGATCGAGCGACTGAAAAGGCCTTGCATTGCTGTCTTGGGATACCGGTCCTTTCGAGCCCAGAACAGAAAAGGGAGAACACTCATGGAGACCGACTCGATGGCGATGCTGGCGAACGCCAGCGTGCAGCAACGTGTCGCCTTCGCGGTGGCGATTGGATATGCGGCGCTCCCGAATATCCGCGGCGACATCGAAGGGGTCGCGTTTGCCCGCCGGGCCCTCGACGATGCAGCGCGATGGGCCGCAGGCGATAGCGTTGAGGCAGCGGCACTTGTCGACTACCTGATGAATGAGCGCGAGGAAGGTGTGCTGATGTTCGAAGATCGCTGCCCCGATGATGCTTGCCGTCAGGCGTGGATGCCAGTGCAAACCGCCCTGGCGTATACGGCGTGGCAGGCCAGCCGGGCACAGGGAGCGCTTCCGGAGTCCATGGTGAGTGAAGTGAGCGAGGAGACGCTGGCCTTGCTGCGCCAGCAGGCGATTGACGCCGGCCAGTCCCAGCACGATCTCGATGCGCTGCAAATACGCGTCGAGACGATGACATCGTTCGACGCAGCCGATGTGGCCAGGCTTGTCGCTCCGAATTGACGGTTGTACCGGCCGCGCAGGCAAAATATTCGGGATCGCCTACAGTTCTTTCTTACGTTCTTGCGTTTCGGTCACGTCGGCTGGCCCCCGGGCCAGGGCCAGGGGGCCGCAGTTCACGCAGCGCCTTCTTCATCGCTCAGAATAAAAAAATCAGTCACCAGCGCGCACAGGTGGCCCTCGCCACTGAATCCAAAGAAAGAGGGATAGATCCCATCGCCCCAACCCGACGAGAAGCAAATGATGTTCTCGTCGCGCCCGGGCGACGGGCGCCAATCGTGCCAGGATCGCGTGGATCGGTACGTTTTCTCCATCTCCTCTATGATCACGTCGCAATAGTCGTCATCCTGATCCATTCGGTCCGCAAGGAGCCGACCAGCAACCGGGTCCGTGAAGCAGCCGGTACCGGCGTCGACGCCGTAGCCGAAAAACCCATCGTGCTCGAGCGTGGTCGGATCTTGGCCTTCCGTCAGCGCCATTGTCCAAGAGACGGCGGGCGAATTGGACAGCTCGACCCGCGCGAACGCCACGCGCTCGTCGGTTCCAAAGCACGCAATGGCGATCGACACCGGATAGCGCCCGGCGGGTACGGGCTGCGTGAATGGCGCAGAATCGGGGAAGACAAAGGGATCCGTAGCGGCCAAGGCACCCGAGGTGACGAGGAGTTGCCCGATCTCGCGACACTGAAACTCGACGGGCTTGCCTTTCTGAAGCAAGCGTCCCGAGGAGAAGGCGATGTCAATGTGCCGCTGGTTCGGAACATAGGCCATGGTTGCGCCACCCAACCGCAGGGATGCGACGCAATTGCGACGTGCAATGGTGGCGACGCATTTTTCTCTAGCCTTAGGGCGGCAGGCCGGCCTGTCTCTCTAGCGGCGCAGATGCGTTCATGGGTCGAGCGCCTACGGTCAAGCTCATCGCCGCAGCGGGTCAAGCCGATCGGCAACCGCTTGATTTCCCGGCAATGTGAAAAAATTCACGGCCCCGGCCGAACTTTTTTGGTTGTTTGCGCTTTACAATCGGCCGTCAGAGTGAGGGCCGCCATGCGAACATCCGTGACTGTCGCCCATAAGCGCCGGGTGCTCTGCATCTTCCCCGCCTATGCGCCCTCGTTCGGCACGTTCTCGCATGCCTACAAGCTGATGCCGGGCGTGCGGGCCTTCATGCCGCCGCAGGGGCTCCTCGTGATCGCGGCCTATATGCCGGCGCAGTGGCCCGTGCGCTTCGTCGACGAGAACATCAGGCCGGCGAGCGCAGATGATTTCGCCTGGGCCGATATGGTGTTGGTCTCTGGTATGCACATCCAGGCGCCGCAGATCCGCGACATTGCCGGTCGCGCGCGGGCGGCCGGCAAGGTGGTGGCGCTCGGCGGGCCGTCGGTGTCGGCCTCGCCCGAGATGTATCCCGAGATCGACTATCTGCACATCGGCGAATTGGGCGACGCCACCGACGCCCTGATCGCGCGGCTCGATGAGAGCGTGGCGCCGCCCGTTGCGCAGATGCGGTTCGAGACCGGCGATCGCCTGGCGCTCACCGATTTCCCGATCCCGGCCTATGATCTCGTTCCGCTGCGCCGCTATCTGATGCTCACGCTGCAGTTCTCGAGCGGCTGTCCCTACCGCTGCGAGTTCTGCGACATCCCAGGCCTCTACGGCCGCCAGCCGCGGCTGAAGACGCCGCAGCAGATCACCGCGGAGCTCGACGCCATGCGGTCGCAGCCGCATCCGCCGGCGGTCTATTTCGTCGACGACAATTTCATCGGCAACCGCAAGGCGACGCGCGAGATGCTGCCGCATCTCGTCGCCTGGCAGAAAGAGCACGGCTATCCGCTGCAGTTCTCCTGCGAGGCGACGCTCAATATTGCGAAGCAAACGGACATTCTTGCGCTGATGCGCGAAGCGAGCTTCAAGGGCATCTTCGTTGGCATCGAGACGCCGGAGGCCGATGCGCTCAAGGCGATGCGCAAGGAGCACAACGTCGCGCTGCCGATGATGCAGGCGATCGAGACCATCAACCGCTACGGCATGGAGGTCACCGCCGGCATCATCCTCGGCCTCGACACTGACTCCCCTGACACCGAGAAGCGGCTTGCCGATTTCATCGATCTGTCGCGCATTCCAATTCTGACGATCAATTTGCTGCAGGCGCTGCCGAAGACGCCGCTGTGGGAGCGGCTCGCACGCGCAGACCGGATCGTTGATGACCCGGCGCTCGAAAGCAATGTGCGCTTCCTGCGGCCCTATGACGAGGTGCTCGGCTTGTGGCGGCGCGCGATCGGGCGCGCCTACGATCCCGAGCGGCTGTTCGCGCGCTTTGCCGATCAGGTCGAGGCGACCTACGTCCATCGGCTCGAGGCGCCTGTGCGCGGGCGGCTCACCCTTCGCAACCTCAAATTCGCGGCGATCTTCGCGTTTCGAATTCTTTATTACGTCGGCATCAAGTCGGACTATTCGCGGCCGTTCTGGCGCGCGGCGCGCCTTGCGCTGCGGCGCGGTCAGATCGACGCAGCGCTCGGGATGGCTTTCGTCGGCCACCATCTGATCGAGTTCACGCGCGAGGCGCTGCGCGGTGAGCAGAACGCCGCGTTCTACTCGGCGCGCCAGCAGCAGAACATGTCCGCACTCGCCCCGCCGATGCGGAAGTCGGCGTAGGCCGAACGGCTACGCCGCAGCCCTCGGCGTGAGCTTCTGTGCCACCAGCTCGATGTGGCTTCGCAGATTGTAGAGCTGATCGGAATAGTGCCGCGGCAGCTTCAAGCGCTGCACCGCGCGGTCGATGCGTTTCAGTCCGGCGTCGACCTCGGCGAGCTGCTCGGGCGAGGGATTGTGGTCGAGCGTGAACTCGAGCTCCTTGAGCCGGTCGTACCATCGCAGCAGGCGCTGGCGGACCATCCACGTATAGAGCATGGGCAGGAACCGCGTCAGCGGGATCGCGATCGACAGCAGCGGAATGGCGAGCAGCAGGATCTTGGTGGTGTTGAGGAACGCAAATGCCGTCACCCAGAACGGAATGCCCATGCTGGCATTGAGCGGGCCGACCGCGCGCAAAATCGAGGGCAGCTCGCCGGTCTTGTAGTAAGCCCGGGAGTCCGGATCGATTTCGAATTCCGGGTCGTTGCCATTGGGAAACTGGCCGGCACGGAAGAATAGGATCGGCTCGCCCGATGCATCGAAGCCCGGCTTCGGGTTGACCGAGGCCGCATGGGTGAGGAGGCTCACCAGCGCCGGGTGAAGGTCCTTGTGCACGACCAGCGCCGGAGCGGTGGCCAGAAGGGTGATGTCGGCCGAGGGGATGTCGGGCTCGAACTCCACCGACCCGCGATACATCACGAGCTTCGACAGGAACGGAAAGCGCGTGATGTAGGCTTCTGCCTCGGCCGAGAAATCCATCAGCAGAATGTCGGGCGCGCGCAGCAGGTCCTGAACCTTCTTGGCATCGGGCGGCAGCGCCACAAAGGCGACGTCGGCGCCGTCCCCGGTCAGGGGCTTGGCGTCGGCCGGAAAGTCCTGCTCGATGAAGGTGGAGTTCTCCGCCGTCACGCCGTTTGCCCTGAGGAGCAGCGTCGCGATGCGGCGCGTGCCGCTCTCGGGCGTGCCGACCATGATGCGCCGGCCTTTGAACTCGCCGAGGCTCCTGACCAGATCGGGTCCCCGATAGAAGATCCAGATCGGCTCATAGAACAGGCGGCCCACCGATTGCAGCTGCGCAACCTGCCTGTCGTGCAAGTCTCGCTCCGACGCCGTGGCCATCCGTCCCTGCAGGCTGCCGGCGAGGCCGCCCTTCAGCACGCTGCCATCGATCCTGCCGTTGCCGGCAGCGAGCGCCTGCAGAGCATCGAGGCCCTGGAGATCCGACCGCAGCTCGAGCGTGACGCCGAAGCGGGCGAGCTCGCGTTTCCAGGTCTCGGCGAGCTGCGCATAGGCACCGCCACCGCCACCCGCGGCCAACACGATGCGGCCCTGCGGGCCGGGCTTGAGAATGAGGATCGCGAGCCACACTGCGAGAATGATGCCAATCAACGAACTGCCGACTACGATCAGAAATTGTCGCACGCGTTTGCCCAATGCTTGATTGCTTGCCATGTGTGAACTGTCCCCCGGTGCTAGCGGCAGACATAGCCAAATTTTCGGCGCGCGGCCAAGCGAAGCAACGCGGACAGCCCTAGTGCATTGTCCGGAAAAGCTTTATCGATTTGTGACGAACGAGCGTTGCGCCGCGAAGTCAATGCTGCTCAAGGGCTCGCCGGCCGGCTCCAGGGTCCGAGGCTCACGCCTTTCGGCAGCGCCTGCTGCAGGAGCATCATCTCGCCGATCGTCTCCGAGGTGACGAGACCGACGAGCTTTCCGGAGTGATCGACCACCGCCACCGCCGGCGCCGATTTTTCCTGCAACAGACGGAAGGCATCCTCGAGGCAGCGGCGATGGCCGACGGTCGGGATCGGGCTGGTCATGGTGTCCACGACCTTGGCATTGGGGCCGCGCTCTTTCAGCGCCCGGATGATGTCGCCGCGTGCCAAGAGCCCAACCGGCGAGCCGTTGCCGTCGACCACGGGAAATTCGCTCTGGCTCGTGCGCAGCAAAGTCTGCACCGCTTCTTCCACGTCAGCCTCGGGTGTCAGCGTTGCGAACTGCGTCATCATCGCGGTGCCGACCGGCACGCCCTGCGACATCGCCCGCAGCGCCACGCTGTGCGCTTCGCCCGAGGCCGCGAGATAGACGAAGATCGCGATGAAGATCAGCAACGGATTGCCGAACAGGCCGGCAAAGCCAAGCACGAAGGCGAAGCCCTGGCCGATGAAGGCGGCGATCTCGGTCGCGCGCACGAAGCCGAGCTTGGTTGCAAGCAGCGCGCGCAGCACGCGCCCGCCGTCCATCGGGAAGGCTGGGATCATGTTGAACAGAACCAGAAACAGGTTCACCACCGCCAGCCGATCGATCAGCGAAACCTTGGTGCTCTCGACCGTGGCGAGATCGCCCATGTTCAGATGGGCGCCGGCAAAGATGACCAGGCCGAGGGCGATCACGACATTGACCAGGGGCCCGGCAATCGCGATCAGGAATTCCTCCATCGGCTTTTCCGGGATGCGCTCGAGCCGGGCGAGCCCGCCGATTGGAAGCAGCGTCACGTCCGGGGTCGCCACGCCAAAAGCCCGCGCCGTGAAAATGTGCCCGAACTCATGTGCCAGCACACAGGCGAACAGCAGCAACAGGAAGGTGAGCGCGGCCCAGGCCGCCTGCGGCCCCTCCGACAGCCAGCTGGCGCCGAAAATCCAGCCCAGGAACAGAAGAAAGGTAATGTGCACCCGCACCTGCGTGCCGGCGATGCTGCCGATAGTGAGGGACCAGGGCATGGGAAACCTCGCGTTGGTCGTGCGGTTAGTAAGTAATCATACCGGCTCGGCATTACGAGTGGCGATGTGACCTTGAGCCGTGCCAAGATGGTAGCCACGACTGGAGTAACGGCGATGGCGCAAAAATTGGCAGGCGATGCCCGCAAGGCCGCGCTCGCGAAGCTTATCGGCTGGAGCGAGGTCAAGGACCGTGATGCCATCAGCAAGACCTTCGTATTCCGCGACTTCAACGAGGCGTTCGGCTTCATGACGCGGGCCGCGCTGGTGGCCGAGAAGCTCGACCATCATCCGGAATGGTTCAACGTCTACAAGACCGTCACGGTGACGCTCTCGACCCACGATGCCGGCGGCCTGACCGAGCTCGACGTCAAGCTTGCCGAGACCATGGACCGGCTGGCGGGCAACCCCGGCCGCTAATTCGATGCAAGATCTGCGTGCGAGCCCGACATTGTTGGCACAGGCCGTCGAGGAGGCCGTCGGGCATTATCGCCAGGGAAGGCTTGCGGAGGCGGAGAAAATCTGCACCCGTGTGCTGCGCGCGCGGCCCGACTGGTTCGATGCGCTGCATCTCCTTGGCGTCATCAAGCTGCAAGGCGGCAAGGCCGGCGCCGCCTGCGCCCACTTCGAGCAGGCGCTCAAGCTCGATCCCGCTTCCGCGCCGGCGATGTCCAATCTCGGCATGGCGCTCGCCGCGCTCAATCGCGATCAGGAGGCGCTGTCGATTCTCGACAAGGCGGTCGCGCTCATGCCCGGCTCCCTCGAGGCGATCAGCAATCGCGGCAACGTGCTGATGAAGCTCAATCGGCCGGTCGAGGCGCTGGCGGCGTTCGATGCGGCGGTCGCCTTGGCGCCGAGCTTTCCCGGCGCGCGCGCCAATCGCGGCAACGCGCTCGCGGCGCTCGGGCGCTTCGAGGAGGCGCTCGCCCAGTATGACGCGGTGCTGGCGGTCCTGCCCACGCATGCGGAGACCTACCTCAACCGCGGCAGCGCGTTGATGGGGCTCTCCCGTGTCGCCGAAGCGATCACAGTCTACGATCGCGCGATCGCGCTGCGGCCCGATTACGTCAAGGCGCATATCGGCCGCGGCGCCGCGCGGCAGGCGCTCAACCAGCAGCACGAGGCGCTCGCCGATTTCGAGCGCGCCATCGCGCTCGACAAATCGAATGCCGACGCGCACCACAACGCTGCGCTTGCGTGCTTGACCCTCGGCGACTACCGGCGCGGCTTCGAGCAATACGAATGGCGCTGGCAGCGCAGCGGCATGCCGGCGCGCCGCCGCAACTTCGGCAAGCCGCTGTGGCTTGGCGAATATCCGCTCGCGCGCAAGCGCATCCTCGTTGCCGCCGAGCAGGGCCTCGGCGACTGCATCCAGTTCGCGCGCTATGTGCCGATGCTGGCGGACGCGGGCGCAACCGTCGTGCTGGAGGCGCCACCGCCGCTCTTGAGCCTGCTGGCGCGACTCGATGGTGTAGCGGAGGTGATCGCGCGCGGCGATGCCTTGCCGGCCTTCGATGTCTATTGCCCGGCCGGCAGCCTGCCGCGCGCGCTGCGCACCGAGGTCTCGACCATTCCGGCCGCCATTCCCTATCTGCAAGCGAACGAGGAGCGCATCGCCGCGTGGCGCGACCGCATCGAGCGCCTGCCGAGGCCGCGCATCGCGGTGGTCTGGTCGGGCAGCGCCGATCACGCCAATGACCGCAACCGCTCGATGCAACTGCGCCAGATGGCGCCGCTGCTCGCGCTTGCAGCGGGGTTCGTGAGTGTGCAGCGCGACTTGCGCCCCGCGGATGCCGAGGAGCTGGCACGGCAGCCGTCGCTGACGCATGTCGGCGACGCGCTTGCCGACTTCGACGATACTGCCGCCGTGCTGGCGCTCGTCGATCTCGTCATCACGGTCGACACCTCGGTGGCGCATCTCGCCGGCGCGCTCGGCCGGCCGACCTTCGTGCTGGTGCCGTTCTGTCCCGACTGGCGCTGGATGCTCGCGCGCGCAGATTCTCCCTGGTATCCGACCGCGCGGCTATTCCGGCAGCCGGCCGTGGGCGATTGGGAGAGCGCGATCGCGCGCGTCGCCGAGGCGGTGCGCGTCTTTTGAGTGGTTTTCCACAAGCCTTCCATTTTGACTGGTGCTGCCGATTTGGAGTTCCTACCGCAGTTGCGGCAGACTCGGTGCGGTCGGTTGTGGTGCGGCATGCTGCCGCCTTCACATTGCCGAAATTCGCCGAATATTCCGTGCCTTAGCGGGGCGTTTGCAGACCATGGAGGCGGCCTATGCTGGCCAAGGGACTGCTGTGGACGACAGTGACGCTCGCGCTGGCCGGGCTGCCGCAGGGCGCCCGCGCACAAGCTGATCAGCCGACATTGCTTGGAAGCTACGGTGACTGGGGCGCCTATTCGGCCACCCCGGCCGGCAAGAAAGTCTGCTTCGCGCTGTCTAAGCCGAAATCGTCGACGACCAATCCGCCCGGTCGCAAGCGCGACCCGGCCTATCTGTTCGTCTCCACCCGCCCGGCCGAGAACGTGCGCAACGAGGTGTCGGTCATCATCGGCTATCCGTTCAAGGAAGCCTCGGATGCGACTGCCGAGATCGGCACCACGAAGTTCGCCATGTACACTCAGAAGGATGGCGCCTGGATCAAGAACATGGCGGAGGAGGCGCGCATGCTCGACGCCATGCGCAAGGGTTCCGACATCACCGTCAAGGGAACCTCGGCGCGCGGCACCAGCAGCACCGACCAGTTCTCGCTCAAGGGCCTGGCCCAGGCGCTTGAGCGCGCCGAGCAGGCTTGCAAATGATGTGAGTGGTAAGTAGCGAGTGGTGAGTAGTGAGCAGCGAATTTAGCTCGTCCTTTTTCTTTCCCTATTCACGACTTACTACTCACTACTGACTATTCACTACTCACTACTCACTCCGGGGCTTCCCATGATCCGCGTCGGTATCGGCGGTTGGGTATACGAGCCCTGGCGTGGCACCTTTTATCCGAAGGGCCTCCCACAGGTGCGCGAGCTCGCGCACGCGAGCCGCAGCCTCACCTCGATCGAGATCAACAGCACCTTCTACGCCTCCCAGAAGGCCGCGAGCTTCCGGCGCTGGGCCGCCGAGACGCCGGACGACTTCGTGTTCTCGCTCAAGGGGCCGCGCTACACCACGCATCGGCGCGTGCTGGCGGAGGCGGGCTCGTCGATCGAGCGGTTCTTTGCAAGCGGGATCACCGAGCTCAAGCACAAGCTCGGCCCCGTGCTGTGGCAGCTGCCGCCGACCAAGGCGTTCAACCCCGAGGATTTCGGCGCCTTCCTCGCGTTCCTGCCGCGCTCGCTCGATGGCTTGACGATCCGGCATGCGGTCGAGGTTCGGCACGCGAGCTTCATGACGCCGGATTTCATCGCGCTCCTCCGCAAGCATGCCGTGGCGCCGGTGCTGGTCGATTCCGACAAGCATCCGATGATCGCCGACGTGACGAGCGACTTTGCCTATGCGCGGCTGCAACGCACCACCGAGAAGATGCGGACCGGCTATCCGCCGGCCGCGCTCGATACCTGGGCGAAGCGCGCAAAGGACTTTGCCAATGGGGATGCGCCCGCCGATCTCCCGACGCTTGGCGAGCCCTCGCGCAGCAAGGGCAAGCGCGACGTGTTCATCTACATGATCTCGGGCGCCAAGGTGCGCGCGCCCGCCGCCGCCATGGCGCTGATCGAGCGACTCAACGATTGAGCGGCTAAATTTCTTACACGTGCCGCAAGTGGGAGCGGTCGTTATTGCGCCTTCTCCCCTCGCGGGAGAGGGCAGGAGTGTCGTGCAACAAGCACTGGTGGGTGAGGGGGACAGCATTGAGGTCTGATCCCCTCACCCATCATCATTCGTGGACAAGCCCTCTTGCCCTCTCCCACTAGGGGAGGGGGCACAATAAGACGCGCCCCACGCGCAGACACGCTCCGAGTCGGACGATCGACATGATCGCCGCCCTCGCCCATCTCTCGCGCCTTGCCCGCGCTGGCTTTGTGTTCGCGCGCGAGGGCGTGCTCGCCCTGATCGATCCGAAGCCCCTGCCGATGCCACCGCGCGTCGCGCTGCGGCTGGCGCGGCTGATTGAGAAGCCTACAACGGGCGCGGCGCGGGCGCGGCTCGCAACCGCGCTCACGATGCTCGGGCCGACCTATGTGAAGCTCGGCCAGTTTCTCGCCACTCGCCCCGACGTGGTGGG
>Ga0081455_10005065_pt1 | contig 11171 bp, 9 predicted proteins | sample TabmetS3T2R1_FD_70207 | JGI IMG/M metagenome (GOLD analysis project Ga0081455, IMG submission 70207) | Tabebuia heterophylla rhizosphere microbial communities from the University of Puerto Rico - S3T2R1 | ecosystem: Host-associated > Plants > Roots > Rhizosphere ... | reverse complement strand
TCAACATTAACTTTAGCTGTAACTCATGAATAAGCTTGAGGCTTAATGATGAATACTTATCCTCGAATAAGATTTCCTAATAGGTACGACCGGCAAGATTGGAGACTTGTCACTGGCGTCGTGGTTGGTGTGCTCTTTTTTGTTGCTTTAGTGTTCTCTTACAAACTACCCGCTTCCACGCCTATAGTGCCATGGCAATTTTACAGCATTGCGGGGATCCTTGCTATTACGGCACTGATCCTTGCGATTCTGGCATTTGACAAGGAGTTATACTGAAATTAGTAACGAACTGAAAGTATCAAATCACTTCCAAGTACTCTTCACTGTGATTCCATTCTGTGGAAAGACCGAATATTTCCTGATATCATTGATATCGCCGAGATGGGAGCTTGGAATGAGCACAAGGATTAACCAGACTGGTTCGGTTCTGAACGAATATAGCAAATCTGTAATGGGAGCCATTTGGATCATGGTACATACAATCGATTTTTCTGTGGGCATCATGAAGAACTCTAACAATTCAAAGACCGAGAATACGCATTGATGAGCTTTCCTGTCACAGAAAGTATATGCGTTTCACAACTTTTCCACAATTAATTTTTGTAGCTATATTCTATCGCCAATGCATTCATCAAATAATTATTTCATTTCTAATGAAATATTGTCAAGTTTTGAACTCTCTTTGCGATCTTCCCGATCAGTAATGGCAAATAAGCTGTCTTGAGGTTGTCATATGCCTCATGATAAGGGTTAACTAAAAGCAATTTTTGAAATTAGCCCATGTTGATTGAACCAAATATCTAGTTTTTGTAGGTGGCGATCTATAATAGTTATAAATCATTGGCTGTAATTATAGAGTATGACTTCATCTCATGACAAAAATATCAAAAATCTTTCTCAATCTTTAAACGATGATCAAGCAGGTCAAACGGAGATAATTGTCAGGATTAATGGAGTGTTACCTGATAAGAGGCGTTTAGGCGATCAACAAATATCTGAAAGATGTGCGGAGATAGTGCAAACTGGGATGGAAACAAATACATCTTGTTCAATCTTTATGCGGGATACCAAACAGAATACTCTAGATTCGCATTTTCATATTCTCTTCGATCTAGGGGATGGAGTAATCAGTAGTGTAGAAAAAGGACTTACAGACCTTGGAATGGAAAAATATCTCTCAGTAAAAGGTCATGGTCAGCCGAGCTTTCATTCTACTCCTGCAATAGGTTCACCAATGCTACTCTCTTCGCCAAGCTCTAAAACGGAGAACTCAGCTCTGCAAAGCAGAGACTTTCCTCTGTTTGACGCCTTGCTAATTTCTCACTCACACGAGGATCATATAAACGACCTTTCTAAACTTATACTACGACAAAATTCAATCGCAGATCATGCACCTATGCACAAAATTAGAGCCTATTGTACGCGAACATGCAAGGAAAACATAATGAAGGATTTGGTGTCGCGCACTTCTTTGACAAAGAACAATATTGAAGAATGCATAGATTTTCAAATTGTAACTCCCAATGAATTTTTTAATATTGGACCATTCTCAATAATCGCTTTTCAAGCATATCACGGAACTGAATCTTTGGATGATGCTGTCATCTACGTTGTAAACATTCTGAACAGGAAAATAATAGTAGGTTGGGATTTCTTGTCCCTTCCAGAGGCAAACGAAAGCATACTTTGGAACCCAGACCTACTAATTCTTGGAACTGAAACTTACAACCAGCACCCTGAAACGGGGATGATCTCAATAACTGAAGCATACGATCTTGTTAGAAGGTGGAACGCTAAAGAATGCTACATAGTACATTACAGTGGGCTTAAAGATATTGACGAACGTTCGAATCAATGGTTCAGAGGGCCCGTAAAACCAATGTCTTCAGCCGAGCTTCAGAGCACAATTGATTCGCATCTTAAGATATCCGGAGCTCAAGGTAAGTTTAGAATAATTGTAGCAGAGGAAGGGATGATATGGACTAGGCAGGGGAATGAAAATCTTCAACCAACTACCAGTGACAAAGTTGAACCAGAGATTGGGAGTAGTATCGAAATAGAAAGTCTGGAAAGATACGTATTGAAAGTGGAAAATGATGACAAGATAGGAAAATTGAGACTAGTTATTGAAGATAGCATCAACAGATACGACATGGTGTTTGAGAATCCAAAGCTAGAAAAAGGTAAAGATAACAATTATACTTTGTATGCCCTTGGTGAGAAAGGTATGTTAGCGAAGGGACCTGACTTGGTCTCAGAATTAGTAAAGGATTTGTCTGTTCTCAAGATTTATGTAACTAAAGGGAGAAAGACAATCTTCCATGATGATATTTTGTTAGGAAAAAGTGAAATGAACAGATTTGAACAGTATCTAATTTTGAATTTCGGATAGTACGACTGAATGCATAGTATTATTGATCAGTTGGGTCTTTCACCCACCATATTACTATAATGGAATGCGAATCTAATTTATAGTTTGAAACACTTCTTCCCTATCAGTGGTCTAATAATACGTCTAGAATCTTGGTCATCTCTTTCTTTTATCTTATATAATAATTTATAAACAAGAAACTGCGTTTAAGGCATTTGGCCGAATTCCATATGCCTTAAATTTATTCAGTTCAATCAAATGCTGGTATTTGATACCAGATCCACAATGGTTGTAGTCAATCCAGGTGACTTCATCCCCCCTCAAGGTCTGACGGGAATTAATTCAAATCACACGGTGTCGTGTACTAAAAAAGTCGTCTATGCTCTGCCATCATACACCTATTAAAAACAACGTCAAGGCCGTTTTCCTTAGCTTTCCTCTCTCCTTCCTCACTATAGATCCCTTCCTGCATCCATATTACCTTGATTTGATCCTTTTTGCGGATTGCATCGGCAACTACAGGAGGCACATCTTCGGATTTTCTGAAAATGTCAACAATGTCAACCCTGCCCGGAATATCAGATACCGTAGAATATGATTTTCGCCCTAAAACTTCGGGAACCGTTGGATTTACCGGAATCACATTATATCCTTTCTGAATAAGATATTTTGGTACAAAATGCCCTGCTTTCTGTTCGTTATTTGACATTCCCACTACTGCAATATTTTTTAATTCGTATATTTTTTTTAGTTGTGGATCTGTATGAGAATCTTGTTTCGTCATGCAATCTAGTAAGCGTTCATGCAATAAAATATTTTCCTTGAATTCAGGTGTAATAGTTACAATAGCTCGCAAGGCAATTGACCCATTTTGGCTCTATTCGAAGTTGAGCTAACCTTTGTTTATCTTTGTCTTTCGGCCTAAGGTCGACCGATCCTGCGCCTGGATGCTAGTAAAAGGGGGAGACACTCAGCAAATTGGAGTCATTTCTTCCACATCCCTTCTACCAATAGAGCTATGTAAAAAATAGAAATTGCGGTTGAGAATGCGAAGGAATAGCTCATGCGATACTATCCACTTATCTGAAATGGTGTCAGACCTAGAATCAAAGTAATACATGAAGAAAAACTTCAGATGTATTATCTTGGACTAAACATAATGTCATTTCAATTTTGTTCACTACTTTGAATTAGAGAAACGTTCAACAAATGACATATTCTCTCATCGGGGGTCTGGGGTCATTAATTGTATTCACTAACTTCCATTGATTTGCTTGAAGTACGCCGTTGACCTCACATTCTGATATGTTTTCCGTTCTGTCTTCAATAACAATATCGGCCATCAGTCGTTCCTCATCATGAGAATGTCCAAGTCCAAGGGCATGTCCCATCTCATGTTTTGCTATTTGCTCTATAATATCATTATCAAAACCGTAGTCTAAGACATCGTCAGAAATTGTTATTTTGACACTGGTTACGAGTCCTTGATTCGTAAATCTAAATTGGGTCCAACCCGCAGTCGGTATTACCGTTAGGTGTTCATCTATATCATGGCCAAAATTGTATTCTCGGTTTCCGTTTTCAATACCTTTTAAATTGTCAAATGATATTTGGATATCCGGAGAAGGAATGGATTGCTGTTCCACTTTTCTCAGCTCCAGTCCGTCGATATTAGAATCCCACTCTTCAACCGCATCTTCAACAGCAAGTTTTGTTGATTCATCTACCTTATCTGTTTCTATCAAATTATATGTCAAGATCCCATCAGTCAGTGCGTTTGACCAAGCGCAGCATATTTCTAATAGATCTAGATTTTGGGGACGATCATTGATCTCGTCAGTACCAATGAACTGAACCTGACCAACATAATGGTCGTCGTAACTAAAAGATGGTTTAACAGAATTGACTGAGAAATAGAAAATTGTACCTAATAATATTGCTAAGGAAAGAGATACAATATGTGAATCCTTCAAAGTCATACTAATGCTTTGAATTCAAAGTAAAATAAAGAGGTTGCGGCACATACGTAGGTTACATTTTTAATTAATTTCTAGCTTTGTTGTCAAATAGTTATTAATTCATAAAACTCCTCGGCAACTTCAAAATTGTTGGATGTGCCTCTATCAGCTCCTGACTAAATGATTAGTCAATTCGAGTATTTCATAATGATAACGAGAATTCAGGTTTCCCAAGCAAAATTCATTTGACATTTTGTTACAAATTCACATTGGCCAACCCGAACCTCAGAATAACTGCCCTCAAGTGCTATGTGAATCTATTTAGTCCCTTAAAAAATATTTGGCAAATCACAACTAGAATAAGAAATTATTTGCCTTTAGTTGACAAATGTCTTCTATCGAAGGAACGTCTCTAGCTGATACTACTTTACCACCAGTACTGGGGAATGTGAGTAAGAGACGATGCCCGATGCTACGCTCCCTAGTACTAATTTACTGAGTCCGGTTCTCCCTCTTGTTCCGATGACAATTAGATCAATTCCTTCCTTTTCTGCATATTCTAGCATAACATAGTCAACCGGCCTCTGACTATTGACTAGCTCAGTTTTTAGTTCAATTCTGTTCTGTCTTGCTCTTTCAGTGAAAGATTCGAACCATGCTCTTGCCTTGTCCATTTCAGAGAGTCCTGCACCTACTTCAATAGCTTCTTGCTGAGAAACACTGGATTTCGCTGGGATGTAGGTGACTGTAACGGCAATTAATTTTGCCTCATATTTTTTCGAAATATCCATTGCGTAGTCTGCTGCCCTGAATGAATGGTTTGAACCGTCTATTCCTACAAGTACTTTTGAGACTCTCCATTTCATATTTGTCCTTCTGATAACTGATATTTATTTAAGGTTGACTTGACAACATGATCTTCCTAGTATACACCAATATTAGGTAATTGGCAGGGGTCAACTATATTCGATTGTCTCAATTTTTTATGAAGTTTACCTTAAAGACAATTAGTGCATAACAAATACTCTGTTTTCGACTCTCTTGGCTTCTAGGATAGATATTCTGAACTCAAGTCTTGTTCTTGTATAATTAGCACTTTCGCCCTAGCTAATTTACGTTAACCGCTAAAAATCATACGGTTATTGGAGAAATTTAAAATATCAATGACTGTTTGAAGTTAAGGGGGCCATGACATTTACCACATGCATTTTCTAATCTTGAACTGGTTAAATGCGATTCTATCGAGTCAAAATTAGGCTTTCCCGGATTACAATCGCACTCTCCAGTCCATCGCAATTCTTTCCGTCTAAATTATTATACAAACCAGTTATTACGATATTGGTTCTTTCTAACTGAACTATCGATATGACTGTCGAGGTGTTCTAAGTGGTTGTTAGAAGTTTGTTAACACTGTTAACGGCGCTGCGAGCATCATATAACAAATTTGTTAGGAGTTAACAAAGGATATTGAACAATTTTGACAAATCTCCGGTTATTACGTTCAATTGTTGTTGAACAATTGTAACGTTTTGACTGACACATTAGTGTCAAATGGTTTCCCTAGATGGATTGTCAAGATTGTCAGGATAGTTGTCAAAATGCTTGTCAATCATTATAAATATGGGAAGAGCTAGTTTGACATTAATAAACTCAAATTATCTATAATTTCTTTCAATCTTGCTCTTCATTTATTCAAGTCGTAATAACGGAAAAAATAATCGTTAGTCCCATGATCGCGACAAGTGACAAGAAAATAGAGAATTTGTGCGTTCCAATTAGCTCCATATTAGTTAAATCCCTTTTTTCATATCCATATCAGAATGATATGGGTGTAGCATAGAGTCTGATCAATGCACTGAAAATTTATCAAATATATTACAATATTCAAGTCGAAATTAATATGGGAGAATCACATATGCTCAGCAAATTAATTATATTAGATTAGCTGTTATTAGGCCATGAAAACTTTAGCATGTCGAGAGGCAGGATTTGATTGTGAATACATTGTTACCGGCGAAACGGAAGAAGAAATATTCCAAAAGGGAGGGGAACACGCTACGAAGGATCATGGAATGAAAGAAGAAGATATTACTCCTGAATTCAAAGAGAAGCTAAGAGGATTAATTCGCACTGCGGGATAATTAGCTCTAAAGTAACTAATTTGTACAATCGCTATTTTGTCCAACTGCTAGCGTGCTACATTTAGACCCGGAAATGGCTGACAAGATCAAGTGTTCTCATATACTAGTGAAAAAACATAGTGAAGCACTTCAAGTCCTTGAAAGGATAAAGAAAGGAGAAAGCTTTGCTGATCTAGCTAGGAAACTATCTATTGACAGAGGGAGTGGAAAGCGGGGCGGCGATTTAGGGCTTTTTGGCAGGGGACAGATGGTGAAGGAATTTGAAGATGCGGCGTTCAAACTAAAGAAAGGAGAATTAACAAATGAGCCAGTGCGGACCAAATTCGGTTATCACATTATAAGAAGAGCTGGAAATTAAAAAACAACAATAACAATTACAACCAGAACGATAATAATAGAAAGTCGTACGCCACCAGAAAGAAATTCATTGGAAAGGAAGGCAAAATTGGAATTAATACTGTCGGAAGTGATTGATTGAAAATAGAAGTTGATTTTAGGTAGTACTTGCTACCAAACTTCATGATTTTGAACTTAGGATTAGTCTTAAGATCCATTATCTTGAGAGATACATCAAGTTCATCCGGCAATATCTGTAACTTAGCCATGTCTAGTTAATCATCGTTACAAATTCCAGACTCAAGATGGGAAATCTTTCGCCAGTTAGATCATCGCCATCTCCTAAAATAAAAGCTAAGGAAGATCTTGGATAACGGCACAGAACTGCATTCAAAGTATTACCAGACTTAAGGAAAGCTATTGTAACTCTGATATTGCCAGTGATTTTACACCTGTACACTGCAAAGGTATGGGAATACTCTACCTTTTGTCCATAAGCACCAAATACAAAAAAATGGATATTCTTATCCGCATTAGTTGATGGTCGAGCGATTTGAACAGCAAATAGTAGATGATATGTCTGGTTTCGGCAAATGCTAAATGGTCTGCAAATTATGTTAAATGAAAATTAGCTAATAAGGTGATGAGGGCTTTTTCCTTTCTCCTCTCCCAGAATGCGCAATTTTTTTATGTTTTTTTAGTCTTTCTTGTTCAGTGAATTTCATCCCACACTCTTTGCAGGGAAAAGTTAAATTAGCTCCGTTTTCACCGATCGAATTCTGTTTTCTACTCAGGAAACTTGATATTTTCACTCTAAATAATCTTACCTCTTGTGTACTGCATTATCATTTTTCTAAATGACTAATTATTTATGATATGCGTAACTTAGTTAACGAAACGAAAAAGTAAAATATTTAAAAAGTTGATTTGAGAATAAGATTCGCTTTTGAAGAGTGATATTAGAAGTCAAAGTTGGGTTGCTTCAAAAATTGAGAATCGAAACGAATCCACCAGTGACACAATGCTTGCCGGTGGTAAGCATTCTGTCTCCAAGTTGTCCTGTTGGCTAACTTAAATAATGCAGCCTACGAAACCGGTCACTTAGCCCATAACATAGTTTAACATCGCATTGTTTCGGAGATTAATTGTGTCCAAATATTCTGAGGGGATAACGATCTAAATCTTATAACAGCTCTCGAAAATAAATATTTCTGATATATTAAAGTAATTGCAAGAAATATATGCCAAGGTAACTTAACAAGGATTGACAATGACAACAGTAAACTCACCCAACATTTCCAGCGAACCAATCCTTAAATTCTTTGCAGACAGAAATTTTGCTTTCATATCCACTATTAATAAGGATGGCTCACCTCAAGTGACTCCGACTTGGATAGATTTCGATGAAAAACATGGGCACATCCTAATAAATACGGCAGTTGGAAGATTGAAGCAAAAAAATGTGTCAAGAGATCCCCGCGTATCAATATCAATGATTGATGGGAGAGTTAACCCGTATAGTATGGTTACCATCAAAGGGAAAGTAATAGAACAATCGAAAAGTGGAGCAGATGAACACATTGATAAACTCGCGCGGAAGTACCTTAATACTGATAAATACCCAGCTCACTCCCCCAAAGTGACTAGGATAATCTTGAAAATTAGACCTGAAAAGATTTCTTACCTACCGCCCAGATATACACAATACCTTAAAAGCGATTGAACTAAGGGTCCATACTATGTCTTTTGGCCTACAAAAATAGAATTAGGATATGAAAAATAGATTTCGTTTCCTTCAAAATAACTTTCTAGTCCAAGTGTGTCATTCTTTGTATCTTCAATAAGCATTCGACGAATTTTTTCGATATTTGTAGGATCAGGGAACGAAGTTTGAAGCTGATCATCCAGTCCAATTTTCATCCTGTAAAACCCTCGTTCAAGAATTGGTATTCCAGCATTTCGAAATAGATTATCAAATTCGGAAATAGTTAGCGCCTTTACATGTGAGGGATCCCGAAGATGTTCTAGCTGATTATACAGAATTGCTTTCTTTGGAGGAGGGGTTGGATCGACTATTACAATTTTTCCTCCAATAGTGCAAACTCGATTCATTTCTATTAGAACCGAAAGGGGATTCAATAAATGATGAAAGCTAAACTTTGAAATAACAATAGAAAATGAATTAGATGCATATGGTAATTTTCTCGTTATATCCCCCATGTCCCAATTTATGTTATTTAGCATGTTCATTTCCTGTAGGATTTTGGCTTGATTGATCATCGCGGGAGTTATGTCAATCCCTATCACCTGTCTGCATACTTTGGCGAACTCAACAGCCAAAGAGCCAGTGCCTGAAGCCACATCTAGTACCATATCATTTTCATTTGCGTGAACGAGAGTCTGGATTTTCTCAAACACTTCCCTGGCAAATTGACTTGATTTTTTAGCGAACGGCTCAGCTTGCTTTGTGAATTGATCAATAATCAAATATCGATGATCCTGCACCAGATTGTCCATGAAATTATCCCTTAAACCAATGATATAAGCTCTCGCATTACTACTAAAGTCAAATAAATAATAAATATTGAAGGCGAAGGTGAATTTTGTGTCCATTACTCCCCAACGCCAACTACGGGATATGGAAGTTTTCATTCCACTGTCAAAAACGTAGCCTCCCACAAGTATTTTTTTGTGCTTTTTAAATTGCCCTTAGGTTTAGAAGAGTTTGGATTTTGACCGTCCATAATTTGCTCAGTTAAAGTTGTGCCGTTTCGTAAAGTATTACCCTATTTGGGATTCTACCGAATTTTACTTCTAGAAAATCTAATATAAGTAGAACCATCCAAACTATATTTCTCTCATTTATCCAAGAAATTCAACACCATTGTAAGCTCATATTCTAATCCTTAAATAGGTATTAATACCGTGGGGACATCCTAAAATCATGAATAAGACTATGAAATGCTAGCGATTATGGTCATGAACGCAATTTCAAACGGGTTTGGAGACTTTGTAACGATTAACTGCTCTCCAAACTAGAAAAACACCAAAGATTTGTCGGTCAAGCCGGGCATACTTAGTATCTCTTCTAAAGGAAATCTTGTCTCGAAAAAAGCCAAATTGACTTGACTCATTTTGGAATTAATTAGTTAGATTATTTAAAGTGCATATAGTAAATCGATCTTAATGTCTCCAATTCAACACAAGAATCCAATTCTGACCGTTGACGTCATCATTGAACAGAATTCAAGAATTCTAATGATTAGAAGAAAAAACGATCCCTTCAAAGGGTGGTTAGCGCTTCCAGGAGGATTCGTAAACGAAGGTGAAAGAATTGAAGATGCTGCTAGGAGAGAGGCAAATGAAGAAACATCCTTAAACGTTTGTCTAAGTGACATTCTAGGAGTGTATTCTGATCCAAAGAGAGATCCAAGGGGACACCTGGTATCAATTGTTTTTGTTGGAATGATTCCCGTTAATAATGATACTAAAGGGGTATCTGCATCAGCTCAGGACGATGCAGCAGAGATAGAATGGATTAGTTTAGAAACTCTCGCTAATGCTAATATAGCTTTTGATCACAAGAAGATTCTTTTTGACTACAAGACCTGGAAACTGTCTTGCGGTACATTCTGGTCGTCCAAAAGCAAGTCTAATGCTAAGGCCATTTGAGTCAGCTAGGTTAAACTGCACTACGGATTTTTGGCTCCAGTTGCCATAAAAAATGGAAAGCAAGATGTAATGAATAACTACGTTACCGATCACCCGCTATGATCGATACTATAGATAGTGTACTGTGTTAAATTGTAATGTGCCATCGTTATGAATACTCTTACAACCGACAGGCGTATTTTCGCATTTATCTTGTATAATATTTGCGGTGGTCATTCTTTTGGATTTTCGCTTTGTTCGAGTATTTTGAAACACATGAACTTGATAATTAACATGCGTAGTTATTGCGACGAAGAAGGGGAAGATCAGTTGTGCTCGATATTGAAATAGCAGCAGGTCATTCAAGTCATACCAATTTTCATAACTCGTAAAGTAATTTGGGGGCCAAGCGGTATAACCTTGTCACAGTAGAATATACCATTCTACTAGCAAAGCCTTATCGTCCATAATTTGAATGAATATTTATAATTAAAAACAATCAATCATAGATTTAGTACTGTGCATGCATCCATATATATAATACAGATTCTTTGATTCTGGTTGATTAAGAAATGGAACTAGAAGACAAACGTAGTCGTAGTATCTCATCTTCGAAGATGATAGCAGCATCAGTATTGGTCACGCTAATCGCATTCAGCACACTGACAATAGGTATGGCAACACCAGCGGCCGCACAACAACAACAACAACAAC
>Ga0081455_10007854_pt1 | contig 11172 bp, 5 predicted proteins | sample TabmetS3T2R1_FD_70207 | JGI IMG/M metagenome (GOLD analysis project Ga0081455, IMG submission 70207) | Tabebuia heterophylla rhizosphere microbial communities from the University of Puerto Rico - S3T2R1 | ecosystem: Host-associated > Plants > Roots > Rhizosphere ... | reverse complement strand
TTCGAACTCGCCTGCCGGAGGGTCGCTCAGTTGTTCGACGACCAGCCGAGGAACGTCGCGCCCTGCGAGGATGATGTCGGCGGTCTCGAGGCTCCGCTGGAAGTTCGTCGTGACACACAGCTCGATCGGCGTCGAGGCCAATTGATCGCGAGCGCGCTCAGCCTGTTCCCTGCCCCGGTCGGTAAGGCCTCCCGGGGTTGTCGGGTCGCCGTTCAGCACGCCGCGCTCGTTGAATACGCTCTCGGCATGGCGCATCGCGATCAGTGTTTCCATCTGCGGCCTTCAGGCGCTCACGGGTGGTGATCGATCGGCACGTCACCCTGAACGGTAGCCGACTGCGAGGCAGCCGCGGCGCAGAAATGTTCGCCGCCGTGGCGTGACGGCGTCACGCTTCGGTTCTGGTATCCGACGTTCCCGGCAGTGCGGCAAGAACGGCCTGGATGAAGGGAGCCTTGCCGTTCATGTAGCCCTCGTGTGAGAGATCATGGGCGTAGCGTTGAGCGAGATCCTGTTTCAGATGTCCGTATCGGGCGGCGAGATCCGGGTTGGCCCGCAGGGCGTCCCGAAACGCAAGGTTCTCGCTCCACAACACGCTGCCTCGCTCGACGAAGCGAACCCTGTGCGTCGTCGGTCGACCTCGCTTCACCGAGAATGTGCGTGGCTTGATGAGCTGGCGTTCGTGCTCGTATCCGATAGCCAGCAACGCATCGACCGCGGGGTTCAGGTCGTCCCACGTTCGAAGGCCCACCAGGATGTCGATCTTCGGCTTCGCCGCTAGGCCCGGCACCGCCGTGCTCCCGTTGTGCTCGATGGCGACGTCTATGCTCGCAAGCGCCGACATGATCGTCACACGTTCCCGCTCGAACATCGCAGGCCAGATCGGATCGTAGGGAACGACGACGACCGGCGTCTGGCCCTTTCGGATCCCATCGGAGGCAGTCAGGAAGAACCTGCTTCCGGATGAGAGCCCCAGGTCGCTCGCATCACCTACGGAGCGGAAGACCGCTTCCTCCTCGTACTCGCCTCCCCGCCGCGCGTGGTTCCGTTCGATCAGCCGTGCCTCAGACAGGTAGACGGCCCACAGGAAGTCCGGATAGAGGAACTCGTAATCCCGTGGCTCGGGTGTGAGGTGATGGAGGTGCATGAAGCCGAGCCGGATAGGCCGTTCGATCTGTACGCCGGTCTCCTCCAGGAGCTCCCGACGAACGGTCTGCTCTGGGGTTTCGTTGCCTTCCCTGCGCCCGCCTGGGAGGACATGCCATTCGTCGGGGTTCCGTACGGTCAAGACCTCCGCCCCGCGCCAAACAACGGACCGCGCCGAAACGACGTACTCGGATGGAGGTTCCTCCTCGGTGAGGTAGCAGGTGATCCGCAGCCGGAGGGCGCCGTCCAGCCAGAACGCCTCGTCCTCGACGCCCGGCGTGTGCCGTGCCAGGTAGGCGGCCAACCTCGATGTGCCTGGTTCCGTTTCCATATGCGTCGCAGGCTATCCGTGAAGCGACCTGGGATGTTCGCCGCCGCAGCATGTCGCGTGACGCCGGTCAGGCTACGCCGACATACATGGGTGCCGCCACTGACACGTAGGATGGTGGTCATGCCGTGCCATGCCGCTGGGCGCACTCGTTCCTGAGGGACGGCTCGTTCTGAGCCACGCGACCCCACTCGACTCCTGATCGAGTGGGGGTTCCATGCCCCCTCGGAAGAAAGGCACGCATCATGGACCTGCGCCCGTTTCGGACTGCTGATCTGGACCGGCTTCTCGAGTTGACCATCGCCACCTTCGGTCCCTTCTACGAGGAGTCGTTCCGCGGGATCGTGGGCGACACCGTGATGGAGAACCAGCATGGCAACTGGCGGGAGAACTACCGGAACACGTGGCAGAGCCTCAACGATCCCGACAACGGGAAGTACGTGGTTGTCGCTGAGGACCACGGAGAGATCGTGGGCTTCATCGCCTGGTCGATGAGCCAGCCGAAGCACAACGGTGCGATCGAGATGCTGGCCGTCGAGCCAGCCCACCGACGTCACCATGTCGCCTCCAGCTTGTGCGCTCACGTCTTCGACGACCTCAGACGCCACGGCATCGAGGTGGTCTCGCTGGGCACCGGCGGAGACGAGTTCCATGCGCCCGCTCGAGCGCTCTACGACAGCTTGGGCATGACGCCACTTGCGGTGGTCGTCTACTACAAGACGCTCTGAGCGCCGACGATGACGGGAGCGCCGCGGCGCGACACGCTGCGTATAGCCTTGTCCCGTCAGGCCTTCGCTGCCTCGAGCTCGAACCCGAGCTGTTGCGCCGCGACCTCCATGCAGGTGCGCCACATGCGCTGAGGGCTCACCTCGGAGTCGTTCAGGATCACCTGGATCGCGAGGCCGTCGATCAGGGTCGCGAGCCGCAACGCCAGCTCGTCGGGGTCCTCGGTGGAGGAGAACTCGCCGGTCGCCCGCCCGCCGCGGATGATCTCGGCCAGTTGGGCGCGCCAGCGCTGGTCAAGCACCTCGCGGTCCTTGGCCATCTCGGGGTCTCGGAGCGCGCGCACCCAGACCTCGATCCACAGCGCCCACTCGTCCAGGCGTCCGAACTCGGCCAGGTAGCCGGGGACGGACAGGTCGATCAGCCGCCGCAGCTGGTCCTTGGCGGAGGGGATGCGTCGGATCTCGCGCGAGGTGCGGACGTAGAACTGGTCGTTGGCGAACGTGAGCGCCTCGGCCAGCAGCCGGTCCTTGGACTCGAAGTAGTACAGGATCAGGCCCGGCGAGACGCCGGCCTCCTCGGCGATGTCCGAGATCCGGGTCTCGGCCAGCCCGCGGTCGGTGATGACCCGCGCCGCCGCGTCCAGGATCTCCTGGTGGCGGTCCTTGCCCTGCTTCGCGCCTGCCGTGCTCACCGCGCCTCCATCCGAAGTCTGAACGCCGGCCAGCCACAGCCGTTCGGACGGCCACGCCTTGAACCGGAGTTCAGCCACTCTTGCGGCTCCGACCTGGGGTGTCAAGCCTCGGCAGGCACCGGCTTCGCTTGACCCGCCGTTCAAACGCGTGGGAGGATGGGCGCCTCCGACCTGGGGAAGGACCCTCGCTCATGCCCAACGTCTACGACGCGATCGTGATCGGCGGCGGCCACAACGGCCTGACGGCGGGCGCGTACTTCGCGCGCGCCGGGGCCAGGACCGTGGTGCTCGAGGCCAGGAACAAGACCGGCGGGGCCGCGGACACCAGCGCCCCGTTCGCCGACCACCCCGAGATCAAGGTGACGACCTACTCGTACGTGATGTCGCTGATGCCGCCCACGATCATCCGGGAGCTGAACCTGAAGCGGCACGGCTACGACGTGACGCCGTTCGGCCCGTACTACCAGGCCTACCCGGACGGGCGCTCGATCAAGGTCTACGCGGACGACGCGGCGCGCAGCTACGACTCGATCGCGCAGTTCTCCAAGAAGGACGCCGACATGCTCCCGAAGTGGGAGGGGTGGCTGCAGGAGGTGGCCGACGTGCTCGGCCCGCTGCTGCTGCAGAAGCCGCCGAAGGTGGGGTCGATGGCGTTCGGCGACCTGATCGAGAGCGCCCGGGCGGCGTGGAAGGTGCGCAAGCTCGGCGTGCGGGGCGTGGGCGACGTGACCCGGCTGTTCACGATGAGCATCACGGACCTGCTGGACGACTGGTTCGAGTCCGACGAGATCAAGGGGATGCTCGCGGTCAACGGCATCATCGGGACCTGGGCCGGACCCGACGAGCCCGGCACGGCCTACGTGATGCTCCACCACTCGATCGGCGACGTCGGCGACGGCCACCTGGGCTCGTGGGGGTACCAGCAGGGCGGCATGGGCGGCGTGTCCGACTCGATCCGCCGCTCGGCCGAGGCCTTCGGCTGCGAGATCCGCACCGACGCGCGCGTGCAGAAGGTGCTCGTGAACGGGGGGCGGTTCCGCGGCGTGGTCCTTGAGAACGGGGAGGAGCTCCGCGCGCCGATCGGCGTGTCCGCGCTCCATCCGAAGATCGCCTTCCTGGACCTGATCGGCCGCGAGGAGCTGCCGGCCGACTTCGTGGGCGACATCGAGCACTGGCGCTCGCGTTCGGGCGTGGTGAAGATCAACGTCGCGATGTCCGAGCTCCCCGACTTCATCGCCGATCCGGGCAAGGAGATGCAGGACCACCACACGGGCTCGGTCGAGCTGTGCTTCTCGCCGCACTACGCGGAGGTGGCGTTCCAGGACTCGCACATGGACCGCAAGGCCTCGGTTCGGCCGTTCGTGGACGGCGTGATCCCGACGACGCTTGACAAGCAGCTCGCGCCCGAGGGCGTGCACGTGTTCTCGATGTTCACGCAGTGGGTGCCCGACGACTGGGTGAACGAACCGCACCGCGACGAGCTCGAGCAGTACGCCGACCGGATCATCGACCTGTACACCGAGCTGGCGCCGAACTTCAAGGCCGCCGTGATCGACCGGCAGGTGATCGGGCCCTACGACATGCAGCAGGAGCTCGGGCTGATCGGCGGGAACATCTTCCACGGCGAGCTCTCCGTGGACCAGCTGTTCCACATGCGCCCTGCGCCCGGGTACGCCGACTACCGAACGCCGATCCGCGGCCTGTACCACGGGTCCTCGGCCACGCACGCCGGCGGCGGCGTGAACGGCATCCCCGGCTGGCAGGCGTATCGTGCGGCCGTGAGGGACCGGGCGATCAAGAAACCGCGGTGACCCGCGCGTCCTCGGACGATCGGGGCGCGCTCGAGCGCATGCTCGAGGCGCGATCCGTCGCGATCGTCGGCGCCTCGGTCAAACCGGGCTCGGTCGGCAACCAGAGCGTCGTCGAGCTCGTCCAGGGCGGGTTCGACGGGCGGATCTTCCCGGTCAATCCCAAGTACGACGAGGTGCTCGGCCTGCGCGCCTACCCCTCGCTCGCCGAGATCGGCGAGCCGGTGGACCTGGCGATCCTCGCCGTCTCGAACGCGCTGCTGGAGGAGCAGCTCACGCTGGCGGCCGCGTCGGGGGCCGCGAGCGCGGTGATCTTCGCGAGCGGCTTCGACGAGCCGGCCGAGGGGCAGCCGCCGCTCACCGAGCGTCTGTCGCGGATCGCGCGCGAGGCCGGCATGGCCGTGTGTGGGGGCAACTGCATGGGGTTCGCGAACCTGGAGCGACGCGTGCGGGCGCTCGGGTTCTACGAGCCGAAGGACGCGCCGGTGGGCGGGGTCGCGTTCCTGTCGCACTCGGGCTCGGCGTTCAGCGCGATGATCCACAACACCCGGAACCTCGGGCTGAACCTGGCCGTCTCGGCCGGGCAGGAGTTCGTCACGACCGTGGCGGATTACCTGCGGTACGTGCTCGGCCTCCAGAGCACCACGGCGGTCGGCCTGTTCATCGAGACTGTGCGCGACCCCGCCGGCTTCCGCGAGGCGCTCTCGCTCGCCAATGAGCGCGACGTGCCGGTGGTGGCGCTCAAGGTCGGGCGCGAGGAGCGCACGCGCGAGCTCGTGCAGGCGCACTCGGGGGCGCTCGCGGGCGAGGACGGTGCGTACGAGGCCCTGTTCGACGCGTACGGCGTCTCGCGCGTCGAGAGCCTGGACGAGATGGCCGACACGCTGGCGCTGTTCGCGGCCGGCAGGCGAGCCGGGCCGGGCGGTCTGGCGAGCGTCCACGACTCGGGCGGGGAACGGGCGCTGCTGATCGACGCGGCCGCGGCGGTCGGCGTGCCGCTCGCCGAGATCTCGGACCAGACGGTCAAGCGGATGGAGGCGCTGCTCGATCCGGGGCTGCCGCCGGTGAACCCGCTCGACTTCTGGGGCACGGGGACCGACGCCCACGAGATCGTGACGGGGTGCGTCCGGGCGCTGCTGGACGATCCCGCGGTGGCCGCACTGGCGTTCACGGTCGACATGACGACCGAGGAGCATCCCGACATGGGCTACATCGCGATGGCCCGCGAGACGTTCCCCGAGACCGACAAGCCGTACGCGATGCTGGCCAACCTTTCGGCGGGCATCGAGCGTTCGGACGCGCGGCTGGTGCAGGACGACGGGATCGCCGTGCTCGAGGGAACGATGACGGGGCTCGCGGCGTTCCGGCACCTCTTCGCGTACCGGGACTTCGGGGTTCGTGAGCCGGTGGGTGGCGAGTCCCCCGTGTCGAACGAGGTTCGGCGACGGTGGCTCGAGCGGCTGGCGACCGCGGAACCGTTCGACGAGCTCGAGGGCCTCGCCCTGCTGAGCGATTACGGCGTGCCGGTGTCCGAGAGCGTTCGGGCGGACACGCTCGAGGACGCGATCGCGGCGGCCGAACGCCTGGGGTTCCCGGTCGCCGTCAAGACGGCGATGCCCGGCGTGCTGCACAAGTCCGACGTCGGCGGCGTGAAGCTCGGCGTGGACGACTCGCCGTCACTGGAGGACGCATACGGCGAGCTCGAGTCCGACCTCGGGCCGCGCGTCACCGTTTCGCGCATGGCGCCGTCCGGCGTCGAGATCGCGTTCGGGATCGTGCTGGACCTGCAGTTCGGGCCGCTGGTGCTGATCGGTGCCGGCGGCGTGCTGGTCGAGATCATGAAGGACCGGCGCCTGGCGATGCCGCCGCTGGACGAGGCTCGGGCCCGATCGCTGATCGACGGTCTCGAGATCCGCCCGTTGCTGGACGGGGTCCGCGGGCGGCCTCCCGCCGACGTGGACGCGCTCGCGCGCGCGGTCGTGGCGCTGTCGTGGCTCGCCCACGATCTCGGCGAGCACATCTACGGGCTGGACGCGAACCCAGTGATCTGCTGGCCGCAAGGATGCGTCGCGGTGGACGCCCTCGTCATCCCTCGCCGCACGTAGCCAGCCCATTCGGATCCTCGTCTGTCGCTCGAAGAGGCGCACGGCCAGCCGCGTCCCCACCCCGGAGAGGGATCATCGAGACCTCCCTGCTGCCCTCCGGGCCTTCGCGCGGGTGCGGGAGAACTCACGGTTCTCGACCGGTGACACCGGTGATCTGTCTCAGCCCGTGTCGTCGGGCCAGGCCGCGTCGAGCTCGGTCAGGATCGAGTCGAGACTGCTCGGCCCCTCCTCGGCGTAACGCATCATGGCCTTCCAGAACAGGTCCGCGCCGATCTCCGGCGGCATGAGGTCGGAGGCGTCGAAGCGGAAGGCGTCGGCGGCGAGCGCCGCGTTGATCGCCTCGGCCTGGTGCCGCTGGAACGGGCCATAGTTCGACAGATCGAAGCTGCGGTTCGGCGACAGGTACCCGCTCTCGCTCGCCAGGTGAGAGCCGTACTCGGGGCTGAGCATGTATCGGACGACCTCGCGCACCTCGGGACGGTCCGAGAAGACGCCCATCATGTCCCCCGCACCCACGACGGCCGGTGATGCAGCACCGACGGAGGGGAACGGGGAGATGTCCGTCTTCGTCCCGATCGATCCCAACGGGATGTAGTTCGCGGCGAAGTCGGGGAACTGGTACAGCCAACATCCCGGGGGATCCGCTCTGACCATGGGCCGTTGAGCCCCGCCGAAGTTCCGCTCGACGGCCCCTTCCTCGACGAATCCATCGGTGAACAGGATCGTCCCGAGGCGCTCGAATGCCTCATGAACGGCCGGGCTGTCGAACGGGATGTCGTGGAACGTCCACTGGTCGTAGATGCGTGGCCCCGCCCTCTTCAGGAGCAGGTTCTCGATCCAGTCGGTCCCCGGCCACCCCGACGCGTCCCCGGACCCCCACCCCATGCACCACGGCGTGTGACCGTCGCGCACGAGGCGATCGCTGAGCCCGATGAGCGCGTCCCATGTGTCGGGAACGGCGTAGCCGTCGGTTCGAAATGCCTTCTTCGCGTACCAAACCAGGCTCTTGAGGTTGATGCTCACGAATGCGCCGTAGGTGGCTCCCTGCGAGGCCGGCCACGACCCGTCCTTGCCCACCGTGCCGAGGGAGACGAGGTACGGACTCTGTTCCTGCCGCAGCCTGTCGAGGTCCACGTACGTGCCGATGTCGACGAGGTGCCCTTCGCGAGCCAGATCCAGGATGGTGCCGGGCTGTGGAGCGACCGCGATATCGGGTGGGTCGCCTTCGGCGACACTCTCGGCGACGTAGTCGGAGGAGAACGGGTTCCCGACGACGCGGACCTCGATCCCGGTCGTGGCGGTGAAATCCGCGAACTCCTCTTCGAGGATGTCGACCCGCTCGGGATCGTTGCCTCCGAAGAGGGTGACCTGCGTGCCGTACAGCCGGCGGTCGTCCGGGTACGGGACGGGTTCCACGGGTTCTGCCTCGAGGTCGAGCGGGAAGGTGGCTGGGAGCGCAGGACAATCCGGGCTCTCGAAGAATCGTGCGCAGAGATCGGGCGGGAGCGAGCCCTTGGCGCCTTCACGTGCGGTCGTGGCGAGGATCGGGAGCGGCACGTCGAAGATGCCTCGTACCCCGAGCGGTCCGGCGACGAGCCTCGTGGCGCCGTCCCGAACCGGATACTCGATCGCGTCCTCGTGCATGGCCCAATGGAGGGCCTTGACCGTCTCGCTCGGAACGGGCTGGTCGATCGAGCCACTCAGGTTCACCGCCTGCAAGGCGAGGAGGACGCTGGTGTTCGGGTCGATCAAGAGGTTCGACAGGGACGCGGAGGTGAGGGCCTCGATCGTCGACTGGTCGCGTGCGCGTTCGGCCTCGCGACTCCTGCCCACCGAGACGGCCGTCAGGGATGCCGCCAGGACCAGGGCGGCCGCGAGGAGGGCGACGACTCCGCGGAGACGGGTACGGGCGCGGCGCTCGAGCGTGAGCTCGCGCTCGTGTCGCATCCGCTCGGCCGCGGCCGCGGCGTCCCGGTGGGCGACGCTCGCGTCGAGGAACTCCCGCTCGTCGTCGGTGAGCCTGACGGTGCCGTCCTCGCGTGCCTGCTCGGCCTGGGCCAGGCGGACCCCCGACATCAGGTAGTCCGTGGTTCGGTCCGCGCGGGCCCACTCGTGGGCTCCCGAGGAGATCTTCGCCCGCTGCCGGAGGCCCTCCCGCGCGTTGTCGATCCAGACCCGCAGACGCGCCCACTCGCGGAGCAGCGCCTCGTGCGCGATCTCGACCGTGGGCTCGCGCGTGTCGGGGTCGCGGTCGAACGAGAGCAGGCGGTGGCGCCCGAACGTCTCGGTGACCGCGTCCATCGTCTGCGGCTCGGCCAGCGTCACGAGCTCCGAACGCCGGACGCGTCGGCGCGTGTCGTCCGTCCCCTCGCCCAGCGTCACCAGCCGCAGGAACAGCTGCCGGCAGGCATCCCGTCCCCGCTCGTTCATCGGGTCGTACAGCGCCTCCGCGCGGCGGGCGACCGCGCCGGACACGCGGCCGATGCGCCGGTAGGCCTCCAGGGTGAGGGTCCGGCCGTCGGCGCGCTCGGCGAGCTCGGTGAGCGCGTACTGCAGCAGCGGGAGCGCGCCGGGCCGGTCGGCCACGTCGGCGATCATCTCGGCCAGCAGCCGCGGCTCGACGACGAAGCCGGCCCGGTCGGCGGGCGCCACGATCGCGCGCTCGAGCTCCTCGGGCGACATCGGCGTGATCGCCTCGGTCCGCGCCGCGAGCAAGTCCCCGAAACCCGGCACGGACAGCGGCGCGTCGTAGAAGTCCGCCCGGAGCGTGGCGACGACGCGGACGCGGCTGGTCGGCTCGAGCGCGGCCGCCCGAACGCTGGCCAGCAGGCGCCCCCGCTCGGCGTCGTCCTCGACCAGCGTGAAGACCTCCTCCAGCTGGTCCAGCACGATCAGGAGCTCGGCGTCGGGGTCGGGCAGGATCCGGTCGACGGCGCGGACCAGGCCGAGCTCGTCCCGCTCGAGCTCGTCCATCAGCGACGGCGGGGGTTCGACGGCCACACTCAGAAGGGCCGTCTCGAGCTCGCGGAACGGATGGCGGCTCGGCACGACCTCGATGACGAACCAGCGTTCGGAGCCGGGGACGGCACCGCGGCGGAGCGCCGGCACCAGGCCCGCGCGGACCACCGAGGATTTCCCCGAGCCCGAGGGGCCCACGACCGCGAGGAACCGGGCGGCGGGGTCGTCCTCCGCGAGGCTCCGCAGAAGGCGCTTGGTGACGGCCTCCCGCCCGAAGAAGTCGCCAGCGTCGGCCTCCAGGAACGCCCGAAGGCCCTTGTACGGGTTGCGGGTCGGGGCGGCCGCCATCTCGACGCGGGTGCCTTCGAGCGCGGCCCGGAGCTCAGACGCGAGCATCGTGATGTCCGCGAACCGCTCGTCGGGGTCCTTGGCGGTCGCCCGCCGGATCACCTCGTCCGCCTCGTGCGGCAGGTCGGGACGGACGGTGCGCAGCGGCGGGATCGCGTCGTGCGCGTGATGGTCCAGCAGCGCCGTGAGCGACGACTCGGGGAACGGATGCTCCCCGCTCAGCATCTCGAACACCACGATCCCCAACGCGTAGACATCCGAGCGCGGGCTCGCGGGCTCCAGGCGGATCTGCTCGGGCGACAGGTACGCGGGCGTTCCGCGCAGCATCGTGCCGGTCGAACGCTCCGGCGACCCCGCGTCCAGCGCCACCCCGAAGTCGGTGAGGTAGGCGTTGCCCTCCTCGTCCAGCAGGACGTTGCCCGGCTTCACGTCGCGATGCACCACGCCCTGGCGATGGGCGGCCGCGAGCGCCGAGGCGATCTGCTCGGTGATCGACACGGCCCGCGAGGGTTCGATTGGCCCGGCCTCGAGCAGGTTTTCGACGCTGCCGCCACGGAGGAACCGCATGACCAGGTACGCGGCGTCGGGCTCGCGCCAGTAGTCGTACAGCGGCACGACGTGCGGGTGCTCCAGGCGCGCGACGATCTGCGCCTCGTGGTCGAACCGCCGGACGAAGTCCGGGTGGTTGGCGAGCTCCGGATGCACCGCCTTGATCGCGACCTCGCGGCCGACCTGCGGCTGGATCGCGCGATAGACGATCCCGAACGCGCCCTCGCCCACCTGCTCGAGCAGGCGGTAGCCGCGAAGCGGCTCGCCCTCCAGGTCGAGGCCGGGATCCTCGCGGAGGATGCGTTCGTGCAGCCGGCGGAGCTCGGGTGAGGGGTCGACGCCGAGCTCGTGGGACAGGCCGTCGCGCGCGCGTTCGAACGCGGCCAGCGCGTCCGCCGGCCGGCGCGAGCGGAACAGCGCGAGCATGAGCAGCTCCCACAGGCGCTCGCGCAGGGGGAGCTCGCGCGTGAGCGCCTCGAGCTCGCCCACCACCTCTCCGTGCCGGCCCTCGGCCAG
>Ga0081455_10007853_pt1 | contig 11172 bp, 7 predicted proteins | sample TabmetS3T2R1_FD_70207 | JGI IMG/M metagenome (GOLD analysis project Ga0081455, IMG submission 70207) | Tabebuia heterophylla rhizosphere microbial communities from the University of Puerto Rico - S3T2R1 | ecosystem: Host-associated > Plants > Roots > Rhizosphere ... | reverse complement strand
CCTGGCCGCGACCTTTGACCAGGTAATCAGGATTGGCGACGATGCCGACGCTCGTGATGTCGTTCTCGAGTGGGATATACCAGAACCATCCATTGCTCCCGGGTGCGGTGCGCAGGACGAGTGTTGCGCCGCCATTGAGGTCCGGTTCGCGATGCGCGCCTTTGAAATATGAATAGAGAACGGCTTTCTTTAGTTTCGGATCGCGCACGCGCCAGCGGAACTTGTTCGAAAGGATTGCGCTCTGCCCGGTGGCATCAACAATCACCGGAGCGAAAAACTTCTCGAGCCTGCCACCCTCGATCTGCACTTCTACGCCAATGGCACGATCGCCGTCGAAGAGCACCTGTTTAACCGCTGTTTGCTGGTGTACGGTGGCGCCCTGTTCAGCTGCGTGCTCGATGAGCATCTGATCGAAAAGCGCGCGGTTCACCTGCCAGGTCACGGCGCTCTCGTGATGGACCGCCTCGATGAAATAGAATGGGCGCGACTCTTTTCCCATCGAGTTGGCAAACTGAACGCTGTATTTGCGAACAAAGGGGCTCTGCTTGAGTTTTTCCAGGAATCCCATCCGCTGAAACGTCCAGAAAGTATCAGTCATCAGCGATTCGCCGATGTGATGGCGCGGGAATTTCTCCTTCTCGAAAAGTATCACTTTGCGGCCCTCGCGGGTCAGGATTGAAGCGACCGAGCTGCCCGCCGGTCCGCCACCGATGACAATCACATCATAATTATTACTATTCGAATTCATTTCCATAATCTTATTATGCGTATCGTACTGTCCTCAATTCAGGTTCAAAAAATTCAGAAAGGAAATGATCCACCTGGAGGATTCCCCGCCGGGTCAAGACGATCATTTCCCGATCTCGGTCGAGCAGTCCTTCCTGCTCGAATTTTCCATAAATCGGGTTAAACTCCTGCCAGATATCAATGCCGAATTTGCGCTTGAAATATTCGATCTCAATCGCCCCGGTCTTTAGTTGCAAAATCATCTCGCGGATGAGCTTTTGTTTCTCAGTCAAAGGGAAGGCGCGGACCAGCGGGAAGCGCCCGGATTCGAGCATCCTGAGGTATTCTTCGAAGTTGTGCGCATTCTGAAAATGCACACCGTCAAAATGCGAAAATGACGAAACACCAAGTCCGATCATATCGCCACCGTGCCAGAGAGCATCAGTGTAGATAAACCGGCAGGTTTTCCTGGTGGTCGCGAGCGTGTATGCGCTCGCGACCCGGTAGCCACGTTCCTGAAATTGTGCGAATGCGTAATCGACCCAGCGGCGTTTCGTCGGCCAATCGGCGATCGGTGAGTCCAATCCCTTCTCGATCATCTCCCGTGAAATGACGGTATTGTAGGGAAGTTCCATCTGGTAGATGGTCACCGAATCGGGCTCCAGTTCGATTGCGCGCCGGACTGTCTCGCGCCAGGTCTCATCCGATTCTCCCATCATGCCGGCAATCAGATCGATGTTGATCTGCGGGAAATCGACTTCACGCGCCCAGCTGTATGCACGGTAAATCTCGGGCGAGAGATGAGCGCGACCGTTCGCCTCCAGGATATTGTCATTGAAATGTTCGATCCCGAGGCTCAATCGTGTGACGCCGATCGCCTTGAGCGTCTCAAGCTTCGATTTGCGCAATGTCCCCGGTTCACATTCGAAGGTCACTTCCTCGGCATTTTCCCAGCTGACATGCCGATTGAGCCCCTCGATCAGAGAGTGAAGCTGCTTTTTGCTGATGTAGGAGGGAGTCCCCCCACCGAAATAGGCGAAGCGCAATTGCCTCCCCTGAACTGCGCGCGTGGCACTATAAAGTTGACACTCATTAATCAGCGAATTGAGATATAGTTCAATCTCGGAAGCGTTCTTGTCGGTGTAGACTTTGAAGTAACAAAATTTGCATCGCTTCCGGCAAAACGGGATATGTAAATAGAGGCCGAGCGGGTCCTTCGTGCGCGGGGGCTGATCCAGCACCTCGATTGCCCTCGGAATATATTCTGCTTTCCATTGCGAAAACGGCGGATAATTTGCTACGAAATAATTGCCGACTTCGGTTCTGATATGATCTTTTTCTGTCATGCTCGTATAAATCCCGATCACATGATCGCATATTTCATGTACGTAGCAACACGAGTGCAAGTTACGGACATTTTGGGAAAGAATGAAGAGGGATTACGAAATAAACGAAAATAACAAAATAAACGGAAAAAGATCCGGATTTTCGTTTATTTCGTTATTTTCGTTTATTTCGTAATCCCTCTTGATTACAAATTTATCACAATATGTCAATAACATTACTTCTTCTTCAGGTCTGTATAATCATCGCGGCATCACGATTGACCGGCTTGATTTTCCGGCGGATACATCAGCCGCAGGTCATGGGCGAGATGATCGCCGGAATATTGCTCGGTCCTTCCTTACTGGGATGGCTGGCGCCCGGAATTTCAATCGCTCTTTTCCCTCCCTCGAGCCTCGGTTTCCTGAACGCCCTGAGTCAGGTGGGATTACTGATATTTATGTTTCTGGTGGGTTTGGAGGTGGAGCCCCAGACACTGCGTGAGCAAAGACGGCTAGCGTTTACGACCAGCTATGTGAGTTTTCTCGCCCCATTTATCATGGGCATTATCCTCGCATTCTATCTCTATCCCAGAGTTTCGACCGCGGGTGTGCGCTTCACACACTTCGCCCTCTTCGTGGGAACCGCGATGAGCGTCACTGCCCTTCCCGTGCTCGCGCGCATTTTGATCGAGTGCAATCTCCTGCGCACCCGGTTGGGTACGGCAGCGATCGCCTGTGCGGCTGTAGGCGATGTCACATCTTGGTGCGTATTAGCGGGTGTGGTAATGCTGGTCCGGTCGTCCAGTCTGACGATCCCCCTCTGGCTGACACTGCTCGGCTCTGCCGCCTTTATTTGCCTCATGCTCTTCGGTGTGCGTCGAATGTTGAGGAAGCTCGAAGATATTTACCTGGAGCGGCGGACCGTTTCCCAAAGTCTGCTGACGATTATTCTCCTGCTCGTCCTCGCCTCGTCCTGGATAACCGAATCTTTGGGAATTCATGCACTTTTCGGCGCATTTCTCATGGGAGCGGTCATGCCGACGAGATTGATTGAGCCGCTTTCAGAGAAGCTACAGGATGTGACCGTCGTCTTGTTACTCCCGCTCTTTTTTGCCTACACTGGATTGCGGACGAGTATTACGCTGGTGAGCGGCGCAGAGATGTGGTTTTATTGTTCTTTGATCATCCTGGTGGCGATTGCCGGAAAAATGGGGGGCGCCACGCTGGCCGCGCGGGCGACCGGAAAGTCATGGCGTGATGCGAGAGCGCTCGGGATTCTGATGAACACACGCGGACTTATGGAATTGGTCATTCTGAATATCGGGCTGGACATAGGGGTGATCTCTCCGACAGTATTCGCGATGATGGTTATGATGACGCTGATCACGACATCCATGACCACGCCGCTGCTGAAATTGTTCTATTCCGCCGAGATCAGAGCGGAAGAATCAGTTGTTGTGGAATGAAAAAGAGATTACGAAATAAACGGAAATAACATAATAAACGAAACATTCTCCAACATTTCGTTTATTTCGTAAGCTCTTTTTCATTTTTTATTTGGTTATGGAACATAACCTGGGTCTCATTCTGACATTGACCGGCGGTTTCACCGCGGCGCTGATCTGCGGTTTTCTTTCAAGCAGGTTGGGCCTTTCGCCGATTGTCGGCTACCTCGTCGCGGGAATTCTCGTCGGGCCGAACACGCCGGGATTCGTCGCCGATGAGAATCTTGCCGCTCAGATGTCAGAGATCGGGGTCATTCTTCTGATGTTCGGCGTCGGCCTGCAATTCCATCTGAAAGAACTCCTTGCCGTAAAAAAAGTTGCCATCCCCGGCGCGTTTGCCCAAATCGCCGTGGCCACCGCCCTCGGAGCAGTGACGATGCACCTGTTCGGATGGAGCTGGAATGGAGGAATCGTCTTCGGATTGGCAATCTCCGTGGCCAGTACGGTGGTCATGACGCGTGTCCTTTCCGACAATCATGCTCTCCATTCACGCGCCGGCCATATCGCTGTCGGATGGCTCGTGGTTGAGGATATTTTCACCGTGATCGCGCTGGTCCTCATTCCGGCAATACTCGAGCCCAGCATAAGTACGACATTTACCTCCCTCGCTCTTAAAGCGGGAGCCGCTCTCCTTAAGCTGGCGATTCTGGCCGGTCTGACTTTTTTGCTGGGACAGAGGCTGATTCCGAAATTGCTCGGTTACGTCGCCCGAACGAGTTCGCGTGACCTCTTTACGCTGACCGTGCTCGTGCTTGCGCTCGGAATAGCTGTGAGCGCGGCGAAGCTTTTCGGCGCGTCGATGGCGCTGGGAGCTTTCCTGGGTGGGATGGTGGTCGGGCAATCCGAGTTCAGCAATCGGGCGGCGACCGAGGCCCTGCCGTTCCGCGACGCGTTCGCCGTCATTTTCTTCGTTGCGGTGGGAATGTTACTGAATCCCTCGAAGCTTATTACTGAGTGGCCAATGGTGCTGGTTACCACACTCGTAATTATGTTGGGAAAACCGCTCGCGGCGGCACTGGTCGTCCGGTTGCTCAATTATCCTTTCATTATTGCATCGACAGTCGCCATTGCGCTCGCTCAGATCGGCGAATTCTCCTTTATCCTGGCAACCGTCGGCAAGGAATACGGCGTTCTTCCCGAGAGCGCGCTCAACGTACTGGTCGCAGCCGCGATCATCTCGATCACACTCAACCCGATCATTTACCGGTTGAACACGCCTTTTGTCCGTCGGGTGGCCCGGCATCCGAAGCTCAGCCGCTGGCTGAATCCGACATCCAGGGAAGGCGAATCGTCAGATACAATGGAAGATGAACTATCAGCGGTGGTCGTCGGCTTCGGGCCGGTCGGTCGCACCCTCTCGCGACTTCTCGAGAAGAATGGCATCAGGCCGATCATCGTCGAGATGAATCTGGACACGGTGCGTAAGTTGCGGGTGCTCGGCTATACGGTTGTTTATGGTGACGCCGCCGCCAGGGAAACACTGGTCACGGCAAGAGTTGACCGGGCAATTGCTTTGATTATGACAAGCTCCTCGCTTGCGCACAGCGATGAAGTGATCCGGATCGCCCATGAACTTAACCCGGGCATCCTCATCGTCGCGCGGGCTAATTACATCAAAGAGCTGAAACCTCTTCTCACGGCCGGGGCCGAGCGCGTCGTCACGGCCGAAAGCGAGGTCGCACTGGCCATGACCGAATACCTTCTCCGGCAACTTGGCGCCACCGCAGAGCAAGTCGATCGAGAACGCGACCGCGTCCGTCGGGAGCTTGACGACTCGACCCTGCCAGTGGGGAAAACCGTTTGAATGAAAAAAGAAAAATTCATTATTTTACTCGTGATCGCCGCGCTCGCGATTCTCACCTATCTTCCCGCACTCACTCAGCCATTTATCGAGGATGATTATCCAAATATCAGACTCGCTCTCGATTACGGTCCGATCTCAGGCTGGGAAAAAATGGCGGACGACTCGGTTCAACGTGTGCGGGCGACGAGTTTCATTCTGATGTATGGCCTCTACCGTATCTTTGGGCTTGAGCCGGCGGCGTTCTACATAGCGAACCTCATCCTCCACATAATTAATTGCTGGTTGGTGTATGCCGCAGGACACTGGCGAGGTATCGGATACCACGTGAGTTTTTGGGCGGCGGCTTTCTTCGCCGTCTATGAGGGTCATGCTGAAGCCATCATGTGGTTTTCAGCCTGCAATGAGCTGCTCCTATTTTTATTCGGGTTTCTCTCGTTTCTCTTCTGGTTGATCTTTCTCGAGCAAGAGACAGCGAGATTTAAATGGCTGGGACTGTCCTTCTCTTTTTTTATCCTGGCGCTCCTTTCAAAAGAGTCATCGGTGATCTTTATTCCGCTTTTCGCGCTCCCGCTCCTGTTCCCCCAGCGGAAATTTAAAGAAGCTCTTTATCTTTCCCCGTTCATTGTCGCCGGCCTTATCTACGCGATCTCGATTTTCATGACACATTCGCATTCGTTCCGATTCCAGGACAAAAGTTTTGTCCTCACAGCACCCTTCTGGATAACCTGGACCAAGAGTTATGGCGCAATGCTCTGGTTCTGGGGATTTGCAGCGATTATCTCGCTGGCCGCCTGGCGAAAGACTCGGCAGCCATTTCTTCTCTCATTGATCTGGATAGGAATCAGTTTCATTCCATATATGTTCGTCGATTACATGCACAGAATACCGAGCAGGCAAACCTATCTCGCCAGTGCAGGTCTTGCCTGGCTAATGGGTACCGCGATTCTCAGCCTGAAGGAGAGGTATGGAAAAAAATGGATCGTTAATGCTGTCCTGGTACTGATGATCATCCATAATGTCACTTATCTGTGGACAAAAAAGCGCCAGCAATTTCTCGTCCGAGCCCAACCGACAGAGCAACTGCTTTCTTTTGCCAAGAATGTTAATGGTCGAATATTCATGCAGTGTTTTCCGCTGCACCGCATGTATGGAGAATCCGCCCTCGAACTGATCCTCAAAAAACCCGCGAGCACCCTCATCTGGCCGGAGGATGAAGCCAATGGAGAGCCACCGGTTAAATCGTTCTGCTATCAGAAATAGTAAGGCAGGTAGATTGCGAAGAAGATTACGAAATAAACGAAAATAACGAAACAAACGAAAATTTCGTTTGTTTCGTTATTTTCGTTTATCTCGTAATCCCATACTCCCTGTTCGCGACGATCACCAGTCCCATGATGAACAATAATAACAAGAGCACTTCAGCATCGCCGAAATTGTAGTTCACCAGAGAGCTCGTGGAAAATCCAATCAAAACGGCGAGCGACCCGATCATCAGGCCTGTCAATTTAAGATCACCTTTGATTAATGCTTGCCTGTACCCGCGCAAAGTCATGGTGAACATCGCGACGATCAACCACAGGTAACATCCAAGCGCCGGCAACCCACGATCCAATGCTATCTGAATCGGCGTTGAGTGTGTGTGCGTGATGTATTCTCCAGGGAATCCCCACTCCTTCCAGTGAAGCTTTGCCGAATCCATCCCGATTCCAAAAATCGGACGCCGCGGGATCATTAAGAGACCGGCCTGCATATAGGCAATACGCCTGTTACTGCTGTCATCATTGAAAATCAGCGCGGCTTGCTGGCGAGCCGATGGAACGATGTACAGGCTTAGCCCCCCGAAGACAAGCACCGCGGTTAAGGCGATGATCGGAGCACGAACTCCTCTGATGACGAGCGAGACAATCACCAGTGTGAAGATCGAGGAGACGATCACTGCGCGCGATGCCGTCAACATCAATGTCAGTGTGAATGCGACGAAGACTATTGTAATGACGATCATGAACCAGCTGCGCATCGAGCTTTGTTTCCACAGCCGGGCGCCGGCGAGCAATCCACCGAAAGCAAGCAAAGCGAAAACCTGCATCTGCTCGGCGTATGTCTGGAATTGTCGTGAAAACCCGGAAACGCGAAACTGCCGGGTTCGCCCGTTCACACTGATTCCCAGAGGATTCGCTTGCGTTTTCATTTCGTCGGTAACTTTAATTGTGAGCGGAAGCGGATCGCCCGCATGGAGCGCTTCGATTTCTATCATCTTGCCTGCCGGCTGGTGACGGATAACGGTTGCGGCTTCTTCCGGGGTGGAAACTCTCTTGCGGGCGACCATCCAGATTACATCCCCTGGCAGTAACTGATTTCCGGCGAGCGGACTGCCGGCATCGATCGCGGTGACAATCATTCCACGTCCCCAGAGTTTTTCGGTCAGACTGAAACTTACTCCGACTAAGCTTGAAATGATCAGAAATCCGGCGAGGACCTTTACTCCTTGAGGACGCAGATTTGTCGCAATCAGGTAGAGTACGCCGAAGAGTAAAAGTGATTTCAGCTTGGGCATACTTAAAACAGGTTCTTCAGAGAAGACAGAAGAAAGTATGGTCAGAATCGCAAAAAAGAGTAGTGGGAGGTCAAGTGATGTCCGAGCACAATGAAGGCGGCGGGCTGATAGATCGCGAATAATCCATCCGAGGTAACTCAGCCCCAGACTGATGTGTGCGGCTGCGACAGAATGTGGGATTGAGAGCGCAAAGAGGATAAGACCGCAACACAAAACGCGATTCGACCACTGTCCAACTTTCCCATTGTCTACTTGCTCGACCATAGCATCCAATGGACGCACGGTGGAGGCCCAAGAGAACATTGCACCATCCTTCTATTACTTGAGTTTTCAATGCGGGTGGAGTTGGTTCCGCCGAGCCGAGATATTATCAGGTAAGAGGGGTCTCGGGACAATATTCGAACAAATTTTGATAAATAAAATTATTAGAGATTGCGAAATTAGCGGCCAATAACCAAAACTCCCCATGGGGTTTCTCCGACCTTGATCTTTTTAAGGATGGTATTGCTCGCCAGGTCGACCACAGAGAGATCATTCGACGGGCCGTTCGCTGTAAAGAGGGTTTTCCCGTCGGGTGAAATGGCAATCCCCCAGGGACGTAGTCCGACTTCGAATTCAGTAGTCACTTGATTCGTCGCGGTGTCGATCACGAACACCTTACGCCCTCGACCGGTGCTCACATAGACCTTTTTGGCATCAGGTGAAAGTGCCAATCCCATCGGCCTGATCTCCCCCGGTGCGCCGAGCGTAATCGTTTGAATCTTTTCGTGCTTGATCGAGTCGATCAAGGCGACAGTCCCATCGTTTTCCGCCCCAACGTAGGCACGAGACCCGTCGGGGAGAAAAACGATATTACGCGGGCGACGCCCGACCTTAAAACTCTTGAGCACCTTATGCGTGGCCACATCGATTACGTAAACGGCGCCTTCGGTTTCCGCTGTCACGTAAACCACCTTGCCGTCCGGCCTGAGTCTCACCCCTTCAGGTTCTTCACCGACGCTGATTGTCTGAACCACTTTCCCGGTGGCCACATCGATGAAGCTGGCAGTAGAAGTGTCTTCGTTGGAAACGAACATCGTTTTTCCATCCAGACTGAGATCGAAATTCTCCGGATCGGAGCCCCCCTCGATAACGCGTACAATTTTGTTTTGTTCGACATCGAAGACTCCTATCCCATCCGCCTTCTTGTCGGGTGGAGGCAGCGTGCTTTCGTCTACTCCCGGCGGCGCCGGCGGCGAACCGCTCAATGCAACATAAATCGTCTGTTTATCCCGACTGGCGTGAATCCCTCGCGGTCGCTTGCCGAGCGGGACTGTGGCGATGACTTCGAGTGTCGATCCGTCGATGATACTGAGATCACCCGATATTTCATTCGTCACATAGACACGGTAGCCGGATTTCCAAACCGGAATGGGCGTTGGTGAAGAGGTTGACGGACTTTTCGCGCATGCCGCGATAAACATTGTAAGAAAACAGCAGGCTGCCAATCTGAGCATTATTCGAAACTCCTCAAAAAATAGATGTTGGATGTTAGATGCTGGATGCATTTTCCATTTTCCATTTGTAATTTTAGATTTGACATTGGACGAAACCGGGTCGATCGGTTTTTCTTCCAATGTCAAATCTAAAATTACAAATGGAAAATGGAAAATGCATCCAGCATCTAACATCCAACATCTATTCCATCACTACCGGTTCTTCAAGAAGACCTTGCGAAATTCTATTTTCATCGGCGGGCCGGCGTGCAACTGGAAGCCGATCAAACCTCCCATCGCACGAGCGGATGGATCGTCATCTATCGCCTCTGCCATCAGATGGCCATTGACGATATGCGTCAGAACGTTGCCGCGCGCGATGATATGGAACTGATTCCAGTCATTGACCTTGAGCAGATTCTTGAGATCATCGCCGGTGCGTAGACCGGCAATGATCCTTTTATTACCGGGTTGCAGCATTGTCATCTGCCCGCGCATGGCGAGGAATCCGCGGCCACGCTCCTCATAAAGCTGACCCGTAAAGGTGTTCTGGAAGTCTATATCTGCCTGGTAACCCTTGAGCACCCACTTCCCGACGTCCGGAAGTTCGACACTGCGATACTGGATGCCGCTGTTCGTAGAGTTGAGGCGATACTCGACTTTCAGTTCGAAATCTTTCGGCTGACCGCCTTTCCAGATCAGGAAAGTATTGGTCTTGAGGGGTTTTTCGGCGGTGGTTTCGCCGATGATCTGGTCATTTTCGGCCCGCCAGTATGCGGTATCGCCATCCCATCCATTGAGAGACTTGCCGTCGAAGATCGCGTTAAACCCTGTGTGATCATCCATGACCAGAGCCTCGATCCCAGGCCCGCGACCGCCGCCACCGGCAGGACGCCCCTGCTGCTGCGCGCCTGTCGAAATTGCGTTCAAAATGATGAGGACGGCGGATATTGCCACGAACTTTCTCATAAATTCCTCCGTTGGTTCTCTGCTGCGAAATGAAGAGAGATTACGAAATAAACGAAAATAACGAAACAAACGAAAAAAATCCCGTTTTTTCATTTATTAAGCTAACCGACCTTCTCCCATTGCCTTGTCTTCGCGGATTTCAAGACCGCGTCAGTCACATAGTCAGTTGCTAAACCATTCCTGAACGTCGGTTCTGCTTCTCTTCCTGCGCCAACCGCTGCTAAAAAATCAGCGAATTGATGAATGAAGGTATGCTCGTATCCGATTTGCAGCCCCGGGACCCACCAGCGCTTCATATATGGATGATCTCCATCTGTCACATGGACGCTTCTCCAGCCACGCACCAGCCCCTGATCGCGGTGATCGAAGTACTGGATGCGATGGAGATCGTGGAGGTCCCAAAATGCCGAAGCATGCTCTCCGTTGATTTCGAGCGTATAGAGCGCTTTATGGCCGCGCGCGTATCGTGTTGCTTCAAACGTCGCGAGCGATCCATTGCTGAACCGGCAGAGAAATGCGCTGGCATCGTCGATTCCGACCTGTTCGACTTTGCCGGTGAGATTATGTTTCCTCTCTTTAATGAACGTCTCGGTCATCGCCACGACTTCGGAGATCGGACCATTAAGCCACATTGCCGTGTCAATGTTATGAGCGAGCAAATCACCGGTCACGCCGCTTCCGGCAACCGCAACATCCAGCCGCCATAATCCTTCACCGCCCTGCGGCAAATCAGGTGAGATCGTCCAATCCTGCAGGAATTTGGCGCGGTAATGGAAAATCCTGCCAAAGCGCCCTTCGTCAATGAGGTTTTTCA
>Ga0081455_10007851_pt1 | contig 11173 bp, 11 predicted proteins | sample TabmetS3T2R1_FD_70207 | JGI IMG/M metagenome (GOLD analysis project Ga0081455, IMG submission 70207) | Tabebuia heterophylla rhizosphere microbial communities from the University of Puerto Rico - S3T2R1 | ecosystem: Host-associated > Plants > Roots > Rhizosphere ... | reverse complement strand
CTCCTCCTCGCGCTCGCGGCATCCGCGTACCCCCTGTTCATCTCGGCCTCGGCGAGCGAGCTCGTGCGCGCCCGGATCCACGACCCCTCCTACACGCGATGGGGCGTCGGGGAGATGTATCGGAACGGGGCGCTGCCGCTCGAGGGGTTCGGCCCCCACGGCGACGTGCCCGGGGAGGTCGGGAAGCTGTTCGACGGGTTCGTGGCGCGCGACCCGTACTTGGGAGACACGTTCGAGTCGGCACTGGGCAAGGTGGTTCCGGTCTCGACGCCCGATGGAAAGGAGGAACGAGACACGCGCCTGATGTTCGGGGAGGGCGCCGCCTCGAACGTCGAGATCCTCGAGGGGACGCCCGGCGACGGCGCCATCGTCCCGGACCTCGTCTCGGATGCGCTGGGGGTCGGGCCGGGTGACGAGATCGCCCGGCGCGTCGCACCGGCGCTCGACGCCACGGCAGTGTTGCCGTCGGGGCTGCAGCACGCCGACGTCACGCTCACCAACGTGCTGGCCCGAGACGGCGACGTCGTCGGGGTGGTCGACTTCGGCGACATGCACCACACGGCGGCGGTGGCCGACCTGGCCGTCACGCTCGCCTCGGTGCTGCGCAACACGGCCGCCGAGCAGCCGGCCACCACCTGGCAGCTGGCCGACGCCGTGCTGACCGGCTACCAGCGTTACCGCCCGCTGCGCCCGGACGAGGTCGACGTGCTGGGCGAGCTCGTGCTGGCCCGGTTGGCGCTGACGCTGGCCGTGTCGGCCCTGCGCGTCGGGCAGCACGCGGACAACGCCGGCTACATCACGCAGTACGACGCGGCTACCCACCGAGTGCTCGACGAGCTGGCCGCGCTCAACCCGTCCGAGCTGGCCGCCCGGCTGGCTCGCCGGGCCGGGACGTCAGGCGTGTCCGACGCGTCTACAGCCGAGCTGCAGGAGCGGCGGGCCACGCTCATGGGTGGGCCGCTGGCGCCTCTGTTCTACCGGCAGCCACTGGACATCGTGCGCGGCCAGGCCCAGTGGCTGATCGCCCGAGACGGCACCCGCTACCTCGACGCCTACAACAACGTCGCCGTCGTCGGGCACGCGCATCCGGCGGTGACCCAGGCGGTGAACCGCCAGCTCGGCACGCTCAACACCCACTCGCGCTACCTGCACGCCGGCGTGCTCGAGCTGGCCGAGCGGCTGCTGGCCACGATGCCGTCGGAGCTGGACACCTGCCTGTTCACCACCTCGGGCACCGAGGCCAACGAGCTGGCCTGGCGGCTGGCCACCGCCTACACCGGCGGCACCGGCGCGGTCGTCGCCGAGCACGCCTACCACGGCTCGACCAAGTGGATGGCCGACCTGAGCTCGAACGAGTGGCCGCCGGGATACCGGCCCGGCCACGTGACGACGTTCGCGGCGCCGCGAGGTGAGGAGCTGGACGAGGCCACGGCGGCCCGACGGATCGCAACGGCTGCCGACCGTGAGCGGCTGGCCCTGGTGCTGGCCGACCTGCAGTTCACCAGCGAGGGCATCCTCGACGCCCCGGCCGGCTTCGTGCGCGGGCTGGTGAGCGGCGCGCACGAAGCCGGGGCGCTCTTCCTGGCCGACGAGGTGCAGTCCGGCTTCGGCCGCAGCGGGCCGCAGCTGTGGCGGTTCGCGCTGGCCGGCGTCACCCCGGACATCGTCACGCTGGGCAAGCCGATGGGCGCGGGCTACCCGGTCGGCGCGGTGATCACCCGCCGCGAGATCGCCGACCGGCTGGCCCGCGACTACGAGTACTTCTCGACGTTCGCGGCCACACCCGCGGCGGCCGCGGCCGGGCTGGCCGTACTCGACGTGCTGCAGGACAACGACCTACCGGGGCAGGCCGTCCGGGTCGGGGCCCACCTCCGGGCCCGGCTGACCGACCTGGCGACGACCCGGCCCGTGCTCGGCGAGGTGCGCGGCATCGGCCTCATCGCCGGCGTCGACCTCGTCGCCCCGCCCGGACCCGACCGGCGCGAGTTCGCCCGCGACATCCTGAACGGCCTGGTGGGCCAGCGGGTTCTGGCCGGCCTCACCGGCCCGGACGGCACCGTGCTCAAGATCCGCCCGCCACTGATCTGGACCGAGGCCGACGCCGACCTGCTCGTCGAGCGGCTCACGGCCGTCCTGGACCGAACGTGAAAGGAGGCGCCGATGCCGAGCCCGGAGATGCAGGAGCTGATCGACACCTTCCGGGCCCGGCGCGTGGCCCGGCTCGGTGCGCCCGCGCCCGCCCTGGACGAGCAGCGGGCCGGGTTCGCCCCGGCCGGCACCATCCATCCGATCCCGCCCGACGTCCGGGTGACGGAGGTGAGCGCCGGCGGCGGGCCGGCCCACTGGCTCGACGTTCCGCGGGCGGATCCCGACCGGGTGCTCCTGTACCTGCACGGCGGCGGATTCCGGCTCGGGTCGCTGCGCAGCCACGGCGAACTGGCCGCTCGCCTGGGCCGGGCCGCGGGCCTGCGGGTGCTGCTGCCCGAGTACCGGCTGGCGCCCGAGCATCCGTTCCCGGCGGCCTTCAACGACGTCCTGGCCACCTGGCACTGGTTGCGGTCCAACCAACCGAGGGCCGAGATCGCGGTGGCCGGTGACTCGGCCGGCGGTGGGCTGGCTGTCGCGCTGCTCGTGGCCTTGCACGACGCCGGGGAGGCGCTGCCGGCGGCGGCCGTGCTGATGTCCCCGCACGTGGACCTGACCAGCTCGGGCGCGTCGATGACCGAGCGGGTCGATCAGGATCCGATGTTCACCCCGGCCATGCTGCGACAGATGGCGGCCGACTACCTGGCCGGGACCGATCCGCGGACGCCGCTGGCCTCACCGCTGTTCGCCGCACTGACCGGGTTGCCGCCGCTGCTCATCCAGGTGGGCACGGCCGAGTTGCTGCTGAGCGACTCCGAGCGGCTGGCCGCCGCAGTCGCCGATGCCGGCGTCGGCGTCACCCTGCAGATTCAGGACGGGGCGCCGCACGCCTACCCGATCCTGCTCGGCACCCCGGAAGCGGCCGAAGCCACCGAGCAGATCGGGACGTTCCTGCGCGCACACGTCAGCTGAGATCGTCCTGCAGTTGCGCGACGATCTTGGTGAGCGCCGACTGCAGATGACGCCGCTCCGTCGCCGTCAGCGTGGCCGTGGCCCGCTGCTCCAGTGCGGCGCGCGCCTCGCGGACCGACTCGCGAGCAGACCGGCCCCGCCTGGTGAGATACAGCCGCACCAGCCGGGCGTCGGACGGGTCGGGACGACGGGTCACCAGCCCGGCCGCTTCCATGCGGGTGGCCGTGTTGACTACGGTGGGCGTCGCGATGCCGAGGCGGCGAGCGAGCTCGCCCGGGGTGAGGCCGTCCTGGTCCCAGAGGATGGCCAGCACCATATGCTGGCCCACGCGGACGCCGTGCTGGCTCATCGCCTCGTCGGCGGCCTCGCGCAGCAGCTTGGTGGCCTGCGTGAACAGGGCGAGTAGCTCAGCCATGCCGGCCGAGACTAGTCGCTAGTGCGCTAGCGACGTGTTACGGTCAACGGTCTCATTAGCGTGCTAGTGAATTTGGAGAGCGATGATTCTCGTGACGGGCGGGCTGGGCTTCGTCGGTACGCACACCACTCGGGCCCTGCTCGACCTCGGCGAGACCTGCGTACTGGTCCAGCGCCGCGTCCCGGTGCGGCCGGCCGAGCTGGCCGACCCGCGCGTGTCCGTCGAGCAGGCGGACATCACCGACCTGGCCGCGCTGCGCGAGATCGGCACCCGCCACCGGATCACCGGCATCGTCCACCTGGCCGGTTCCGTGCCCTGGCCGCCCGGTGCGGACGAGCCGGTCGCCGGTGCCCGTACCGCGATCGGCGGCCTGCTGAACGTGCTTCAGGTCGCTGTCGACTGGCAGGTGGCCCGCGTGGGAATCGCGTCCACGATCGGGGTGTACGGCGGCGTCCCGTCCGTGAACCCGCTGCGCGAGGACGTGCCGCTGCCGATGGTGGCCGGCCACCCGATCCCGGCGTTCAAGAAGATCGGAGAGCTGCTGGCCGACCACCTGGCCGGCGCCACTGGCATCGACATCGTCAACTACCGCATCTCGCCGTGGGGTCCGGGCGGCAACCCGCGGTCACCGTTCAGCGCGGTGCCGCAGCTCGTGCACGCCGCCGCCCGTGGTTGCGCCCCGGACCTCTCCGCGTTGCGGTCGCCGGCCTATGCGGGCGACGGGTTCGACATGTGCTACGTCAAGGACTGCGCTCGGGCGCTGGCCCGGTTGCAGGTGGCGCCGCGGCTGCGGCACCGGACCTACAACGTCGCCTCCGGACGGGTGGTGACCAACGGCGAGGTCGCCGCGGCGATCCGACGGCTCGTCCCCGACGCGGCGGTCGAGCTGCCCGAGCGCGACGGTGCGGGGGAGGCCGTCGCACCGGTGCGCCTCGACATCGGCCGCCTGCGCGACGACACCGGATACCAGTCGGAGTACGACACCGACCGAGCGGTCGCCGACTACCTCGCCTGGCTGCGCGCGGGCCACGACCGCTAGGCGAGGGCCTTGACGATCGCCGCCGCGAGCTCGGCCGGCTTGGTGAACTGCGGCCAGTGGCCGGTCGGCAGGTCCACGTACTCGACGTCGCGCAGCCGGGCCAGCTCCTGCAGGTTCGGCTCGCCCTGGGCCATCCACTCGCGCAGCTGCGCGCTGGTGAACTCGCAGGCGATGACGGTGGCCGGTACGTCGTAGCGGCGCTCGTCGGACAGCTGCTGGGCATCGCGGCTGACGTGCTCAGGAGTCGGGATCGCCCGCTCGCGAACGGCCGCGCGCAGCTCGTCGTTCAGGTCGACCAGGTCCTCGTCGTCGAACAGCGACCAGTCGGGCAGCGGCACCTCGCCGTTCTCGGCCGGCAGCCCGGCGTTGATCACCCCGCCGTCGCCGGTGGGCCAGCTGTCGACGTAGACGACCCGGGCGACCCGCTCGGGGCGGGCGTCGACGGCAGCGTGGGCGATCGCGCCGCCGCCGGAGTGGCCGACCAGCGCGAGCCGGCCGTCGGCCGGGTCGAGCGCGTCGATCGCCGCGACCACGGCGTCGACGTGATCGCGCAGGGTGATGCCGGCGCGGTCGGCGGTCCTGGACTCCAGGCCGGGCAGGGTGAGCGGGTGCGGGTGGTGGCCCGCCTGCTCCAGGCCCGGGACGACGTCGTCCCACGACGAGGCGTCCAGCCAGAAGCCGGGGATCAGGATGACGTGCACGGTGACTCCCTCGCTCCGAGAACAACGAACCAGATTTTTGGAATGTTCGGGGATGTTAGTCTGATCGGCCATGTCGAGCAATACGCCGGTGCCGGACTACGAGCTGCTCGACACTCTCGAACTCACCACTCCGGCCCAGGTGCGGGCGATCAGCGACCAGCTGCGCACGACGATCATCGGCCTGCTGCACGAGCGGGCGGCCAGCATCACCGAGCTGGCGGCCGCGGTCAAGCGACCGAAGAGCACCGTCGCGCACCACGTCAACGTGCTGGCCGAGGCCGGACTGGTTCGCGTCGTGCGCACGCGCCGGGTCCGGGCCATCGACGAGCGCTACTACGGCCGGACCGCGCGCGTGTTCTACGCCGGGCTGGGCCGGCGGCCGGACGGCACCCAGCTGCCGAACGACTTCAACGACTTCGAGGTCGCGGCCAAGGAGTCGGGCGCCGCCTTCGACGCGCACCAGATGCGCTCGTTCATCCGCCACGCGCGCCTTCCCCCGGAGCGGGCGGCCGACTTCTGGGCCGGCGTGCAGGCGCTGATCCAAGAGTTCGACCGGCTGCCCCGGTCCGGCGACACGGTCTACGGCTTCGCCGTCGGCCTGTATCCGACCGACTTCCCGATGCTGCCCGACCCGTCCGGCTAGCGAGTTGCGACGATCAGCCGGGCTCGCGGCGTGTGGCGCCACTCGCCGGTCGGGGCGCGGCGCAGGTACTGCGCCCGCAACTCGTCGACGAACGCGTCGCCGCGGGCGATGGCCAGCGCGCGCAGCGGCCCGGCGTAGGCGAACGCGTCGAAGTAGGCAGCCGCGCTGGGATGCGTGATCGGGAACGCGATCGGCTCGTCGCGCTCGAAGGAGCCCACGGATGCCAGCCGGGTCTCCCACGCGTCGTCGTCGCCGGGCTCCCGGTGCGGCCGCTGCACCTCGTCGATCAGGGCGAACGGCCCCTCGTCCTCGGTGGACTCGGGCCAGAACACCACCGACAGGCGACCGCCCGGGCGCAGTGCGCCCAGCCACGACCGCAGCGCCGCATCGGGCTCGGGCAGCGCCTGCAGGCCGAAGACCGACAGCACGGCTGCGCATTGCCCGGTCCAGCGGGCGTCGAGCGCGGCGGCATCGCCCTGGACGGCGCTCACCTGCGGCCATCGAGCCGCCCGCTCGCGGGCCCGGGCGACCATGCCGGCCGACAGGTCGAGCCCGATGATCTCGCGCCCGGGCAGCTGCTCGACCAGTTCGTCGACCTCGGGGAACGGGCCGCAGCACGGCACGAGGATCGGCCCGTCCGGGAGCAGTTCGGTGGTCAGCGCCCGCACGGCCGCATCCACCCACGGCGCGAAGCGCGGCACGAAGTACGCCTCGTACCCGGCCGCGGCCTCGTCCCAGCCCTGCGCGGTTCGGGCCAGCTCCTCGGCGTCGCTCATTCAGCGCGTCCGTAGCACGCGAGGAACACGTCGACGGCCGACTCGGCGATCTGGTCGAGCTCTTTGGGGGAGGGGAGTGCTTCGGACCCGGCGAACATGACCTGGTTCATCGGCTGGTACATCACCAGGCCGGCGAACTGGTACGCGGCCAGGATCGGGTCGGTTATGCCGCGCAGCAAGCCGCGCTCGGCCAGCTCGCTCAGCGCATCGCCCAGGACGGTCAGAGTGCGGTTGAACCCGCGCTCGTACCAGGCCTGGCCGACCTCGGGGAAGCGGTCGGCCTCGGCGATGATCAGCCGGCGCAGCCGCAGCACGTCCGGATCCAGCAGTGACCGCAGGAACCCGTCGGCGAGCGTGCGCAGCGCCTTGCGCACGTCCGTGGCGTCGTGCAGCGCACCGGTGGTCGCGTCGACCAGGGACTCGGCGACCTCGACCGTGGTCTGCATGATGATCTCGGCGAACAGGCGCTCCTTGTCGGCGAAGTGCTTGTAGAGCGTCTGCTTGGACACCGATGCGCGGGCCGCGACCCCGTCGGTGGTGGCGCCGAGGAAGCCGTGCTGCAGGAAGACCTCGGTCGCCGCCTTGATGATCGCCTGCCGCCGCTGCTCGGACCGCCCGATCTCCGCAGTGGCACTCGCCGCCGGTTGCTCCACGAGTCCTCCTGAAATTTTGCTGTGCCAGTACTGTACAGTACCGTACAAGAGCAGGTACGGTACCGTACAGTTCCGCTTCATTCGATCAAGACCTCCAGACGAAAGGGAATGACGATGGGCACGGTGCAGTCCGCGGATGGCACGACGATCGCCTTCGAGACGTGGGGTGACGGTCGCCAGCCGCTGATCATGGTGGACGGTGCGACATCGCACCGGGCCGTCTCGCAGCTGAACGCCCCGGTGGGTGAGCTGTTGGGCGACGCGTTCCGCCTCTATGCGTACGACCGGCGCGGGCGCGGCGACAGCGGCGACACTGCGCCGTACGCCGTGGAACGCGAGATCGAGGACCTGGCCGCGGTGATCGACGAGGCCGGCGGCTCGGCCCTGGTGTGCGGGTTCTCGTCCGGCGGGGTGCTGTGCCTGGACGCGGCCGCGGCCGGGTTGCCGATCACGAAGGCGGCCCTGTTCGAGCCGCCGTTCGTGGTCGACGACAGCCGCCCGCCCCTGCCCGGCGACTACGTCGAGCGGCTGGACGCCGCCAACGCGGCCGGCCGCCCGGGCGACGCGGTGGAGCTGTTCATGACTGCGGCGGTGGGTATGCCGGCCGACTTCGTCGGCGGCATGCGGCAGAGCCCGTTCTGGCCGGCGCTGGAGGCGGTCGCGCCGACCATCGCCTACGACGGCCGCATCATGGGCACCACCATGTCCGGTGCGTCGCTGCCGACCGATCGGTGGGCGGGCGTCAAGGTGCCGACGCTGGTCATGTACGGCAAGGGCACGGCGCCGTCGCTGATCGCCGCGGCACAGGCGCTGGCCGAGCTGCTGCCCACCGCGACGTTGCAGCCGGTCGAGGGCGAGCAGCACAACGTCGAGGCGGCGGTGCTCGCACCGGTGCTGCGCGACTTCGCGGGCTAGCCCGCGTCGAGCAGTTGCCGCGCCCGATCTACGGCGGAGTCGGGGTCGCAGTCGACATCCGGCACGACCCCGACCTGCTCCCAGTTGGTGCCCGTGACGGCGTTGACCGACCGTGCCACCGGCACGGTCGCCTCGAGCCGGTCGGTCAGCGCGAACACCTCGACAGGATGGGCGCCGCCCCCGGTGCGCCGGCCGACGATCGTCGCCCGCTTCTGGGCCTGCAGGTTGTAGGCGAGCTCCTCGCAACCGGAGAAGGTGCGCTCGCTGGTCAGCACGCAGATGCGCACCGACTCGTCCAGCCGACCGGCGGCCGGGCTCGTCCAGTACTGCCGAGCTCTGCCCGAGCGGTCGACGATGTCCTGCAGGTGCACCGGCTCGTCGCCGAGCAGGTACCCGCAGATCAGGGCGACCGTCTCCGGGATACCGCCCCGGCCCTCGCGCAGGTCGATCACGAGACGCTCGACGTCGGCCAGCAACGTGAACGCGGCCGTCACGTACCGCTCGGCGAGATGCACCGGGGACGTGTACGGCGCGATTGCGAGCAGCCCGGTGCGCCCGTCGAGCCGCTCGACCGCCCGCACGCCCCCGGCATTGCGCACCGCCTCGGCGGCGTAGTGGGCTTCCCAGTCGGTGGTCCCCTCGATCGCCCCCGACGCCCGGTAGCGCACCCGCAGGTGGCGGTCGTGGTTGACCGACTGGAGCCGCTCGGTGAGCTGCGCGGCGATCTGCTCGGGCGTCCCTTCGGGTGTCGGGCCGAGTGACGCCACGATCTTCTCGGCGACGTCGGGGAATACGTAGTGGTCGCGGACGAGCTCGATCAGGCGGTCGCGAAGCTGGGTGTCGGTCATGCCGGCCAGTCCAGCAGAGCGTTTGACAAAGCGACAACATCTCTTGACGCTTGATTGGTGACCGACCTGCTCGACGCGACCGGGCCCGCGTACGCCAAGGCGATGGCCCACCCGACCCGGCACCGGCTGCTGCTCGAACTGGGCGGAGACGGCGCCACGATCAGCCAGCTGGCCAACCGGTTGACGACCAACAAGGGCAACGTCGCCCATCACCTGAACGTCCTCGTGCAGGCCGGCCTCGTGCGGCGCGGCCGGACCCGGACCGTCCGGGGTGGCACCGAGCAGTACTACGTGCGGGCGGCCCGGCGGTTCCGGTTCGAGCAGGCCCCCGATGCCCTGGCCGCGATGATGAGCAACCTGACCGACGAGCTGGCCGCCGACAAGAACGCGCTGCTCAACCATCGGGTGCTGCGGCTGAGCCGGCGGCAGGCGGCCGCGCTGGCCGCTCACCTGGACGCGGTGATCAACGACCTCGAGCCGGCCGCCGAGCGCGAACTGCGGTACGGCGTCGTGGTCAGCGTGTACCGGCACGGGCGGAGCCTGCGCCGGCCGCACTGACGTCCAGGAGGGCCAGCACCGCGTGGTCGATCGTGGCCTCGCTGAGCACCTCGTCCAGCGCCAGCTCAGCGCAGCCGCGCACCCCGGACTGGTCGCCGTACGTGGCCGCCAGGATGTGCAGGTCGCGGGTGGCCAGCGCGCTCGCGTCGCGGTACAGCGTCTCGCGCAGGCCGGCCACGAACAGGTCGTAGGCCGGGGCCATGTCGCCGCCGATGACGATCGCCGCCGGGTTGAGCAGCGTGACGGCGGCGGCGAGCACCTCGCCGAAGTGCCGGCCGCTGCGCCGGATCTCGCGTCGCGCGTCGGTGTTGCCGCCGAGCGCCAGCTCGACGACGTCTCGGGTGTGCCCGACGTCGTGCCCCGTCTCGCGCATGTTGCGCACGAGCGCCCAGCCGCCGGCCACCGCCTCCAGGCAACCCACCTCGCCGCACCGGCACGGCAGCTGCTTGGCCGGCGCGTACTTGACGTGCCCGATCTCGCCGGCCGCGCCGAGGGCGCCGTGCTGGATCGCCCCGCCGGACACGATGCCCGCGCCGAACCCGGTGGATGCCTTGACGATGAGCGCGTCGCGGTACTGCACGAGGTGCCCGCCCCGCTCGGCCAGCGCGATCACGTTGGTGTCGTTCTCGAGGAACACGGGCGCGTCGGCCAGCTGCGCGAAGTAGCGGTCCAGCGGCACGGCGTGCCAGCCGGCCATGATGGGGGAGTCCTGGCTGCAGCGCGCGGGGCCGTTCACCGTGCCCGGGATGCTGATGCCGATGCCGCGGACCTGGCGCGCGGATCGACGGGCGTGGCGCAGCACCTCGCGCAGCGCGCCGACCACGCGGGGCATCAGCTCGTCCGGGGCCGGGCCGACCTCCTGCTGGATGTCCTGCATGGCCAGCGGTTCGCCGGCCAGATCGCACACCGCGACCTGCGTCCGGCTGCGTCCGACGGCGGCGCACAGCACCACCCCGGCTGTGGCGTCGAACGCCAGCCGGGTCGGCGGCCGCCCGACGCCGGATGCCGCCTCCTCGGTCTCGCGGACCAGGCCGAGCTCGACGAGTGCGGCGACGCGGGCGGCCACCGCCGTGCGCGACAGCCCGGTCAGCCGGCCGACCTCGGTGCGGGTGGTCGCCTCGCCGGTGCGGACGAGCCGGAACACCTGCCCGGCCGTCGCCGGGTTGGGGACACGCGGCGACGTTCGCCCGTTCGTTCCCGGCTGGTTACTCATCTGTCCATCTTAATTTGGATTACCGCATGCTGAATTACGTATTCCAGGTGCGTAATGTGCGCTACGGTGAGCGCGTGCTGGAACCCACTGTGGCCCGAGTGACCCAACGACTGATCGACCGCAGCGCCGACTCCCGGTCCGGGTATCTGCGCCGCATCGGCCAGGCGAGCGGGCTGGCCCCGGCCCGATCCCGGCTGGCCTGCGCCAACCTCGCGCACGGTTTCGCCGCGGCGGCGCCGGAGGACAAGGCGGTTCTGCGGGCCGGCGTCAAGCCCAACGTCGCGATCGTGACCGCGTACAACGACATGCTCTCGGCGCACAAGCCGTACGAGGACTACCCGCGGCTGCTGAAGCG
>Ga0081455_10007850_pt1 | contig 11175 bp, 10 predicted proteins | sample TabmetS3T2R1_FD_70207 | JGI IMG/M metagenome (GOLD analysis project Ga0081455, IMG submission 70207) | Tabebuia heterophylla rhizosphere microbial communities from the University of Puerto Rico - S3T2R1 | ecosystem: Host-associated > Plants > Roots > Rhizosphere ... | reverse complement strand
CGCGTGTCGGCGAAAGGCCTCAGCTCCGACATCCTGCTCGGAATGGACGCCGTAGAAGGCGACGCCCCGCGTCGCATAATCGGCTACGATGCGATTGATCTCCGGCGCGTAGCGGTTCGAGATGGGGCATTCGGCGGCGATAAAGAAGAGCGCCACCGCGCGCGCCTCCTTCCATTCCCGCGCCGTATGTCTCCGCCCTTCGGCGTCGGGCAGATCTAAGTCCCAGGCCGGAGCCTTCGCTCTCTCCCCGGCGCGTTCGCCCTGTTTCGCCGAATTCCCGGCCAGACTTTGCGCGTCGCTCATATGACTCGTCAGAGCGATAACGAGGGCAAGAAGCGCCAACTGCGCAGATGCTTTCATTGTCGTTTGTTCTCCTTCTCCGAAAAAAGCTCAAGGAGATCAGGCTTTGACCGTCGAAAATGGAAGCGACAAGCCAAAGCTTGAACTCCACGCCTTTTTACCAGGGGATCACTATACCCACCACGTCGCGCCTATCGCCCGGCTTCAGCGTCATAGACAAACCGCAACTCGATTGGGCGATCAAGGCGCTGGCCGGTAATCTGCGTTGAAATGATCATATGTCCGGCGCCTTGATCGAGCGTGTATGTTTGTATCAGCTTACCCCCATTGGCCCTCTGAGTCACTATCAAAAGTTGCGAGCCCTGCCAGCGGGCAGTCGCCTCGACGCTTTCGCCCTTCGGCGTTGTGGCGCTGACCTTGCGACCGTCGGTGAAAAGCCGCCGCGAGACGTTGTTATTACCAATCAACTGGAATTCAGGATCATTGTGGACAATCCTCAACACTTCGGCCAGAGCCTCAATGTTCTTCATTCGATCCTGAGCCGCCCGCCCGCCCATCATTCTGCCGAGCGCGCCGCCCTTTTTACCAATGGCCTCTTTCACCTTCTCCTGCGGCTTGTCGCTCAACTCGCGATTCAACCGCCATGTCCCCGTGAAGTTCGGGCGTCCGTCCATCGCGCCGGTCTGCGTCGCGTAGGCCGGCGTCAGGCAGATCAGCCCGTACATTAGGGCCAATGATCGTCGAAGCAGTTTCCTGTTCGTCATTCACTACCTCCCTCGTTCTATAGTTTTCTTTCTTATGGCCGACGGCGCGATTTGCTGTAGGTTGCGCCTGACCGCGTTCTCCCCGAAGCCGAGTAACCGCCATTTCCGGCGGTCGCCGTCCGCGAAGCGGTCCTGCCGCCGAAACCTTTGAAATCGCGGTTATGGGTGTATGTCCCGTCGCCGTTGTTCGTGGTGTTGGCGTTCACCGCTCTGGTCCTGCCTTGCGGGCCGGTCACGATTTTGCTGCGTCCGACCTGGCCGTCCGAAGCGTTCGTGTCATAGGTCGCCGATTTTGTAGCCGTCCTGCCTCCTGCGCCGGTGGCTTGAGTGTTCACCTGGCGGGTCCCATTTCCATCGGTCGAGGTCGTGCGTGTGATAACGCCGCCGCGTCTGTTCGTGTAGGTCTTGGTCGTTGGCGTTTGCGCCATTGCCGCGCCTGAAATGATCAACATGCAAAGAGCCAAAATCAGAGAACTGGCCTTCTTGTTCATTTAATAACCCCCTTAAATTCAAACTATCCGTATTGCCACTGGTACAGCGACGCGCGCGTAAGCAGGCGGCTGACCCATGAGACAGCCTCGCAGCAGTCACGCACGGCGCTGCGCCAACTTCGTGTGTTTTGATCTAAATCGAAGCAGGAAACATCGGCGCGCCGAATGAGACTGCAGAATCGCTCAGACGGTGTTTAGAGTACCTCCTTTGGGCGGCAGCGGCGGCTTTAGCCGCACAACTTGGCTAGTAAACGAGCCGCAGCCGCCCAAAGGAGGTACTCTAAACACCGTCTACCGAAGTCGCAGCCCCTTCGGAATGCGTCAACCTCAGCTGCTCTGATTTAGAGAATGACGCGGGAGAGATGAATCACCCGCTTCATACACTCGCTATAGACGCGTCTGAACAGGAATTGGACGTAAAGTGTCAGTCGAGATTGAGTAAAGATTTGTCAAGCGTTCGGAGTCCCACCTTCAGGCGGTCGGGAGATCGAACGCTGATTGACACTTCTTTACAGAAATTGGCCGGGCGCTACGATAGAATCTTATGGCGGCAGTGCGCCGGGAAGATTATGAATCGCGTGCTTATCATTGATGACGATCTGGAGTTGTGCGAACTCGTGACGGAGTTTCTGGGTTCCGAGGGCTTCGTTTGCGAATCGGTTCAAGACGGCGAATCGGGCTTGACGAAGGTGTCGAACGAATCCTACGCGCTGGTTGTGCTGGATGTGATGCTGGCCGGGTTGAATGGATTCGAGGTTCTGCGTCGCATTCGGCGATCGGAGCGGACGACACGCCTGCCGGTACTTATGCTGACGGCGCGTGGCGAAGACGTCGACCGCATTGTCGGGCTGGAACTCGGGGCCGACGATTACCTGCCCAAGCCATTCAACCCCCGCGAACTCGTCGCCCGCATCCGCGCCATCCTTCGCCGCGCTCAAACTGAAAAGGTCGGAGCGCCCGCGCCGTCGCCTGAAAAACTTTCCCTCGGCGATGTCGAATTGGACAGAGGAACTTACGGCGTATATCGCGGCGGAGAGTCGGTAGAGCTGACCGTCGTCGAATTCGAACTGCTGGCGCTGCTGCTGCAATCCGCCGGACGCGTGATCACCCGCGAGGAACTCGTCAAATCGGTGCTCGGCCGGCAATTCAACCCCCTCGACCGGAGCATCGATATGCACGTCAGCAATCTGCGCAAGAAGCTCGGCCACAGAGTCTACGTCGCCGGCGGAAGCGTCGAGCGCATCAGAAATGTGCGCGGCGTCGGGTACGTGTACACGGTTGCGCCCGGAGTTTAAGAACCGTGGACTGGAATTTCAGCCACGGATGAACACGAATATTCACGAACAGGATGCGAAGTCTTTTTCTCAAAATCTTCTTCTGGTTCTGGGTGGCGGTCGGGCTGATCGGGATAGCGTTGATCGCGACCTTTATCACGACGGAGCCGGAGCCGCTGGCCGTGCGATGGCGTGAAGCCACCGGGGCCGCGTTGAAGTTCTACGCTCAGACGGCGGTCGAGACATTGGAGCGAGACGGCCGGGAGCGTGTGGACGCATACCTCAAACGGCTGGAAGGAGACTCAATCATCCGCGCGATGCTCATTGACGAACAAAACCGTGAAGTGACCGGGCGAGCGATCTCTGACGGCGCGCTGGAACTGGCCGCCAAAGCGATGACCAGCGACCGGGCCGAGATGTCATTTACCGGAAGGCGGACGCTGGCCGCGTACGGCGCCGGTGATTCGCGCGGCGTCCGCTATGTGTTGGCGCTGGAGTTGCCCGGAGGGCCGTTCAGAGCTTTTCGCCCGCGGCCTCGTGTTTTACCGTGGCGAGTCCTCGTTGTGCTGTTGGCCGCGGCGTTCGTGTGCTACTGGTTGGCGCGGTATCTGGCTTCTCCGGTCGTGAAACTGCGCGCGGCTACGCGGCGCGTGGCGAGCGGCGATCTCAAAGCTCGCGTGGGGCCGGCGATCGGGAGACGGCGTGACGAACTGGCCGACCTCGGACGTGATTTCGACCTGATGGCGGAGCGGATTGACTCCCTGGTCACGGCGCAGCAACGACTGGTCAGCGACATCTCTCATGAACTTCGTTCGCCGCTGGCCCGGCTCGGAGTGGCGCTGGAGCTGGCGCGGCGGCGCGCAGGCGACGAGGCGAAAAGCGCGTTGGATCGCATAGAACGCGAGGCCAATAGACTCAATGGCCTGATCGAGCAGTTGTTGACGCTGTCGAAGCTGGAAATCGGAAATCAGTCGGCCCCCAACCACCTGGTCGACCTGGAGCGGCTTGTGCGACAAATAGCTTCTGACGCGGATTTTGAAGCGCGCGATCGTAACCGCGCCGTGCGCGTAGTGACGAGTGAAGTTTGCCAGGCCACAGGCTCGGAAGAACTGCTGCGGCGGGCGGTCGAAAATGTCGTGCGCAACGCGGCGCGCTACACGGCGGAAAACACCGAAGTCGAAATCTCTCTCAAGCGCGAGGCCCCGTCGCTGGCCGTGGTTACCGTGCGTGATCACGGAGCCGGGGCGCCTGAATCGAGCCTGGAGGATCTCTTCCGCCCCTTCTATCGCGTGGCTGACGCGAGGGATCGCCAGACCGGCGGGACCGGGCTGGGATTGGCCATCACCGAACGGGCGGTGAGACTCCACGGTGGGACGGTCAAAGCGTCCAACGCTCCTGGTGGCGGACTGGTTGTAGAAATGAAGTTGCCTGCGCGCCCATCGCCGAAGGGCGATGGCTTTTCTCAGACCGATCATTGAAGTCGCGCGGCGGCGGGGCCGCCAACGAAAAAATGACCGGACGGCGAGGCTCCCGGTCATTGCGATTTGCGTTTTCCTTATTGGTCGCCGGCGTCCCTGTAGAAGAAGTAATCGGCCTTGTAAGGCACAAACCTCTGTCGCCCGATGTCTGCTTGCGAGCTACAGCCCGACGATGGCGCCACCCCTCCGGCGGTGTTCAATCGTTGAATGAAGGTGGTCTTCGTCAGAATGTCGCCGCCCGTTGGTCCTGCCAAGGTTCCAACATCCTTCACATTCACCAGGAGCCAGGCGATCGAGCCCGGCCTGACGAACCTTGGGTCCGTAGAGGAACCGTCCACCCGGCCCCAGACTGTGCTCGTGTCCAGGGAGTGCTGCCAAGTGGCGCGTATGACGCCTTTCTCGAATGGGTTGGGACTGAAGAAGTGGGTCGTAATCTGCTCTACCTGACCGTTGAACAAGGTGGCCTGCGGCGTAAACAATGCAAAGGCCACTCCATTCGCGCAGCCCGGCTTGCTTGGGTCGCAAGGCAGGCAACTGTAGTTCTGTGTGCCGGTGGCGTGCCCCACGAGGAAAACCACGTTCCCCTCCGGTACCTTAATATCGTCGGGCACGGGCGGCGGTGTGATACTGTCGCCGGTTGAGGTCTGAGCTCTAGCCGACGCAGCGACGAATGATGTCAATAACACGATTGAACAGAGTTGCATCGCGATCAGAAGTTTCGTTCTGATTTTGTTCATAGATATTCTCCTTATCACTCAAAATGGGCCTTAGCTTATGGACACCTCCGGCAAGCCGGACGATCTCCTACTCCTGTTTTAAAGCGGCGAGCATCGCCGCCCACTTACACAGGCGAAAAACGGAAGGCTAATTGCTGGTCGCGGGAATTATTTTTTTGATTTGTCAGGATTGGCGTGTGGCAGGGCATGGTAGGGATTGGCCTTCTCAGGTTTGCCCCAGGATTGGTAGAGTTCGATGAGACGGCTGACAGCCTTCTGTGTCTCCACGTGCTGGTTGCCCAGGGCGGCCTTCAGCCCTGCGTAACCGGCCAGCAACTGTTCTTCGGCCTCGCCATAGCGCTTGAGTTTGACCAGGCACGCTCCGAGATGGCTCCGACTTCGATGGATCCTCCAGTAGTCCGGCTTGAAGGATTTCTGATAGATGTCAATCGCCTGCCGCTCGGTTTTCTCAGCCTCAGCGTACTCGCCCTTGAGGTATAACAATACCGCCAAACTGTACAGAGTTGCGCCCACATCCGGGTGCTCATCCCCCACCAGCCTGCGCCTCATCGCCAGCGACCGCCGGTATAAGGCTCCGGCTTTCTCATAATCTCCTCTGTCTCGGTACAAGGTCGCAAGGTTGCTCATCGTGGTCGCCAGGTACGGATGCTCTTCGCCGAACGGCTTGTGCGGCAGCGTCAGCACCTGCCGATATAGTTGCTCGGCCTCGTCATACTTCTTCAGTCCGTGCAGCGTTACCGCCAGGTTCCCCAAACTTGAGGCCACATCCGGGTGCTGCTCTCCGAACAGCCTGCGGCGCATGGCGAGCATCTCGCGGCATAGAACCTCTGCCCCTTTGAAATCGCCCTGTTCCTGCAATACTGCGACCAGGGTGTTCAGACTGTCGGCCACGAGGGGATGATCCGCGCCATACAATTTGCGCCGAAGGTCGAGCGCCTGCCGGAACAATATTTCGGCGTCATGGTATTTGCCCGTGTTCCGCATCAATTTCCCGAGGCTGTAGACACTCTCGGCCCCCTCCGCGCACTCATCGCCGAGCAGCTTGCGGCGCATAGCCAACGCTTCTCGGAGCGAGCTTTCGGCCTCGCTATAGTTCCCCCGTTCTACTAATAAGTGCCCCAGCTTGTTCAGGCTCTCGGCCACATCCTTGTGCTCGGCGCCAAGCAGCTTGCGCCGCAGGGTGAGCGCCTCGCGGAACAGGGGTTCGCTTCCCGCATAGTCGCCTTTCAGTCTTGTCACCTCCCCCAAATGAATCAGAGTGGTCGCCACATCCAGGCTCTCATTGCCGAGCGTCTGGCGCCGCAGCTTTAACGCCTCTACCAGCAGCGGCTGCGCCCGATCATGCAGGCCAATGTTTTCATACAACTGTCCAATCGTATCCAGTAACTTCGCTTGAACCGCCGGCTGGTTTTTCAGTTCCCGGACGACCTTCTCAGCTCCTTGATCAAGCAGTTCCCTGGCCGTGATGACATTCCCCCTGGTCTTGCCCGGATCCGCGACTTCGAACATCGCCACCAGCGATTGCGTCGCGGCCTCGGCAGTGGCCGCCTCTCGATTGGCGCGGTCACGTTCACGAGCGATGCGCGCAGCTTGAACGGTCATCGCGACGGCCAGGACCGCGAGCAGCGCCAGAATGGCAGCGCCGGCCTTATGCCGGCGGACGAACTTCCCGGCTCTGTAGCCGAACGTGTCTTTGCGAGCCACGACCGGCATTCCCGCCAGATAGCGTCGGATGTCTTCGGAAAACTGTTCTACTGATTGATAGCGCCGCTCAGGCTCTTTGCGCATCGCCATCAGCACGATGTTGTCCAGGTCGCCTGCGAGCGAGCGCGCCAGTCGGGCGCCGGCGCCAGTATCCCTGCTGACGACTTTGCTCGGCTCCTCGATTTCGGCGTCGCCGAATGCGCGCTCGATTTCGGCAGGCAAGTGTGTCTTGAACTCACGCGGGCGGCGATCGGTCAACAGTTCATAAAGCACGACGCCGAGCGAGTAAACGTCGGTCGTCGTGGCGACCGCCTGCCCGCGCGCCTGTTCGGGGCTGGCGTACTCGGGCGTCATCATCCGTAGCGCCGTTTCCGTTCGCGTGTCGGACCGGCTTGAGTCCGGCGAGAGCAATTTGGCGATGCCGAAATCGAGCAGCTTCGGTTCGCCGTCTTCGGCGATCAGGATATTGCTCGGCTTCAGATCGCGGTGGATGACCAGTCTCTGATGCGCGTGCTGGACGGCGGAACAGACCTTGCGGAATAGCTTCAGTTTCCCGTTAACCGAAAGCTGATGGCGGCGGCAATAGGCCGTGATCGGTTCGCCGGCGACGAGTTCCATCACAAAGTATGGCGAGTCGTCGGGCGTCGCGCCGCCGTCGAAGAGGCGCGCAATGTGCGGATGATCGAGCGAAGCCAGAATCTGCCGCTCGCGCAGGAAGCGGTCGCGCACGAATTCAGTGTCCATCCCGCGTTTGATGATCTTGATCGCCGCCTGCCGACGGAACTGCTCATCGTCACGCTCGGCCTCGTAGACGTCTCCCATCCCGCCGCGTCCTATCAGGCGCGTGACTCGGTAAGGCCCGATGCGCTCTCCGGTCAGATCATTTTTGGATTTGGCGGTGAAAGCCAGGGCGGCGATCGCGATCGGGCCGCGGATGAAGTCTTCGGCGGTGTCTCGCTCGATCAGGGAGAGAACTTCGCGCCGCAAATCTTCATCAGCGCCGCAGGCCCGCGTCAGGTAGGGGACGCGTTGGTCCGCCGGGCGATCAATCGCAGTGCGAAAAATCTCTTCAATGCGCCTCCAGCGTTCAGGATTCATGGCCATCGGGACTCCACTTCGCGGCGCAGCCACGCGCGCGCCAACCGCATCTCGTGGCCGATCGTGGCGATAGAGAGGCCGAGCGCGGCCGCCGTTTCTTCCAGACTCAAACCGCCGAAATAGCGCAACTCGATGATGCGGACCTTGCGCTCGTCGAACTTAGCCAGGGCGATCAGCGCGTCATTGAGCGCGACAAGCTCACCAGCCTTCTCGTCAGAAAACGTCAGCGCCTCGTCGAGCGAAAATTTTTGATCGCCGCCGCCGCGTTTCTCCGCCGCGCGCCCGCGCGCGTACTCGACCAGAATCTGGCGCATCAACTGCGCCGCCACTCCGTAGAAATGCCTACGGCTCTGCCATTCGGGGAAATCTTGCTTGATCAGCCGCAAATAAGCCTCATTGATCAGCGCGGTCGGCTGCAATGTGTGACCGGGGCGCTCCCGCCGCAGATAGCTGTTAGCCAGCTTGTAAAGCTCGTCGTAGACGGCCGGCATCAACTGGTCGAGCGCGGACTGGTCGCCTCGGCTCCAGCGTAACAGGAACTGGGTGATTTCATTGGGCGGGGGCGTTCGCATATTAGACTACTGGGCGGCGGGGGAATATTCTCGCGTCGCGTAGCGAAGGCTGAACTCAGCCGTCGCTGGCGCGGCCGCAAGGGCTGAGTAGCTAAAACTGTCGGAAACAATCTACCCTTGCGTAAAGATGAAGTTGCCGAATCGTCCGGATTATTACCGGCGGGCGATATTTTTTTTGGCCTTTATGACTATACTAAGTCAGAGGCAAAACGCCGCCGACTTCGTTGATCGAATCGGCCGGCAGAGATTGAGGGAACTTCTCAGTAGAAGGGATAGACTTATGGAAAACAGCCTGAGGACTATGGAGGCGCCTGTCGTCCGGGCGACGCAGGAAAACACAGTTGAGTATGGGCTTTTCATTGGGACTGACATCCCCAATTCGGGGTTGACCATTCCGTTCTACAAAGGTTCGGTTGAAGAAGGTCACAATTTCCCATTCGAGTGCGCCGGTTCTGCCGTTGTCCGCTCAGCGCGTATTTCCAGGCGAGATGGAAACGTCGTCTGGCTTGAACGCCATCTGAAAATGACTCAACTTTTCATTGGTCTGGGAGACCAGCCGTTTGCGATGTTGCTCGGAAAACCCAATCACGAATCGGGCGAAAACGTTCCGCGCCTGGAAGACCTGCGCTGCTTCGTCTTTCCCCCGGGGCATGGGATTATGCTCCACAAAGGGGTCTGGCATGACTTCCCACTCGCCGTCAAAGATCCGGTGACTTGTCTGACAATGAACTCGCCGGAGGTGGTCGAAGCTTTAGCAGGGATGAAAGAGCCGGCTGAAATGGATCACGGCGATGTTTACAAAATCGACATCAAAAAGCGAACTGGCGTCACCCTGTTCGTAAATCTTTAGATGACTATAGACGTCAAGAAAAAGAATGTTTGTAGTTACGCCTTCGGGCTATAGCGACTGACAATCATGCGCATTCAAGCATTCAAAATTCCAACCAAAGGGCCGGCGGATGTCAGCCATCTCGAGCGATTGATGGCCGACGGCCTTATCAATCCGGCCGAGGTTGTGTGCATCATCGGCAAGACGGAAGGCAACGGTGGTCGTAACGATTACACTCGCGATCTGGCGATGATGGCGTTTGAAAATCTGTTCGGCGCGCGTCTCAACATCGCCCCGGCCGAAGTTCATGACCGGATCATTTTTTCGCTGTCCGGCGGCTGCGAGGGCGTCGTCAGCCCTCACATCGTCGTCTTCACCAAATCCGGAGCGCCGTCTGACCATCGCCTCTCAAACAAACGGCTCGCGCTCGGTACTGGCTTCACACGACCGTTTCATCCGAGTGAGATCGGACGCATGGCGCAAATCGAAGAGACAGCGCGTGTCATTGGCGACATCGTCGCGGAACTGCGCGTGGAGTCGGCGGCGGATGTGCATCTCATTCAAATGAAGGGAGCGATTCCGGGCTACAGCTACGAAGAAGCGCAGGCCGCCATCGCCGCAGGGCGTCCGTTGCGATCAGACATGGTCTACTCACGAGGCGCGTCCGCGCTCGGCGCCGCTCTCGCATTGGGCGAAGTCGAGCTTTCGAACCTCAACGATGAGATGGTTTGCCGTGATTGGACGCAGTATTCCAGCGTAGCTTCCTGTTCGGCAAAGCCCGGATTGACGCGCACGGAGATAATGGTGATGGCGAACAGCTCTTACTGGGCCGGCGATCTGAGCATTCACCACGGAACGCTCCGGGATATGCTCGACGTACACACGGTCCACGACGTGCTTAAAAGGCTCGAAATCCCCTGTCACATCCAGCTCGAACCGGAGCAGACTGAACGCATCGTCGGCGTTTTCGCCAAATCCGAGGCCGACGCGCGCGGCGCCATTCGCGGAAAACGGCATACTATGCTCACTGATGATGACATCAGCGATACGCGATATTCGCGCTGCGTGCTCGGCGCGGTCTTAGCCAGCGTCATCGGTGATACCGCCGTCTACATCAGCACCAGGGCCGAACATCACGGCCCGCTCGGCGGCGGAACGCTGGCGATTATTGCCAAACATTCCTCCGGAGAAGATTCGACACGCTGAACCGGGGATCTGACGAAGCGCTAGTCGGTTTGTATGAATGGTTTTTTCAATATCTGACGCGGGGCGGCTTATTGGGCTTCGTACTGGCCGCCGTAGACATTTCTCCGATGACAATCTTGTCACACCCCTCGAAGATTTCCTTGAGCTTTTCAGTTGAGATTATATCGGTGAACGAGACTTTCGCTGAACAGGCGCTCATCCTCAATAATATATCCAAAATATCCGAACGAATATAAACCTCGAACGCGCGAATCGAGGTGGCACACAGGTTGCCCGATTCAATATGGGCCGCGTCCGAGGCCCTGAAGCGCGGGTAACGGGATTCCGGAAGCTGTCGCTTGCGCTTTTTATCGCGGTTGGAGCCGCGCGGCAGGCGCTCCGAACGATTCTCGTAACATATGGCCGTGACCAAGAGGATATATAAATGCTTACGCAAAGAGGGGCTCCCCGATGGAAAAGCGCCTACGCGCGGCCCGTGACGGCCCCGTCCGTCACGAACTATATCGTCAGCAGCGGCGCGTACAACGACTGCAAGGGAGGCTAGTATGGCGACTTATATGATTTTGTTCAGTTTCACCGAGAAGGGTATTAAGGAGATCAAGGACAGTCCGGCGCGGGTCACCACCGCAAAGGAGATCATCAGCAAAATGGGAGGGGAGGTTCGCGCCTTTTACGCGATCTTGGGGAGCCAGTATGACACCATGTTTATCCTGGACGCTCCA
>Ga0081455_10007849_pt1 | contig 11175 bp, 22 predicted proteins | sample TabmetS3T2R1_FD_70207 | JGI IMG/M metagenome (GOLD analysis project Ga0081455, IMG submission 70207) | Tabebuia heterophylla rhizosphere microbial communities from the University of Puerto Rico - S3T2R1 | ecosystem: Host-associated > Plants > Roots > Rhizosphere ... | reverse complement strand
TGCGCCCCGGTTACCAAGGTTGGGACCAGGCCGTACCGACCTGGAACGCCATGGTGGCCATGACCCCAGCGCTCGTACTCCAGCCGACCTCGGCGGCCCACGTCGCCGCCGGCGTCGCGAGCCTCTACGCGGCGCGCTTCGCCGGACGGCCCGACCCCGCAGGACCGACGGACCACCCGATCTCGGTGGTCGTCGACTCCGCTGTCAGGCCCGCGGACTGCGAGTGGTTCGTCGGGCGGCTGGTGCGGTCGGTCGGCGAGCTCGCTCACGTGTCGGTGCTCGACCGAAACCGTCCCGACGACCGGATCACGCGTGAAGCCGACGTCGTGCTGCTGCTGCGGCGTGCCGACCGGGGACGGCTGCGGCTGCGCGAAGAACGTCGCCTTGTCGGTGATCTGGTAGGAGTCGAGCAGCCGCTCCCAGAAGCGGCGCAGGTTCAGAGGCGCCCCCGCCTGGGCCATCATCCCGGCCGACTGCATCGCCATCGTCACCAGCGCCTGGTTCTCCGCGCGCCGCTCCTGCCGCATCAGCGACTCGCCCGTGATCTCCAGCTGCACGTCGAACAGACCCTTGATGTCGGTCGGCTCAGCCTCGATGTAGCGGCGCGTGTTCGCCTCCCCCAGCACCTCGATCAGGCGCGTGTCGCGCACGAACTGCTGGTCGAGTTCGAGGAAGAACTGCCCCACCTTCGAGTACAGGCGCTGGTACTGGGCCTTCCTGCGCGCCAGGATCGCCTGGGCGATGTTGGTGATGATCGACACCCCGGTGGCGGTGTCGGTCGGGAGCGTCTGCGACTGGGCCGAGCCGGTGAAAGGCAGCCCCCCCATCACGTTCTGGATGTCGCCTCTCAGGAGTCCCTCGGCCTGGAGGGTGGACTGAGCGGCGTTCGCGACCGCGGCCATGTCCATCACCTTGACCGCGTTCGGGTCGGGCACGATCCACTGCGCCTCCGGCGCCCACTCGTACTGCTCCGGGTCTTCGACGTCGCCGCGGATCATCGTGATCACGTTGGCGGCGATCCGGGTCGCGTCCAGGCGCAGGTTGGTGAGCGTCCACAGCATCTCCTGCATCTGCGCCAGCCCCTCGATCACCGACACGCCGGGGATCTGGAACAGGTCGGGGATCGCGGAGCAGACCACGAACGGCTTGCGCCCGTGCCAGAACGGGGTTGGCTCGTTCCGCAACAGCACCTGCCCGTTCGCCAGGGTCACCACCTTGTCGTTCGTCCAAAGCTCGACGATCTCGACCAGGCCGCGCGTACGGTCGGCGTTGCGGAGCCGCTTCTCACGCGAGCGCTCCACGTCCACGTCCGCCTCCGACTCGTCCATGCGCGTCTCGCGGACGTACTTGACGTTGCGGTACACGCCCAGCCGCTCCATCTCCTCCAGGGTCTTGAAGTGCACGAAGGTGCGGTCGATCACCCAGGGGGCCTTCTCGATCGAGGTGGCCGACTCCGGCCACATGAAGTCGCGGACGTCGCGGATCTCCAGGGTCGGGTCGTCCCGGATCGTGACCAGGTCCTCGAACTCCTCCAGCTTGTTGGCGACGTCGATCGTCCCGCCCGCCTCGTCGTAGATCAACTCCGGCACCTCGTCGAGGGAGCGCAGCTTCACGTCGTGCTTGAGCCAGAACACCTTGGCGACGGTCAGCCCGGCGATCAGATCCTGGTGCGCGAGCGGCCCCGCCTTGGCGGCGAACTCGTCGATCCGCATCTGGTGCGAGAGCAGGTAGGAGACGATCTCGGCGTTCTCGGAGGCCACCAGCGCCTCCTCCCCCGACATCCCCGGCAGCGCCTTCGGCGTCACCCGCCAGGTCGGGTTCTCCTCCTCCAGGTTCGAGAGCATCCCCTCGACGATGTTGATCAGGTAGGGCGGGTGCTGGTGCGAGCGCCAGCCTTTCGGGGCCGGGTTGTTCTCCGGCAGCATCCCGCGCCAGGCTTCGTAGCGGCGCTCCACCTTGCGCGCGAACTGGTTGTGCCAGCGCTTCGCCTCGTCGATGCAGCGGCGCACCTCCTCGATCGCCTTGCGGTCGCGCTCGGGAGGCGTGTAACGCGGCTGAGTTTTCCGTGCCACCTACTGGGGCGCGAGCACCTTGCGCATCGCGGAGGAGCCGCCGGTCAGTTCGTCCGCCATCTTCTCGTTGTTCGCGAGCAGCTGCTGGGCCATCGTCGACATCTTCTCCGCGATCAGGCGCTCCGACTCGTCCACCGAGCCGATCGTCTTGTACGTCTCGATCGCGTCCAGGATCGCCCGGATCGCGTCCACCTCCGAGGTGGGTGCGGCGGGTTCCTCGGGGGGCGCCTCGGGGGGAGCCATCGGCGCCCCTCCACCAGGAGGCCCGCCGCCGCCCATGCCGAGCAGTGCCGCCAGGTCGGGCGGTGGTGCGCCGCCTCCGGCGTCCGGCGGCGGCAGCCCGCGGCCGGAGATCAGGTCCATCGCCACGTCTAGCTCCTTTCCCAGGGGTAAACCGCATCTTGCCAGCGGTTACGGACGCGCTTGTGCTTGCGCTTCTTCGGGTGCGTGCCGAACTGCCGGTACATCTCCAGCGAGATCCCGGCAGACATCACCCGGTCGTCGTTGCAGCCTTCGAGCGCCCTCGGGGAGGGGCGGGTGGGGCGCTTCGAGAAGGTGCGAAGCTCCGAGTCCAGTTCCGGCGTCACCCACGGGCACAGCTTGGTGCGGATCCACTCCTCCAGCTGCGAGATCACCAGCGGCCGGTTCGCCAGGTTCATCGGGAAACCGTACGCCTCGCGCTCGTCCGGGTCTATCGTCTCCTCGGGGCCGACCGTGTGGCGATAGACGTTCGCGTACGGCTTGCGTCCTTTGAGGTCGGAACGCAGCTGGATCACCACCGCTCGGCCCCATCCGCCCTGCGTCTCGACGGCGATCTTCGCGTTCCCGTACCAGCGGCCGACGTAGTAGAGGTCTTTCGCGAACTCGTCCTCCCCGACGCGGGCGTGGTACTCCGCGACCCAGCGGCCGTTCGTCAGGTCGATCACATGCGCGGAGGAGAAGTCCTCACCGGAGCCTGAGGCGACGTCGGCGCCGATCGCGTACTTGTGGCTCGCGTCCGGCTCCTCGTACACGCGCCACTCCCCGAAGCGGTGCTTGCGGATGCGCGCCTTCTTGTATTTCTCGTCGAACGAGAAGCGGTACAGCCATCCCGGCTTGTCCCCGTGCTTCGAGCGCCACTCGTCCTGGTACTCCTTCATCTTGTCCAGGTCGAACCAGCAGCGGCCGGTGAGGATGAACCCCTCCTCGGGCGTTCGCGGGTACTGCTCGGCCCGGTCGGAAGGAGGCAGCCGCCGTGCGTTTCGCTCGTACCACGACTCGTCTCTGTCAGGGTGCCGGAACACGCCCAGGAAGCGGCGCTCGATCAGCATGCTTTCCGCGTGCGTCCACAGGTAGTGGAAGAAGTTGCCCTGGGCCTCGCCTTCCAGGTCGACGGTGGACACCCCGTTGGCGGTGGAGATGATGATCGCCCTGCCGCCGCCGTCGATGATCGGGAACGCCGCCTTCCAGGACTCCCTGGCGTAGTCCTGGCGCCCGTGCTCGTCCAGGATCACCAGGGCGGCTGTCTCCCCGTGGCCCGCCTTCGGCGTCGAGGGCAGGGCGAGGATGGAGGAGCGGCGCCCGTCGCGAGGGTCTGTCCACTCGATCTCCTGTGAGGGCGCCCCGCCCCTGGACGGCTTGGTCAGGACCAGGTGGTCGCGCATGTAGCCGGGGAGCGAGTTGTACATGCCCCAGATGCGCGCGATCACCTTCTGCGCCTCCTCCAGGTTGATCGAGATGATCAGCACCCTGGAGCCGGGCTTGAACAGGGCGATCCACAGCCCGTAGGCGGCTGCCAGCCAGGTGATCCCGATCTGACGGGCCTTGTACTCCAGGCTCACCTCCTGCGTCTGCCACGACTCCAGGATCTCCCGGTGCCAGAACCACTTGTCGGAGGCCCCGTCCAGGTCGATCGAGGCGCGCTCCTCGTCGGAGAGCAGGTCGAAGTCGAAGTCCTCGCCCGTCTTCGCGTCCACGCAGTGCATGAACTGCATCGCGAAAGCCGGGTGCTGGAAGGCCCGCGCGAGCCGCAGGCGGCGCACGACGATCTCGTGCTCTGCCGCCTCAACGACCGGATCGACGACCGCCGTCACTGCTAGAAAGCCTACGTCTGCAGACAGATGGGGCCACGAGGCTGCCCTGGCACTCCGCGCGGGACTGCCCTACCCCCTTCCCGCCCCGCATCTCGTGGCCCCGCCTACCTCCAGGAGGAGCTATGAGACGACTCGTCGTGCTCGTAACCTGCTTCGCGCTCGCCTTCCCGGTCACCGAAGCGCAGGCAGGACAAACCTCGGTGCGCAGGGCGATCTGCACCACCTTCGGCCGTTACTGCGCGCAGGCGCTCAGGGTCAGCTGGTGTGAGTCGCGGCATTCGATCTGGGCGCGGAACGGCCAGTACCTGGGCCTGTTCCAGATGGGCAGCTACGCCCGCGCCCGCTACGGGCACTCCTGGAACGCCTGGGGGCAGGCGCGGTCCGCCTACAGGTACTTCCGCGACTCCGGCTACGACTGGAGTCCGTGGGCCTGCAAGCCCTAGCGCTTCTTCTTCTTCCGCGCCTGGGCGTTCGAGATCTTCGCGGCCCGCTCCTTCGACATGCCTTTCTCGCGCAGGGCCTCGTAGGTTCTCGGGCGCTTCAGGCTGCGGTATTTCTTGCCGGGCATCAGCCGCTCCAGTCCGCCTTGTAGCCGCGGTTGTCGACGTGGATGAATCCTTGCCGCGGGTACAGGCCGACGCCGCCGTCCCCGCCGTGCTTGGTGCGTAGCCGTTTCGCCTCCGCGGCCCACTGCGCCGGGGTGCCTTTGGCGAAGCGCATGTCGGCCGCGACCGACTCGAAGTTGTGCTCGTAGATGTGCTGGCTGTAGCGGGCGCCCCCGATCCGGTTGTTGTAGTCCTCGTGCCGGTAGCCGGACAAAACGAGCGCCTCGCCGAACTTGCTGCGGAGCGGCTCCAGGAAGTCGCGGCAGAGCCGCACCATCGCCGGGCGGGCGAGGGTGGGGGGCGGGCTGCCGTCGTGGCAGTAGAACTCGTCCGCCTTGAAGTGGGCGGTGAGCGTGTTGTTCTTCGCCTGCTTCCAGAACTTCCTGCGCTGGGAGCAGAGCGTGTCCCAGCCTTTCTCGCCCTTGTTCGGCACCGAGACGCTCGGCATCAGTCCTCCGTTTCCACCGGGGTTTCGCTGGAGAAGTTCGGCACCAGCGCGACCACGGACAGGACGGTCACCCACAGCACCTGCCGTCCGAAGAAGAAGGAGCCGACGACCGCGCCGACGAGCGTCCAGAAGCCGAACGCGCGCCTGTCCTCGCTGTCGAACTTGTCCACCAGCCAGTTGGGCGGGCCGTACACGAGCCTTCTCACGGGGCGATGCAGGTGTAGGTGCGCACCTGGCCTCCCGGCGCGTTGATCACGAGCACGCCCGGCTCGAAGCCCTGCAGGCAGGAGAAGTCGCCTGCCGGGCCGGGCGGGCCTGCGGGGCCGGGCGGGCCTGCGGGGCCTTGCTCGCCCTGAGGCCCGGTGGCGACGTCGATCGTGACGGTACGGGTTGGCTCCGGCGCCGTCGCGGTGAACGCGGCTGCAGCCAGCCCCCCAGCGGCCAGTGTCAGCAGCGAGCCGATGATCAGGAGCGCTCTAGCCATACCCTTGCATCTTGATCTCGTGAAGCTCACGGGCAAGAGCCTCTGCCTCCGCACGGGTGGCTTTCAGCCGCTCGAAGCATTCCTGCTCGGCCTTGGCCCGCTCGTCCCGGCGGGAGCGGCGGGCGCCGACGACGGTGCTCACGACCCCCCCGAACGCGGACACGATTGCGGCCACCCCCAGCAGCGTCGGATCCCCGAGGTCCAACTCACTCCTTGTCCTTCCGCACCAGGGTGACGATCCAGGTGACGATGGTGGGGATGAACCCGATCACCACCGCCAGGGCGGTGAGCACGGCCGGGTCGTCGAGGCCGAGCAGGCTCGCGATCAGCAGCGCGAGCGAAGCGGCGACGGCCGTCGTCTCGGCGGGCCTGCGCGCAGGCAGGTCGGTCACGGGTCACACGGTAGAGGCTCAGACGGACAGCCGGTAGACCGTGATCTCGCAGCGGGCCGGTTCCCCGTACTGCTTGGTGACGGTCTTGCGGATGATCTGGGCGTCGTCGCGGTAGACGGCGCCTTTCATCCCGTCCAGGATCGCGCGCGACAGCTTGTCCACGTCCGGCCGGACGATGTGCTGTTTCGGCGCCGAGGGGCGAAGGCCGCGCTTGCCGAAATGCCCTTTCGGGCGCGGGAACACGAACAGGGCCTTGACCGCCAGCGCCTCAGTCCACAACTCGGCGCCCCCCATCGCCTCCACCGCCGTCTCGTTGACGCGCGTCTTCCATTCTTTGGAGCGGGCCGCGTCGTCGACCACCACTGCGCGCCCGGTGTTGCGATGGATGAACGCGCGCTTCGACCCGGCCGGGGAGGGGAGGCCGTGGACGGTGAAGGCGAGCAGCCTCACCGGGTGCGGTCGCGCATGTCCCTCCAGCGGTCGATCTCGACCAGGACCACGAAGAACACGAGCAGGGCCAATACCGCGAGCAGGATCAGCCAGAGAATCATCGGCTTCCATCATGGTGCAGAAGCCGGAGAAGGTCGGCCACGTCTTCACGCCACACCGCGGCACCATTTGCACTTCTGCCCGCGCCGGAGCTTCCAGTGCAACTCGGAACGGGCGCAGTTGACGGCCAGCCTGCCGTCGAAGGAGATCTCCCCCACCACCCCGTCATAGGAGTCGGTGACCGGGTTGTAGCCAGGGGGTTCAGGCTCGTCGTCCCAGCGTTCCGGGACAGCCTCGGACAGCGTCCCCTCCAGGGCTTTCACGGCGGCGTCGTCGCAGGTCCTGCGGATCCAGGAGGACAGGTTCCCGTTCGCCGCCTCCTGCCACAGCCGCTTCTGCTCCGGGCGCAGGCGCAGCTGGAATCTCACCGGCCACCTTCGCCAGTTAGCACCCTGTCCGCCAATTGCGCCCACTCGACCAGCGTCGAGCGCCACGGCTCCGGGCATCCCTCCGGGATGATCGTCGCGTCGGTGGCGATAGCGTCCAGCGCCTCCCGCAGCCGCTCGTTCTCGGCGGCGAGGTCATCTCCAATGCGGCGAACGCCTGTCCAGGCCCCGTCGAGCTTCACCCGCACCTGCTCCCACTCCTCGCGGACGGGACGTTTTGCCGTCATCTATCCGCCCTCCGGCCACCCTCGCCCGTTAGCGCAACGCCAGCAGCACGGCCAGCGTCATCCAGAACACGAACAGGGCCAGGCACAGGAAGACCAGGATCCTCACTCGTCAAGTTTGAACCTCCCCACGGGGTCGGGGCGAGGAGGACGCGCCCTCCTCAGGGCCTGCAGCTGGTTCGCCTGGCGCTGCCAGGCCCCCGACGCCCAGGCGACGACCCTGTCCATGTCGGCCTCCGCGATCGGGGTCTGTTTCCTCCCCTCCCCGATCACGACCGGGGGCGGGTCACCCCGGAGTCCCGCCGCGAACCAGTCTTCGTGAGATCCGACCGGGCCGCGCTCGTCAGCCAGCCCCTCACCCAGGTCGAAAGATTCATCGATCTCGAACTCGCCGCCGTCTTCCACAGGCTGATCTCCTCCTCCGACACTCGAACCGGCAACTGCTTCTCACGCATCCGTCGAGTGTATACACACGACGTACATACACGGGCCTCGTATATACGCACGAGAGGCCCGTAGCTGGAGGAGGTAGAGGTTCCCTCGCGGGACTCCGTCGCCTCCTCGCGGCGCCGCGGGGGTGCCCCCCGGCCGTTGCCCGTGGCGGCAACGTCTCGTGCGTCTGCGGGGCGGGTAGGGGAGGTTCGCACTACGAACGGAAACGTTCGTGCTGCGACCTGTTCGTACTACGACGCTTCGAGCCTGCGTGCCCTGCCTGCAGCCACCAGGGCCTCCAGATCCGCTGTATCCATGCGGGCTACAGCGCTGGCGTCGTCGGGCTGCACCTGCTCCACCCGTTCGGTCGGACGGCCGAGGGCCTGGTCGACGAAGGGGAGCACAGCCAGGGCTGCACGACGCCTAGCGTCCCTGGGTATCGACTCGTCTGCGGCGTCCTGAAGCAGCAGGCGAACAGCCGCCTGCACCTGCTCCTGGCGCTCGGCCAGCACAGCCTGAATCGCTGCGCGTGTCCCGAGACGCCGCATCGCCACCACCTGTTCGGCTTTGGCTCTGGCTTCTCGTCTTTTCCGGGCGAGTGCTTGCCCGCCGAGTCTTGGATCGAGCCGTTGGCCGTGGGCGTTGCAGAGCAGCTGGCCGCGTGGTGCTCGCGCCTGGCAGCGTCCGCCGTCCTGACGCCTGGTGGCGATGCACCACCTCGACCCGTCCTCGACGAGTGCGGGGTCGTCGGCGCCCAGGTCGACGGCCGGGTGCACCTCGACGCTGTCCGGCAGCTGCAGGGCTGTCACACCAACAGGCTCACCAGCCGCCTCCTCCGGGCCTTCGAGGCCGTCGGCCGGGTCGTCGCTCACGGCCACCGTGCGGCGGCTCCCAGGGCGGCGATGCCGAAGGCGACGAGGCCGAGCAGGACGTCCAGGTCGACGTCCGCCACGAGCGCGAGCACCCCGGTGACGACCAGGAGCACGATCCCTCCGAGCCAGAGGGCCGCCTGCACTCCGTCGAGCCGGGCGTGCGAGGTCGACATGGCTCGATCCTACCGGGCCGATCGGTCGTACCACGACATGTTCGTACCGCGACCTTTCGCCCCTCGACGACTGTTCGTCCCACGAACCATTTCGGTCGTACCACGAACCATCGTCCTGACGCCTGTCTCGGCGCCGCCAGCACTGGCGAGACGGATTTTCTAGTCCCCCTGCGCACGAACTTCCCGCAATTTGCGACCTTTTTGTGCGACGGGTGTTCGCGATCCGCACCGCTGTTCTCTCCCTGGGTGGCATGCTGGGTGCTCCCCCCCACCCACCGCCCCGGATCTGGAGAGATCCCCCGGCGCCCCTCACACCGCAGCACTGCAGCACGCAGGAGAGCAACGGCGCCTCATGTACCCGGAGCGGCAGAGGGGGGAGCGGCACATCGGCCCGAGCTTTGGGCGCGACAGACGGCCGTCCTCCGAGTCAGCCAGCCAGGCGGCGCTCCGGCGAACCCCGTGACAGGGGAGTGACCGGGACAGAGTGTCGGTTTAGGCAAGGATCAGACCAGCCGGGTACCAAGCCGGACGGAGGAAGATTTTCCCCTGAGCCAACGCATGACTGTGATCACCGGGACACCGGGGCGCCACTCGTGGCGTCGACCCCGCCGAGGCGAGCAGTCAGGGGAGGGAATGAGAGGGATCGAAACGACGGGCTGGCACGGCCCGGCGCCCAAGCCTGCACCCGGATGCGGACAGGCAGTGCGTTTCACCGACCCGCGGGACTGACTCACCGGCTCCGGCCGGTGCCCGCGGGGCGTCAGTCATCTGCACGTCCACAACCACAAGGAGGCCCTCGTGGCCCGTCTCACTCTGGTTCACCCGAGCCTGTTCGCCCGGCTCGTGCACGCATCGCACCACCTGGTCGAGCACGTCGACCATGCGGCCTACACCCACCTGCACCCGACGCACATCGCGCTCGGCTGGACGTTCGCCGTCCTGGCCGCGCTGCACAGGCACTGAGCACGAGCGCCCCTCGGGGCGTCAGTCTCCCTGGAGGTCGAAATGATCAGGCGTCACCGGCTGCACAGCGCAGCCCACATCCCGTCCCGCCGCAGCACGAGGCGGGCGAAGGTCACGAGCTACCAGCTGGCACCGCAGCACACCTTCCTGGTGCGCTTCACCGTGGCAGCGCCCCTCTGGAACGACCCCGAGCGCCGAGTCGAGCGCCGGATCCACGTCCTCGCTGCGAGCGCCCGCGAGGCCCGCAAGCGCGCCCCGGCTGACAGCGTCATCCTGAGCGCCGGTCGCGCACGGGCCTGAGAGGCCGCAGGACGCCCTCTGGGGCGTCAGTCAACCCTGGGAGGTGTCCCATGTGGGGCCTCGTCGCCGTGTACGCCTACATCGCTCTGAGCGCGCTCATCTGCCACGTCTTCCGCTACCGCGGACCGCTGAACGACCGCTGAGCGAGGCGCCCGAGAGGGCGTCAGTCAACCCGGAAAGGTGGTGGACACGATGCGTGTCACCAAGACCCTGATCGCGAGGGCGAAGCGGCTCGAAGAGCTTCAGTCCACGAGCTACCGCACCGGCACCTACGTCTTCAAAGGATCGGCCTACGGCCGCTACACGCAGCTGGGCGACTTCGCCTACAACGACGCGGGCCAGACGCCCCGGCAGCTGTGCTCGTTCACGGCCTCGCTGGCGCACCTGCTCTCGATCAACCCGAGCTTCATCACCGGCCTGTCGGAGGAGGCAGCCTGGTACATCAGCGCCGAGCTTGCGGCCGACTACGAGCGCTACCTGCGGCTCGCGGCCGAGCACAACAATCTCCAGTTGCCCGAGGGCCTGGAGGACGCTGCCTAGAGCAGCGTCAGTCAACCCGAGGAGGCCACCATGCGCTCGCTCCACACTCTGGCTCGCTGCAGCTGCTGCGGACAGCCGACCGTCACGACCGACCAGGACGGCCGCTGCTGGCAGTGCGTGTTCCCGGAGCCGCCGGGCTTCATCGCCTGGCTGCTGACGCAGCGCCACCCCGAGCAGCAGGCGCCCTGACGGGCGTCAGTCAACCCTGAGAGGAGGCCCTGATGCGTGTTCCACGCACCCAGCGCTACCGCGTCCGCCTGGCGGACGGCTCCGAGCGCGAGGTCTGCTGCGGCCCGGCCGTCCCGGCTGGCGTCGTCGCCTACACCCGCGTCGGAGAGGCCCGCGAGGGCCTGTGCCACCACAACCCGGCGCTGTTCCCAGGATGGGGGCAGCGGCCCCCGGCAGCGTCCTGAGCGTCAGTCAACCTGGAGGTAGCTGCCATGACGACCATCTTCGAGACATCCCCGAACGCGCTGCTGGCACGCGACACCGCGGGCCTGCACGTCGAGGTGAACCTGCTCGACCTGAGCGGGCTGCTCGTGCTGCAGGTCTACCGCGGCGAGGAGGCGGCGGCGGTCACGATCGCGCCCGACCGCGTGCTCGACGCCTTCGAGCACCCGACCGTGTACCTGAACGACGCGCAGGTCGCGAAGCTGTTCCCCC
>Ga0081455_10007848_pt1 | contig 11176 bp, 6 predicted proteins | sample TabmetS3T2R1_FD_70207 | JGI IMG/M metagenome (GOLD analysis project Ga0081455, IMG submission 70207) | Tabebuia heterophylla rhizosphere microbial communities from the University of Puerto Rico - S3T2R1 | ecosystem: Host-associated > Plants > Roots > Rhizosphere ... | reverse complement strand
CCAGCGACTCGAACGCAGTCTGTTCGCCGATCCGCCATCGGGCAGATTTGACGAACTGGAAGATTCCCACCGACCATCCCTGGCTCCAGCCACGCAATGCCAGCCCGAAGGCCGCGGTCGACTTGCCCTTGCCGTCGCCGGTGTGGATGATCAACAACGGCCGTTGGCGTCGTTGCCGGGTCGTCAGTCCGTCAGTCGGAACCAGCTCCGGGACTCCCGCCGGCATCAGGCGGCCCGACCTTGGCGTACGGCGCGCACTAGTTGATCAGCGCCTACTTCATCCACAGTCACGTATTGAGCACCCAAATGGACGCTCAGTGTCTGCGCCAGGCCAAGGGACATGCGGCCGGACTCGCAGTCGATCACCAGGGATGCAACGCCGGCGCGGCTCAATCGATCAGCCGCCTCCTGTGAGCGGCGGACCGCATCCGCGCCATGGGTGGCGCGGCCGTCGGTGACGAGCACCAGCAGCGGGCGGCGGCGAGGGTCGCGGATTCGCTCCAGCCGCAGTGTTTCCGCGGCGCAGAGCAGTCCTTCGGCCAGCGGCGTGCGACCGCCGCTCGGCAAGTCCTCCAGCCGGCGCGCAGCCACCTCGACAGATGAGGTCGGCGGCAACGCCAGCGTCGCCCCGGCGCCTCGGAAGGTGATCAACCCAACCTTGTCTCTGCGCTGGTACGCGTCCAGCAACAGTGAGAGCGCGGCTGCCTTGACGGCCGCCATGCGGCGCCGCGCCGCCATAGACCCAGATGCGTCGACCACCAGCAGCACCAGGTTGGACTCACGCCCCTCTGTCACGGCGAGCCTCAGGTCCGGTGTTGCCAACCGGAGCCGCTGGCCCCGGAGCCGGCCGCGGCCAACCTGATGCGGCGCGGCTGCGCGAATGGTTGCTGTAAGGTGCAGCCGGCCGCTGCCATGATCGGCCGCGATAGCGCCCACTGTCCGGCCGACAGAGGTCAATGCGCGGCTACGGCGGCCTGCCTCGCCGACGCCCGTACCCGCGGCGGTGAACAGGCGGGTGCGGTACGTGTCGCCGGCGGACACAATGCGTCCTGAGCTTGTCGAAAGGCGGTTGGCCCGCGGTGGATCCATCTGCGCTGAGTTCGTCGAAGCGCCTTCGACGGGCTCAGGCCGCTTCTCTTTGTGTCCGTTTGAGCGTGCGGCTTCGTTGTTCCCTGAGTGTGACGAAGACTCGCCGTTGTGCCCTGAGCGTGTCGAAGGGTCATTCGGTGGCGATGGTTCCGGATCGGGCTCTTCATCAAGAAGTTGATCAAGAAGATCCTCGTCCAGACCAGGAGCGTCGAACGGATTGCGGCGTCGCCGATGCGGCAGTGCCAGCCGGGCGGCTGCCCGAATGTCGGATTTGGTGATCTCATATCGGCCGTGCCAAGCGGCATGCGCAGCCGCCGCTCGCGCAGTCACGATGTCCGCCCGCATTCCGTCTACTTCGAACCCACCACACACCCGGGCAATGGTCGCGAGTTGGTGGTCGCCCAGGCGTACCGACGGCAGCAGTGTCCGGGCTGCGGCGATCCTGGCACGCAGTGCCTGTTCCTCGGCTGCGTACGCGGCGACGAAAGAGACCGGGTCGCGGTCGAATGCCATCCGCCGGCGGACCACCTCTGCGCGTCGCTCGGGATCGCGCGGGGCAGTGATCTCGACCGTCAACCCGAACCGGTCGAGCAGCTGCGGCCTGAGCTCACCTTCCTCCGGGTTCATGGTCCCGATCAAGATCAACCGGGCAGCGTGTGCGACCGAGACTCCATCCCGCTCGACGGTCGAGCGGCCCATTGCTGCTGCGTCCAGCAGCAGATCGACTAAATGATCATGAAGCAGATTCACTTCATCCACGTAGAGAATGCCGCGATGAGCCGCGGCCAAGAGGCCGGGTTCGTACGCCACCTGGCCAACGCCCAGTGCCTGTTGCAGATCGAGCGAGCCGATCACCCGATCTTCGGTCGCACCGACCGGAAGCTCAACCAACCTGGCAGGCCGCGACCACGCTGCCGAATGATCATGGGGACCGTCCGGGCACGTCGGATCACGGTCCAGCGGATCGCAACCGAAACGGCAACCCTCGACGACGTCGATTCTGGGAAGCACCTGTGCCAGGGCACGTACCATCGTCGTCTTCGCTGTGCCCTTCTCGCCACGTACCAGGACGCCGCCGACTTCAGGAGAAACGGTCGTCAGGATCAAGGCGAGTGCCATGTCTTCGGAGCTGACGACAGCGGAGAACGGAAACGTCCGCACCTCATACCCTTCCTGCGGGTGTCCACGCCCGCGGCATGTCTGGGTCGGGTCGGCGTACGCGGCTTGCGACGACGACCAGCTCCGGCAGACGTCCTGACTTCCCGGATCGGGGAATCTGCTTTCGAATACCGGGTCACAGTGGCGGGACCGCTCCGGACTCGCACCGGATTCCTCTGCCGTCGCCGCCTTGAATCATGTCACAGATAACCCGGGCATACAGTCTGAGGCGTGATCGAGGTGGTCGGGCTGAGCGCTCGGGGATGGGCCGACCTTCCGGAGCGGCTGCGTGACCTCATCCGGTACGCCGATGTCCTGCTCGGGAGTCCACGGCAGCTCGCCCTGATTCCGCAGCTGGCGGGCCAGCAGCGGTTGCCCTATCCGAGTCCGCTGCGCGAAGGGCTGCCAACGCTGCTCGGCGAGGCTTCTGGGCACCGGGTCGTGGCCCTTGCGTCGGGTGATCCGCTGCTCGCCGGAATCGGCAGCACGCTCCTTGAGATGCTCGGGTCCGCATCCGTCCGGATTCATCCGGCGGTGTCCTCTGCGGCGCTCGCGCGCGCTCGGATGGGCTGGCCGGAGGAGTCGACCCAGCTGGTGCGGCTGCGCGGCGGAGACCTGGATGTGGTGCGCCGGTTTCTGTTCCCGGAGCGCCGCCTGATCATTTTGTCGCGCGATGCGGACAGTCCTGCTGCGGTCGCACGGCTTCTCGTCGCCGAGGGGTATGGCGACAGCGTGATGACGGTATTAGGCGATCTGGGTGCCGACAACGAGGTTCGGATCGAGTCAGTCGCCCGAAAGTGGCAGGGTCAGGCACCGATGCTCAACGTGGTCTGTACTGCTTGCGCCGGCACGGGCCGAGCCGCTTCGTTGTCACCAGGATTGCCGGACGAGGTGTTTGATCATGACGGCCAGCTGACCAAACGTGATCTTCGCGCATCTGCCTTGGCCCATCTGATGCCGCGTCCAGGCGAGATGCTGTGGGACGTCGGAGCGGGCGCGGGATCGATCGCCATCGAATGGCTACGCTCCGATCCTGCCTGCCGGGCGATCGCGATCGACCACAACCTCGATCGGTGCAAGCGAATTCGTGGCAACGCCGAGGTGCTCGGCGTACCAAGCCTTGACGTACGTCATGCGAGAGTGCCGGATGCTTTGTCTTCGTTGCCGCGGCCAGACGCGATCTTCGTCGGTGGAGGAGCAACGACGGAGACGCTCGAACAGTCGTGGTCTGAGTTGCGCCCCGGCGGCCGGATGGTGGGCCATGCGGTGACGCTCGAGACGGAGATGATCATGATCGAATGCTGGAAGCGTCACGGTGGCGAGTTGGTCCGGCTTTCTATCGAACACCTCGAGCCGATCGGGCGCTACTACGGCTGGCGCCCAGCACGAGCGGTCGTACAGTGGAGCGCCGTCAAGGACATCGAGTGACGGTTCATTTCATCGGCGCCGGGCCTGGGGCGGCAGACCTGCTGACGGTCCGAGCGGTACGGCTGATCGAGTCTTGCCCGGTCTGTGTCTATGCCGGCACGTACGTTGATGATCAGATCTTGGCTCATTGTCCACCCGGCGCCACGCTGGTTGACAGTCAGCATCTTGATCTTGACCAGATCATGGGTCAGCTGATCGCGGCTCACCAGCGTGGAGAGGATGTGGCCCGGCTTTGTTCAGGCGATCCTTCGATCTATTCGGCGGTCGCTGAGCAGACCCGGCGACTTGATCAAGCTGGCGTGATATGGGATGTGACACCGGGAGTGCCGGCGTACGCGGCCGCCGCGGCGATCATTGGACGTGAGCTCACCGTGCCCGAGTTGGCACAGACTGTCATCTTGACCCGCGCCCACGCTGCCTCGACCGCGATGCCCGAGACGGAGTCGCTGACTTATCTGGCTCAGACCCGGGCCACCATGATCATTCATCTGGCGATCCGTCGAGTACGTGCGATCTGTGAGGAGCTGACGTCCGCGTACGGGCCGGACTGCCCGGTCGCGGTGGTCGCCAACGCCAGCCAGCCCAGTGAGCGCGTCCTCCGCGCCACACTTGCCACGATCGCCGATCAGGTCGAGAAAGCCGGCATCCGGCAGGCCGCGGTGATCATGGTCGGCGAGGCGTTGCATGCTGACGAGTTCGTAGAGTCCCACCTCTACAGCAAGCGGCCTCGCTTGGGCAGTGAATGACATACCGATCCGGATCTGTTTACGTGGGTATCCCACGCTGCGTGGGATACCGAAGCTGTACATGGCGTGCATGCCAGGTACAGCGTGAGCAGAGTTGGTACAGCTCGAGCGTGCGGGGAGCCTGCGTTACATAGTGTCAGAACGGCTGGTCCAGACCGTGCCGCCATGGCCGAGCCGGGTCTGGCTGGCACCGATGATCAGCAGGCAGCTCATGTCGATGCTCTCTGGCTCCAGCGCTTCCAGGGTTGTGACAAGGAGATCCTCGCCGCCGCGCCCGACGTTGCGCCCCACGACGACCGGTGTGTCTGGCGGGCGGAGTTCGAGCAGCAGCTCGCGCGCTCGGACGATCTGCTCGCGGCGGGTACGCGAGGCCGGGTTGTAGATCGCGAGCACGAGATCGGCCTCAGCGACGGCACGCAGCCGCCGCTCGATTACTGACCATGGCTTGAGCCGGTCTGAGAGTGACACCACGGCGTAGTCCCCGCCAAGTGGGGCCCCAGCGCGGGCGGCAACTGCCTGAGCCGCCGTCACCCCGGGATACACCGTGATCTTGACCCCGGCGTAGCGATCATCTTCGGCCGCCTCGAAGACCGCCGAAGCCATACCAAAGATTCCCGCATCTCCACCCGAGACCACCGCAACCCGTTCACCGGCCAGGACAAGATCAAGAGCGTAGCGAGCGCGGTCCAGCTCGACCGTGTTGCCCGATGGATGTCGCCGAACGCTCGAACGGACCGGAAGCCGGTCGAGATATGGCCCATAGCCGACCACATGATCAACCTCGGCGAGCGCCGCCGTCACCTCCGCGGTCATCCAGCGATCCGGACCAGGGCCCAGACCGACCACAAACAGCTGTGACTCGCCGACGTGATCAGCAACTGAGGGCGGCGAAAGCGCTGCAGATCGGCCCGCGGCGTCGAGACGCCGATCCCGCCCTGGCAGAACGATCATGGAAAAGTACGGCACGGCAGCGGCATCGACATCGGACACCGGCAGGACGCGCTGCTCACCGGTGGTCGCCCGCTCTACGTAGAGCGCCTCGGGGAGCCGCCCAGCCTGCCGCAACGCCTCGAGTACGGCGGCGAAAGTCCGGCCTAATTTCATGATCGCCGCCGCGTCGGTATCAGCCAGCCGGCGTGCAAGCTCCGGGACCGGCAGCGTCCCGGGCAGCACGGTCAAGACGTCCTCGTGGCGCGCAAGCGGAGTCCGCAGCGCGGTGGCCGCGGCTGTCAGAGAAGTGACTCCGGGCACGATGACGCTCGGGAAACGACGGGATAGCCGGTCGTGCAAGTACATGTACGAGCTGTAGAACAGCGGATCACCCTCGGCCAAGACGACGACAGTCCGGCCGACGTCGAGATGCTTGCTCAGCCGCTCGGCAGACTCGTCATAGAAATCATCTACCGCGCCGTAATAGCCCAGCGGATGATCTGTCGGGCCCGTAGTAACGGGATAGATCAACAATTCCTCGATCGCGTTCTCATTGATCAACGAGTCTGCAATGGTACGTGCGATTGACCGGCCTGCCGTTCCCGAGTGGTAGGCGATCACATCGGCGTCCTGAATCAGCCGAGCGGCCTTGAGAGTGATCAGCTCCGGATCCCCCGGCCCGACGCCCACGCCGTAAAGATGCCCGGTCACCAGATCTCCGACTCTCGAGCCAGGGCATTGACTGCGGCCGCGCACAATGCAGATCCACCGCGCCGTCCGTGGACGACGAGCCACGGAATGTCCCAAGGGTTCTCGACGAGCGCGATCTTGGACTCGGCCGACCCGACAAAACCGACGGGAATCCCAATGATCGCGGCGGGACGCGGCGCTCCGTCGGCGATCAGTTCCAACAGATGGAAGAGTGCTGTGGGGGCATTCCCAATTGCCACTACCGCACCCGCCAGACGATCACCCCAAAGCGAGACAGCGGCCGCCGACCGGGTGGTACCCCACTGTCCTGCCAACTCGGCAGCCCGCGGGTCATCCAGCCGACAGGTCACCTCGTTGTCGGCAGGTAGTCGCCTTCGAGTGATCCCAGCGGCGAGCATGTGCGTGTCAGTAAAGATCACTGCGCGAGCCTCGAGGGCCGTGCGAGCGGCAGATACCAGTTGTGGATGGACCAAAAGATCGCGGACAAGATCGACATCACCACCCGCGTGAATCATCCGTATGGCGACGGCGTGAGCGTCCTCAGGTAGTGTCGAGAGATCGGCCTCCGACCGGATTGTCGCAAACGATCGGCGGTAGATCTCGTTGGGCACACTCAGATAGTCGTAGCGCCGCGCTGGTGCGAACATCACCGTACCTGCCCGACGAGCCTCGGCAGTTCGACTTGGCGGGGCGCCACAAGATCACGATGATCACCGGATGGTGCCCCGCAACGTCGCTCGCAGCCGCTGATATGAGTTCTCGGCAACGGCGATCCAGCAGTGGCCAGTGCCGTTGCGTAGGTCCGAGTGCTGATCAAGGACTTCGCGCAGTGGGGAGCGCCCACGCATGCCGAGATCGCAGACCACGGCGACGCCGGATCGTCTACCAGGCCCGCGGCAACCAGTTCTGGCAGGTGATCCGCGGCGTTCGGTATCACCAGTCCCCGCGACGGTGTGATGACGACGGGCCCGGCAGCGTGGGTCTCGACCGCTGCAGCTTGCGCAGGTGTCAGTAGCGCCAAGGGGACGTGGACGGAAGCGGCGCCAGCGATCGCACCCAGCGGAGTGTCTGCCGTCGCAGCGGGCACCTCGACCGCGCGTGCGCCGGGGACACTCGACGCCCAGCCAGCAAGATCCCGCACGTGCCAAACGTCCCGCGATTCTCGGCTGGCCGCACGGAACTGATGCGCAAGGTCGAGCAGCACGGGTATGGCATCGGCCGCTGGAACCAGCTTTCCCAGCCGGGCGTTGCCGAGCAGCACCCATCCGTGGTCATGATCAACAGACCGGTACGCCAGATCGAACTGGGCTCCGCTGACGTCGCCGCGGCCGTCATCGACCGCAAACAGAAAGCGTCCGGGGAGTCCCGCGAGGCTTGGCTGTGCGCAGAGTGCCGAGTCGAGGGTCGCTACGAGTGGTCGCACGTCAGCTATGCCACCGCTGATGCCGGTGAGCGGAGATGCGACGATGTTTCGGACCCGCTCGTGACTCTCCGATGGCAGAAACCCGGCTTCCCGGACTGCAGCGATGAAGTCGGCGGGCACCGGGTTCGGTAGGCCGCGAAGCTGCAGGCTGGCACGTGAGGTGAGTTGGAGATCACCACTGCCGAACCGCTGAGCGATCCGGCTCAACCGGCCAAGCGCGCTGCTGGTCGTCTGCCCTCCAGGGACCCGAATCCGTACGACAGCGCCATCTAGTGCCAGGTGGGGCCGCAGAACCCCTGGGCACCGGTCCGTGCGCGTCACGCCCGCCATCGTAAGTGACGGGTTAGGCTCCCGTGGTGCCGCGCATCGCCCTGCTCTCCACCTCTGACACGGATCTGATCTCTGCGCGAGGCAGCGGTGCCGACTATTTCGTGGCCAATCCGGCGAGATCGTCGCACACCCAGTTCGGTGAGATGCTCGAGGCCTGTGACCTCATAATCGCGCGAGTACTCGGCTCACCGCAGCTGCTCTGTGCCGGTTTCGACCGGTTCCGCGTGACCGGCAAGCCCATGGTCGTGCTCGGCGGTGAGCAGGCACCGGACGCCGCGCTGATGGAGCTGTCGACCGTTCCCATGGGAGTCGCTGCCGATGCCCACGTCTATCTGGCCCATGGCGGTCCGGACAACCTTCGGCAGCTGCACGCATTCCTCAGCGACACCGTGCTCCTCACCGGTGTGGGCTTCGAGGCGCCAGTCGGGCAGCCGGTCTGGGGAGTGCTGCAGCGCCAAATGCCGGTCGAAGCGTCCCGACCACGAGTCGGCATCTTGTTCTACCGCGCTCAGTACGCCGCCGGGAATATCAGCTACGTCGAGGCACTCGCCGACGCTGTCGACGCGGCCGGCGGCATTGGCGTACCGATCTTCGCCACTTCCTTGCGTGATGCCCCTTCGGATCTGCTCGAGTACCTCGGCAGCTGCGACGCGTTGATCACCACGGTGCTCGCAGCGGGCGGTACCAAGCCGGCAACAGCATCGGCCGGCGGCGATGACGAAGCTTGGGACGTACGTGCCCTCGCGGCACTCGACATCCCGATCTTGCAAGGACTGTGCCTGACTTGGGACCGGGCATCGTGGGCCGCCTCAGATGAGGGAATGACACCGCTCGACGTGGCCACACAGGTTGCGGTTCCGGAGTTTGACGGCCGGATCATCACGGTGCCGTTCTCCTTCAAGGAAACCGACGCCGATGGCCTGCCGGTCTATGTTCCTGATCATGAACGGTGTCGCCGGGTCGCCGAGATCGCCGTCAATCACGCGCGCCTGCAGCACATCCCGGCAGAGCAGCGGCGCATCGCAATCGTGCTGTCGGCCTATCCCACGAAGCATTCTCGCATCGGCAACGCAGTGGGCCTGGACACACCGGTCTCGGTGATCAAGCTGCTGTGGACGATGCGCGCAGCGGGTTACGACCTGGGGGTGCCCGGTGAGATCCCGGGCACTGGTTCCCTCGATCCGGTCGACGGAGAGCATCCGGACACCACCGCAGGCAACGCGCTGATTCACGCGCTGATTGCAGCAGGAGGTCAAGATCCCGAGTGGCTCACCGCCGAGCAGCTCTCCGGCCAGCCGGTTCGGATTCCGGCGCAGACCTACCGCCGTTGGCTGACCGAGTTGCCTGCTGATCTTGTGGCTGCGGTCACCGAGGCGTGGGGCGAGGCGCCGGGGGAGCTGTTCGTGGATCGCAGCAAAGATCCGGATGGCGAGATCGTCGCAGCCACGCTGCAGGCGGGCAATGTAGTGATCTTGGTGCAACCGCCGCGTGGGTTCGGGGAGAATCCGATTGCGATATACCACGATCCTGATCTTGCTCCGTCGCATCACTACCTGGCCGTCTATCGCTGGCTGGAGCGGGACTTCGGCGCGCATGCAGTGATCCACGTCGGCAAGCACGGCAACCTGGAATGGCTGCCTGGCAAGAATCTGGGCATGTCTGCATCCTGCGGAACCGACGCAGCCATTGGCTCGCTGCCGCTGATCTATCCGTTCCTGGTCAATGATCCAGGCGAGGGAACCCAAGCCAAACGCCGCGCGCATGCCACAATTGTTGATCATCTTGTACCTCCGATGGCGCGGGCCGAGACCTATGGCGACATTGCCAGGCTGGAGCAACTTCTCGACGAGTATGCGCAGGCCAACGCGATGGATCCGGCCAAGGCACCCGCACTACGTGGCGAGATCTGGACACTGATCCAGGCGGCGCAACTGGATCGTGATCTTGACCTGGACGCGGCTCCCGATGATGAGGTCTTCGATGAGTTCGTGCTCCATGTCGACGGCTGGTTGTGTGAGATCAAGGATGCGCAGATTCGTGACGGGCTGCATGTGCTTGGCCAGGTACCCGAAGGTTACGACTTGATCAACTTGGTGCTGGCGGTGCTCCGATCACCCCAGATTTTCGGTGGTCAGGTCAATGGAGTGCCGGGGCTGCGGGGTGCCCTCGAGGCAATGCACGCTGAGCTCGGCGATGCGCGTGACGGTGCCCTACGACAGGCTCAGGGCACACTGACACGAACAGATGCCGCTGAGGCGCAGGCTCGCGAGCTTGTTGTAGCGCTGGCGGCGTCCGGATGGTCCGCCGATCTGGTCCCGAAGATCGTGGAAACCATCCTGAGTGGACCCAATGAGGATGTTGCAGCGGCTCTGCGCTTTGCCTGCCAGGAGGTGGTACCGCGACTCGCCCGCACGGGCGATGAGATCACTGCGATCTTGCACGCCCTTGACGGCGGCTATGTGCCGGCAGGGCCATCAGGGTCGCCGCTGCGCGGTCTGATCAATGTGCTTCCGACCGGCCGCAACTTCTATTCCGTCGATCCCAAGGCGATCCCTTCCCGGCTGGCCTATCAGACAGGTCAAGCGATGGCCGATTCACTGCTGCAGCGCCATCTCGATGAGACGGGTGATTATCCGCAGTCAGTGGGATTGTCGGTCTGGGGAACGTCGGCGATGCGGACCAGCGGCGACGACATCGCCGAGGTGTTGGCACTGCTGGGTGTGATGCCTGTCTGGGACGACGCGTCGCGCCGGGTCGTGGGTCTGGAGGCAATCGATCTCACTGAGCTGTGCCGGCCTCGGATTGATGTGACGGTTCGCATCTCGGGCTTCTTTCGAGACGCGTTCCCGCACGTACTGGCGATGCTTGACGACGCCGTGCGCCTGGTAGCAGATCGCGATGAGCCGGCCCACCTGAACTTCGTCAGGCAGCACGCGCGAAATGATCTTGCAACGCACGGCGACCGGCGGCGTGCTACAACTCGGATCTTCGGCTCCAAGCCTGGCTCGTACGGGGCAGGGATGTTGCCACTGATCGAAGCTGGCAATTGGCGTAATGATCATGATCTTGCCGAGGTCTACTCGGCGTGGGGCGGTTTCGCTTACGGTCGTGATCTTGACGGGATCCCGGCTCGCGAGGACATGGAGACCAACTACCGACGGATCGCAGTGGCGGCAAAGAACGTGGACACCCGCGAGCATGACATCGCCGATTCCGATGATTACTTCCAGTACCACGGCGGGATGGTGGCGACCGTACGCGCGCTGACCGGTGCCGAACCGAAGGCGTACGTGGGTGACTCGACGGCTCCCGACAATGTCCGGACCCGGTCACTGACGGAGGAGACGGCTCGGGTGTTTCG
>Ga0081455_10007846_pt1 | contig 11177 bp, 10 predicted proteins | sample TabmetS3T2R1_FD_70207 | JGI IMG/M metagenome (GOLD analysis project Ga0081455, IMG submission 70207) | Tabebuia heterophylla rhizosphere microbial communities from the University of Puerto Rico - S3T2R1 | ecosystem: Host-associated > Plants > Roots > Rhizosphere ... | reverse complement strand
GGCACCCGCGTGAATCAGGTTGTCGAAGTTGCAAACTGGAAGCAGATCACGATAGCGTTCGATAGGGGTTCGAGCGTTCCGTTCGATCGACACCTGGCTCAGGTCGTAGTCGACGTCGATCATTCCGGAGCAATGCTCGCAGCGCGTGCGAAATTCGGCACACGAAACCGTTCGCTTGCAGTCCACGCACTGTTCTACGAACCGGGGTCTCGTTGCCACGCGGGTCGTTCGTGAGGCTAACGATTTCGTTGGCATGGTTACCTCAACCGTTTCACGTGCGATTGCATGGTCAGCAAGACGGCAACCAGCGAAGCGCGGCCGCGCCGCAACGATCCGTTGCCTTGCTTCGGTGCGATGCAGCTCCCCAGCCTTCAGCTCATCGACACTCCTCAGCCTTAGATATCAGTAGGAGACCGGCTGTCAATCTCAACATGAAGTTGACTGTTAGCTTTCAACAGTCCATCGCAAAGTCGTGCGTGTGACAGTTTCGAATTCGTATGCGTATGACAGATGTATTTAGTCACGAGCAGACTGTAAGGGTCTAAGCCGTGCGGTCGGAAACGACCCACGATGGTCGACTTCGTCCACCAAACTTCTGACGAGCTCGTTTATCGAGCGCCAGCCACAGCGCGAGTGGGTGGACTACTTGTGCTCGCTCCGGTGCGACAGTTTGCCACGGAGGTGCGTAGTTTTCTTTCCACGATCTTGCGATGCACTCCGAGCAGGCGAGCAGCCGCAGCCTTGTTTCCAAAGCTGATTGCCAATGCTTCACGAAGTAAGATTGCCTGCGCCATGGCTAGCTTATTACCGCCACTACTGCGTAAGACTGCGCGTGCTAGAGCGGAAAGACTGGCCTCGTCGCCGCTTGGTATGTCGTGGGCGGGTGCGGGTATCTGATTCGGTCTAGGGTCCAGAGGTAAATATTCTTGCAGCAAATCGCAGGTCACGACCCTGCGCTCGGCGAATACGTTCAGGCGCTCGATGCAATTGCGCAGTTCCCGCACGTTACCCGGCCAGGGCGCCAGTTGCATCATGTGGAGCGCATCGACGGTGAAGGATAGCCTGTTGCCGGTAAGCTCAATGAAGTGAGCGATCAACGCGGGGATGTCCTCGCGGCGCTCTCGCAACGGTGGTACTCGAACCTCCAGAACGTTGAGCCGATACCAGAGATCTTCGCGGAAGCAATTTTGCATGACACGTTGCTCGAGGTCCGCGTGTGTCGCCGCGATGATCCGACCTGCAAAACGCCGCGACGCGAGCGCTCCGATGGGTCGAAACTCCCCAGTTTCCAAAGCCCTAAGCAGTTTTGCCTGGAGAGGTAGCGGCAGCTCGCCGATTTCGTCGAGAAACAACGTTCCCCTTCCAACCGCATGAAGATAACCCTCGCACTTGGAATGCGCGCCGGTAAATGCGCCCTTTTCATGGCCAAAGAGTTGTGATTCGAACAACAATTCAGGAAGCGCACCGCAGTTCAGATCGAGTAGCTGAGCTGGATGCCGACTGAGCATATGAACGCGTCGCACGACCAGTTCTTTGCCCGTGCCGGTTTCGCCAGTGACCAGCACCGGCCGCGATGAGTTCGCGACCTTGGCGATGTCGTTCAACAACGAACGCATCGCGGCAGATCCGCCGATGAGCGGTGGCTCGACGTCTCGTGAGGGAGAGTTGGGCGCGTCCTGAGCTACGGTGTCTTGCACGGATTGATCAATCTGGTCTGGAGATGTGACGTATGTGACTTGTCTTACAAGCCGATGATCGCTGACTGTTTATCAGTGTTTTCCGCGTTAGCGCAGCTCCCGTGTGAGTGCAAGTGGAATCACAAAACAATGCGGCTCGCTTACAAAAGCTTACGCGCAGCGTCACGCGAACGTTTTGCTCGTAAACATTTTCAGAACGCTACAGTCAACTCGGTCATCCCATACTGACGGTAAGAGTCGAACGCGCTACATCGAGCCGCCATTTCTGCCCGACGCTGTTCGCGTGATGAGAAATGCTTAGCTACGACGGACGCAGGCGTTGACCGCACGATCGATTGTGATTATCCGAAGCAGAAGGGTGCGATGATGGACCAAGAAAATCTTGCGACTGATGCCGCGTCTGTTCGCTCGGGGTCTGGAACGTTGTCACTGCTTCGGGAAGAACTCGGCGCCACGTTGGAGATGCACCTCGCGCGTGGGCACGACGGTACTTGGATTCGCTGGCTTGAGTCTGGCTCTGGGACTCCTCTCGTAGTGTCCTCGCCGGTTGGCCTACCGTTCGAGCTCTGGGTCCCTTTGGTGCGACGTTTGCAAACGCAGTATCGCATCATCTTCATGCAGCGGCGCGGTCTGTGGGGAAGCGCGATCCCCGCCGACCCTGCGCAGCTGGGCGTCGACGCGCACGCGCGCGATCTCGCGCGTGTGATCGATGAGCGTGGTACGCACGACTTTCTGGCATTGGCCTTTTGCAGCGGCGCGCTGCCACTCATGCGCTGCTTTGATTTCACTGCGCACAGGCCGCGCAGACTCTGCTTGATGTCGGGCCGTTTCTGTGTTGGCGACCCCGTGCCGGCTCAGGCGTTGTACGACTACGTGGGCGACGATCCAGTCCGCAGGAACGATTTGATCAAACTGATGGCTGAGTACGCGCCGGAAGCAGTGCGTGATGATCTGGAGCGCGAGCTGGGGAAGCCGGGCCAGCTGCTTGCACAATTACATGCGGTTGAAGACAGCCGACGTTCCGATGGCGCGTATCCTCTGCCGCCTGATATGCGCGTCACGTTTGTATACGGCGAATGTGATGACGAACTCATCAAGCAATCCACGCTCGAGTACGTAAGACAAGGCAAGGAGCAGCCGTGGAACTTGATCGAGATTCCAAACGGCTCCCACTTCTATCTCCACGAGGACCCCACGAATACGGCGCGTGTCATTTTGGACGCGTTCGCCTGCGCAGAGTGACGAGCAAGCGCGATTGGGCCGCAATCAGAGAACTGCGACATCGCAGTTTGCGTAAACGTTGGCGGTGCTAGATCGTGATCGTTCAATGTGTCCGATCTCAACATTGCCGAACTGGCAACATAGGTAGCCCAATAGTCTAGCGACTAACATTAGTCGGGCAGGCCCGACCGCGGTGCTCGCGCAAGTAGCAAACGATATTGGCTCCATGTGCCGACGATGTTGCCTGCGCGATGATCCGCGCTTGCAGGCTCGGGTCAGATATCGCGAGGACGCAAGCCCGCTTCGGGGCTGACCGCCTGGCGGCAACGAGCGCCAATTCCGGCGGCAGCGCGGGCGTGCGCGACTTTCTCGTGACGAACCCGCACAAGCTGATCTGGCGCTTTCCGCCAGTTGCCGTGGTCCTCCTCACAATGAGTCAGGCATTCGACTGGAAAATCGTAGCCGGACTGTTGTACAGGGCGTCTACAAGTCCAGTGCTAGGCGGCGTTGGATTCGTTCGAGTACGTACCTCGGCGCCCGGGCTGCTTGTGCCGCACCGACGCGAATACCAGCGCACGCAAGCTTGCGCGCGATGATGTACGTTCCGTGTCCTTGATCTCGCAATGATAGCTATCCGCCTCAATACCATGAGGCTGGGTCACCATCGTATTCCATTGGCTCAACGCAGATCACAGCGAAGTGATCCCATTCGTAGATTGTTTCGAGCCCACAACAGCTCGCTCAGTAGACGTCCTGCACGATCGCCTGACTCAAGTCAAGTGTTTGATCTGCGAACGCCAAGAAGCGTTCGCATAACCCCAGTGGTTTCGAGATGTCGTCGATGTTGAATGCTGCGGAGGTGACACAGCTACGTCGCGTGCGCGTCATGCATTCGCGATACGCGTGACGCTCTCGACCGCACAGGAGATCGACTATGCGCGCGCAGGCATGGCTGAGTGGGGCGCTTCTGGTTCTGTGTTCGTGTTCGCGTTCGTTCGACGCGAGTCCAGGTGGAAATCGCGGGCTGTTGACGCTGGCGCTGACTGGTGCCGACACGACCGGAGTCGAGTATCGGTTGAGAGCGGCGCACTTCCAGCTCGCAGGGTATCCAGATGTTTGGTCGGGTACCAGCGGTACCAGTTCGTATTCCGAAACGCTCGCGAGCGATGACGAGCCTGACGGACAGGCCATCAAGCGACGTCTTCTGCCTGGTATATATACGGTCAGTCTCGTCAATGATGACTGGTACCTCGAACGGATCAGCGCCGCGGGCGCAGAACGCGTTGCGACCGCCGTGTTGTTGAGCTCGCGCTCTCAGAGCGCGTACGTGAGCAGCGGAAGTAGCGCACTGGTGAGCTTTCGCTTTGGCGTCGACGGTACGTTGATCGACTTTCGCGGTGGCGAGCTGAGGATTGGCGTGGAGATCGAGCGCGCGGCGGGCGCGGGCGGCGGTGGTGCCCCCAGCAACGCGTGCGAAGTCTGCGAGCGAGGCAGCGACATGTATTGCATGCAAGCCGTGAGCCGCTGTGATGGCATCCAGGGCGTGACCTCTGGCGGCATGGCAGGCCAACCCAAGGCCGACGTGTGCCATGCCATCGTCGACTGCATACACGCCAGCCACTGCGCGCAGAATTACAACATAACCGACTGCATCTGTGGGACGAATGTCGATCCCAATGCCTGTTTCAGTGGATCGTTCGGACAAACGACCGGACCGTGCCGCGACGTCATCGCGGTCGGTGCAGAGTCCACGATTATGGGCGAAATCGCGAACCGGTTTTCTGATCCCAACTATGCGATTGGTGTGGCCGACGCCGTGGTCGAGAACTGCGACTACCTAGCTTGCAACGTATGTCTGTAACGCAGGACGCAACGCGTCCGCGAGTGAAGTGCGCAGCGTTTTTTGCTGCTCTGGGCCGATATCACTGACCATCTGGCAGCAGCCGAGCTTTGTGGTCCAAGCGTTCGACGGCCGGTTGACTGCGCCCAGAGCCCCTACATGCTTGAGGATGCGTCGTCTCACAGTCATACTCGTATATGTTGCCGCATGCTCGAGCAAAGGACCCGGGCAACCGCTGGCATCTTCGAGCGCGTCGACACGCCACAGGAAGCTCAGGGCATCTGTCCGGGCGGCGCGGCAACCGATCCAGGCGGCTGGTGTTGCAGGATGGATCGGCCGTCCGACGTCCTTTTGTTCTCGAACGGAACCAAACGTCTCGACTGCCAGGACAACGCTCCGACGCCGCGTTCGTGGTGCGGACATTGAGCGAAAGCGCCGTCGGGCTCAGGATTTCTTTGGTCGGAAGCGCAGCAGCGTGCAGTGCTGCGGCAGGCTCTCGGCCCCTAGCGGCTCCAGTTCCAGCTTCAGGCCGGCCTCGAAGTACGGCTTACCGCCGCCGAGCACGACCGGCATCATGTACATCCGAAACTCGTCCACCAAGCCGAAGCGAATCAAGCTCGCGGCGAGACAGGCGCCGTTCACTTCGATCTGACCGTTCGTCTCCGCCTTCAGTTGGCGCACCGTGCGCTCCACGTCCGCCTTCTCCTTCACGAGCCGCGCGTTGGGGCCGACGCTCTCGAGCGTCGCGGAGAAGACGACTTTGGGCGTCGCTTGCCAGGCGCGCGCGTACTCGTGCTCGTACTCCGAGCTCTCCGCCTGGGGGGCATCCCAGTACTTCATGATCTCGTACATGTTCCGGCCGTACAGGTTGATTGCCGTGCGCTCTTGCATCGCGTTGAAGTGGCGGTGCAGCGCCTCTTGCGGCACTGGCAATCCGATGTCGCCCTGCGCGTTGGCAATGTAGCCGTCCACCGAAACCGCGAACCCGTAGATGATCTGGCCTGCCATCGGTTCCTCCATGCTGATTGCAAATTGCAACCGGTTGCAAACTACGCGCAGTAGCGTTACGCTGCAAGCAGGCATTTCATCCCGTCATGGCCGACCCGCACCGTTCCGGCTGCCCGATCAACCTGACGCTCGAAGTGCTGGGTGACAAATGGAGCCTGATCGTGGTGCGCGACATTTTGTTCGGCGGTCGTCGGCACTTCCGGGAACTGCTCGCCGCGTCGCAGGAGGGCATCGCCTCCAACATCCTGGCGGACCGGCTGCAGCACCTGGTGGACCTGGGCGTGCTGACACGCGCCGCGGATCCGACCCACAAGCAAAAGCAGATCTACAGCTTGAGCGAGATGGGCATCCAGCTGCTGCCGGTGTTCGTGGCGCTCGGTGCGTGGGGGCGGCGCTTCTTGCCGGTGACGGAAGCGCTCAGCATCCGCGCGGAGCTGCTGGAGCGCGGCGGTAGCGAGCTGGTAGAGCGCTTCATGGCGGAGCTGCGCGCGGAGCACTTGCGGGGCCAAGACGTGAGCACCGTGCGCGAAGAGCTACGCGCCGCCTATGAGAAGGCGCGCGCCAGAAGGCGCCGTCGCTAGTTACCCCTTTGCGGCGGCGCGCGAGTTGCCTGAGTCGAGCGTGCCGTCCGTTGTTACACCACGGTCACGAAGCATAGCCGGAGCTCCTAGCGAAATTGACTCGCGCGGAGCATCGCGAGCAGACCGTGATTGCATGCATGCTCGCGCTCGCGCGACCGCCGAGCTCGCGGCGCGTCAACGCGGGAGATCGAGTATGCGAACGCAGCTCCAACGTGTCACGTCAGTTGCCGTGTTTGCAGCATGCGCTGCGCTCTACGGGAGCTGTCAACCGGGCGTTAGCGACTCGCCCCCCCGCACGCGCGAGCGCGAGGTCGGGGTGAAGCGCAGTGCGTTGTTTCCGATGGGAGGGACACCGGGAGGCGGCGCGGGTGCTGCAGCCGTCAGCGGCATGGGTAGTTCGGGTACAGGCGCTGGTGCGGCGGGCACGGCGGGCGTCGGCGCTGCAGGAGCGGCAGGCGCAAGCGGCACAGCTGGGACGGGCGGCGCAGGTGGAACCGGTGGCACGGGTGGAACCGGCGGAGGCGGTGGGGACACTGCGCCGAAAACGATTCCGGACTTGGTCAAGTGCTTGAACGAGAAAGCCAAGACCAAACCTCCGGCCGATGTGGTGGCGCTGTGCATTCCCTCGGGCTGCAAGTATCGGTTGATCAATCCGGTGTCGATCACCAAGAAAGAGAACAGCGCACAACCAGGTTGCGAGTTTCCCAAAGACGCGGACGCAGACAAGAAGTGTGTTCTGCCGCGCGTGATCCTCGAGTGCGATGGCGGCAAGTTCCAACCGTCGTTCTCGCTCTGTCCGTCGTCGGACAGCCAGCGTATCGAGGTCTGCCAAGGAGATGGTCCCACGACCATGGCCGACATCGCGATTCCGAAGGGCGGCTACGTGGAGCTACCGCTGAAAGATGCCGTGAGCACCCCGGAGAAAGATGGCGACAAAGTCACGGGCGACAGTAAGGGCTGCTCGGCCTGCCACACCAAGGGTGATTTCGGCGAGACCGACGTCGGCGGCATCAAAGGCGTGCTGCTGCCCAAGTTCCCGATTCAAGAAGGAACCGAGTCTACGCAAACCATCGACGACGTGTGCAAGTGCATCAAGGATCGCTTGAAAGACAAGCTCACGCCCGACTACGACTACCTGCTGCCGTTGTGTGAAGCGCTGGCCGCAAAGCAGAAGAAGTGACGCGGACTCGCGTGAACGGGCAAAGGTGTCGATCGTCAGGCGCTACGACCATGTGAACTGATTCACAGTCCAGTGCCTCGCGCAGAGCTGCGTAACAACTCGCGCCCGCCTGCGTATCCGTTGAGCGCGCGGTCGTTTGCGAACTCGCACGAATGGGGTGTGAGAGCGGGCGCGCGCGCGTTCTACACGGAGAATCATTCATGCGTTACAGGGACTATTGCACATTGTTAGTTACAACTTTCAGTCTGGCAGCCTGTGCAGTCGAAGTTGGCGAGGAAGGAGCGCCCGCGGTCGAGGTCGGCGCTGTCGCCGAGGCAATCAGTGCGGGCAGTATCGTTTCCGCAGGCAGTCCAGTGATCGCGACGACTGTCGCGCTCGGCTGCACCGGCACGATCATCGGGCCACGGCACGTGCTCACGGCCGCGCACTGCAAGCCGCGTCCGGGTTTGTCTGTGCGTTTCTACAACGGTGTCAGCGTGAGTCCGAGCGATCCACGCAAAGTCGTCGAGGTCTCGGAGCGCAAGGGTGTGAACGACACGATCGATTCCGCTGACAACCTCGACACGCTGCGCGACGAAACGGGCCGGTTCGCGGATTTTGCCGTGCTGCGCCTGGATGCTGACATCCCGAGTTATGCGCGTGTTGCTCGCTTGGCGACGCAGCAAGCTGACACCCACACCGTCGTTCGCGCGGTCGGCCAAGGCAAATACGACGGCAACAGCAACCCGGATGCACGCTTGCGCTATCGCGACAATGAAATCTGGTACTACGACAACGGCACGCTGAACTTGGAAGACAAACTGGTCGAACCGGGCGATTCGGGCGGCCCCGTGTATACGAACTGGGATTCCACACCCACGGTGCACGGCGTGGCCTGGGGCTATTTCTACGATTATGGCGCGTTCGAACACCGCAGTCGCTACACCAGCACGGTGGCGCACCTCACCGCGATTCTCGACGGCATGGGCCTCGATCGCTTCAGCGGCTACGATCACACGGGTAACACGTACCTGACGCAGCGCGATGTGTCCCATGCGGCGTGCTCCACGACCTGTATGCAATCCGCGCGCTGTGCGGCCTACGTCTGGTCCAAAGAGCTGCCCGACAGGCCACGCGAATGCCGGCTCATGGACGCCGTCAGCGGCGGCGCCAGTCAAGACGCCAACAAGGTGTACGGCCGCAAGAGCACGCGCGCATGCACACCGGATGCACTCGGCGTCTGCCGCATCTAGTTCGGGCAGCAGAGTTCGGCCGGGTATCGCCTTCAGGGTGGTGCCTGGCCGAGTTCGCATGCTGCGCATCGACGTTGCCTACAGACTGCGACTCGCCATCGTCTTCGACGACCTAGCTCGTTCTTGGCGCGCACATCCGGGCGCCGTGGGCTACGCTGATAGCCTGCGATGGAAACGCCGCGATCAGCTGCCACCCATGTGACCCTGACACAGCGTCACGGCATGCCTGGGAAGTATGCGGCGTACCTGTGGAAGAACATCGCGATCATCGTTTGGTTCGATGGCCCGACGCTGGAGAGTCTGCGCAGCTTCGAGCGAGGATCCCAGGAGATGATCGCTGAACATCCAGAAGGGCTGTCATCGATAAACATTCTGGTGCCAGGCGGACGGCTACCGACACCCGCAGCCCGGCGCGAGCTCAGCAGGATTCTCGATGCCCACGCGCCCCACCACGCGGGATCCGCGATCGTGATGCGAGGTGATGGCTTCTTCGCGAGCGCGCTGCGCGGGCTACTCACGGCGTTGCAACTGCTCCAACGCAAGACCATCCCCCAGCAGGTCTTCTCAGATTATGAAACCGCCGTGACGTGGCTGCTGCGACTACACGCTGTACGTACCACCGAAACACTCGATTCCACAGAGCTTCTCGCCGCGCTCAGACAGGTTGACGCGGTGTGCGTGAGCAACACGCGCGACCACGTCCGCGCCGGGTGAACGACTCCCGGCGCATGGCGTCGCTTTGATACGATGGTTGCGTGGAGCAGAAGTTTACGAAGTTGGGGTTTGTTCGCAGCAACGTCGTGCCAGCGCTATTGCTGTTCCTGGTTCCGGTCGCCGGACTCACGTTCGCGAATCACGTGCAGCGCAAGTGGGATGCTCAATTCGTCCAGAGCGTCTCCGAAGCACTCCGAGAGGATTCGAAGCGGCCGCGCGAAGAGGTCGAGAAGATCGAGCGCTTCTTCCGCGAAAACCCAGTCTCGGCATTGTGCGCCGGTGGCGACGAAGCTCGCAAGATGCTTCCGAGAGCCTTCGCCGACAGCGCGTGTGGAGACTTCGCACAGATGCGCTGGATCGCAAGCGCATCGGCGCTGAGCATCGCGCTCGGCCTGTTCTCACTGCTGGTCGTGCTGGCGTGCGTCGGCATTTCATTCATTTCCCGCGAGCTGCAGCACCTGACATTCGTCGCCGGCTGGTACTTCCTGCGCGTCGCGAGCGCGGTCCAGGTGCTGGCGCAGGGCTTCGTGGCGGTGATGCTTTCGTTCTGGCTTACGGCGTATTTCTTCGAGATCTATGTCGTCAAGCTGATCGTGGTGGTGGGGATTGCGGCGCTCGGGGCCGCAGCGCTGCTACTGGCTGCGATCTTCAAGAAGATCGACGACAAGCTCGAGGTCGAGGGCGTGTCGCTCGACCGCGAGAAGTCGCCGGCGTTGTGGGAGCACGTCGAGGCGCTGTGCAAACGCCTCGGTACCGAACCGCCGCGAACCATCCTCGGCGGCATCGACAACAACTTTTTCGTCACCGAGCACCCCGTGCACGTGGGCAGCCGCGTGTTCGAAGGTCGCTCGTTGTTCGTGAGCCTATCGCTGCTCAAGCGTTTGAGTAAGCCCGAGGCGGACGCCGTGCTCGCACACGAGATGGCGCACTTCAGCGGTGACGACACCTCGTTCTCGCGTAAGCTCTCACCGTTGCTCATGCGCTACGTGCACTACATGCAGGCTCTCTCCGCGAGCGCGCTGACGCGGCCGATCTTCTACTTCATGCTCTGCTACTTCAGCTTGTTCCAGATCTCGCTCGGGCGGCGCCGGCGCGAGCGCGAGTTGCGTGCCGACCGAATCGCCGCGGACGTGACGTCGCCGCAGAGCGTCGGCCACGCGCTGCTCAAAGTCGCGGCGTACTCTAGATATCGCCAGCGCGTCGAGCAGGGCTTGTTCGAGCGCAACCGGGCGCACAGTAATCTCGACCTCGCACACAGCGTCGCGGTCGGATTCGTCGAATACGCGCGTGGCGAGCGATTGGCCGAGGATCTCAAGGCCGAGCAGGCGATCCCGCATCCGTTCGACAGCCACCCCTCGCTCGGCGAGCGTTTCGAGAACGTCGGGCTTACGCCTTCGACCGACGCAGTCGCGGATGTGGTAGTCAGCGCCGAGGCGCGGACCTGGTTCCACGAGATCGGTCAGGCCGACGAGATCGAGAAGAAGCTCTGGGAAGCGTACGCGGCGCGGTTCCGTGCCGCGCACGAAGAGGCGTTGGCGTACCGCTATCGCCCGTCGAACGCTGAAGAGCGCGCGCTCGTCGAGCGCTTCTTTCCGCCGCACGCGATCGCCGGTACCAAGCCGGACTCGCACGCGCTGCAGCTCGACTGCATGCAGATTCACGATCCGATGTGGAACGCGCCCGTGGCGTGGGAGAACATCACGA
>Ga0081455_10007845_pt1 | contig 11177 bp, 10 predicted proteins | sample TabmetS3T2R1_FD_70207 | JGI IMG/M metagenome (GOLD analysis project Ga0081455, IMG submission 70207) | Tabebuia heterophylla rhizosphere microbial communities from the University of Puerto Rico - S3T2R1 | ecosystem: Host-associated > Plants > Roots > Rhizosphere ... | reverse complement strand
CCACCGCTTACTTGTCAGTCGGCTTCGCAGATACACGCCTAGTTCGCCGCCGCACTGGCTGGACTTGGCGCGGCCTCGGCAACGCGGCTGAATCGCATCACCATGCGCGTTCCGGCATGTTTCGGATCGCGTTCGACACTGGCGTCCAGCTTCGCGGCCATGGCGCTGACGATGCGCTGGCCCATGCCGGTCGAGCGCGGGTCGCTCTTGGCGGCAAGCCCCACGCCGTCGTCCGATATCGACAGCACGAGCTCGTCGCCGTCCGACTTCAATTGGACGTGGATCGGGCCGGGGCCGTCGGGATAGGCGTACTTCACCGCGTTCATCACCAGCTCATTGACGATGATGCCGATCGAGACGGCGCGATCCGGATCGATCTCGACCGGCTCGGCCTTCAGCGTCAGGCGTGACATCCGGTTGCCTTCGGCCGAGCGCCGCAAATCCTCAAGCAGCGCATCGAGATAGTGGTTGAGCAGCACGCTCTTGAGATCCTGCGAGGTGTAGAGCCGGCGATGCACCTGCGCCACAGCAGCGACCCGGCCCATCGCATTGGTGAGCGCCGCCTTGACGTCCTCTTGCGCCGCCGAGCTCGCCTGCAGGTGCAACAGCGAAGCGATGATCTGCAGGCTGTTGCCGACGCGGTGGTTGACCTCGCGCAGCAGCATCTCGCGCTCGGCGGCAAGCGCCTCAAAGCGGTCGCGCGCGGCATGCACCTCGGCTTCAGCTTCCTCGCGCGCCCTTTGCATCTCGGCCTGGCGGATCGCGCCGCGCGCGGCGACCTGCAGCAGCGGAACGAAATCGCCGCCGGTGTCCTTGACGAGGTAGTCGGCAGCGCCCGCCTTCAGCGCGGTGACGGCAATGGCGGAATCCTGCGAAGCCGTGACGAATACCACCGGCGGGGCTCCGGCGATCTGCATGATCTGCTCCAGCGTCTCCAGCCCGTCGAGGCCCGGCATGTACTGGTCGAGTGCGATCACGTCGATGCCGCCTCGTGCGAGGCGCTCGAGCCCCTGGCGCCCGCTTGCGGCATGCACGACCGAAAAGCCTGCCCGCGTCAGGCCGCGCTCGACCAGTCGGGCCAGCGCCGGATCGTCGTCGATATAGAGCAGGGTGGGTGTCCTGGAGGTCATGAGGCGGGTTCGGGAACCTTGATGACGGAGAAGAACAGGCCGAGCTGGCGAATGGCGTTGGCAAAGCTTTCGTAGTTCACGGGCTTGGTGATGTAGACGTTGCAGCCAAGCTCGTAGCAGCGGTTGATCTCGTGGGCATCGTCGGTAGTGGTCAGCACCACGACCGGCGCGGGCTTGAGGTAAGCGTTTTCCTTGATGCGCTTGAGAATTTCGATGCCGGTCATGTCCGGAAGGTTGAGGTCGAGCAGCACCAGCAACGCCTGTCCCTTGCGTGCGCTGCCGGTTCCATCCCTGCCGAACAGGTAGTTCACCGCAGATGTACCGTCGGTGAACGTCAAAATTTCATTGTTGACGCCGGACCTGCGGATGTTCCGCTCGATCAGTCGGGCGTGACCCTCATCGTCCTCGATCATGATGATGGTGACGGGATTGTTCATGCCTTGCGTTCCTTGGCGCTTGCGTTCCATTTGATCGGCAGCGTGATAGTGAACGTGCTGCCTTGATTGAGTTCGGAAGCCACCGACATGGTGCCGCCGAGCCGTCGCACCAGTGCACGGACATGTGCAAGTCCTATGCCCTGGCCGGGCTTGTCCTGGGTTCCGGCGCGCCGGAACAGGTCGAAAATGCGCTGGTGATCCCTGGCATCAATGCCGCGACCATTGTCGGCCACGTCGAAGATGGCATAGCCGAGTTTGGTCCGACCGTGGATTTCGATATCGCCGGGCACGCCGGGCTTGAGATATTTCAGCGCATTGTCGATCAGGTTGGAAAAAATCTGCTCCAGGGCCAAGCGATCGCTGACGATGTCGGGCAGTCCCTTGATGCGAATTTGTGCATCGGCCTCCGCAGCCTGGTGCGCGACGGTGGCGCCGATGCCCTCGATCAACTCGCGCATGTTGATCCGTTCCGGCGAGAATTCGCGGCGGCCCTCGCGGGTGAGGTTGAGGATCGCCGTGATCAGGCGGTCCATCTTGGCGATCGAGGACTTGATGAAGCCCAGCGCCTCCGAGAAGTCGTCGGAAAGCTGTTTGTCCGCGCCTTCGAGTTCGGGCTCGGCGCTGTCGGTGGCGTCTTCCGGCATTGACGGCGCCAGCGTCGCTGCGCGGCCGAGGCGGGCGATACGCCTGAAAATCTCGTTGCGGAGCTCTTCGAGCTCGCTGGTGAAACCCATGATGTTGACCAGCGGCGAACGCAGGTCGTGGCTCACGATATAGGCAAAGCGCTGGATCTCGTCATTGGCCTCGCGCAAATCGGCGGTGCGCTCGTCGACGGTGGTTTCCAGATTGAGATTATAGTCGCGCAGCGTTGCCTCGGCCTCGTCGCGAACGCGCGAGGAGCGCCGCACGAGGTAAATCGACATCGCGGCGAGCGCGATCACCATGCTGGACCCCGCAATGGTGACGCTGGAAGCGAGCACCTGGCTGCGATCGGCATTGATGCTGCGCAGTGCCAGCAGCCGTTCCTCCTCGGCGCGCATCGCGGCGCCGACATCGCGGATGGTGACGCTGGTGCCGCCGGCGGCCGCCTGGTTCACCAGGGCGATGGCGGCTGCCGGATTGTTCTGCCTGACGAAATCCATCTCGCGAACGAACTGGTCAAGCCGCGTGTCGATGGCGGCGCTCAATTGCCGGAGGTTGTCGGCCTGGATGGGATTGTCTCCGATCAATTGCGCGAGCTTGGTGGCGTAGGGGACGATATTGGCAACCGCCGCGTCATGCTCTTTGAGGAATTCCGGTCCCTGCGTCAGCAGAAAGCCGCGCGCGGCACTTTCGGCGCGGCGGATTTCCAATAGCAGCGCGTTGATCTGGTTCTCGGCCTCGACCGTGTGCGTGACCTTGCTGTTGTCGTCGCGGGCCTTGTTGACCAGCAGGACCGAGCCGACGCTGATTGCGACCAGCACGAGAAATCCCGCCACCAGAAGCAGGATCTGGCCGATCGCGCGCCAGCGCGTGGCATCAGGCATGGTGGAAGCCATAGACAAGCGGGATTAATGCCCCTGATGAAAGACCCTCGGTCCAGAACGCACGGTTCCAGGGTCGGTTCCAGCCCAATGGAACTTTTTGCTGGCGTCAGCCGACCGGCGGCTGTCCGGCCAGATACTGTTCCAGCCAGTGGATGTGGTAGTCGCCGTCGATGATCGAGGGCTCGCGCACCAGGGCGCGGAACAGCGGCAGTGTGGTCTCGATGCCGTCCACCACCATCTCGTCCAGCGCGCGGCGCAGCCGCATCAGGCACTCCTGCCGGGTCTTGCCGTGGACGATCAGCTTGCCGACCAGGGAGTCGTAATAGGGCGGTATCACGTAACCCTGATAGACCGCGGAATCGATCCGCACGCCCAGCCCGCCCGGCGGATGGAACTGGTTGATGCGGCCCGGCGAGGGGCGGAAGGTCTGCGGGTTCTCCGCATTAATGCGGCACTCGATGGCGTGGCCGATGATGGCCACTTCATTCTGCTTCGCCGGCAGGTCGCCGCCGGCGGCGATGCGGATCTGCTCAAGCACGAGGTCGATGTCGGTGATGCTCTCGGTAACGGGATGCTCGACCTGGATGCGGGTGTTCATCTCGATGAAGTAGAACTCGCCGTCCTCATAAAGGAATTCGATGGTGCCGACGCCGAGATATTTCATGTCCTGCATCGCCTTGGCGCAGGTCTCGCCGATTTTTGCACGCGCGGCGGCGGAGAGCACGGGCGAGGGGCCTTCTTCCCAGACCTTCTGGTGGCGGCGCTGCAGCGAGCAGTCGCGCTCGCCGAGATGGATTGCGCCGCCGCGGCCGTCACCGAGAATCTGGATTTCGATGTGGCGCGGTTTGGTCAGGTATTTTTCGAGATAGACCGAGGCATCGCCAAAGGCCGACCTGGCTTCATTGGAGGCGGTGGAAATCGCCAGCGCCAGGTCTCCCGCTGCTTGTGCGACTTTCATGCCGCGCCCGCCGCCGCCGGCGGCGGCCTTCACCAGCACGGGGAAGCCGATCTCTTTTGCGATCGCCATCGCATCTTCTTCCGCGGTGACGGCGCCGTCGGAGCCGGGCACCACGGGAATGCCGAGCCGCTTTGCGGTCTTCTTGGCTTCGATCTTGTCGCCCATCAGGCGGATGTGCTCGGCCTTGGGTCCAATGAATTCGAGGTTGTGCTCGGCCAGAATCTCGGCGAAGCGCGCATTCTCGGACAGGAAGCCGTAGCCGGGATGCACGGCGTCGGCGCCGGTGATCTCGCAGGCGGCCAGCAGCGCCGGGATGTTGAGATAGCTGTCCTTGGACGGCGGCGGGCCGATGCAGACGCTCTCGTCGGCAAGGCGCACATGCATGGCGTCGGCGTCGGCCGTGGAGTGCACCGCGACCGTGGAGATGCCGAGCTCCTTGCAGGCGCGGAGCACGCGCAGGGCGATTTCACCGCGGTTGGCTATGAGGATCTTATCGAACATGCGTTTCCAACGGGCGAGTAGCGAATGGCGAATAGCGAATGGGGGAGAAGCGGACCATTCGCTGCTCGCTACTCCCTATTCGCTCACTCAATGATCATCAGCGGTTCGCCGAATTCGACCGGCTGACCGTCTTCGACGAGGATCTGCGTCACCGTGCCGGCGCGCGGCGACGGGATCTGGTTCATCGTCTTCATGGCTTCGATGATGAGCAGCGTCTGTCCGGCGGAAACCTTGGTGCCGACCTCGACGAACGGCTTGGCGCCGGGCTCCGGCGACCAATAGGCGGTGCCGACCATCGGCGAGGGGACGGCGCCCGGATGCTTTGCGGGATCGGCGACGGCGGCGGCTGCCGCGGCACTGACGGGCGCGGGTGCGGGAGAAGCAGCCGGCAGAAAGGCCGACGGCACGGAAGCGGCGACGCTGATGTTGCGCGCAACGCGCACGCGCAGGCCCTCGCGCTCGATCTCGATCTCCGTGAGGCTGGTCTCATCCAACAGCAGCGCGAGCTCGCGAATTAGCGCGCTGTCGTCGTTCTTGAAGGATTTGTCAGCAGGCGCTTTCGCCATGGTCTTGATCCGAAACTTTCTGTCTGGTGACGGCGGAGTGCGTCAGGCGTTAGTTCCTGGCCTTGACGCCGATCTTGGCGGCAAGGCCCGATATCGCGAGCCGATAGCCCTCGATACCGAACCCGGCGAGGGTGGCAAAGGCGGCCGCGGCGGTGAAGGAATGATGCCGAAAGCTCTCGCGGGCGTGGATGTTGGTGATGTGAACTTCCACGGTCGGAATGTTGACGCCCTTGATCGCGTCGTGCAGCGCGATCGAGGTGTGCGAATAACCGGCCGCGTTGAGGATGATGCCGGCCGCCTTTTTCGCATGCGCTTCGTGGATGAAGTCGATCAACTCGCCCTCGCGGTTGGACTGGCGGCAATCGGCCTTCAGTCCGAACTGGGCGGCAGTCTCGATGCAGAGCTTTTCGACATCGGCGAGCGTGAAGTCGCCATACTTCTCCGGCTCGCGGATTCCCAGCAGATTGAGGTTGGGACCATTGAGCACATAGATTGTTTCGGAAGGAGCCTTGGCCATCAAAATCCCGGCAAGGTGGCGGTGGGGTGGGCCGCCTTATAGGTAACTACGCGGCCAAGGGGAAGCCTTTAAGCCTTCGGGGCGGGCTTCCTGCCGCCTCATCCACTTGCCGAAAAATCCGGCAAAAGCTGTGGAAATCGTTGAATTAACCAACGCCCGAGGATAGTTCCGCCGGCGCATTTGGGCATGCAAAAGGGGCGGGCATTGCTGCCCGCCCCTCATGCCGTCATTTGCAGTACTTAGCCCTCGATGATGTAGACGATCTCATGCGTCTGCGGGCGAACGATGATGTAGCGGCCCTTCACGAAGATGACCTGATAGCCGCGCCACTCCGGGTAAATCTCCACGATCCGGGCGGGGATCGGGTGGAAACGTACGCTGGTCGGCACAACGGCACCCACGGAAACGTTGAAGTTCACGTTGGTGGTTTCCTCGATCCTCTCCGACTTGATAGCGGTCGAGATCTGGGTCTGCTTCTCGGGCGGAGGCGCCGCGGGTGCCATACCCGTGGTCGTCTGCGAGCCCTGCTGGGTCTGCGTGCCCTGGGCGCCCTTCTGGCCCTGGCCGTCCTTCTGGCCCTGCTGCATCGTGCCGCTCTTGTCCTCACGCTGCTGGGTCGTGGTGCCGCTCTTATCCTTGTCGCGGCCCATCGCGCCGCCCTTTTCCTCACGGCCCTGCGTCTGCGCGCCGCCCTTCTCGGGCGCCTGGCCGACTGTGCCGCTCTTGTCCTTGTCGCGGCCCTCAGCCTTCATGTCCTTGCTGCCCTTGTCGGGGGCCTGGCCGACCGTGCCGCTCTTGTCCTTGCCTTCGCCCTTCATGCCGCCCTTCATGTCCTCGGCCTGCTTGCCGCCGGGGGCCTTTTCGGACTTCATGCCCTTCTCGGACTGGCCGGATTTCATGCCGGAATCGTCACGACGCTGGGCCGCACCACCGCCGGACGAAGGCGCATTCTGCTGATAGGTGGAACCAGCACCGCCGCCCTCTTTCCCGCCGCCCGCGCCCTGCGCGTTGGCGAAGCCTGTGCCGGCGATCAGCGCCGCAGCCGCCACCGAAATCAAAAAGCGATTAGTCATCGATTGCTCCTCACAGTGTTTTTTCCATTGCCCGGGCCGACAACGAAACGGGAGGAGCGATGTTCCGGAACATTGGCGGTTTCCGCGCATTTCTTTGGTGAACGCGCGATGAACCGCAATGCCCGGAAAGCGACGCAAATAAAAAGGCCGGCGTGAACGCCGGCCTTTCAGACAATCTGATTGCGCGGCTCAGCAGGTCGCCTTGCCGCAGCGGGCGATGCCGATCTTCTCGCGCAGGGCTTCCGCGCCGACCGCGCCGATCACGATCTGCTTGCCGATCACATAGCTCGGCGTGCCGTTCATGCCGAGCGATTCCGCAAGCTTGAGATTCTCCTCGAGAGTGGCGCGCACTTCCGGGCTGCCGAGATCCTTTTCCAGCTTCGCCATGTCGAGGCCGGCTTCCTTGGCCGCGGCCATCGCGCGCGCCTTGTCGGCGGCGCCGCGGCCGCTAAGCAGCTTTTGGTGGAAGTCGAGATATTTCTTGCCGCTTGGGTCCTGCATGCGCACGGCAACAGCAACCTGCGCGGCCTCGACCGAGCCCTGGCTCAGCACCGGAAACTCCTTCAGCACCACCTTCAGCTTCGGATCGGCCTTCATGAGCTCGAGCATGTCGGTCATCGCGCGTTTGCAGTAGCCGCAATTGTAGTCGAAGAACTCGACGAAGGTGACGTCGCCGTCCTTGTTGCCGATCGTGACGCCGCGCGGCGAGTTGAAGATGGCTTCGGAATTCTTGACGATGCTGGCCTGGTGCTTTTCGGCATCGGCGGCTGCCTGGCGCTTGGTCAGCTCGTTCATCGCTTCTTCCACCACCTCGGGGTGCGCCAGCAGATATTCGCGGACGATCTTCTCGATGTCGCCGCGCTGGACGTCGGAGAAACTTTGCGCCGATGCGGATTGCGGCGCCGCGAACAGGGCGGCCGCGAGCAGGGCGGGGGCGAGCAGGCGGAACGAGGGCATTTGCTATTCCTTTTCAAGAAATCGGCGAGGGGGCCGGATATCCCCTGCTACTCAATACGTACTAGCGCCGTCGAAGTTTACGGCTAGTTGTTTTTTTGTCCCGGAAGCGGCTTGGCGCTCACAATGTCGTCAGCCTTGACCCAGCCCGGCGTGCCGATGGCGAAGCGCGTCTTGGCGCGGGAGGCGAGTTCACGGGCGGTCTTGCTGTCGCCGCGCAGATAGGCGGCCTGCGCCGAGGCGAGGTCGGCCTGCGCATAGTCGCCCTTGCGGCCATAGGCCATGGCGAGCTGCGAATATCCGATCGGCGCCTCGGTTTCCTTCGCCACCGCCGTGCGCAGGATCGAGATCGCCTCGTCGGTGTAGGCGTTGTTGTTGGATGCAACCAGCGCCTGCCCAAGCAGCATCTCGATCAGCGGCGCGTTGTGGGAGAGTTGCACCGCCTTGCGCAACGGCGCGATCGCCTCGGCAGGGCGGCCGCCCTCGAGCAGCGCCTGGCCGCGCAGCTCGTAGAAATAGGGATTGTTCGGCTGCTCCTGGATCAGCGCGTCGATCTGGGCGATCGCCGAGCGCAAGTCGCCGTGGCGGTAGGTGACGATGGCGCGAGCGTAACGCGCCGGCAGGCCGCTGTTGGATTGCGTGTAGCGGCGATAGACGGTGTCCGGCTTCTCCATGAAGGCCGAGAGCTTGGCGCGCACCATGTCGTGGCGCAGTTGCAGCGCCGGATCGTCCTTCTTGTCCCAATAGGGGCTGGAGCGCGCCAGCTCTTCCAGCGCGGCGACGCGCTCGGCCGGCATCGGGTGCGACTGCAAATAGGGGTCGGCGCCGCGTGCGGCGAACAGGCTGTCATCGGTAAAACGCTTGAACGTCTCGTACATGCCGCGCGCCGAGGTGCCGTTTGCGGTGAGATATTTCACGCCGGCGCGGTCGGCGTTCTCCTCCTGCTGGCGCTGATAGGAAAGCAGGTTGCGGCGGATGATCTCCTGCGGCGCGTTCACCGCGGCAGCACCCGCCTGGGTCAGTCCGCTGCCGGGGCCGGAGCGGGCGCCGGCAACCAGCGCGCCGGCGCCGAGCAGCATGGCGATGATCATCTGGGTCTGGGCATTGGCAAGCTGCTCGCGGATCTTGGCGAGGTGGCCGCCGGCAAGGTGGCCGGTCTCGTGCGCAAGCACGCCGATGATCTGGTTCGGCGTGTCCGACCGCATGAGAGCGCCCGTGTTGACGAAGATGCGGCGACCGTCGGCGACGAAGGCATTGAAGCTGACATCGTTGATGATCACCATCTGGATGTTCTGCTTTTCCAGACCGGCGGCGCGCAGGATCGGACGGGTGTAGTCGCGCAGCAACTGCTCGGCTTCGGCGTCCCGGATCAGCGGGATGCCCCGGTTTTCCTGCGCTATCGCCGCCATCGGCGCGGCAGCGATCGCCACCGCGGTGGCGAGCGCAATGATCCTGGCGGTCCGGCTATGGGGCGCGATGGCGAGCATGGAACGATCGATAATGATTGGCGTCGGCCTTGAGAGGCGATATGTCCTTAGAAACCGCCGAATACGGCTAGTTCGGGGCACCAGAGCCCTGTTTCGGGCATAAGCCGGGGTCAGATAGCAGATATCCATGCTCGATGCGACAGTGAGAGACTTGGCTGGAAAAGATTTGGCCGAACGCCTGCTGAAGGCGTCGGGACGCAGCGAAGTTCCCCCGTTCATGGTGATGGACGTGATGGCGGCAGCGGCCCGGATCGAGGCCGCAGGCGGTCATGTCATCCACATGGAAGTGGGCCAGCCGGCGGCGTCCGCGCCGAGGACGGCGATTGCGGCCGCGCATGCCGCGCTGGAGCAGGCGCGGATCGACTACACCTCCGCGCTCGGCATCCCGTCGCTGCGAACGCGGATCGCGCGGCACTATCGCGAGACCCATGGCTGTGACGTCGATGCCGAGCGGATCGTGGTCACCACGGGCTCTTCAGGCGGCTTCATCCTGGCGTTCCTTGCGATGTTCGAACCCGGCGACCGCGTCGCAGTGACGGTTCCCGGCTATCCGCCGTACCGGCACATCCTCACCGCGCTCGGCTGCGAGCCGGTGCTGATCGAGACCTCAAGCGAAACCCGCCATGCGCTGACCGGCGAGGCGCTGCTATCAGCGCATCGCAAGACGCCGCTGAAGGGCGTGCTGGTCGGCAGCCCCGCCAATCCGACCGGCACCATGATGTCGCGCGAGGCGCTGACAAGCCTGATGCGCGCCGCCGATAGCGCCGGCATCCGCTTCATCTCCGACGAGATTTATCACGGGCTCGACTATGCATTTCCGGCGGTGACCGCGGCCGCGCTCTCGGTCGACGCACTCGTCATCAATTCCTTCTCGAAATATTTTTGCATGACCGGCTGGCGGGTCGGCTGGATGGTCGTTCCCGAAATGCTGGTGCGGCCGATCGAGCGGTTGCAGCAGAATCTCTCGATCTCGGTGCCGACGCTGTCGCAGATCGCGGCGGAAGCCGCCTTCGACGGGCGCGCCGAGATGGAGGCGATCAAGCACGGCTATGAGGAAAACCGGCGCATCCTGATCGAGGGCCTACCGCGCGCTGGCCTGACGAAATTCCTGCCGGCCGATGGCGCATTTTACCTCTATGCCGATGTATCCGATTTTACCGCCGACAGTTTTGAGTTCGCCAAGGCGATGCTGGAAAAGGCCGGCGTCGCCGCTACCCCCGGCGTCGATTTCGATCCGATCCATGGCCGCTCGTTCATCCGCTTCTGCTATGCGCGTTCCGCCGAGGAGATGGCCGAGGCGGTGACGCGGATCGCGCGCTGGCTCGGCTAGACGGTAAAATTTCCACTCGCCATTGACTCCGCGCACGCGATGCCGCTTGGCTATCTGCGGCGTACCGCCGCGGACGAAAGTCTAAGAGCGGGCGCGACTGAGGAGGGGGAGTAAGCGTCATGGCGGCAACGATTACAGCCGATGCACCGGCGAGTCCGGCAAAAAAGCCTTGGTATAGAATTCTCTACGTGCAGGTGCTGATCGCGATTGTGCTTGGCGCCATCGTTGGCTGGCTGTGGCCGGAGCTGGCCACCAACGACTGGATCAAGGCGATGGGCGACGGCTTCATCAAGATGATCAAGATGGTGATCGCGCCGATCATCTTCTGCACGGTGGTGTCGGGCATCGCTCATATCCAGGACGCCAAGAAGGTCGGCCGCATCGGCGTCAAGGCGCTGGTCTATTTCGAGGTGGTCTCGACCTTCGCGCTGCTGATCGGCCTCATCGTCGGCAATCTGGTGCGGCCGGGCGCGGGCTTCGGCAATGCGGCGGCGGATGCGGCCAAGGTCGCCGGCTACGCCAAGCAGGCGGAAGCGCAGAAGAGCGTCGACTTCATCCTGCACATCATTCCCGACACCGTGGTCGGCGCGTTCGCGCAGGGCGAGATCCTGCAGGTGCTGTTCTTCTCGATCCTGTTCGGCTTCGCCGTCATGAGCCTCGGCGAGCGCGGCCATACCTTGCGTGCGTTCGTCGACGAC
>Ga0081455_10007844_pt1 | contig 11178 bp, 10 predicted proteins | sample TabmetS3T2R1_FD_70207 | JGI IMG/M metagenome (GOLD analysis project Ga0081455, IMG submission 70207) | Tabebuia heterophylla rhizosphere microbial communities from the University of Puerto Rico - S3T2R1 | ecosystem: Host-associated > Plants > Roots > Rhizosphere ... | reverse complement strand
GTCGTCGTCGCCGAGACGCTGGCGCAGGCCAAGGACGCCGCCGAGAAGGTCAAGGTCGATTACGAGCCGCTGCCAACCCTGGTCGATCCCGCCAAGGCGCAAGGCGACGGCGCGCCGCAGATTCACGAAGTGGCTCCGCGCAACACCATCTACCAATGGCATCTCGGCGATCCGAAGGCGGTCGAGGCCGCGTTCCAGAGCGCCGCCCACGTGACCAAGCTCGATGTCATCAACAACCGCCTGGTGCCGAACGCGATCGAGCCGCGCGCGGCGATCGGCGAATACGATGCCGGCTCGGACAGCCTGACGCTCTGGAACACCACCCAGAACCCGCACGTCGCGCGGCTGGTCATTTCCGCCTTCATCGGGATTGCTCCCGAGAACAAGCTGCGCGTGATCGCGCCCGACGTCGGCGGCGGCTTCGGCTCCAAGATCTTCATCTACCCCGAGGAGGTCGTCTGCCTGTGGGCCGCGCGCAGAATCGGGCGGCCGGTGAAGTGGGTGTCCGAACGCTCCGAGGCGTTCCTCACCGATGCTCACGGCCGCGATCACGTCACGCACGCGGAAATGGCGTTCGATGGCGACGGCAAGATCGCGGGCCTGCGCGTCAAGACCATCGCCAATCTCGGCGGCTACATGTCGACGTTCTCCTCGTCGATCCCGACCTATCTCTACGCCACGCTGCTCTCCGGCCAGTACGAAATCCCGGCGATCTATTGCGAGGTCGATGCGGTCTATACCAATACCGTGCCGGTCGACGCTTACCGCGGCGCCGGCCGCCCGGAGGCGACCTTCGTCGTCGAGCGTCTGGTCGAGGTCGGCGCGCGCGAGCTGGGGGTCGATCCCGCCGACCTGCGCAAGAAGAACTTCATCAAGAGCTTCCCGCACCAGACCCCGGTGATCATGACCTACGACGCCGGCGACTATCACGCCTCGCTCAAGAAGGCGCTGGAGATCGCCGACTATGACGGCTTCGGCAAGCGCAAGCGCGAATCCGCGCGCCACGGCAAGCTGCGCGGCATCGGCCTGTCGACCTATATCGAGGCCTGCGGGATTGCGCCGAGCCAGGCGGTCGGCTCGCTCGGCTGCGGCGTGGGCTTGTGGGAGTCGGCGGAGGTCCGCGTCAACCCGACCGGCTCGGTCGAAATCCTCACCGGCTGTCACCAGCACGGCCAGGGCCACGAGACCACCTTCGCGCAGGTCGTCTCCGAGCGGCTCGGCATCCCGCTCGACAGCGTGAGCATCGTGCACGGCGACACCGACAAGGTGCAGTTCGGCATGGGCACCTACGGCTCGCGCTCGGGCGCGGTCGGCATCTCCGCGATCGTGAAGGCGCTCGACAAGATCGAGAGCAAGGCGAAGAAGGTCGCGGCGCACATGCTGGAAGCGGCCGAGGGCGACATCGAGTTCCGGGACGGCAAGTTCACGGTCGCCGGCACCGACAAGTCGGCGGCCTGGGGCGAGGTCGCGCTCAACGCCTATATCGCGCACAAATTCGCCGGCCAGGAGCTCGAGCCGGGGTTGAAGGAAGGGGCGTTTTACGACCCCACCAATTTCACCTTCCCCGCCGGCTGCCACATCTGCGAGGTCGAGGTCGATCCGCAGACCGGCGAGAGCGAGATCGTGGCCTGGACCGCGGTCGACGATTTCGGCACCGTGGTCAATCCCATGATCGTCGAGGGCCAGGTGCACGGCGGCATCGCGCAGGGCGTGGGACAGGCGCTGCTCGAATGCGCGGTCTACGACAAGGACGGCCAGCTCGTCACCGGCTCGCTCATGGACTACTGCATGCCGCGCGCGCAGAACCTGCCGACGCTGAAGGTCGACATGACGACGACGAAATCGCCGTCGAACCCGCTCGGCATCAAGGGCTGCGGCGAGGCCGGCGCGATCGCGGCGCCGGTGGCGGTCATCAATGCCATCACCGCTGCGATCGGCAGCGAGCAATTGGAAATGCCGGCAACCGCGCAGGCGGTGTGGCGGGCATTGCAGAAAGCCAACAACACACCCAAAGCGGCATAGGAGCCATCACGATGTACGCATTCAACCAGCATCGGCCGACCACCGTGCGGCAGGCGGCGAGCCTCCTGGCCAAGCAGGAGGAAGCCAAGCTCCTCGCCGGCGGTCATACCTTGATCCCGACCATGAAGCTGCGGCTCGCCGGGCCGAAGAATATCGTCGACCTGTCGAAGGTCGAAGGCTTGACCGGGATCGAGATGAAGGGGCGCTCCCTCGTCATCGGCGCGATGACGCCGCACGTCGAGGTCGCGACCTCGACGGTGGTGAAGGAGAACATTCCGGCGCTCGCCGATCTCACCGGCAAGATCGGCGATCCCGCCGTGCGCCATCGCGGCACGATCGGCGGCTCGATCGCCAACAACGATCCCAACGCCGACTATCCGGCGGGCGTGCTCGGGCTCGGCGCCACCATCATCACCAACAAGCGGCGCATTTCTGCCGACGAATTCTTCAAGGGCCTGTTCGAGACCGCGCTCGAGCCCGACGAGATCGTCACCAAGGTGCAGTTTCCCAAGGTCAACAAGGCGGCCTACATGAAATTCCCCAATCCGGCCTCGCGCTACGCGCTGGTCGGGGTGTTCGTGTCGAAGCGCAGCTCCGAGATCCGCGTGGCGGTGACCGGCGCGGGCGCGAACGGCGTATTCCGCGTGACCGCGTTCGAGGAGGCGCTCAAGAAGCGCTTCGGCGCGAAATCGCTCGAGGGAATGACCGTACCCGCCGACGGCATGGCGAGCGACATCCACGGCAGCGCCGAATATCGGGCGCATCTCATCGGCGTGCTGGCGCGGCGCGCGGTCGCCGCGGCAGGATGAGTCCGATCCGTCGTCCTTGTCGGGTAACCCAACCGGCGGAAGCGGGCCACGTCTGCGTTCTTGGCAAGACAAGTCCGGCAATCAGGGGCTATATAAGCCCGGCCCCATGAAACCGATGCCGATGCCACGCCCGCTGCCCGCCTCGATCGACGCCACCCTCGACCTGCTCGCGGCGGCCGACTATCTCGCCGACCGGTCGCTCGCGACCGTGCTGTTTCTCGCGCTCAAGATGGGCCGGCCGTTGTTCCTGGAGGGCGAGGCCGGCGTCGGCAAGACCGAGATCGCCAAGGTGCTGGGGGCGACGCTCGGACGCCGCCTGATCCGGCTGCAATGCTACGAAGGCCTCGATGTCGCGGCCGCGGTCTACGAGTGGAACTATGCCGCGCAGATGATCGCCATCCGCGTCGCCGAGGCGGAGGGCTCGCACGACCGCGAGCGGCTCGAGCACGACGTGTTCTCCGAGCGCTTCCTGATCAAGCGCCCGCTGCTGCAGGCGCTCGAGCCCGATCCGGCGGGTGCGCCGGTGCTGCTGATCGACGAGCTCGACCGCGCCGACGAGGCGTTCGAGGCGTTCCTGCTGGAGGTGCTCGCCGACTTCCAGGTGACGATCCCGGAGCTCGGCACCGTGAAGGCCGCGCATCCGCCGATCGTCGTGATCACGTCGAACCGGACGCGCGAAATTCACGATGCGCTCAAGCGCCGCTGTCTCTACCACTGGGTCGGCTATCCGGCGGCCGAGCGCGAGCTCAAGATCGTGCGCGCCAAGGTGCCGGGCATCGGCAAGGCCTTGTCCGAGCAGGTCGTGCATTTCGTGCAGGCGCTGCGCAAGGAGGACCTGTTCAAGGCGCCGGGCGTCGCCGAGACGCTCGATTGGGCCGCCGCGCTCACCGAGCTCGACGCGGTGGCGCTCGACCCCGCGACCGTCTCCGACACGCTCGGCGTGCTGCTCAAGTACCAGGACGACATCGCCCGCATCGAAGGCGGCAAGGCCAAGCAGCTGATCGACGAGGTGCACGCCGAGCTGCGCGCGGCGGAGTGATGCGCCGCCATCGCCAATGACTCACGGTTCGCAATCCTCCCGCCACCCTTCGCCCGCCGGTCCCCACGGCAACGGGGACGGCGAGCGCCGCGATGGCGAGGCCGGCCGGCTGGCTGAGAACATCGTCCACTTCGCCCGCGCGCTGCGGGCGGCCGGCATTCCGGTCGGTCCCGGCGCGGTGATGGACGCGCTTGCCGCGGTGGCGGCGGCGGGCGTCGGCACGCGCGACGACTTCTATTGGACGCTGCACGCGGTGTTCGTGAAGCGTCATGAGCACTCGCTCATCTTCGACCAGGCGTTCCGCATCTTCTTTCGCCGCCGCGGCACGCTCGACAAGCTCATCGCCGCCATGCTGCCGCAGGCGCCGCCGCGCGAGGACGAGAAGCCGCCGCCCGGCGCGCAGCGTGTGCAGGAGGCGCTGCTGGCGGGGATGGGCGAGACCGAGCGCAAGCCGCCGCAGCTCGAGCTCGACGCGCGCCTCACCGTGTCCGACCGCGAGGTGCTGCAGAAGAAGGACTTCGCGCAGATGACGGCGGCGGAGATCGCGGCCGCCAAGGACGCCATCAAGCGCCTCGTGCTCTCGCTCGACGAGGTCAAGACGCGCCGCCTCGCGCCCCATCGGCACGGCCATCTCGTCGATATCCGCCGCACGCTGCGCTCGAGTCTCAAGGCCGGTGGCGCGGTGATCGACCTGAAATATCTCGGGCCCCGCAGCAAGGCGCCGCCGATCGTGGCGCTGCTCGACATTTCCGGTTCCATGAGCCAGTACACGCGGCTGTTCCTGCACTTTCTCCACGCCGTCACCGACGCGCGCAAGCGCGTGCACACGTTCCTGTTCGGCACGCGGCTGACCAACGTCACGCGCGCGATCAAGGCCAAGGACCCCGACGAGGCGCTGGCCGCGGTGGGGGCCAACGTCGCCGACTGGTCGGGCGGCACCCGCATCGCCACCTCGCTGCACAGCTTCAACAAGCTGTGGGCGCGGCGCGTGCTCACCCAGGGCGCGATCGTGTTGCTCATCACCGACGGGCTCGAGCGCGATCCCGACGACCGGCTGGCGTTCGAGATCGACCGGTTGCACCGCTCCTGCCGGCGGCTGATCTGGCTCAATCCGCTGCTGCGCTTCTCGGGCTTCGAGGCCAGGGCCAAGGGCATTCGCACCATGGTGCCGCACGTCGACGAATTGCGGCCGATCCACAATCTCGATTCGATGGCGGAGCTGGTGCGCGCGCTCTCCGGCGGCGGCGGGCGGGCGGGCGATCCCAAGGCCTGGTTGAACAAGGCTTGGCTGGACCAGGTGGCGTGACCATATTTTGTGCAAAGCGGAGGTGCGATCATGTTCGCGCGCGACGACGATATCCTGAAGGCGGCGGAGGACTGGCGAGGGCAGGGGCGCGGCGTGGCGCTTGCGACCGTGGTCGAAACCTGGGGCTCGGCCCCGCGGCCGGTGGGGTCCAACCTGGTGATCGACGATCAGGGCAATTTCCTCGGCAGCGTGTCGGGCGGCTGCGTCGAAGGCGCGGTGGTGACCGAGGCGCTCGACGTGATCGAGAGCGGCAAGCCCAAGACGCTCGAGTTCGGTGTCGCCGACGAGACCGCCTGGAAGGTCGGGCTCTCCTGCGGCGGCACAATTCGGGTGTATGTTGAGAAAGTAGAGTAGGGGAAGAAGCGAATAGCGAGCCGGTCCTTACTATTCGCTACTCGCTATTCGCGGGATACGCAATGAAGCTCGATATTCTCAGAGAGCTCAACACCGAGCGCGCGGCGCGGCGCGCGGCGGTCGTAATCACCGACGTCACCAGCGGCGAGCAGCGGCTGGTGAAGGCCGCCGCCGCCGCGCGCGATCCGCTCAAGGCGCTCATCGAGAAGCATATCCGCAGCGGCAAGAGCGGCATGGAGGAGACGCCGGCGGGCAAGGTGTTCATCACCGCGCACGTTCCGCCGTCGCAGCTCGTCATCACCGGCGCCGTCCATATCAGCCAGGCGCTGGCGCCGATCGCGCGCATCCTGGGCTATGACGTGACCATCGTCGATCCGCGCACCGCCTTCGCCTCGATCGAGCGCTTCCCCGACGTGAAGGTGATCGCGGAGTGGCCCGATGTGGCGCTGCCGCCGCTCGGCATCGATCACTACACCGCCTTCGTGGCGCTCACCCACGATCCCAAGATCGACGATCCCGCGCTGACCCATGCGCTCGCGCGCGATTGCTTCTATATCGGCGCGCTCGGTTCGAAGAAGACCCACGGCCGGCGCCTCGAGCGGCTCAAGGCGCAGGGAGTGTCCGACGCCGATCTCGCGCGCATCCACGCCCCGATCGGCCTCGATATCGGCGCGGTGTCGCCGCCCGAGATCGCGGTCGCGATCATGGGCGAGATCACCGCGCGGCTGCGCCAGTCCGCGGAGAAGGCGGCATGAAGTTCGGCGCGGTTCCGGTGAGGGAGGCCGAAGGCGGCGTGGCGGTGCATTCGATCCGCAAGGGCGGCCTGGTCCTGAAGAAGGGGACCTTGATCGGCAAGGGCGAGGTCGCCGCGCTCGAGGAAGCCGGCATCGCCGAGATCGTGGTGGCGCGGATCGAGCCCGGCGACGTGTCGGAGGACGAAGCGGCGGCCGAGATCGCGGCGGCGGTGGCGGGCGAGGGGGTTCGCGTCGACCGCGCCTTCACCGGCCGCGCCAACCTGTTCGCCGAGAGCGCGGGCGTGCTGGTCGCGGACAAGGACGCCATCGACCGGCTCAACCGGGTCGACGAGTCGATCACCTTGGCGACGCTCGCCGCCTACAAGCCCGTGGTCGCCGGCGAGATGATCGCAACCGTGAAGATCATCCCGTTCGCGGTGGCGGCGAAGGAGCGCGACGCCGCGCTCGCGGTGGCACAGGCGGCGCGTCCGCTGGTGCGGATTGCGCCCTACCGCATGCGCAAGATCGGCGTCGTTTCCACGCTGCTGCCGGGGCTCGCCGGCAAGGTCATCGAAAAGACCCTGCGGGTGACCGAGGAGCGGCTCGCGCCCGCCGGCGCCACCATCGTCGCCGAGCGCCGGGTGCCGCACGAGCAAGGCGCGCTTGCCAAGGCGATCGAGGAGGTGCTGGGGGAGGGCGCCGAACTGGTCATCGTGTTCGGAGCCTCCGCCATCGCCGACCGTCGCGACGTGATCCCCGCCGCGGTCGAAGCCGTCGGCGGGCGCATCGAGCATTTCGGCATGCCGGTCGATCCCGGCAATCTGCTCCTGGTTGCCGCCGTGCGCGGCCGTCCGGTGCTCGGCGCGCCGGGCTGCGCGCGTTCGCCGAAGGAGAACGGCTTCGATTGGGTGCTGATGCGTTTGCTCGCCGGCCTCAAGGTCCCGCGCGAGGCCATCACCGGGCTGGGCGTGGGCGGCCTGCTGATGGAGATCGTCACCCGGCCGCAGCCGCGCGCGGAGCCGCCGACCGCGGCCCGCCGGCGCATCGCCGCCGTCGTGCTCGCCGCCGGCCGCTCCACCCGCATGGGCGGAGCGAACAAGCTCCTCGCCGAGATCGGCGGTCGGCCACTGGTGCGCATCGCCGCCGAGGAGGCGCTGGCCTCGCGGGCGAGGCCGGTGATCGTGGTCGCGGGCCATCAGCGCGGCGAGGTCGAGAAGGCGCTTGCCGGCCTGCCGGTGCACATCGTCTACAATCCTGACTTTGCGGAAGGCCTCGGCACCTCGCTCAGGACCGGCATCGCCGCCGTGCCGGCGGATGCCGAGGGAGCGGTGGTGTGCCTCGGCGACATGCCGCAGGTCGATGCCGGCCTGATCGACCGCCTCATCGCCGCGTTCGATCCCGACCGCGGCGCGCTCGTGGCGATGCCGACCTTCGAAGGCAAGCGTGGCAATCCGGTGCTGTGGTCGCGCCGGTTCTTCCCCGATCTGATGGCGATCGAGGGCGACGTGGGCGCGCGCCATCTCATCGGCCGCTACGGCGAGGCCGTGGTCGAGGTGCCGCTCGAAGGCAAGGCCGCGCTCGTTGACGTCGACACGCCGGAGGCGTTGACCGGCGTCAAAGCCGAGATCGAAGGCGCGTTCTCGAAGTAGGTTTGCGGAAGCCTATCCGCCCGGGCGACACCACAGGATCGTGCACACCGGCAGCGGGCTGCCGCGCTCGCACCGCCGCAACGCCCACAGCTTGGCGTCGATGATGGAATAGCTGCGCGCCGATGCGCCCGAGCCGAGACCGGTTGCGTAACAGACCCAGGCCGAAGCCTCCGACGAAGCCAGTGCAAGCACGGACGCGGCCAGAACGAGCGCGCCGAGAAGTCGCCCCATAACCCCCTCCTCATGACACGGCGGCACTCCGATGGTGCCGCCGCAGGTATTTTCATCATGCAGTTGTGGATTTTCTATGAGCGCCGCGAGGCGGCCTGCCCAAGTTCTTAAGCGTCCAAGTACCCAAGTTCCAAGCCTCCCGGGGAAGTCGAGATCGCAGGCTGGCGGAGAGCTGGGCCGTAGCGGTTTCGTGGGCGAGGCATGTGGCCTCCTGGATCGGGCGGCCCGCCCTTGCACGCGCTCCCGCTTCGACATACTTACTGACTGACCAGTCAGTCAGTGCGAGAGCGCGCATGGCCACGGGTCCCAGCAACAGGAATGCGAGCAGCAGGCGCGCGGTCAGCAAAGGCGCGGGCAGCGGGCGCGCCCGAGCGCGCGATCGAGCGCGGAAGGCGGTTGCCGTCGGCGCCGGGAACACGGGGACGCGCACCGACCGGCGCAACGAGCGGCGCGCCGCCATCCTCTCCGCCGCACTCGAGGAATTCGCCGCGCGCGGCTTTGCGGCGACGCGGCTCGACGACGTGGCGCGGCGCGCGGACGTCGCCAAGGGCACGATCTACCTCTACTTCCGCGACAAGGAGAGCCTGTTCCAGGAGCTGGTGCGCACGATGTTGAGCCCGCTCGCGGGCGCCATCGCAGGAGCGCCGCTGCGGGATCTGCCGATCCGTGCCGTGGTCGAGATGATCTTCGATGTCTTCGTGAACGACATCTACGCGACGCGGCGCAAGGACGTGATCCGGCTCATCCTGGCCGAGGGGCCGCGCTTTCCCAAGCTCGCCGAGTTCTACTATCGCGAGGTCGTCGGCCGCGTGCTCCCGGTGATCCGCGCGCGGCTGATGCTGGCGGTCGAGCGCGGCGAGCTTACGCACGACGCGCTCGCGCGCTTTCCGCAGTTGCTGGTCGCGCCCGCCCTCCTCGCGGTGCTGTGGAGCGGCCTGTTCGGGCGCTTCGCTCCGCTCGACGCGCGCGAGCTCATGCGCGCGCATCTCGATCTGCTGTTCGGCAAGGAGAACGGGCCATGACGGGCCGCCGCGCAGCCCTCGCGATGTTCGCGGCGCTGGCGCTCCTCGTTGTCCCCGCCTGCGACAACGCGAAAGAGCCGGCCTACCAGGGCTGGATCGAGGCCGAGCTGATCTTCGTCGGCCCCGACGAGTCCGGCCGCATCGAGACGCTGACTGTGCGCGAGGGCGACCAGGTCGAGTTGCGTCAACTGCTGTTCACCCTCGATACCGAGCTGCAGGCCGCCGACGTCGCCATGCAGGAGGCCGCGGTGAAGAACGCGCAGCAGGCCTACGACCGCGCGCAGCAGCTTCTGTCAAAGCAGGTCGGGACGCAGCGGACCATGGACGAGGCCGAGGCCGCGCTGCGCACCGCGCAGGCGCGCCTCAACTCCGCGCAGACCAGGCTCGCGCGCCGCAAGGTGTTCAGTCCGGTCGCCGGCAGCGTGCAGCAGATCTATTACCGCGCGGGCGAGCTCGTCCCCGCCGGCAAGCCGATCGTCGCCTTGCTGCCCCCGAGCAATCTGAAGGTGCGCTTCTTCGTCAACGAGGCGACGCTGCCCAAGCTCAAGTTCGGCGATCCGGTCACCATCAGGTGCGACGGCTGCGACGGCGGCATTCCCGCCAAGATCAGCTTCATCTCCCGCACCTCGGAATTCACGCCGCCCGTGATCTACAGCATGGAGGAGCGCTCCAAGCTCGTGTTCATGATCGAAGCGCGATCGGAGCGGCCCGAGCGCCTGCGCGTGGGCCAGCCCGTGAGCGTCGTGCTGGGGGACGCGCAATGACGAGCGCGACGACCAGCGCACGGACGAGCGCGGCGCCGGCGGCGCCCGAGATCGCCATCGAGGTCGAAGGCCTGACCAAATCCTTCGGCGGCCGCAAGGTCGTGCGCAACCTGTCGATGCGGGTGAAGCGCGGGGAGATCTACGGCTTTCTCGGCCCCAACGGCTCGGGCAAGACCACCACCATCCGGATGTTGTGCGGGCTGCTCACGCCCGACGAGGGCCGCGGCACCTGCCTCGGCTACGACATCCGCAGCGAGGCGGACGAGATCAAGCGCCACGTCGGCTACATGACCCAGCGCTTCAGCCTCTATCAGGACCTCTCGGTGCGGGAGAACCTGGAATTCGTGGCGCGCCTCTACGGGGTCGCCCGCCCAGCGGAGGCGGCGCATGCGATGATCGAGCGCATCGGGCTCGCGGGCCGCGAGGCGCAGCTCGCCGGCGAGCTCTCGGGCGGGTGGAAGCAGCGGCTCGCGCTCGGCGCCTGCACGCTGCCCAATCCGCAGCTCCTGTTGCTGGACGAGCCGACCGCGGGCGTCGATCCCAAGGCGCGGCGGGAGTTCTGGAACGAGATCCACGCGCTGGCGGCGGAGGGCCTGACTGTGCTGGTCTCGACTCATTACATGGACGAGGCCGAGCGCTGCCACGAGATCGCTTATATCGCCTACGGCGTGCTGCTGGCGCACGGTACCGTCGAGGAGGTGATCGCGGCCTCGCATCTGGTCACCGAGACGGTGAGCGCGCGCGACGGCAACGGCCTGGTTCAGCTCGCCGAGGAGCTGGCCCGACTCCCCGGCGTCGACATGGTCGCGCCGTTCGGTACCAGCCTGCACGTGTCCGGGCGCGACGCGGCGGCGCTGGAGGCGGCGATTGCGCCCTACCGCACGCGGGAGGACCTGACGTGGGCGCGGTCGCAGCCTTCGCTCGAGGACGTGTTCATCGATCTCATGGGTAAGGCGAAGGACAATTTCCAATGACCGCGTCCGCCACCGCCATTGCCAGCGCGCCGCGCCGACGCTCTCCTGGCGAGTTCCTGCGTCGCACCTGGGCGATGCTGATCAAGGAGTTCATCCAGCTCCGGCGCGACCGCGTCTCGTTCGCGATGATCGTCATGATCCCGCTCGTGCAGCTCTTGCTGTTCGGCTACGCCATCAACACCAACCCGCGGCATCTGCCCACGGCGGTGCTGCTGCAGGAGCAGAGCGACCTCGGCCGCTCGGTGCTGAAAGCGCTGGAGAACACCGCATATTT
>Ga0081455_10007843_pt1 | contig 11178 bp, 10 predicted proteins | sample TabmetS3T2R1_FD_70207 | JGI IMG/M metagenome (GOLD analysis project Ga0081455, IMG submission 70207) | Tabebuia heterophylla rhizosphere microbial communities from the University of Puerto Rico - S3T2R1 | ecosystem: Host-associated > Plants > Roots > Rhizosphere ... | reverse complement strand
CGGCTGGCGATTCTCAAAGAGCACAAACTCACCATCGCCGATATCCAGGAGGTCATCGCCCGCATGAGGCCATTAGAGGGCGCGAAGGAATTTCTCACCTGGCTCAGAGAGCAATGCCAAGTCGTGATCCTTTCCGACACGTTTTATCAGTTTGCTTTGCCGCTCATGCGCCAACTGGGATTCCCCACCCTTTTTTGCAATCAGTTGGAGGTCGGCGACCATGGCAACATTCTGGCCCATCATATGCGCATGCAACATCAGAAGAAGCACTCGGTGGCGGCCTTCAAGGCGCTGAACTTCTTTACGATGGCCGCCGGAGACGCCTATAACGACACGGCCATGCTCGGAGAAGCCGACGCAGGCTTCTTCTTTTGCCCGCCCGAACATCTGCCGAAGGAATTTCCGCAGTTCCCGGTGACGCGCACCTATGGGGAGCTGCGAGCACGATTCTCTGCAGCGGGCAACCTGACACAGTAATCAACCCTCAAAAGCAGAAGGCCTGCCGAGAATCTCCCGGCAGGCCTTCCTGTCCTTCGGCTCTGGCGCCGTGGTTAGAAGTTTATCCAGAGCTGAGCGTAGGCCCACGTCTGGTTCACGCTCGTACCCAAGTTCTGGTCGATATACCCGCCGGAGAACAGGTAAGAGTAGGTCGCCTGGAATGCCACCTTGCCGTCCATGAACATATGGGTCCAGGTGAAGTCGATTTCATCACCGATATGCGTCTTGGTGTTATTCGCTTTAGAAAAGACGTACACGCCTTGTGCGCCTCGATACCAGTTGTCTTTGGAACTGGCGAGGTTCAAGTTCGTATACCAAATTTCAATGTGATCATCCTTGCTTGGCCGGGCTTGGAAGTTGGCCGAGGGGCTCAACATGTTTTTCCAGGCCTGGACGTCCATGTAGCCCATGTGGATGTGGTTTGTCGGGAACATGTTTTCAAAAGTGTTCGCTGAACTACAGCCGGTGGCCGCCCCAAGGGTACAGTTCGCCCGGCCATCGCCCGACGCATAGTCAAAGTTGAACGCGATCCTTGGCTTCCAGGATGCCTGATAGTGCGTATAGCCGATCCAGTTTCTGGTCGCCCAGGCGTTGATGTGCAGGTTCTTTTGGTTGCCTAATGCAGCTCCACCTGGCTGACCGGTATCACCCATCTGTCCAAACTGCCAGACCAATTCGTTAATTGCATCGAAATTGCCTTTGCGCATTTCGATCCGGTTACCGACCATATGGCGTGTCTGGTTCGAATGCTTCGCGGTACCGAGACCCTGACCACGGTTATCGGCCGAGTCGTACCGGTTGGAGTACAGAATGTAGTACGGCTCGATCAGGAATCCAGGAACGGATTTGATCTGGTTGTACAAGATCCACATGTCGGCATCTTTGTTCGCGGTGCCGTTGTTGACTCCACTGGCGGTGGTCAGGTTGTTCTGGCCGCTGCCGACCGGAGCAGCCTGTCCGATGTCAGATTCAGAGTTTCGGAACCACCCGGCATAGACATCCCAGGCCTTCGTGCTGTATTGGAGCATGATGCCGTCGTGGCTGTAACCGGTATTGGCCCAGTCGAAGTGACCGAACATCGAGTGGTTACCGAAGATCACATATTGCCGGCCGGCCTTCACGCTCAGGCCTTGGACGCCTGCGAAGTTCCGGATCAACATGTAGGCAGCGCGAACGCCCAAGCGGCCTCCGTTTCCTGCACCACCAACAGCTCCACCGTTGTGATTCAATGGGTCGCCGCCGTTACCGGCATTCGCGGCTTGTCCGTTGCCGCCCCACGTCGCCGAGTCAATGATTTCCATGTAGAAATTGACGTCAGGCGAAAGATCATACCCGATACCGAGACGCACCCACTGTTGCACGAAGAAATCGTTCGCCTTTCCAGGTGCGGCGTTTGAAGCAGTACCAGGTGTTGTCTGGCCAAACGTGTTACAGGCACCGTTACCAGTTCCGGGTGCCACTGTACCAGTCGCTGGAAAGGGTGGTACACCTGAGCCACCGGCCATCGCGCCTCCGAAGCAGACCTGGTTCCGCATTTCCGGCCTCACGCGGACGTCTGCGCGGAGCCAGAAGTTCTTAAGATCGAAATTTTTGCCGATTTTGGGATCGTAGAGTTCGTAGGCTTCTTTTTGAGGCATCGCACGAGGGATCGCCGGGAGGTTCGTAATCTTCTCTCCCTCCGGCAACTCGAATGCCGCCTGGGCTGGAGTACCTGTGAACGACAGACCTGCCGCCATGAGGGCTACGCTGAAGAAGGTGGCAAGACTGGGCCACCCTGTCCGACCTAGCAATCTTCTCATAACATTCCTCCTGTGAATTGGATTACAGCCTTCACCGTTTTGACCCATCGGTGTCATGCTGCCGACTTGCTATCCAACCGCGCTCACTGACAAACTTCTTTTTTCTCGTTTGCCCGTCGGAAAGCCGTTGTGCCCACGCTTTCCTCAGCGATTCGACCCTTGACACATGCTCAGTGTCTAGCAATGCTCCTTTTTTGACCAGGAATTTCTCTATTTTCGTCTGCTCTGCTGTCCGAATCGCCGAGATGAATAAGAGGCGGTCACCCCCTTCCTCGAACAATCACACAGCCGGGTTGCCTTACCGAATTATTACGCCGGAGTGTTCGTTCCCGATCCGCTCTGCTTCTCCGACGGCGAAGTTGCCTGGTTGATTTCCTCTTCCGCTTCCTTCATCGACGCTTGGAAGTCCTGCTCAACCATCTTGACTTCCTGCTGAATCATATTGAGTTCAGGTTCAACAGACTTGCGGAGGTCTTCCGCAGTCTCCTTGAACCCCTTCACCGCCTTGCCGACCTGCCGTCCGACTTCGGGCAACTGCTTCGGACCGAACAGCAAAAACGCAATCACCAGAATGATCAGTATTTCGCCGGCACCCAATCCGAACATGTTTCGTCATACGTGACGCGTGGAACGTAGTGCGTGGATTCTGCTCGCGCGTTTCACGCCTGACGCATAACGTCTCACGTCAGTCACCCTTGCTTGACCTGTTGCTCATGCTGAGCCGGAGCCGGTTGGGCAGGCTGTCCCTGCGCCAATTGTGATGGTTGCGCCGGGGCGCCTTCGGTCGGCGGCGGCGTGACATCAATGGCATCGGCTTCATTGACGCTTTTCTTGAATCCTTTGATGGCTTTGCCCAATCCCTCGCCAAGCTGGGGGATCTTCCCGGCTCCAAAAATGATGAGCACAATGATGAGAATGAGCAGCAGTTCCATCCATCCAAACGAGCCGAACATCTGGAATATCCTCTTTTCTTCCTGTCCACCCTTCAGACCTCCCAGGCCAAAAGGCCTAGTTTTTTACCTCGAAAGGTGGGACAGCTACCCCAAATGGGGCAGAGGCTATAGAAATACACGAGATTAGTCAAGTTTAATTTCACGTATTCGTGCTTAGGGCAGTCAGCGTGGGCGGATCGAGAGGTGGAAATAATCCACAGGGGAGGGAGGGGCACTGAGCGCGATCTGAAATGCCTGGGCGTCGTAACCGACGTCTTCAAGGTCGTCCTCGGCGCGCATCAACTCTTCCTCGGTGAGATAGGCTACGGTATCGGGCACGCCGGAGGCCTTAAGACCCTGGGCCAATGAGAGAAGTGGTTCGCGTTCGTGAGCTGGCATCTCTTCGTTCACCGGGAATTCCATTCTCGTGTCATACGGGCTCGCGTAACTCTTGTTCAGCGCAGTGAGGGTGCTGAGGATGAGACGGTCCTGCTCCCACGATTCCAGCTTCCGTCCTGCCGATGGATGCGTCGCCAGAAGATCCATGAGCGTCAGCACGTTGGTATTCAGGCTCCTTCCAATAAACTCTCGTTGACTCTCCATCGAGACGATGACGGCGCCCACCTGCTTGGCTACTGCCTCAGCCAGGGCAAAATTCACCATGAAGCTCTGTTGCCCTCCAAACTGGGCCGAACAGGGCTTATCCGGGTCGTTCAACACTTTGTGATCGGCCGTTCCCGCATCAAAACTGCTGAATCCAACGGCATCCGGCGCGAGCAGTCGTTTCGCCTCTCTGATCGTGACATACGCGCCGATATTGACCGGAACAACCACCTGATCATCGATCCGACGCAGGAAGTCCGTGATCGTTTTTCGATAGGGCACATCCTTCCATTCGACCGGACGGTATTCACGCTCCCACACGAGATCGTCGAAGAAGGGGGGAAACTGCTTCAACTGGTCCGCATCCTTCGTCTCGAAGGCGCGAATGAAGCCCGCCCAATCCTCGATCTTCGGGTGAAGCACCTCGCTGAGATTGGGCCGCAGATATTCTTCTTCAATCTCGCCACCCTGGCGCGACATGAGCTTGGTCGGTAAATCGTTCCAGAGTTCGTTGCAGAATATGCGGTCCACCGAGCCATCCTGCAGCTCGCCAAGATGGTCGACCGTCGACCGCATGACGTGAATTCGGTCCTGATGCGAGGACAGCCCCGGATGCTTCGCCGCCCCTTCCAGCAGCGCTTCCTCCCAATCCACGAGCAGATAGCGGACGCGCGGATAGATTCGTCCTTCGCGATCGAGCGTTTGCAGGTGGCTGAGAAAACAGGCGGCAAGGTTGCCGTTGCCCGGGCCTAGCTCAACGACGGTCAACGGTCGCTGTTCCGTGACAGCCCTATCTCGCTTAGACACCTGTTCAACATAGTCTGCGGCGAGGGCATGTGCGAGCCGGTAATCAGCGGAGGCAAACGTCTGATAGAACTGGCGGATCTGATCGCCGCGAAAGCGGTAGAAGAGCTGGTTAATATGCGTTTGCCATTGATCGACAGTTTTCCAATCGCCGATCAACTGGGGTAAGGCGTCTGCGTCCTGCAGCATAGATTTCGCGTACTCCACGGAATTCGAACGTGAATTTGAATACTAACAGATCGGCGAAAACCGCCGCAACGGCGGGGCTGGCTGCCAGACCTCCGCTAAGCGCTTGACTCCCTTTGATCTCCGGTGTACGAAATTTCTATGCTCAATGTGATGCGTCAACGACGTGTGTGGGCCATGGCCATGACGTTGGGGTTATCGGCATGCTGTTGGTGCGGTTCCCTCCTTGCGGAAGAATTGCCTTTCCATAAAGACGCCTCAATCAACGACTTTCAAAACCGCTCCGAAGACGCAAAGCCATACGACTTCGATGCACCGCCTCAGGGCCTGTTCCGCAGTATTACGATGGCGGAGGGGTTCGAGGAAGAACTGGGCTACCGGCGGACGCATGAGATCGTGCCCATCAAACCGACGGAACGTTTCAGTCCGGACGCTTCCGGCATCTTTATCGTGTTTACATTGCACCAGCACTATCAGGCCTTCCAGGTATTCGGTCGATGCTATCCAGAATCGGTTCCAGGACTCGATCCGCAAACGGTCATCGGACAGGATGCGATGTACATCGCATTGGAAGATGAATCCGGCTATCTGAAGCTTTCGTCACCCCAAGGACGCTGGAGGCCCGGCCGGTACAAGGTCGAAATCCATGCCGGAGAGCAGGTCAATGAGGTGAGCCTCATGGGAACGATGCGCTTTACGGTCGCGAGCTCGGAGGTACCATGATAGAGCGAGCAACTGACCGCAGCCGCCGGTCATGACGTTATGGCGCCGTCCTTACGCGAAGTGATTCTACGCCGGCTCTGCTCCAAGGACGAACCGTGGTCCATCATCTTCTCTCGAATGATCCGACATTCGCCAGCTACGTTGAACGACGCATCACGCTCGAGCCGGGTCGTCAGATTTGAAACTCCTTCCGGCCTTCTGTAAAATGCCGCTCTGACTCCTCCGCATCGCTCACGCGCCGGATTTTTCCGCTCTTCATGACACATGCGACACAGCCATGGATTTCAGTTGTCATTCCCATCAAGGATGAACGGGACAATCTTCACGCTCTGACCGACCAGCTCATGAAGGTGTTGCATGGACTGGATGACTCGAAGGCGGCACCGTTTGAAATCATCTACGTCGACGACGGCAGCACCGACGGCAGCAGCGAGATCCTGGATCGGTTGGCCGCCGTACATCCGCCCGTAACCGTCCTGCATTTTGACCGCAATCATGGACAATCGGCCGGTTTTGACGCAGGGTTCAAGCGATCGAAAGGCGCGCTCGTCCTCACCATGGACGGCGATCTTCAGAACGACCCGGAAGATATCGGCACCCTGCTACCCTATGCGAAGCAGTATGATCTCGTCTGCGGTTGGCGGACAGAACGGCATGATACGGTTATTCGCAAAATTTCGTCTCGGGTGGCGAATGCCGTGCGCAGTGCGGTCACCGGGGACCGCGTGCACGATACTGGCTGCTCACTCAAAGTGTTCCGGCGACGCGTCGTTGAGCAACTGCAATTATTCAACGGCATGCACCGGTTTTTCCCCGCCCTGGCCCTCATGCATGGCTTTACCGTCACCGAAGTGCCGGTGCGCCACCATCCTCGGACGCACGGGATCTCAAAATATGGCGTGGGCAATCGACTGTTCAAAGGGTTGTACGACCTCATGGCGGTGCGTTGGATGCAAGCGCGGGTCTTGCGGTACCGGTTTCGTGACAAGTGAGCCGCCCGTGTGCTCTTTGTGCTGCGCGCATCACCTCGTGACATGACCACCACAGAAACCGTCTGGGTTGCCATCGGATTTCTCGGCCAAGGGCTCTTTTTCGGCCGCTGGCTGGTGCAATGGATCGTGTCGGAACGAACGGCGGAAAGCCGGATGCCTATTGCTTTTTGGTATTTAAGCTTGGTGGGAGGCTTGATCACGTTGGCCTATGCCATCTACCGTCGCGATCCGGTGTTTATCGCGGGCCAAAGCATCGGAGCCATCGTGTACATTCGAAATCTCATGCTGATTCATCGGCAAGGACCGCAGCCCGTGTCCGGCTCTGTCGCCTCAATCGGAAAACCTCAGTAAGGCACTGTTTTCATGGACCGGCCCCATTCGTCCAGTTCCACACACATCCTGAATCTCGCCATCCTGGGCTTGTTGGCCGGCCTCCTGTTGTTTGTGGGATTGGGATCTATGGGGTTGACCGACCGCGATGAAGGCCGCAACGCCGAAGCCGGGCGAGAGATGCTGGAAACGGGAGACTGGATCAGCCCCACCTTCAATTATGAGCCGCGCTTTGCCAAGCCTGCCCTCGTCTATTGGCTGATGAGCCTGTCCTATCGGTGGTTCGGCGTAGATGAATTTTCCGCCAGACTCCCATCGGCCGTTTTTGGTCTTGGCTTGATTCTGCTTCAGTACCTGTTCGTGAGCCGGTTCTGTGGATCGGCGGTGGGACTGTTCGGCGCGCTCATGCTGTTGCTTAACGTTCAGATCATCGGCCTGAGCCGCATGGTGCTGACCGATAGCGTGCTGATTTTTCTGACGACCCTGTCACTGTTCAGCTTTTGGCTGGGGTTCAACGGTCAACGCCACGAACGGTGGTGGCGTTGGATCTTCTATCTCGGCATGGCGATGGCCACTCTCGCTAAGGGACCGGTAGGATTTCTCGTTCCACTCCTCACGGTCGCACTCTATCTGACAGCCACCGGTCAATGGCGTCGGTTCTGGGAACAAGGTTCTGTATTAACCGGGAGCGTCCTCTTCGCCGCCGTCGCTCTTCCCTGGTACGCTGTCATGTGGTCGCTCCATGGAGCACAGTACGCTGCTTCAGCGCAGGCCAATACGGTCGGGCGTTTTCTGAATCCGATGGAAGGGCACGGGTTTACAATGCTCTTCTATCTGCCGGTCCTTTTGCTGGGATTTTTCCCCTGGAGCGGGTGGTTGCCCTTTGCCTGGTATGACGCTTACCGGAATTGGCGCCAGTCACGGCGTCGAACGACACATGAAGTGTCAACGACCGACTCTTCATCAATGGAGATAGAATGGTTCGCTGCGGCCTGGATCTTAGGAGTCTTGGTCTTTTTTAGCCTTTCATCCACGAGGCTGGCGCATTACATTGGACCGCTGTATCCGGCTGCGGCGCTTCTGACGGCCAACTACTGGTATCGAAGCCTATTCGAGCCGGCTCTCAAGGGCCGACGCGCCTCGATCCATACCATGATGGCGATCGGCTACCTTCTGGCCATCGGCTTCGCATCGTTGCCTTCGCTGTATCCATCCTTTGCCGGAAAACTGACAAAAGAATTCCCGCTGGCAACAACGATGGGTCTTGGAAGCGGACCGTACATCGCCGCGGGCGTGCTGTTGATCGGGATGGCGCTCGTGGGTTACTTCGGTTTGCATGATGAGAGACGAGCAGGAGCCTTCTGGGCGGCCGGCGGATCCATCGCGCTGGTGATGTTGACAGTCCTTCAGTTCGTCGTTCCGGGGGTCAATCGATACTTCATTGCCCCGCCGCAGACACTTTCCTATACCGCCGGCGTCAATCTCGCGCCGACCGATCGGCTGATTGTGTATGGTTCGACGCGGCCTTCAAACGTTTTTTATGCGAGGCGGAAGGTGATCTTCGTCTCCGAAGGCGAGGAGAGCATGATTCGCGAGGCGCTGGCGCAGCCCGGGCAGACGATGGTCGTCCTGCCAGAAACATATGAATCAAGGTTACCGCCTGAAGCCAAGATCCTCGTGCCCATCCTGAAGCAGCATGGCTATGTGCTGCTGGCCAATCAGCCGATGATCAACCTCCCAGAACGTGCCCAGACTCCGGTCGGGGCGATGCCCGCCCACTGAATTACCCGATCGGCAGAGCACCCCTCAACTCGATCATCGTAAATAAGGTCAGCAGCACGGCAAGCCCAAAAGCCGCCTCATAAGGCCATGTGAGTTGAGGGGTGGGTTCGACCGTGGCATCCTGGAAATCCGTGTTCAGCCAATGGGCGAGGCAGACCAACACAATGACGGTTGCCACCCACTGGGATCCGGAGCACATCGCGATGCCAAGTCCCATCAATGTCACGGCTCCCATTTTCATCAGAGACGCTGGCAGCAAGCCCGGTCGTATTTTGATGAGGACATAGGCGATCATTGCGGCCAAGACCAGGAGTAATCCACCTTGACTCAAGAGCGTAGCGATCCGACTCTCCGAAGGGATCTCTCCCATCGTAGTCATAATGGCTAAAAGCCCAGTCACTGGCGGCGTTACGGTCATCAACGCCGAGCTGAAGGACGAGCGCCAGTCTTTCCACGGATGGGCGACGACCGCGCCAATGAGTACACCAAGGACCGCCCCCGCCAGGATGTCAGTCATGAAATGAGACGCGCGAAATAAGCGGCTCACGGACACGACAAGCGCCCACAAGATCACCAGCAAGCGGATCTTTGGGAATCTGACCGCGAGAACCACCGCGACTGCGAAGGTCGCCATGGCATGCCCCGATGGAAATGAATCCCAACCCTGGCCCCCAAAGGGAACGAATATGGAACTGTCTCCGTGCATGAATTTCGGTCGTCCTCGCCCCACGAGATGCTTGAGGACAGTATTGATTCCGCCTGCGACCAGATGTGCAATGAGCGTTTCCCAGCCGGCTCGCTTGAGACTGGCGCGTTGAAATGCATAGCCAGTCGCGAGGAGCACGGCGTTCACGAGCAGGAGGGCCTCTCCTCTGCCCAATTCATTGCCACCGTTGCTAAGCCCGCGGAGCCATGGACTATGGAGATAATCGATCTGGAAATCGTTGAGCGACCGCACGAAGCGGGTCAGGGGCGCGTCGAATTCAAGGAATCTGATAAACGTGAGGAGCAGCGCCGCGCCACAACAGACGAGTGATAAAGAGTGAAGGAGACGGCCCGTTCTCCCCTGCTCCTGCGATGTTTCCACTTACGGTACCCAGTCGGCCAGAAACACATTGAATTCACCCGGCGATTTCGACGATCGGTCCGACACCCAGACCAGCCGCTTCCCGTCGGGTGAGAACATCGGAAAACTGTTGAAATGGCCCTCAACCGTCAATCGCTCGAGCCCCGTGCCGTCGTCGCCGATGAGAAAGAGGTGGAAACTCGGCCGGCCGCCCTCACCTTTCGTCTCGACGTTGGAGGAAAAAATGATTCGCTTGCCGTCCGGATGAAAGAACGGCGAGAAATTTGAGGCCCCATTCGCGGTGACTTGGCGTTTCCCACTTCCGTCAGCGTTCATGACAAAAATCTCGAGCTGGCCAGGCTCCACCAGCCGTTGGTTGAGCAGTTCTTTGTATCGAGATAGCTCCGCGGGATCACTCGGATGGGACGCCCGGTAGACGATGCGTTTGCTGTCGGGCGAAAAAAACGCTCCACCGTCGTATCCAACTTCTTCGGTCAGCCGTCGCGGTTTTGTCCCATCCAGGTTCATGACGTACAGATCCAGATCGCCATCCTTCACGGACGTCCAGACGATGGTCTTTCCGTCAGGAGAAATCGTCGCCTCTGCGTCGTAGCCTGGCGTCGAGGTGAGTCGCTGCATTTCCTGACCGTCGATGCGCACAGCATACAGATCGTAGTCGTCGAGGGCCCAACGGTACGCCCCGTCACGCTTGGGCTTCGGCGGGCAATTGGGGCCCGACGCATAGGTCGAAGCATAGAGCACGCGTCGGTCGCCAGGGAAAAAATAACCGCAGGTCGTGGCCCCCGTTCCCGTGCTCACCAGGCGAATGATCTCACTCTCGAGATCCATCACGTACATCTGATAGCAGCCGAGGCCTTCCTCAGCCGGCTTCAGTGTGGCCGCGAACGAATCTTTCATCCAATTGTTCGTGGATTGAAAAATCAATTTGGTGCCGTCGAACGAAAAATAGGCTTCGGCATTTTGACGGCCGAACGTCAACTGGCGAATGTTCTTCAAATGGCGCTCGGGGTTCACTGCTGCAGACGATACCGTCGTGGGCCCGCCGGAAAATCCGAGTTGGAGATACCATGCACCGGCCGTCAACACTATGATTAAGAACGCTCTAGCGGTCAGACCGAGACTCATCGATCGATACCTCCATTCGAGCCTGCCGAGGCTCCCATTCACCGCGCGCGATCACCTTCCCGTCCTGAAAGACGACCATGCTGTTCCACCCATAAAAAAAGAGCAGCCGGGCGACGGTGGTGGCGGCCTGCGGCGAGATCGCGTAGAGCCATGTCACCACGCTGCCCGGCTGATCCCGTCGATGACAGCTGACGAGCGCGGCAATCGTCGGTCCGTCATACGCTGTCCCGTCAATGGTCACGCCCCCCTCACGAAGTTGGACGCGCGAGTCGCAGTGCGTGTCCACGACCGGCTGAAGGGCCGCGCGGGAAGCCGGC
>Ga0081455_10007842_pt1 | contig 11178 bp, 11 predicted proteins | sample TabmetS3T2R1_FD_70207 | JGI IMG/M metagenome (GOLD analysis project Ga0081455, IMG submission 70207) | Tabebuia heterophylla rhizosphere microbial communities from the University of Puerto Rico - S3T2R1 | ecosystem: Host-associated > Plants > Roots > Rhizosphere ... | reverse complement strand
TCGACTCGCTGAGGCTCGAGAAGGGCTATCGCGTGTGGGGCGCCGACATCACGCCCGAGGACACGCCCTTCGAGGCCGGGCTCGGGTTCGCGGTCGAGCTCGACAAGGGCGACTTCATCGGGCGGGACGCCCTGGCCGAGCGTGCCGAGCCCGAGCGCAAGCTCCGCTGTCTCACGCTCGCGGACCCAACCGCGGTCGCCCTCGGCTCGGAGCCGGTGCGCATCGACGGCGAGCTCGTGGGCCGGGTGACGAGCGGCGGCTTCGGGTACACGGTCGGGAAGTCGATCGCGTACGCGTACGTCCCGGCCGAGCACGACGTCGGGACGGAGGTCGAGGTCGAGATCTTCGGCGAGTGGGTCGCGGGCGCGATCTCGGCGGAGCCGCTCTACGACCCGGAGGGTGAGAGGATCCGCGCATGACGTCCCTCGAAGCGGCGGCCGAGCGAGTCTGGCCCGGGCGGAGCCCGACGCTCGAGACGTTGAGCGGGGGCATCACGAACAAGAACGTCAAGGTCTCGCTCGACGGCGAGCCGCCGTACGTCCTGCGCGTGCCCGGTCGCGACACCGAGCTCCTCGGGATCGAGAGGCAGGTCGAGCACGAGGCGACGCTCGCGGCGGCGGACCTCGGCGTCGGCCCCGACGTCGTCCGGTTCGTCGAGCCGGAGGGCTGGCTCGTCACGCGCTACATCGAGGGGACGCCGATCCCGCCCGAGCGCATGCGCGAGCACGACATGCTGCTGCGCGTCGCCGAGACGCTGAGGCTGGTTCACTCGGGCCCGCCGGTGAGCGGCGTCTTCGACTCGTTCGGGGTCGTGGAGGAGTACCTCGCGATCGCCCGGAGCCGGGGGGCCGCCGAGCCGCAGGACTACTCCTGGGCGCACGACCTCTCGCGCCGGATCGAGCCGCTGCGACGGAAGGACGACCTCTGCCTGTGCCACAACGACCTCTTGAACGCCAACTTCATCGACGACGGCGAGCGCATCCGCATCGTGGATTGGGAGTACGCGGGCATGGGCGACCGCTTCTTCGACCTCGCCAACTTCGCGATCAACCACGAGCTCGACCCGGACGGGCGCGGGCGCCTGCTCGAGACCTACTTCGGCGGGGTGCGCGCGGAGGACGTGCGTGCGCTCGAGCTGATGCGCTTCATGTCCGACTTCCGGGAGGCGATGTGGGGCGTCCTGCAGGCGACGGTCTCCACGCTCGACTTCGACTTCGAGGGCTACGCGGCCGAGCACTTCGGGCGCCTCCGGCGAACCGCGGACGAGCCCGAGTTCCAGGCCGCGCTCGAGGCGTGAACGAGAGAGGGGCGCCGAAGCGCCCCTCTCTATGCATCGCTACGGAGTGACTAGGCGCGCTCGGTCGGCATCTCGTACCTGCCGAGCTGCTCCTCCTCCAACTGCTCGAGCTCCTCGTCGGTGCCCATGCGCACCGGTCCCTTGAACCAGTTCTTGGCCGAGAGGACCCACCAGCCGCCGAAGAGCAGCAATGCTCCGCCGACGAGGAGCGGTGCGTAGTTGACCGCCTCCCACGTGAAGCCGTCTTTCCATGGCGCGCTGACCGAGTACGGCGGCATGAGGAACACGAGCGAGATGAAGAAGACCCACACGATCGCGATCGGGTCGATCCACTTGTAGTGCTTTCCGAGGCTCCATGCGCCCGGCTCGAACTCCTCCTTCATCCGGTAGCGCAGGATCACCGGGAGGATGAACGCGATGTAGAGCCCGATCACCGCGATCCCGGTGCCGACGTAGTACCCGATGAAGAAGTTGTAGAGCGTCGGCAGCATGAGTGCCGCGGCTGCGACGGCGATGCCGATGACTGCCATGTGCGGCACGCGATTCCGCGCGACGCGTCGCCAGAGCTGATGCCCCGGAACCGCCCGGTCGCGCGAGAACGCGAACAGCATCCTCGACGCCGACGTGATCGACGCGGTGAGGCAGAAGAACTGTGCGACGCAGCAGATGAAGAGGATGAACGTCCCCCAGCTCTGGCCCATGGCCGTCACCCAGTTCGACGGGACCATGTACAGGTCGACGGCCGGCTCGAGGGGAAGCGCTGCGGTGACTGCGACGAGCAGGATGAACCCGAAGAAGACGGACGCGACCACGGACATGTACATCCCGACGGCCGCCGATCGCGATGCCTGGTGCGTCTCCTCGGCCACGTGCGCGGACGCGTCGAAGCCCGTGATCGTGTACTGGGCCATCAAGAGGCCGGTGAAGAAGACGTACCAGAACACGATGCTGCCGAAGGTTGCCGGCGCAGACTCGCCACCCCAACCGGTCGCGTTGATCGTCTCGGTGAAGATGAAACTGAAGGAGCGGTGCTCGTCGGGAACCGTCGCGAGGATGACCACGATGACGCCCACGCCGATCATGTGCCAGTAGGCCGAGATCGTGTTCAGCATCGCGGTGACCGTGACCTTGAAGAGGTTAAGGAGGCCGGTCAGCAGGAGGACGACCGCGTACGTGAGGTAGACGTACTCCTTCGTGTTCGGGTACTCGAACCAGTAGTTGAGGAGAGCGGTCGAGAAGATCGCGAGGCCGTAGCCGATTGCAGCCGTGACCGCGATCTGCCCGAGCAGGTTGAACCAACCGGTGAACCACCCCCAGGCGGGGCTGCCGAGCTTCGACGACCAGTAGTAGAGGCCACCGGCCGTCGGGAACTTGGACGCGATCTCGGCCATCGAGAGCGCGACGAGCGTGCTCATGAGACCGACGAGGAGCCAGCCCCAGGTGATGGCGACGGGGCCGCCCTGGCTGAACGCGATGTAGTAGGAGGTCAGGCACCCCGCGAGGATCGAGATGATCGTGAAGCTGATCGCGAAGTTCTGGAACCCGCCCATCGCTCGGAAGAGCTCCTGCGCGTAGCCCAGCCGGTGGAGGAGCCGTTCGTCCTCCGAGCTGTGGTAGCTGGGCGAGGGCTCTGTGCTCATTCGACCTCCCAGGATCGCCGGAGTGGAGGCGCTATTACGTGCACCCGCACCGGACGGTGTCAACCGGCGTAGGATCGCGCCCGATGGTGGCGGAGTGCTGAGCTTCGGGGAGTTGAAGGCGGAGGTCGAGGGCGGGCAGATCGACACCGTGATCGTCGCGTTCACGGACATGCAGGGCCGGCTCATGGGGAAGCGCCTGCACGGCGAGTTCTTCTGCGAGGAGGTCGAGGCCGAGCACGAGGTCGAGGGCTGCAACTACCTGCTCGCGCTCGACATGGAGATGGACCCGATCCCCGGCTACGAGATCGCGAGCTGGGAGCTCGGGTACGGGGACTTCGCCCTCGCACCGGATCTCGCGACGCTGCGCCGGATCCCGTGGCTCGAGGCGACCGCGCTCGTCCTCTCCGACGTGCACTGGCACGACGGCTCGCCCGTCCAGCCCTCGCCGCGGCAGGTGCTGAAGGCGCAGATGGAGCGGGCGGCGGCGCTCGGGTACGTGCCGATGTGCGCCTCCGAGCTCGAGTTCTACTTGCTCCAGCAGAGCTACCAGGAGGCGTGGGCGCAGCGCTACGAGGACCTGACCCCGTCGGTCCCGTACATCCTCGACTACCACGTCCTCGCCACGACGTACGACGAGGGCCTCATCCGGCAGATCCGGAACGGGATGTACGGGGCCGGGATCAGGGTCGAGACCTCGAAGGGCGAGGCCTGGCCCGGGCAGCACGAGATCAACTTCCGCTTCGACGACGCCGTGACGATGGCCGACAACCACGTGGTCTACAAGAACGGAGCCAAGGAGATCGCGCACCTGAACGGCTGCTCGATCACGTTCATGGCGAAGCCGTTCGAGTCCTGGATCGGGAACTCGTGCCACGTGCACTCGTCGCTCTTCCAGGACGGGGAGGCGCTGTTCGGCGACGATCAGGCGCTCTTCGACGGCTGGCTCGCTGGGCAGATCGCGTGCTTCGAGGAGCTCGCGGTGTTCCTCGCGCCGACCGTCAATTCGTACAAGCGCTACGCGGCCGGGAGCTGGGCGCCGACGACGCTCGCGTGGGGCCACGACAACCGCACGTGCGGGTTCCGCGTCGTCGGCCACGGTCCGGCCAAGCGCGTGGAGACGAGGATTCCGGGCGGCGACGTCAACCCGTACCTCGCGTTCGCCGCGGTCATCGCGGCGGGGCTGCACGGGATCGAGGCGGGGCTCGAGCTCCCGCCCGCGCTCGAGGGGAACGCGTACGAGTCCGACGCGAAGCGCTTCCCGTCGACGCTCCGCGACGCGATCGCGGCGCTCGAGGCGGGATCGGTCGGACGGAAGGCGTTCGGCGACCAGGTCGTCGACCACTACCTGAACTACGCGCGCACCGAGCAGGCGCTCTTCGACAAGTACGTGACGGACTGGGAGCGCATGCGCTACTTCGAGCGCGGCTGACCCGTCGTGCGGGTCGTCCTCGTCTCCCAGGTCCCTCCCGCGACGCACGGGCTCACGGCACTGCTGCGCGAGCTCGGCCACGAGCCGGTCGCGCTCCTCTCGACCCGGCAGGTCACCGACCGGTACGGCGGCGACCTCGCAAGACAGGTTCTCGGCGCTCCCGACGAGCTGGACGTCTTGCTTCCGTCCTCTCGCGAGCGGATCGCGCCGCTTCTGCGGACGTACGAGCCAGACCTCGTGCTCTGTCTCGGGTTTCCGTGGAAGATCCCCGCCGACGCGCTCGCGGTTCCGCGCCTCGGCGCCGTGAACGGGCATCCGGGGCTGCTTCCCCGCTATCGCGGTCCGACGCCCGTTGCCTGGGCGATCCGGCGGGGCGAGACGGAGATCGGCTTCACCTTCCACCGGATGGACGCCGAGCTCGACACCGGGCCAGTGCTGGCGCAGGGCGCCGTTCCTCTCGGCGACGAGCACACGTTCGAGGAGCTCGAGCCCAAGTTCGTCGAGCTCGTCAGCGGGCTGTTGGCCCGCGCGCTCGAGCGGGTGGAGCACGGCGATCCGGGCGACGCGCAGCCCGAGGCGGAGGCCGAGTACCTGACGTTCTTCGAGCCCGAGTACGCGTGGATCGATACCGGCAGGAGCCGTGACGACGTCTACCGCCAGGTCCGGGCCTGGCGGTTCCACCAGGTTCGCGACCCGTACGGCGCGCTCGTCGAGCGCGACGGCCGGACGATCCGCGTGCTCCGGGTCAGCCGCGAGCCTGCTGAAGGCGCGACCATCGAGTGCGCGGACGGCACACTGTGGATCGTGGAAGAGGAGGCTGCATGAGGCCGGTCATCGGGATCACGACGTACGCGCAGGACGCGCAGTGGGGTGTCTGGCACCTGCCGGCCGCCCTCATCCCGCTCGACTACGTGGACGCCGTCGAGCGCGCGGGCGGTCGCCCGGTGCTCATCCCGCCGAGCGAGAACGGGGTCGAGGAGACGCTCGAGCTGCTCGACGGGATCGTGTTCTCCGGCGGCGCCGACGTCGATCCCGCGCTCTACGGCGCCGAGGCGCATCCGGAGACGGACGAGCCCCAGGCACGGCGCGACCGCGGCGAGCTCGCGCTGCTGCAGGCGGCGCTCGAGCACGACGTGCCCATGCTGGCCGTGTGCCGCGGCGTCCAACTCCTGAACGTCGCGCGCGGCGGCGACCTCGTCCAGCACCTTCCCGAGCAGATCGGGAACGACGTCCACAAGCAGACGCCGGGCACGTTCGTCGAGCATCCGGTCGAGGTGAAGGAGGGCTCGCGGCTCGCGTCGATGGTGGGGACGAGCGCGGAGGTCACCTCGCACCACCACCAGGCGCTCGCGCGGCTCGGAGACGGCCTCGTGGAGACGGCCTGGGCCGCGGACGGCACGCTCGAGGGGGTGGAGGACCCCGCGCAGCGGTTCACCGTCGGCGTCCAGTGGCATCCCGAGGCGGGCGAGGACGATGCGCTGTTCGAGAACCTCGTCGCGGAGGCGAAGGCGTACCGCGCCGAGCGCAACGGGCGTTAGGCAACGGCGTTAGGCTCGCGTCCACCGTCGACGCGAAGGGGGGATCTGGGTGTACTGGGGTGGCCTTGCGATCTACGTCGTCCTGTCCGCGTTCTTCATCGTCGACGTCCTCCGCCAGCCGGAGAGCGCGCTCTCGGGCGTCGGGAAGACGCTCTGGGTCCTGGCGCTCATCTTCGTCCCGCTCCTCGCCTGGATCGTCTACGGCTTCTGGCGGATCCAGCGCAGCCGCCTCTAGCGATGACCCTGACGGTCCTCAATCCCGCGACCGAGGAGCCCATCGCCGAGCTCGAGCAGGCGGGCCTCGAGGAGGCCGACGCCGCGGTCGCCCGTGCGAAGGCGGCGTTCCCGGCCTGGCGCGCGGTCGCTCCCGCTGATCGCGCACGGCTTCTGCGCCGGCTCGCCGCGCTCGTCGAGGAGAACGCCGAGGAGCTGGCGCAGATCGAGTCGAGGAACGTCGGCAAGCCGATCGCCGGGGCGCGCGGCGAGGTCGGGATGGTGGCGCAGGTCTTCCACTTCTACGCGGGTGCAGTGGACAAGCACCGCGGCGACACGATCCCGGTCACGGGCGGCGTCGCAGCGACCTTCCACGAGCCGCTCGGGGTCGTGGGTCTCATCGTCCCGTGGAACTTCCCGGTGAACATCGCGAGCTGGAAGCTCGGCCCGGCACTCGCCTGCGGGAACACGATCGTGCTCAAGCCCGCCGAGCTGACGCCGCTCTCCGCTCTCCGCCTGTCCGATCTCGTCCTCGAGGCCGGGATCCCGAAAGGCGTCGTGAACGTCCTCGTCGGCAAGGGCTCAGTCGTCGGGCAGCGCCTCGTCGAGCATCCCGACGTCGCGAAGATCGGCTTCACCGGCTCGACCGAGGTCGGGCGCTCGGTCATGGAGGGCGCCGCGGGGACGATCAAGCGCGTGACGCTCGAGCTCGGCGGCAAGTCCGCCAACGTCGTGTTCGCCGATGCGGACATCGAGCGGGCCGCTGCGTCCGCGCCATATGCCGTCTTCGACAACGCGGGCCAGGACTGCTGCGCCCGCTCGCGCGTCCTCGTCGAGCGGGCGGCGTACGACCGCTTCCTCGAGCAATTCGTCGCTGCCACCGCCAAGGTCCACGTCGGAGATCCGGCCGACGAGTCCACGGAGATGGGCCCGCTGATCTCGGCCGAGCACCGGGAGAAGGTGGCCTCCTTCGTCGACGGCGACACGGCTTTCCGCGGCGACGTCCCCGGTGAGCCGGGGTTCTGGTACCCGTGCACGATCGTCGAGGCGTCGAACGACGACAGGGTGGCGCGCGAGGAGGTCTTCGGGCCGGTGGCGGCGGTCATCCCGTTCGAGGACGAGGCGGACGCGATCCGCATCGCGAACGACACCCCGTTCGGGCTCTCCGGCTCGATCTGGACGCGCGACACCGCGAGGGCGCTCCGCGTGACGCGCGCGATCGACACGGGGGTGCTGTCCGTCAACGCGAACACGTCCGTCCGCGTGCAGACCCCGTTCGGCGGGTTCAAGGAGAGCGGCTTCGGGCGTGAGCTCGGCCTCGAGGCGCTCGACGGCTACTCGGAGCTCAAGAGCGTCTTCATCTCGACGGAGGAGTGAGCATGGGTCGACTCGACGGCAAGGTCTGCGTGATCACGGGATCCGGCGGCGGCATGGGCCGCGAGGCAGCGGTCGTCTTCACCGCCGAGGGCGCGAAAGTGTGCGTCGCGGACGTCGACCTCGCCGCCGCCGAGGAGACGGTCGGGCTCTGCTCCGGCGAGGCGTTCGCCCTGCGCGTGAACGTCGCCGACGAGGGCGAGGTGCGCGACATGTACGAGGTGACGGCCGATCGTTTCGGCGGGGTGGACGTGCTCTACAACAACGCGGGGATCTCGCCCGGGGACGATGCGTCGGTGCTGGACACGACGCTCGACGCGTGGGAACGCGTGCAGGACGTCAATACGAAGGGCGTCTTCCTCTGCTGCAAGCACGGGATCCCGCGCCTGCTCGAGCGAGGCGGAGGCTCCGTGATCAACGTGGCCTCGTTCGTCGCGCTCCTCGGGGCCGCCACCTCGCAGATCTCGTACACCGCATCGAAGGGCGCCGTGCTCTCGATGAGCCGCGAGCTCGCCGTGCAGTTCGCGCGCCAGGGCGTGCGCGTGAATGCGCTCTGCCCCGGGCCGGTGGAGACCCCGCTGCTGCTCGCGATCTACGGCGGCGACCAGGCCGCGTTCGAGCGGCGGCAGATCCACTGGCCGACCGGCCGCCTCGGCAAGCCGCGCGAGATCGTGAACGCCGCGCTCTTCCTCGCGAGCGACGAGTCCTCGTTCGTGAACGGCGCGACCTTCGTCGTGGACGGCGGCCTCACGGCCGCGTACGTCACGCCCGAGTAGCCGAGGCTAGACGCCGACGACCTGCACGGTCCAGCGGCGGTCTCTCTCCCGGTCGAGCTCGAGGAAGAGGACACGCTGCCACTGGCCGAGCTGGAGCTCGCCGCCGCGGACAGGGATGGACTCGCCGGCAGGCCCGAGGAGCATCGACATGCAGTGCGCATGGCCGTTCGACGCCTCCATGTCCTCCGGGCACACGTTCTCCGTGCGGCGGTCCCAGTCGTCGTGCGCGTAGTAGTGCTCGGTCGGCACGAGGCGCCTGAGCAGCACCGCGAAGTCCTCGAGGAACCCGCGCTCCCACTCGTTCACCCGCACCGAGCACGTCGTGTGCGGCGAGTAGACGCAGCAGATGCCGTCGCTGATCCCGCTCTGGCTGACGGCCTCCTTGACCTCGTCGGTGATGTCGGTGACGGTCAGCCCGCCGGCGGTGCGCAGGTGTGCCTCGTACTGGAACGTCTCCACGGCCGGGGCACATTCTGACAAGAGCGACACAATCTCCGCCGGAGAGCCGTCCGTCGAGGTGCGCGATACCCTCCGTCGGCGCGGGCCCGTAGCTCAGCTGGTCAGAGCAGCCGACTCATAATCGGTTGGTCCCTGGTTCGAGTCCAGGCGGGCCCATTCCGCTGCCGAGCCGCTGCGCTGACTGGGATCAGCGGGTCTCACGTTCGCCGGACGCAGGGTGCTCGCGGCCGGTCTGCGCGCGTCGCGCGCCTGGTCGTCACGCACGGCGCGGCGTACGAGCGAGCTTCACTGCACCGAGCTCTTCGTCCCTGGTGAGCTCGCGGCGGCGTTCCGAGACGACGGACCAGCCCGATGCGGAGTGGAGCGCAGACGAGATGCGGCCGTGAATCGCGTCGACGTCCGCCTCCGGCGCGACGAACAGCGTTCGGAACACCGCTTCGCTCCGACCTTGTGCGAGGTCGATGTCGTGGTTGTTCGGCCACAGGCACGGGCCCTCGTGGTCGACGGCACCGCAGAGCTCGACCGTGACGGTCGCGCCGACCGCCCTCGGATCCGTGTCGGGTTGAAGCTGCAGCACAGCCTCGTGAACATGGGGCGTGCGTTCCGCCTCCATGGAGCGGAGGCTACCGGCCGCGACTCGACGACTCACCCCATGTATCGTGATCGACGCCTGTCCGGGCCGCAGGACACGGCATCGTTCTCCCAGGCCTCCCCGACACGACGGAGCCGCACCCGTCGTGTGAGGCAGCACGTGGATAGATCGGGCAGCGTTCCCGCGTAGTACGGATACGCGCGTGCGACGTCGACCCGACACCGAGCTGATCGTCCTCGCCCGCAAGGGCTCGGACGAGGCCGTCGAGGTCCTCTTCGACCGCTACTGGCTGCTCGCGTGGCGCTCGGCGTACGCGGTGACCGCGGACCGCGGGCTCGCGGACGACGCCGCGCAAGAGGCGATCGAGAAGGCCTTTGGGTCGCTCGACCGCTTCGACGAGACGAGGCCGTTCGGGCCGTGGCTCAAGCGCATCGCGATCAACCGCGCCGTCGACCAGCTGCGTCGCAGACGCAGCGTCGAGGTGCTCTCGGACGAGGAGACGACGTTCCATACCTGGGCGATCTCCGAGGCGGCGGACGAGGACCTCCGTCTCTGGGCGGTAGCCGACTCGGTGGCCGCCCTCGGCGCGGGAAAGCGCATCGTGATCGTCCTCCACTACTGGCTCGACCTCCCGCTCGAGGAGATCGCGGGAGTGCTCGGGCTCCCCGTCGGAACGGTCGCGTCGCGCCTCGCGCGAGCCAGGGACGAGCTTCGGGCCGTCCTCGAGGAGCAGCATGTCGTCTGAGCGCGACCTCGAGCGGCTCGTCCGCGAAGCGCGCGAGACGCTTCCGGGCCCGGAGAGCGACGCGACCGCTGCCGCACGCGCGAGCGCGCAGGCGGCCGCGCGGCACCGACGCCCCCGTCGCGTGCGGGTTGCGGCGCTGATCGGCGCCTGTGTGCTCGTCGCGGTCGCGCTCGGCGTCGGGATCGCACTCGTCGCTCCGAGCGGAACGGCCTCGCAGGGCCCGGTCGGCCTCGGCTTCGTCCCCGAGCCCGGGTGGTACGCCTTTCAGACGGGGGGCCAGAACGGTGACCTCTTCCAGACCGTCGCGGTCGCGTCGAACGTGCCGCTCGCGGCCGAGGACCAGGTCGCGGGCGCAGCCGACTCGTCCGGGCTTCCCTACACGACGCTGCTGGGCCTCGAGGAGGACGGGATCGTCATCGTCGCGACCTTCTCCCGCATGACTCCGTCGCCGTACACGACGCAGACCGAGCACGAGCTCGAGCTGCCGCTCCGGATGCGCCAGGCCGCGCCGCTCCGGTACGGGACGCAGCTGCGTCCGGAGGAGCCGCTCGCGCAATACGAGATCCGGGGTCTGCTCAAGCGCCACCTCGTGGACGTCTTCGTCTACTTCGGTGCCCCGAAGCCGACGCGCGCGCAGCTCGCAGAGGCGGATCGCCAGCTGCGCGAGATCGTCGTTCGCCGAATGTCGGGCAACCGCGAGCGGAAGGAGCCGACGGTGTCCTCGTCCGCCTCGGCGCCGGTGATCATCGACAGGACCGTGGCCTGCGCACCCGCACTCGTGGGCGGCGTCCGCCAGGTCGACACGCTCGCGCGCGCCGGGAGCGGGCGTCGCGGCGCGGCCTGGGCGAGCCCCGCCCTCGCATCCGTGAGGACGACGGTCTCCGGCTCCGCGTTCACGGCGGTCGAGGACAACCTCGTTTGGGTCGCGGCGGGCGTGCCGTCCGCCGAGGCCGAGGTGCTCTCGGTCGGCGTGCCCGGCGTCTCCTTCCCGTTCCGGAGCTGGGGCACGCTCGGGGTCAACGCGCGGCTGTGCAGGACGAGCGCGAAGCGGATCCCGCTGTCGCGCAAGGGCTTGAGCGGAGGCGTGGTCTCGGCGTTCGAGGACCGCTGGGACT
>Ga0081455_10007841_pt1 | contig 11179 bp, 6 predicted proteins | sample TabmetS3T2R1_FD_70207 | JGI IMG/M metagenome (GOLD analysis project Ga0081455, IMG submission 70207) | Tabebuia heterophylla rhizosphere microbial communities from the University of Puerto Rico - S3T2R1 | ecosystem: Host-associated > Plants > Roots > Rhizosphere ... | reverse complement strand
CATGTGCTCCGCACTACAGACTTTGGCGAGACCTGGGAGACGCTGTCGCTCCCCATACAGCCCAATGCCACCATGTGGGGCCTGGCGACGCATCCCGCTGATGCCAATCGCATTCTGGCATTCAGCCTGTTCGGCGAAGTGTACATCAGCGAGGATGCCGGTGCGTCCTGGCGCAAGATCGCCCGTGAGTTTGGGGAGATCAGGACAGCAGCCTGGGTGCCGAACTAACACGCGGTTGTGACCCTTCTGCCGTTTGCCCTATACCTGGAAAAATTCCTCCAGGCGTACGAAGACCTCGTGGTCAGCGCCGTGACGCTGGACGCTGACCACGTCCTCCAGTTTGCGCAACTGCCTGAGCATCTGTTCCAGGCGGTGATCCGCAGGGACGCGGAGCCAGATGCGGCTCTGCACGCCAGTGCCAATGGGCATGCACAGGATGCCCTCAACATTAAAAGCCCGGCGCGCGAACAGGCCGCAGATGTGGGACATCACCCCTGGATGATTGTTCACCGTGAGTTCCAACACTACTTGCTGGCTCTCAGAGTGAGATAGTGTGGGCGTCTCAGGCGTGGACAGTGACATAGGCTTCCCCTCCTATCATATCTTTGTTGGCCGCACCGGGCGGCACCATCGGATACACTTTCTCCTGGGTGTCGATCGTGGCGTGAATCAGGCATGGCCCAGGTGTGCTCAGGGCACAGGCCAGTGTGGCGTACGGATCAGCGGCAGTGGCCAGATCATAGGCCGTCATACCAAACCCCCTAGCAATGGTGTTGAAATCCACCTGTGTCTGGAAGTCAGAAGCAAAGAGACGCCTGCCGTAGAAGAGGTCCTGCTGCTGATGCACCAGTCCCAGAGAGTTGTTATTCATCAGGATAATTTTGACATTGACGTCCTCTTCCACGGCGGTCACCAGTTCCTGGATATTCATCAGCAGGCTGCCGTCGCCGCTGAAACAGACCACTGTGCGTGTGGGGTAGGCCAGGGCCGCGCCAATAGCTGCCGGCAGGCCAAAACCCATGGTGCCAAGACCGCCGGAGGTCAGCCACTGGCGGGGATGACGCACGGGATAGACTTGTGCTGCCCACATCTGGTGCTGCCCGACATCCGTGGTAATGATGGCATCATCGTCGAGCAGGCTGGCAGTCTGGAGCACCAGCCCATAGGGCGTGCACGGGTCGTCGGCGCCAGGTGTCTGTAAGGGATACAGCGCTTTGAGCTCTTCGATATGCGCCAGCCAGGTGGCCCGCGGCTGCGCCTCGACCAGCGGCAGTAGCGCCTCTAGCACCTCCCGTACATCGCCCACGATGCCCACATGGGCTGTCTTGATCTTATCAAGCTCACTGGCATCAATATCGATATGGACGATGCGTGCCTTGGGGCAGAACGCTGCGACTTTGCCCGTGGCGCGGTCATCGAAGCGCACACCAGCGGCGATTAAGAGATCGCAGGCTTCCAGCGCTATATTGGTATAGCGAGCGGCATGCATGCCCAGCATGCCAATGGCGCGCGGATGATCCACGGGGACAGCCCCCAGCCCCATCAGCGTCATCGTCGTAGGGATGCCAGCCTTCTCCGCCAGGCGTGTGACCAGGTGTGCGGCCCCGGCATGGATCACGCCCCCACCGATGTAGAGGATGGGTCTAGAGGCAGTGTTGATCAGGTCTGCGGCTAACGCCACATGGGTCAGGGCAAAGGCCAAGGCTGGATCGGGACGCCCTGGCTCAGGCCAGGCCTGGAATTCCAGCACCTGATTCTGGACATCCTTGGGCACGTCGATGAGCACAGGACCCGGTCGTCCTGACGCCGCAATGCGAAACGACTCAGGAATAACCGTTAACAGCTCCGTAGCCGAGCGCACCAGGAAATTGTGCTTGGTGACGGGGATGCTCATGCCGTAGGTATCGACTTCCTGAAACGCATCCGTGCCGATCATGGCGCTCGGCACCTGGCCAGTGATGCAGATAAGCGGAATCGAGTCCAGCTTGGCATCGGCGATGGCCGTCAGGATGTTGGTCGCGCCCGGGCCTGAGGTGGCGAAACACACCGCCGGTTGACCGCTCGCACGCGCCAGCCCTTGCGCGATGAAGCCAGCCCCCTGTTCGTGGCGGGCGAGTACATGGTGAATGGTACGGCTCTGTGAGAGGGCGTCGTAGAGCGGTAAGTTTGCCCCACCGGGGATGCCGGCGATGGTGGTAATGCCCTGGCGCTCCAAGAGCTGGATGATCATCTGTGCACCGGTCAGTCTCATCAGTGTCCTTTCTCTGTGACTATCTGGCCGATGCGTGATGGCGGGACAACAAAAAACCCCCACCGGTTCGTCGCACCGGCGGGGGTTGAATCACTCTACTCTAGAGAAGCCCGCTACGGCGCGCCAGCGTCGAGTACTACTACCCGTACGCCGACGAGCGTTACGTAGCTAAGAAGAGCAACTGAATTGATGTGCAAATTGTGTGGCATGGGTATGTGCAACCTTTGATAAAGCACCGTGTAATGGTGCCAGATACCTTATCGGCAATCTCTCACAGTGTCAAGACGAATTTTTCAGATTCCCCCGGATTTCGTAATAAAATCACAACTCACTGATATTATTGATATTATTTTATACTCTATCAAGCGTCCAAACGGTGTTCATATGACATATAGGGTCAGGAAATCAAGGGGTGAGCTGCTCTCAACAGCTGAAGTCCAGTGGTCTACCACTAAATCAGATGGAATGTGGGAAATCGCTATGGTTGACAGCATGAGGGCCTCTTACTACACTCGCTCCCAGCAAGGTAGGCGCTGGGCGTCCTGACTAAGCCTCACGAGATTGGTCCATCATGAGAATCCTATAATGAATGATGGAGACACAACAACTGTCACGTCCATCCCCCTCATAAACATCTGGCGCCGACTCCTGCTCGGGCTCTTTTTCCTCTCTGGGATCAGCGGCTTGCTCTACGAGGTGGCCTGGACACGTATGCTGCACCTGTTATTCGGCGATACGGTTCTAGCGGTGAGCACGGTCCTGGCGTCTTTTATGGCCGGGCTGGCTCTCGGTAGTTTCTGGAGCGGCAGGTATGTGGATCGCCAGCCTCGGGTTCTCAGCCTCTATGTTGGTCTTGAAGCGGGTATTGGTGTGAGCGCTGTCGCGCTGCCAGTGGCCTTACAGGCCCTGACACCGCTGTATATCTGGCTACACCAATACCTGCATGCCTCTTTCTGGCTCTTCAGTGCGGCACGTTTTCTCCTCGCCTTTGGTCTGTTGTTCATCCCCACTACCCTGATGGGTGCGACCTTGCCGGTGTTGAGTCGGTACATGGTCCGCAACACCGCCACGCTGGGGTGGCGCGTTGGGACCCTCTATGCGCTCAACACGGCCGGCGCTGTACTGGGCTGTTTTCTGGCTGGGTATGTGCTGATTGGCCGCCTCGGCTTGTCCCAAACAGTATGGATCGGAGCAGCGCTGAATCTGGCGATTGCCCTGGTGGTGTGGGTCATACAGTTGTACACGAAGGAGGAACTCCCCGAGCCAGAGGCACCCCTGAGCACGTTTGAAGAGGCACCGCCAGCATCGTACGTCTATGACCGGAAGACCGTGCGTCGCGTCTTGTGGGGCTTTGCCCTGTCTGGCTATACGGCGCTGTCCTATGAAGTACTCTGGACCCGCGCCCTGACCTTTTTTATTGGCAACTCGACGTATGCCTTCAGCGCCATGTTGACGACTTTCTTATGCGGCCTGGCTCTCGGCAGTTTTCTCTTTGCACGTCTCAGCGACCGACGGCAGAACTTGCCGGCGCTATTCGGTGCGTTACAGGTGGGCATTGGTGTCTATGGGGTACTGACCATTGCCATCCTGGGGCGCCTGTTCTATGGGCTTGACGCCTGGTGGGAAGGCTTTAGCAATGCCTACTGGGGAACAGCTCTCTGGCTCACCTTCGTTAAGACCTTTGTCGTGATTCTGCCGCCGACCCTGTGCATGGGCGGAGTTTTTCCGCTGGTCAGTAAGATTGTGGCGCACGGACCCCAGGTGGTTGGCCGCAGTATTGGCAATGCCTACGCCTGCAATACGCTCGGGGCTATCGTGGGCTCCTGGGTCACCGGTTTTGTGGCCATTCCCCTCCTGGGAATGCATCACAGCTTGGGGCTCACGGCGCTCATCAGCGTGGGAGTCGGGGGCGTCTTCCTGGCGCATGGTTCCCAGCAGCGCCGCCACTGGAGATGGCTGTATGGCGGCGTGCTGGGGCTCTTTGCCGTTGTGCTAGTGGCCACGCCCACGCTGCGCTTTGCCGATATCGCTGGAGAGCCAGAGAAAGACATCCTGCATTATGAGGAAAGTGTCGCCGGCGTGGTGAAAGTCGCTACTGACGTCTACGACCGCAAGTTGTTGAGCATCAACGGCTGGTCTGTCGCCGGAACTGGTACCCCCAACCTCGATGTGGCCCTGGTCAATGACTATCCTGAAGTGCAAAAAATGCTCGCCCATCTGCCCATGCTCCTGCATGCCGCACCGCGCCAGGTATTAGTGATCGGCTTCGGCGCTGGCGGTACGGCCTGGTCTCTCAGTCGTTACGATGCACTGCAACGGCTCGATATCGTCGAGTTCGTGCCAGGTGTCATCCGTGCGGCTCACTTCTTTCCTGAGGTGAACCACAACGTCCTCACGGATCCGCGCTTGCACGTAACCATCGACGATGGGCGCAATTACCTTCTGGTCACCTCCCAAACGTACGATGTGGTATCGGTCGATACCCTTGATCCCAAGCACGCTGGCAACGGCAATCTGTATACCCGCGAATTTTATGAGCTGAGCAAGCGAGTGCTGAAGCCCGGGGGCATCTTCGTGCAGTGGCTGCCCTATCACCAGGTTGACAATGCCAGCCTGAAGATGATTGCGCGCACCTTCCAGCACGTCTATCCCCACGCCACCATGTGGCTGAACCGTTTCAAGGGGTATACGTTGCTCCTGGGCACCCTCGAACCGCTGCACATCGACCTGGAACGGCTCGCAGCCCACTTTCGCACTCCTGCCATCCAGCGCGACCTCGCCGAGGTACACGTGGCCACACCGTGGCAATTTCTCGAAAGTTTTACCATGCGTGAGGACACCCTACGGCGGTATACGGCCGAGAGCACGGACCTCAATACCTATAACCACCCCTACGTAGAGTTTTATGGCGTCTCCTGGCACGACCCGGTAGACGAAAACCTCGCCGAACTGGCGCACTATGCGGACGACGTCACGCCCCTCCTGGCGTTCCCCAGTACCTCCTCTCCTGAGCAGCAACAGCACATGCGGCAGCGCCTGGCGGTGCAGCGGCGTATCTCACGCTACATCTTCCGTGGCTATCTGGCCAACTGGCGACGCCAGCAACAGGAGGGCACCCGCGAGTACCGCAAGGCCCTCAAGCTCGACCCGCAGGACGAAGGCATGAAATTTGCGCTGGGCATTGGCGCGCTGCATAAACAACAGGCCATGGCGATGCTGGAGCGCCATCCCGGCGACCTCAAAAGCCTCAGTAAGCTCGGCTACATTGCCTGGAACGAGCAGGAGTATGACGAGGCCATTCGGCGTTTCCAGCAGGTGCTGGCGCTCGATCCACACCAGGCGGCGGCGTACGTCCATCTTGGGGTGAACTATGTGGCTCAAGAGCGTTTTGCGGACTCGATAGCCGCCTATCAGGAAGCCGGGCGTCTAAACCCCGACCTGGCGCACCTCGTGGCCCAGAGTATCGATCTGGTTGAGCACTTGCAGCGCGCCAAAGAGCATCCGGACGACCCCGCAGTGCAGGTGCAATTGGGCGAGATCTATGCCAGTGACGGACGCTCCGATCGGGCTATTGAGGCCTTCGAGAAGGTGGTTGTCCTGGCTCCGCACTGGCCACAGGGTTTGTTTACTTTGGCACGTCTCTATGAGGCTGAAGAGCGCGACGCTGACGCCTTGCAGACCTATAGCCAGGGACTTGCCCTGGAGCCAAATAATGTCCAGGCGCACAACAACTATGAGAAGCTCGCTATCAAAATTGCCCTTAAGCAGGACAAACCAGTCGTGCTTACCCTGGGTGCAGACCAGAAGGTGGAGATTGACCCCCATAGTGCGACGAGCTATTATCAACTCGGTCTACGCTACCTCCGCAACGACGAAGCCGAGGCCGCGGTAGTCACCCTGCAACAGGCCATCGCGCTACAGCCCAGCATTGATGCCGCCCATCTGTTCCTCGGCCTGGCCTATACCTCCCTTGGAGCCCATGCCCAGGCGGAAGCGGCCTATCGTCGTGCCATCGCTCTCAGACCCACGAATCCCCATGCCTATAACTACCTTGGCTTGACCTATCACCAGCAACAACGCTATCGTGAGGCCCTCGCTGCTTACCGCCAGGCCCTCGCACAGGCCCCCGATTACGCTGTCGCCTATGTCAATCTCGCCGCCACCCACGAGGCCCTCGGGCAGACTGTCCAGGCCCTTGCGGCCTATCGTCAGGCCCTCCAACATGATGCTAATCTGCAGGCAGTACAGGCGAAAATGGACGCCTTAAGCAAGCAATTGGGGAAATAGAGGGGATGGGAGGCCCCCACCCCGGTCATGCCCCAGCCGCCGGCGGCGGCCACGCCTGGCCCACGGCTTGTGCGGTGCCCACAACGCAGCGCGACGAGGGAGGGGAGCGCCTCAGGTGGCCCTCGCCAGGGCCAACACGTGTTTCAGGAGTTGCCCCTGGCTCCCATGATTGGAACGCCTGATCCGTTACCGAGTGGCGGGCGGCCTGCCAGGCGGCCTTGTGAACGGGAGCACGGCTGGGAGGTGGCTTCCGGTGGCGTAGGGTGGGCGACAAGGTGGGCCCGCGCCGTCGGTGGAAAAGGCCGTTTGAATTTCCTATACTCCTCCATGGAGGAGGGGCCGACCATGCTAGCCAGGCTGCAGCGCTACATCATCGGGGGGGCCTTTGGCGTGTCCCTCGTGGTGACCGGCTGCCAGACCGTGCAGACCGCGCGCGTGCAGCGCATTGCCCAGCGGCTCATCCCGCACACGGCCGTGTTCCGCGACGACGCAGTGTGTTGGCAGTGGGAGGTCAATGTGTTGACCGTGAACGAGGTCAATGCCTGGTGCATGCCCGGCGGCAAGATGGCCGTGTATACGGGCCTGCTCCAGCAGCTGGAACTCACCGACGCCGAAGTCGCGGCCGTCATGGGCCACGAAATGGCGCATGCGCTGCACGAACACGCGCGCGAGGGGATGGGCCGGCAGCAGGCGACCGCCGTCGGGACAGCGGTCGGCTCGGCCGTGCTGGAGTATTTCACGGGGGTGAACCCTGGCCAGCTGGGGCACACCTTCACGCAGGCGATGTTCGTGCTGCCCAACAGTCGGGCGAACGAGCAGGAGGCTGACCGCATCGGGGTCGAACTCGCAGCCAGGGCGGGCTACGACCCGCGAGCGGCTGTGACGCTGTGGCAGAAGATGGTAGCGGGCGGCGGCGGGCAGCCGCCGCAGTGGCTCTCGACGCATCCAGCCCACGAGACGCGCATTCGTGACCTGCAGGACTATGCGCAGCGCGTGCTGCCGCTGTACAAGACGGCGGCGCAGTAGCGCTCGCGCGGCGGGCGGTCGTGGCGCCGCTGAACTGAGTATATCCCGTTTCATTGCAGGCTGTGCCTCCAGCCCATGACACGAGGCACCACGGATGGCCAGTGTACGGTTCACCCATGTGCAGGCCCGCCTCACGGAGTTCCTGGATTTGACCAGCTCAACGCTCAGTGATGCAGAGCGGTGCGGGGCGTGTGACCCATCAAGTCGGTTGGACGAACCGGGGCGAGCTTAGCCTTTTCACGCGCACGGCAAATAGTGTTGCTGCAGCGGGCGACAAGGCGAGACATGGCATGGAACGATATAATCTGTCGCGCCAGCCCATGTCTCTTGTACATGCCTGCGAGCTGGTTGATCGGATCATGAGGGCCTGGCTGGAATGAAAGGCAAGTCATCACGATCAGGGGAGTACCACTTAACAAGCGCCTGCCGTCAACTGTCTACAACATCTGTTCCTGCGTCGCATTGTCGTTACCAGGCTTCTTTCCAGGTACAAAGGTAACGCCCGTAAACTGAACGACCACCAGCTGAAAGCTGACGGGTTCAAAAGGTTTCAGCGGACTCAACCGCTGACTGAAAGAGAAAACGGCTGAAAGCCGGTGGTTTGAAACCACGGGCTGAATGCCCTTTGGGCGGGCTAAAGCCGTCTGTTGGAAAATCAAGAAAATGGCATGAACGTGTTCAATCATTCTGCAGTGAACGTGTCGTCCGGCAGCGTTGTGTTTCATCACAATTGGCGTTTCGGCGTGCAGAATCAACACTCGGTGATCTCCATATATGGAGGAGCCTCCCCGCAGGCGAGTAGCAATGGTTTCATAGGTGTTGCTGTGTTCGCGGCAGGACGCGTCATCGCCTTTACCGGGCGTCAGATCCCTGTAAACAGCAATGCCGCGAATGGGGTGTTGTTGCTTGACGGCGGACTGCGTGCTTCGTTCGCTATCATCGAGGTCGTCGAGAACGGGAGTCAAAATAATCCAGACAACAGCGGGATGACGTTCGTTGATGGTGCGGTTACAGTCGATGCGAGGGTCACCCCTCACACCTCTGCTTCAAAACCGTGCGTGCGAGTTTCCCCGCACACGGCTCCTCAGTTACTGAACCCTTGTCATGGGTACGCAGCGTTTGTGCGGTGATTTGGTCATGGCAGTGTCCGTGGATGAGCATGAGGTTGTTCCTCTTGTTGTTTTTATGGTCCCCATCTACATGATGGACTTCCAGTATGTCTTCGTGTCGAAAGAGAAGCTTGCAGTAGCCACATTTGCCTTTTTGCTCTCTGAGCAGTCTGGCTCTACGTGGTGACACCAGCGGGCTGCGTCCTAGGCGGGTTGCCCAGTATGCCCAGTCACCGTCAAATGGTGCTCTGCTTCCCTGGACCTTGATATGTCTGACGATTTTTGTCGCACCGTGTCGGAGGAGCACTTTTCCTTCAGGGGTTGCAAAGACCCATTTTTGGTTCTTTATTATCCTGAAGTATTGGCGCAGTCTCCTCCGTATGCTCCGTACTCGTCTTTGTTTCTTGGCCCATTCGCTGAGTTGCCAGTACAGCACATTATCGGCCTTTCTGAACGTCTCACTGGCTGCGCAGTTGCGATAGTAGTTGCTCCACCCCGCAATCTTAGGGTTGATTTTCCCTATCAATTCGCGTTGGGAGTTTATGCCCATCTCTCTGATGATCGTGCCGATCTGTTTCAGATGTCTGCGCACCTTGTCCTTTTCAGGCTTAATGAGTGTCTTGAATTTTCCTTCTGGTGTTCTTCTGTATTGCCTACAGTTGAATCCGAGGAAGTTGAATCCAGGTTCATTTCCTTCATATGCTCGCAGGGAATGAACTATTCTGGTTTTCTCAGGTTTGAGTTGCAGTCCCACCCTGCCTAGCCATGTTGCAATGTATTGTTCCGCTTCTTGTACAACGCGGAGATCTTTGTGTATGACCACGAAATCGTCAGCGTAGCGGATAATATGAAGCGTCTTTTTGGTTTTCTCTGATCCCCAATGGAAGGGCTTTGCTGCCCTTTTGAGGGATGCCAGCAACGCTTCTTTGGTGTCTTCTTCCAATCCATGGAGGGCTATGTTTGCTAGTAGTGGGGAAATGACTCCACCCTGTGGCGTTCCCTGTTCTGTCTCTTTGAAGACCCCATGATCCATGATTCCAGCCTTGAGCCATTTCTTGAGAATTGGTCGAAGTTCTGGGTCATTGATCTTGTCTAACAGTGCTTCATGGTTGAGGCTATCGAAGCATCCTTTTATGTCGGCTTCTAGTATGTACCTCTCCTTTCTCAATGCTGTGTGGATTTGCTCGATAGCATCGTGACAGCTTCGTCCTGGCCTGAATCCATAACTGTTTGGCTCGAATACGGCCTCCCATTCGGGTTCTAAGGCCATCTTTGCTAGTGCTTGCCTCGCTCTGTCCATCATCGTAGGTATCCCTAGAGGTCGTTTTTCCTCCTTCCCTGGTTTGGGTATCCATATTCTCCTGACTGGAGTGGTCTTTCCTTCTAAGGTTAGTTTGGATGCCATGGCCAGGCGCTCCGCAGGCGTGAGGTGCTTTATCCCGTCTATGCCTGCGGTGCGTTTGCCTCTGTTGTCCTGAGTTACCTGTCTGACGGCGAGCGTTTTTGCCGCTTTCGACCGTTTGAGCATGCGTTTTAGTCCGCGCACTGCTCGCGTATCACCGCGTTGCTTTGCTTTGTAAATCCGCTTTTGCAGCCTGAAGATGTACCGCGCTAGCTTGCGCCAGGGGATGGTACTCCACTCGTCGCTCACACCTTGCGGTGTCTCGTTATCCCTGAGTTGCCTCATTTGCTACGCGCAGCTTTACCTTTTCAGTAACCGTCTCCACGTCAGCGTATCCTCTGGCTTTCCCAGGGGCATTTGCTTCTTGGAGAATCCCACCCTGTGGCTCATGCGGTTGACACCTGCTCCAGGCCCTCCTGGAGAGCTGCCACAGGGTTACTTCGTTCCCTAATCACCATTCTTGCTCTTTTTAGGGTCCTACCAGACACCGGGTTTCGTGAGGGGTATGCCCAGGTCATAAACACCTTGCCTGGCCTCTATCCGTGCCGTTTTGGCCCGGCCTATTAATCCGCGTTGGCCGTTATTCTTAACGATGCGGTATGTAGGTTCAGTTGTCTTACCCATGAAGAGCCTGCTCGACGGGATTCCCTGTCGGATTCAGAGTTACCGCTTTTTATCCCCGCTTCAGGGATTGATGGTCAGTCGCTACCCTGAGGGATATGCTTTTACCGTACACCCCGGAGTGGGTCTCTCACCCACATGGTGATAGAGTTAGTCAGGAGTTTCCTCCTTTCCCACCTGTCCCCTAGCTAGTTCATAGCTAGTTTAAGGTGAACGAATCGCACATGTTTGCAGAAGCTGTGTGGCGCCTTGGCGAAGTCCTTACAGGGGCACTCGCCGTTGACGACGTGGTAGGCGGTCGTGCCGTTGGACTGTGAGGCAACCTTGGCCGTGCCATCGGCCAGTAGCTCCACATCGCCCGCCAGGACGATCTTGACGGCGCTATCGACGCGTCCGCTGCACTCAGGCAGCTTGGCCTTGGCCTTGTCGGCAATCTCCGCTACGGCCTGACGCCATGCTTGACGGGCTGCGGGGTCCCCGTTG
>Ga0081455_10007840_pt1 | contig 11179 bp, 7 predicted proteins | sample TabmetS3T2R1_FD_70207 | JGI IMG/M metagenome (GOLD analysis project Ga0081455, IMG submission 70207) | Tabebuia heterophylla rhizosphere microbial communities from the University of Puerto Rico - S3T2R1 | ecosystem: Host-associated > Plants > Roots > Rhizosphere ... | reverse complement strand
GGCCGAGCCTTCCGATCTCTTCAGTCAACCAGGCAAGCCAGCGCGTATTGTGCGCGCGCGAGCGCTCCACATGGGCAGTGTCACCGATTGCGGCAATGCCCGCGGCGATGGCGGGACCATTCACATTGAATGGTCCGCGAATTCGATGGACGGCGTCCACCGCGTGCGCCGGTCCATACATCCAGCCAAGGCGCAACGCTGCAAGTCCATAGATTTTGGAGAACGTGCGCGTCATCACCACGTTGTCGGTGGTGGCCACCAGTTCAATCCCGGACTCGTAGTCATTGCGTTGCACGTACTCGGCATACGCGGCATCGAGCACAAGCAGTACGGTTTGAGGCAATCCCTTGTGCAGCCGCTTGACCTCATCGAACGGGATGTAAGTGCCGGTAGGATTGTTCGGGTTGGCCAGAAATACGATCTTCGTCCTTGGCGTCACTGCTGCAAGAATGGCGTCGACATCCGCCGTGAAGTTCGTTTCCCGTGCGGCAATTGCCTTCGCGCCGGTGCCCATTGTCGCGATCGGGTAGACCAAAAAGCCGTGCGTCGTATAAATCGCTTCGTCGCCGTCGCTGAGAAAGGCGCGCGCAAGCAGGTTCAGCAGATCATCGGAGCCGGCACCGCAGACGATACGATCGGGATCAAGCCCATACGCGGCGCCGATCGCCTCGCGCAACGAGGAAGCAGATCCATCAGGATAATCCTCAAGGTGTTCGCCGACCGCGCGATAGGCTGCGATCGCATTCGGGCTCGGCCCCAACGGCGTTTCGTTGGAGGAGAGCTTGAACACTCTGGCTACGCCTGGCGCCGTGCTCTTGCCCGGAACGTAGGGGGCAATGTCGAGCACGCCTGGGCGCGGGTGCGGGCGGTTTGCAGTCATCAAAGGTGTCCGAACAGTCAGGCCTTCTCGGCGGCAACCGTATAGCGGGTTGCGTGGCTTCCGACGAGGGCCGCCGAGCGGACGGTGGCGCCGGCATTAACCAACGCCGCGCTGATCGATTGGAGGCTGGTTTCCTTCGGCAGCGTTATCAGCAGGGCGGCTCCATCGAAAGCATGGTCTGGCACGGCGATGAAGTCAGCAAGCGCCGTCAGCGCCCGTGCAGGACCTACGCCCCAGCCGGAGACGCGCACGCTCCACACCTCGGCTCCGGTCGCCATGGCGTCGGGCGCAACGCGGCAGATCACGAATACCGGCAAGGCAGCAGGGTGGTCCGGGCGCTCGACGAACGGCAGCCGCGCAATGATTTTGGGAGCGGCATCGAACTCAAGGGCGCTCCACCACGCCCCAGCCGAGGCGATGTCGAAGGCGGGCACAAGGCCGAGATCACCCTGAGACGCTGATACGGCTGCAACGACGCCGGCGGCACCCATGTGCGGAACGAACGGAACGGTGAAGCCAAAATGAAAACGCGCGGAGTCGCGCATGAGCGCATCGCCTGCCGTTAAATCGGCATGAACTGAAAATGGCGCTTGCACGTAGGTAAAAGTTGAAATGATAACCCGCCAGATGCTCTCGACAGTATCGAGTGGCAATATCCCTTTGTGACGGTCGACCAGCCGGCGCATCATCGTTGCTTCGCGGGCGGGCCGGAATGCAGACGTGCCAGTGTCCTGGCTGCGTTTTACCGCGATCAGGCGGTCGATGATCTCTCCGCGTTCGATCAGAAGCTGGTGCATCGCCTCGTCGATACGGTCGATCTCCTTGCGTAGATCGGCCAGCGCGGGTGGTTCTGTCGGTTTTCCCATCCCGGCATTGATAGGTGGGCCGGAGGCTGAAATCAAAGAAAACATTGACTGCAACCTTTTACGTTGACAGTAAACCTCTGCTAATCGATCCCCGATACGGGTAGTGCCGGGAGCGTACCAAGTGCTATGGGCGATTTGACATGGGCGATGCCATGACGAGCATGCACGATTTGGCTGATGCGCCGCGCGAAGCGGACCAGCCGCGCGACTCGCTGATCGCCCGGTTCGGAGCCGACAAGCCGCTCAAGCTCGACGCCGGCGTGGAGCTCGCGCCATTCCAGATTGCCTATAAGACATATGGGACGCTCAACGCGCAGCGTTCGAACGCGGTACTGATCTGCCATGCTCTGACCGGCGACCAGCACGTTGCAAGCTTGCATCCGGTGACCGGAAAATCAGGTTGGTGGGACACAATGGTCGGGCCGGGCAGGCCCATCGATACCGAGCGCTATTTCGTGATCTGTCCGAATGTCGTCGGCGCCTGCATGGGAACGACGGGGCCGTCTTCGACTGACCCGAAAACGGGCAAGCCCTGGGGCCTGGACTTCCCTGTCATCACCATTCGCGACATGGTGCGTGCCCAGGCGATGCTGCTCGATCACCTGGGCATCGAGTCGCTGTTCACCGTTGCAGGCGGTTCGATGGGCGGCATGCAGGTGCTGCAATGGGCTGCCAGCTACCCGCAACGCGTGTTCAGCGTGTTGCCGATCGCCTGCTCGACGCGCCATTCCGCGCAAAACATCGCCTTCCACGAGGTTGGACGGCAAGCGATCATGGCTGACCCTGAGTGGCGTGGCGGCCGTTACCTTCTGGAAAAGACAAATCCGCGGCGCGGGCTCGCCGTCGCGCGCATGGGCGCACACATCACTTATCTGTCCGATGCCGCTCTGCATCGGAAATTTGGCCGCAAATTCCAGGATCGCGAAAATCCGACGTTCTCGTTCGATGCGGATTTTGAGGTCGAATCCTATCTGCGCCATCAGGGGATTTCGTTCGTCGAGCGGTTCGATGCGAACTCGTATCTCTATCTGACGCGGGCCATGGATTATTTCGATCTTGCGGCCGACTACGGCGGCGTCCTCGCCAAGGCTTTCAGCGGTTCGCCGACGCGCTTCTGCGTGATCTCCTTCACAAGCGATTGGCTGTTCCCAACATCGGATTCACGCGCCATCGTGCATGCGCTGAATGCAGCGAGCGCTCGCGTCTCGTTTGCCGAAATCGTGACCGACAAGGGTCATGATGCTTTTCTGCTCGAAGAACCCGAGCTATTTGCGATCGTACGCGGCTTCCTCGACGGGGCCGGCGGCGCTCGCGGTCTGGGCTCCAAGAGCTAATCCAGGAGCGAATGCAAGAGCGGATCCATGAGTATGCTTTCCCGCGCCGATGACAACCTGACAGTTGCCGGCATCCCGCACACGTCCACTGGCGCCCGCGTCGACCTGGTGCTGGTCGCCGAAATGGTCGAGCAGGGAGCCAAGGTGCTCGATGTGGGTTGCGGCGATGGAGAACTCCTGCGCCTTTTGAGCGAAACCCGTGGCGTGGACGGGCGTGGCATCGAGTTATCGCGCGAGGGCGTGAACGAATGCGTGGCGAAGGGCCTGGCTGTCATTCAGGGCGACGCCGACACCGATCTCGGTGACTATCCGGACGATGCGTTCGACTACGTGATCCTGTCGCAAACGCTTCAGGCGACCCGGCATCCCCGCGCGGTGCTCGAGCACATGCTTCGCATAGGGCGTAGGGCGATTGTGTCCTTTCCGAATTTCGGCCACTGGCAAGTACGCCTGCAACTCCTGTTCGCGGGTCATATGCCGCGCACCGACATCCTGCCCTTCAGCTGGTACGACACGCCCAATATCCACCATTGCACCATCAAGGATTTCCGCCAGCTCTGCACGGAAATCGGCGTACGGATGGAAAAAGCGGTGGCTCTGAATGCCTGGGGCTCTCCGCTACGGCTCAATGCCCCGTGGTGGTTCTGGAACCTGTTCGGCGAGCAGGCTGTGTTCTTGCTGAGTCGCAAAGGCTGAGTTTGGCCTCGTCCCTCGTCAGTCTGAAATCGGTGCCGCGGCTGTGAACTCCTTGGCCGTTAAGTATTAAGCTCGACAAATTCAGTATTTTTGTCACCTGCTAAGTTATTTCCTTCCGATTCTAGCGTATATTTTGCTGCATAAAGGTATTCCGATGGAATAGCAGCTATGCATTCCCATCACACGACCTTCCAACGATCACGAAATTGCCATATGCGAACTGCGTTTGAACGCCGTGTCTTCTGCTCGACTATCCGATGAAGGCGCATTGCTTAAATAAATAAGGGGACTGACTTGATGACTGCTACAAGACGGGCGACGATTTTGCTGTGTTTGGTGGCGGCTGCTGTTCTTGCAACCTCGGCTGTCGCAAGACCCGCCCATCACCGCCATCGGGTAGCGCAGGCGACGGCCGTTGCGAGCCAAATGATAACTGGAGCCGATCGCGACATGCGCTATTCCGCGAATGTCGAGCGGACAGCGGTGCAGTCCGCCGGCGAGTATGTCGGCCGGTCTCGCCGGCATGTCCGACGCTCCATCGGCAGCGCCTACGCGCGTGCGCAATCGCACGCGAACTCAGCCTATGGTGGCCCCACCAGCAACGCGCTGGTCACGGAGGCGCGCAAATACATCGGCACCAATCCAACCGCACGAGCCAGTTTGTGGTGTGGCGCTTTCATGGACATGGTCCTCAAGCGCACGGGTCACCGGGGCGGCGGAAATCTTGCCAGCGCCTATTCACGCTACGGCACGCACGTGTCGGGACCCCAGGTCGGAGCCATCGCCGTGATGGGACGCCGTGGCGGCGGGCATGTTGGCGTAGTCAGCGGCATCGACGCAAATGGCAATCCGATCATTGTCTCCGGCAACCACAATCGCACGGTTGCGGAATCGGTTTATCCGGCCAGACGGATCCACGCGTACGTGTTGCCGGGGAGCTGAGCAGCCCTCGTCATTGAAAGCAATCAAAATGGCGCCCCGCTCCATGGAGCGGGGCGTTTTCTTATTCAGCGATCGTAACGCGGTCTCCGATGGCTATGTCGCCTGCCGTCACAACTTCGGCGTAGACCCCGCAATCCGCGTGATCAAAATTCTCGATGAGGGTGCGAGGGATGGGAAGGTCGCGAATACCAGTATCTGGATCGACTTCGGTTGCGGCACAGCGCTGAATGCGCTTGACCACGCGGAGCCCTGTGGATTCTCCGATCGTAAGCATGTGCCCGACAAGATTGAATTCATGCCACGCGGGCCAGCCCGCCACATAAAGATTGCCGCGAAAGCGCAACGGATTGACCGGCGCGCCGGCCGCACTTTCCACCTCTGCTACCGAGGCAAGATTAATCATCGAAACCACCTTCCTGGCGACGTCCGAAAAGCTGTGGCCGTCTTCTCCGAAAAGCACCTTCGGCGGCCCGTGCAATTCTTTCGGCATGAAGCGGCGGAAGAACGCCTCGATCGCCAGCCGCCCTTCTTTGGTGCGCAAATCCCCGCGCGCCGCCTCGCGGTTTTCCCACCGGATAATCAATGTGTGGCTGTCCTCGTCAAAATCAGTGCGAAGGGAGGCAAGCCGATCGTTGCGCATCAGCATCAAAAAACGTTGCTTGGGCAAATAGCTCGGTGCTTCGGGATCGAAGCCGGAGGGGCCATTTTCGATGGCATAGAGACGGTCGGCGGGAATGGCCTCGCCCACGGAGAGCCGCGTGTGCGCGAGTGCCTGAGGCGAGAGACCTTTCACCGGATAACGGTATATGGCGCGGATTGAAGCGGGCCCCGATGTCATTGATTTTCGATCGCCTTAAAGGCCGCTCTGCGGAGCATTGACATTGACCTACATCAAGCAAACCGGCTCTTCAAACTACGATAAATGCCCCCACATAATGGTCGACCGGGTCGCCTCAGGGGGCCCGGATTACCGGCGCCGTGATGGGCCGAGGGGGTCTAAATATGAATTTCGAGAAATTTACCGATCGCGCACGAGGGTTTGTACAGTCCGCCCAGTCTTTGGCCTTGCGCGAAGGCCACCAGCAATTCGCACCGGAACACCTGCTCAAGGTACTGCTCGATGACCCAGAGGGTCTCGCAGCCGGTCTCATTGATCGTTCGGGCGGCAATTCGCGCCAGGCGTTGCGGGCAGTAGAAGCGTCGCTTGCCAAGCGGCCGAAGGTCAGCGGCGGCGGCGCGGGCCAGATCTACCTGGATCCGGCACTGGCGCGGGTCTTCGACGCGGCGGAAAAAGCCGGCGAGAAGGCCGGCGACAGTTTCGTCACTGTCGAGCGCATGTTGCTCGCGCTCGCGCTGGAAAAGGACAGCGAGGCGGGAAAAATCCTTGCGCAGGCGGGTGTGACGCCGCAGAAACTCAACGCAGCCATCAACGCGCTGCGCAAAGGCCGTACCGCCGATTCTCCCACTGCTGAAAATGCCTATGACGCGCTGAAAAAATACGCGCGCGATCTTACGCAGGCGGCCCGCGAGGGCAAGCTCGATCCGGTTATCGGCCGCGATGAGGAAATTCGTCGCACGATTCAGGTGCTGTCGCGGCGGACCAAGAACAATCCCGTGCTGATCGGCGAACCGGGCGTCGGCAAAACAGCCATCGTCGAAGGTCTCGCGCTGCGCATCGTCAATGGCGACGTGCCAGAAAGCCTGCAGGACAAGCGTTTGCTCGCGCTCGATCTCGGAGCAATGATTGCGGGCGCGAAGTATCGCGGTGAATTCGAGGAGAGGTTAAAGGCCGTGTTGCAGGAGGTTACATCCTCCGACGGCGGAATCATTCTCTTCATTGACGAAATGCACACGCTGGTCGGCGCGGGCAAAGCCGACGGCGCGATGGATGCTTCCAACCTGCTCAAGCCGGCGCTGGCGCGAGGCGAATTGCACTGCATCGGTGCGACCACGCTCGACGAGTACAAGAAGCACGTCGAAAAAGACGCTGCTTTGGCGCGTCGGTTTCAGCCGGTCTATGTGTCCGAGCCAAGTGTCGAAGATACAATTTCGATTCTTCGCGGCCTCAAGGATAAATACGAACAGCATCACGGGGTGCGCATCGCGGATTCGGCAATCGTCGCTGCCGCCACGCTGTCGCATCGCTACATCACTGATCGTTTCCTGCCCGACAAGGCGATCGACCTGATCGATGAGGCTGCCGCAAGGCTGAAGATGCAGGTCGACTCCAAGCCCGAGGAGCTGGATTCGATCGACCGTGAAATCGTGCGGTTGAAGATCGAACAGGAGGCGCTGAAGAAAGAGTCCGATCCCGGTTCGAAGGATCGTCTCAAGCGTCTCGAAAATGAGCTGAAAGAGCTGGAAAAGCGTTCGGCCGATCTTACTGGCCGCTGGAAATCGGAAAAAGAGAAACTCTCGGACGCGCAGAAGCTCAAGACCGAGCTCGACCAATTGCGCGCCGAGCTCGCCAACGCACAACGTCGTGGTGAATTTCAGCGCGCCGGCGAATTGGCCTATGGCCGCATTCCGGAACTCGAGAAGAAGTTGAGTGCGATCGAAGCCTCCGACGGCAAAGGCGCGATGGTAGAGGAAACCGTCACCGCCGATCACGTTGCACACGTTGTTTCGCGCTGGACCGGCGTGCCCGTCGACAGGATGCTTGAGGGCGAAAAGGAAAAACTCCTGCGCATGGAAGACGAACTGGCCAAGCGCGTCATCGGCCAGCAGGACGCCGTGCGCGCGGTCTCGACGGCCGTGCGGCGCGCGCGCGCCGGTCTGCAGGATCCGCGCCGACCAATCGGCTCGTTCATGTTCCTGGGCCCGACCGGCGTCGGCAAGACTGAGCTCACCAAGGCGCTGGCGGAATATCTGTTCGATGACGAGAACGCGCTGATCCGCATCGACATGTCGGAATACATGGAGAAACACGCGGTCGCGAGGCTGATCGGCGCGCCGCCGGGATATGTCGGCTATGAGGAAGGCGGTGCGCTTACCGAAGCCGTGCGGCGCAGGCCTTATCAGGTGGTGCTGTTCGACGAGATCGAGAAGGCGCATCCGGATGTTTTCAACGTCCTTTTGCAGGTGCTCGATGACGGTCGTCTTACGGATGGCCAGGGCCATACGGTGGATTTCCGCAACACGCTGATCGTGATGACGTCGAACCTCGGCTCTGAATTTCTCGTCAATCAGCCGGAAGGGCAGGATACCGACGCGGTCAAGGACGAGGTCATGGCGGTGGTCCGCGCGGCCTTCCGGCCGGAATTTCTCAACCGCGTGGACGAGATCATCCTGTTCCACCGCCTCAAGAAGGCGGACATGGGGAAGATCGTCGACATCCAGATCGCGAGACTTCAGAAGCTGCTCGACGACCGCAAGATCGTGCTCAAGCTCGATGCCAAGGCGCGCGATTGGCTGGCCGAGAAGGGTTGGGACCCCGCTTACGGTGCGAGGCCGCTCAAGCGTGTTATTCAGAAATCGGTGCAGGATCCGCTTGCCGAAATGATCCTGGCTGGGAACATCAAGGACGGCGAGACGGTCAAACTATCCGCCGACAAGCTGGGCCTGACCTTCAACGGCAAGCTCGCACAAGCTGCGTAACGAGACCAAATGTCATGCCCGGCACGATGGCCGGGCATGACGAATCCCGAGGATTGCTGAATACGATTATCGAACCGCCGCGCCGCTCGATGCAACGCGCGCGGGCTTGCGGGCCATGATGCCGTCGAGCCGTTCGCGCTCTTTGTCGAAGCTCGCGAGCAACGCGCCTTCCAGCACGCGGCCGCGCGGCAGCTTGATCCGCATCGGATCGACGAACCGCCCGTTGACCAGAATTTCGTAATGCAGGTGCGAGCCGGTGGAAAGCCCGGTTGATCCGACAAATCCGATCACCTGACCTTGTCGGACGCGCGTGCCCTCGTCCATTCCACGTGCGTAGGCAGTCATGTGCCCATACGCTGTTTCATAGCCGTTGTTGTGGCGGACCCGGATGTATTTTCCGTAACCCGATTCCCATCCGACTTTCTCGACGATGCCGTTGCCAGATGCGTAGATCGGCGTGCCGCTCGGTGCCGCCCAGTCAACGCCAGTATGCATTTTGGTGTAGCCGAGGATCGGATGGCGGCGCAGGCCAAATCCGGAGCGCATGATGCCGGCGAGCACCGGCTTGCGAACCAGGAATTTCTTCGCGCTTTTGCCCGTCTCGTCATAGTAATCGACCAGCCCGTCGTCCGGCGACTGGAAGCGATAAAATTTCTTTGTTTCGCCGCCGACAGTCAGAGTGGCAAACAGCACGTCGTTGCGGCTGTCGGCGGCCGGCGTTTCATCTTCTCCCGCGTAGAGCACTTCGAACGAGTCGCCGGGCTGCACCTTCCGCTGAAAATCGACATCGTAGGAGTAGATGCGGATCAGATCTTCAATGATCGGTCGGGGTATCCGGTTGCGCAGCGCGGTCTCGTATATGCTTTGGTACAAGCGCACGCCCGAAGTGTCATTCTCGTCGCTCTCTTCCGTGGCTTCGGCGACCTCGGTCTCGACATTTTTTACGTCAACGGACACGTATTTTCCGGTATCCGCCAGCGCCACGACTGCATCGATTCCCGAGTCGTTCGCAATTATGACGCGGACCGGCTGAAGGCGCTGACCGCCGGAAACTGGCGCCATCAATATGCGCAATTTCTGCCCTTCCCTGATGCCGCCCTCGAAACTTCGAGGCCCGAGCACTCGCGAGATAGCACTGAGATCCGCACCGGCAGTATTGAGATCGCGAAGAATGCCGATAACGCTGTCGCCTTTCTTTGCGATAATTATCTTTTCATTGAGACCATTTCCGCCCGTCGTCTGCGTTGCGGTCTTGGGCAACAAGGTAATGTTTTCAGGGATAATACGCGCTTCGAAGCCGGCATATGGATCGACAGTCCCGTCGCCGGCATAGGCGAGTTTAATTCCCGTGATGTTGGCGGCTACAGGGAGATGATTGGCGGCCTTGTCGCTCCATTCGGCAGCCGCTCGCACGCGCGCGATGACTTCATCGTTAGGCGTCAGCAGCGAAATTTTTAGCCTTGGCATTATCGGTGCCATGTCGCGCATCACGAACGCAACTTCGGCATCTGGTTCTGCCGCCGTGCCGTCGTTTGCGGTGGCGTTGCCGGGCGCAGATTCGGCAAGCAGTCTTTGCGGGTTGAATGGGGGGATATTGGCCGAGAGATCGGAAACGGTGAGTGACAGATTTCCGGCAATGCGCACGAAAGGACGCACACGCACGACTTCGTGGTTGCCGACCTTGTTGATGGTGGAGACGCGAATGACCTGCCGCGCAAAAGTTGGCTCTTCGGCGGTAGGCAGGCGGTCGCTCTTGTGCGCGCCTTTTTCGGCGCCGCCAAGCGCGCCGCGAAGCGCGACTTCGACACGTTCAGGCAAAGCGGCAAAATTGGTTTCACCGTCGAGGGATGTGAAAACGGCGCCGCCCATGAGAGCAGCGCCGCAAAGTGCGGTCATAATCGTGCCGGCAAACCATTGCACCGAAACGCGTCGGCGATCGACAAACCCGCTCGAGCCGCCATCGACCGACATCGGTGGTTCGTTGCCGAGCTCGATGGCCTCGGCCTGCCGTGATCTTGGTGCGCCGCGCGACCGTGTCTGGTCCAAGCTCGCCGTCCCCATGCGCCTCGGATCGAAGGTGGCTTGCCGCAACCAAATAGCCCCAGACGCCGTCGGCAGGCCCGCTTGAATCAAGTTCCGGCACGATGCCGGTTGGTCCAGGGCCCGTCAACGCGGCACCCGAACCCATTGCTGACTGGCCTGATTGACGGTGGCTGAAAAGCCGCCGTTGCGATTCCGTCCCTCGAAAGAACCTCAAGGACGACGCAGGAATATGGCCTGAGTACGGCGCGGCATGGATTAAGGCATTATTTATCTATTGGGCGGGCGAAAATTTCCCCGACCTTCAATGTGAGCCAGAAAAATGGGCCTTTCTGGTTGACAATGCGCGAGGGCAACGCCTATATACAGCCCATCGGCGCGCCGTCCGCCTACGGTGCGATTGCGCGCCTCTGAAGCTCCTCACTGGAACAGTGAATCGGCGTCCGACAGTTCTCGGATGCACGAGCTTCGCCGGCTCTCCGGCTGACCGGGGAGTGGGGACCGCCATGGTTCCCGGGCTGTTTGAAAAGTGAATAGGAAGAAAGAGAAACGTGGACGGCGGAGTCCTTGCGGGCCGCTCTCGCGTGGAGACGAGAGTTTTCATTAGAGACGGCTTCGGAAGAGACATCGGCGGTTCACGTTTAAGGTACATCGCTGATCAGCAATGATCAGTGGGTGGACCTCGTCAAAGTGACAACGTTCCAAACGTTGTCATGCGCAAACGTGACCAGCCGGAATCAATCTCATCCAACTTGAGAGTTTGATCCTGGCTCAGAGCGAACGCTGGCGGCAGGCCTAACACATGCAAGTCGAGCGGCCGTAGC
>Ga0081455_10007839_pt1 | contig 11179 bp, 11 predicted proteins | sample TabmetS3T2R1_FD_70207 | JGI IMG/M metagenome (GOLD analysis project Ga0081455, IMG submission 70207) | Tabebuia heterophylla rhizosphere microbial communities from the University of Puerto Rico - S3T2R1 | ecosystem: Host-associated > Plants > Roots > Rhizosphere ... | reverse complement strand
TACCGCTTCCCTGAGTGCGCTCACTTCCGCCGGCCTGTTCGTCGCGATTTGCGTCTCGCAATCCGGCTCTCTGTTCGCTGCCGATTCCTGGCATGACATCACATTCGCCTCGGGCGAAGTGAAGGACCCGCAGCGCACCGTACCGCGCGCGTTGGCTCTGGGAACGATTTGCGTCTTAGGTCTCTATCTGCTAGCGAACGTCGCTTATCTGCTGGTGCTGCCGCTGAACGCCATCCAGCACGCGCCCGCCGATCGCGTTGCAACTGCGATGTTGCAGGTCATCTTCCCGGGTTGGGGCGCCGCGCTAATGGGCATCGGGATCATGATCTCGACGTTCGGCTGCATCAACGGCCTGATTCTAGCCGGTCCTCGCGTCTGCTACTCGATGGCCCAGGACGGGCTTTTCCCGAAACGCGCGGGCGAATTAAATAAGCGGCGCGTGCCGGGCTGGTCGCTATTGATCCAAGGCATTTGGGCCGCCGCGCTCGTCCTGCCGCGAACCTACAATCCGGAGACTCACGCTTACGGAAGCCTCTACAGCAATCTACTCGATTACATTATTTCCGCCGCGCTGATTTTCTATGCGCTAACGATTGCGGGTGTCCTGCGATTGCGCCTCACGCAGCCAAGTGCGCCGCGTCCCTATCGAGCTTGGGGTTATCCGCTCGTCCCGATCATCTACATCGCAGGAGCAGTTGCAATCCTTCTCTGCTTGTTTATTTATCGGCCCGCAACAACGTGGCCGGGCTTGTTGATTGTTGCGATTGGAGTGCCGGTCTATTTTCTGATGCGCGCGCGAGGCCGCAGTTAGACAGACATCGAGAAAATTGCTGGCGCGACCGCACTCTCAGGAGAGATGCTGGGGAACTATAAAGGCCTACTCGATTTAGTAGATGAGATAAAAAAGTGTGAGGACGTGGGATCAACAGTCGCAGCTCTCGCGCTGTTTTTCGTCTGCATTGATACCATGGCCTTCCTGTCTATGCCGGCCGACAAGACGAAACAAGGTCGGTCGGAGTTCATAGCCTGGGTCGACCGCTATTTGAAGGCAGATCCGTCACAGGAATATCAGTATCGAGGAATTGATGTCTATGCTGCGCGATGCGGTCTACTACATGCATTCAGCGCCGAGGCCGATCTTCACCGCAATGATTCCTCAATCTACGTGTTCCTCTATGACGACGGCGGCTCGCATCGCGTGGACAACAACCATGTGCCCAAAGTCGCCATAATCGGAACGGCCTCGTTTCTTAACGACCTCGTAATTGCGGTACAAACCTTCCTTGTCGATTGCGTAAACGACGCCGAACTGCGCGGACTTGTCGGTAGTCGCCTGTCTAAGGTCTATCAGATGATTCCGTTGTCTAACGGCACCAGCAGTCCCGGTTAGCTCGGATCGCAACCCATCGCGAAACGCAACGCCGTGCAGATCTCATTCATCCGTAACGCACCGAGCCGAGCCACTCGCCTTCCCAGTCGGCTTTGGGAGATCGTCACAGCGTTGTGAAGGTTTACTGCGCACGGGGTTTTCATTCCATCCTCCTCATTGAGCGCGACCTCGGACGCCACTCCACGAACTGTAGACGTAATTGGAGCCACTGTCACGGTCGACAAATGAGGAATAATGCTGTCGCGAGTCAGCACGACCACAGGCCTTTTTTTATCTGGCGGTGCAAACTGGAAAAGGCGGACGTCACCTCTCATTATTCCTCCGGCCATACTGCTTCGGCCTCCCAAACAACTGTTTCTTCCGGTTGCTGCGGGTACTTCATATAGCCCTCCCGCTCGCGCTCCTCAAGCGCGCGAATTTCCAACCTCCGTAAGTGCTCTCGAAGCGCGTCCCTAATCAATGCTGATCGATTGCGTTTTGTCCTACGGGCAGCCCGATTCGTGGCCTGTAAGAGCTTATTGTCGAGTACGACTTGGATTGTTTCCATATGTGGGCTTTTCTCCACAGTATATTCCACATCCCCCGACACCCCAACATCACAAAAAACAACTGGGAGCGATAGAATTCTGGAGGCATTTTCATGTTCGATCATCAAATCACCAGACGAGCATTTGCCGGATTGGTAACAGCCGCACCGCTCGGATTTGCCGCTGAAACCAGTGAGTGGACAAACTTATTCGACGGCCAGACCCTGAACGGCTGGCGCCCAAGCGAAAACAAAAGCTCCTGGACCGTAGTCGACGGCGCGCTTACCGCAAATGGGCCGCGCTCGCATTTGTTCTACACCGGCCCCGTACGCGCGGCGGATTTCCGAAACTTCGAGCTCGAAGTAGAATTAACAACCCAGCCGGATTGCAACTCCGGCGTTTACTTTCACACGGCCTACCAGGAATCCGGCTTTCCTGAAAAAGGTTTCGAAGTCCAGGTAAACAACACGGCACACGGCGACCGCGGATACCTTGAGCGCAAGAAAACTGGTTCGCTTTATGGACTCCGAAACATGTACAAGCAGCTCGTTCCCGATGGCAAGCCGTTCACCATGCACATCGCCGTGCGTGGCAAAAACATCCAGATTCGATTGAACGGCGAACTGCTGATCGACTACTGGGAACCAACGCCGCCTGTAGTTCCAGAAGGAGCGGAGAAGATGCGGTTCCTCGACCACGGCACGTTCGCGCTGCAGTGCCATAATGACGGATCGCGAGTGGCTTATCGAAAAGTGCGCGTCCGTCCACTTTCCGACAATTTGCCCGCATACGCCGGCACGCCACCGCTCGTTGACGATACATTCCGAAGCATCATCAACATCGGGCGGCACAACATTCCGATGGTCGATTACCATGTCTCTCTGCGTAACGGATTAACGCTCCAAGATGCGTTGCGCAAATCGCGAAAGGATGGAATTCAATACGGAATCACCGCCCCGAGCACCGCGCTGAAAAACGATGTGGCCGCCGCGCGTTGGTTGGGTCCCATCACCGGCAAACCAGTATTTTGCGGACTCTATATCGAAGACCGCAATTGGACGCGCGCGATCTCCCGAACCACCGCGCAGCGCTTCGATTATGTCCTGGCAACCAGCCACGCGGGCGCAAATCCTGAGGAGATCATCGAACGTCTGAGCAATGAGCCAATCGACATCTTCGCTCTCCTACATGCGAACACTGCCTGGACAGACAGCCAGATGGACAAGCTCATGGATGCACTGCTCAAGAATCAAGTCGCCATCGAAATCAACTCGCGCGAGCAACTGCCGAGTCAAGCGTTTATCGAACGAGCGAAGCAGGCAGGCTGCAAATTCGGATTTGGGACGGGCAACCAAACCGCCGCCGAGCTGAAACGCTCTGAATACGGCTTGCGGATGGTAGAAGCATGTAAATTGGATTGGCATGCCTTCTTCGTACCTGGCGCCTGGTGGCCGAAAGCGCTGCTGCGCGAAAGCGCAGGCCACATGGATCGCCGCTGGCCCGCTTAGCCTTCTATTCGCTCTGACAGCGGCATCCGCTCCGCCTCCGCTTCCCGCTCCTCTGGACGTGCCGAAGCCCGGTCCCGCAACGGAGGCGCCCTACGCTCCGCAGTCCATTCTCCCGGGCGGCATCGTCATTCCGCTCTATCCACCCAACTCGCCTTTCCTCAAAATGGACCGCGTTCGCGAGCCCGAAAAATACAACATGAACGCAACCGTCTCCGGACGCATCAACAGCATCGTCAATATCCACAATCCATCCATCGAAGTTCATCGGGTAGATAGCAATCTGAACACTGGCGCGGCCGTGATTCTGGTAGCAGGAGGCGGGCATCGCACATTGAACGTCGCGGGCGAGAGCGCCGACCTCGTGCCTTTCTTCTACAACTACGGCGTGAACACTATCATTCTCCGCAACCGGCTGCGCAGCGATGGCTATAATCCGCAGGTCGATGGCGTCAATGACGCGCTGCAGGCAATACGCATGGTGCGCGCTTATGCATCGCAGTGGAACATCGATCCGAACAAAATCGGCATGATGGGATTTTCCGCGGGAGCGGAATTGACCGCTGCCGCCGCCGTGCTGTTCAAGGACTTTGACGAGAAACACGGGAATGCGGACGATCCGCTCTCAGGCGTAAGTTCACGGCCGGATTTCGCCGGCATTATTTATCCAGGCCCCTCGCCTTTTACGCGCAACCGCACGCCTCCCCCGATTCCGCACAACGTTCCTCCGGCATTTGTGATGTGCGGTGGTTCCGGAGATCAAGTCCACGCTGTTTGGGCCATGGAATATTTCGGCGCCATGCTCGCGATGCACGTCCCCAACATCGAGTTGCACATCTATGGCAATGGCCGCCACCCGGGCGAGCCACTACCGGACGGTAACCGCATGACAGCAGGATTGACAGATCGCAATAATATGCCGTTCGGAACGTGGCAATTCCGTTTTATCGATTGGTTCCGCGATCTCGGCTTCTTGCAAAAGCCAGGCGTCGAAACCAGAGCCGCCCGCGACGTCGCCGCCTTCGTTAACCAGCCGCAACCGCACCCTTGAAAAACGATTCAATCTCCGCTATTTCGTTCTCATAGAGCCGGAACGAAAGCGCACCCACCGTGCCCTGCACCTGCTCTGGTGTCCGAAGCCCCACAATCGCTGCCGTCACGGCCGGATTCGCCAACACCCAAGCCAGCGCTACCTCGCCCGGCGCGCGGCCGTGCCGTTCCCCGATTTGGCGCAGCAATTCCACCAACTCCAAATTGCGGCTCAGATTCGGCTCCTGAAAATCTTTATCCCGGCTCCGCCAATCGTCCGCGGGAAGGCTCAACGCCCGCTCCCGACTCATTTTGCCGGTAAGCAAGCCGGCGCGCATCGGCGAATAGGCTAGTACTCCGATGCCATTTTCTTTAACATAAGGCAGTATTTCGGGCTCGATTTTGCGCACCAACATCGAATAAGGCGGCTGGAGTGAAGTGATCGGCGCAATGCGCTGCGCACGCTTCATCTGCTCCACATTGAAGTTCGAGACGCCGATCCAGCGCACCTTACCCTGCTGCTGCAACCGGGCCATTTCCGTCCAACCCTCTTCGATATCGGCATCCGGATCGGGCCAATGAACCTGATAGAGATCGATTACGTCCAGCTTCAACCGGCGCAGGCTATTTTCACATTCTTTGCGGATCGATTCGGCCTTCAATGATGGATAAATCTTGCGGTCGTCGCCCCAATTTCGCTCGCATTTCGTGAAAATCAGCGGCTTTTGCGCCAAGCCCTGAATCGCCTGACCCACCACTTCTTCCGAATGCCCTAAACCGTAAACTGCCGCCGTATCGATCCAATTCAACCCCGCATCGAGCCCGGCCCGTATCGCCGCAATCGAGTCTTTGTCGTCCTGCTGTCCCCAAGAGAACTGCCAATCTCCACCACCTATCGCCCACGCTCCAATGCCGAGCGGCGTGATCTTCAAATCGCTGTTCCCTAGTTTTTTCAGTTGATTCATAGTCTGGGAGTATCTCCTGCTATCCGTTCCGGCACTAAGGTAGCAGATGATCTCATCAAAAACCGCCTGGGTACTGTCGGTTCTCCATCGCCTTAATCCCGGCAGTGCAATATGCCATGCAGGTTTTTTCGACGTAAGCTTGGGGCAATTGCGGTAACGAACCCTTTGTTGACCCGACCGGTTCGTTGCTGACTGAGTGACCGCGCGGTTCTTAAAAGACGGATTTCAATCTTGGAGAACATTTTGAAGAAGCTCGTTTTGTCTTTCTTATTCGTGACCGGCCTGCTTTGCGCCAGCCCGATCACTACGACCGTCAAACTGGTCGATGCGGGCCATCCAACTCTTAGCGATGGCCACTACTACGTCGGACCGTACGATCTTTTGATCAATGGTCAAACCGTGGCCGCGCTTTGTATCGACGTCGCCGACCAAACCGGCATTGGCGAGACGTGGACCGCCTATCTCAGCCCGGTCGGTGGCGACATCTCACACACCTATCATCCAACCTTCGGCGTGCGGTATGAGGAAGAAGCATATCTATATAGCTTGATCACACAGCCTGGCTCGGACCGAATTCACATTCAACACGCCGCATGGAATATCACAAACAGCAGCTATACGATCGGATCTACGTCGCAATACTACAAAAATTTAGCGGCGGCGAACTACAGCATGATGAATTTTACCGGCTATTACATCGTGTCCGGCATCGATTCCCACAATCATGAGCAGGAGTTCCTGATCCACCTACCAACAAGCGCGCCGGAGCCCGCCTCGTACGCGCTATTCGGCCTCGGCCTGGTCGGCGCTCTCACCGCTCGACGCTGGAAAAAGCGCTCACTGCAAACTCTTTAAAATCGGCTTCCCGCCTTCGGAACGCAGCGCAAGCTTATAACTTGCGCTGCACACGGGCAACGCCTCGCCGCGATAGAAATTCAAACCATAAAGCCAATCGCGCTCGATCCCTCCATCGCAGAAAGAATCGTTCTGCTTTTGCAATTCGCGCCACAAACCCCGCGCCGATACTTGTTCATCCAAAATCGGATACGTGGTGCCTTTCAGATAAATTCCTTCGCCCGCTACACACAAAACTAGTAGTGGTGCGACCCACGAGCGCCGCGCCACAAGCAACGTAACAAGCGGCACGGCCATGTAAAACACCGTGGTGGCCTGAATACCTGGAAAGCGAAACGCAGTGATGCGCCCCGCCCTGAGCATTTCGGGCAGGGTAACCGCCAATAGAGGAATCAGCGCGATCAATACCGCGCACGGCGCGAGCCAGCCGCGGCGCAAGTCGCTAAGCTCTCTTCGCGCAAACTCGGAACCGATCAGCACGAATAACGCAGGCAATAGAGGCAGCAAATAGCCGGGCAATTTATTCACGGAAACGCTGAACAATATGAACCCGAATAACACCATCGTAAGGAGAAAGCGGCGGCGTGCGTCCCATACGCCTCCCCGTCGCAGCAATAGCCCAAGAAGCGGCGTCCAAGGAAACATTCCGCCTAACAAGACCGGAAGGTAGTAATACCACGGCTGGACGTGCTGCAAAGTCGCCGAATACAAGCGCGCAAAATGCTGCTTGAGGAACAAGTCGTCCACAAATGCCGCACCATGCCGCAAGTACATCGTGATGTACCACGGCCCTGCGACGATCAAACAGCAAAGCACAGGCAACCAACTGTGCTTCCAATAGCGCCTCAGAAACCAGATCCCTGGCATCGCGAGCGCCAGCGGCACGAGCCCTTTAGCCAACACCGCCAAGCCTAGACAAACGCCGATCGCCGCCAGCCTAATAGAAACGTGATTGGCCTCGCGCAGCAAGGGCAGCGCGAGGAACATTGCCAGCGAAAAGAAAACCGCCAGTGGAGTATCCGTGAGGCCCAAGTCGCTATAAGCAAGCCAGCCGGCACAGGTAGCGAGAAGAATAACGGCAATTACGGCTGCCCTAGTCCCGAATTCACGCCGCAACAATGCAAATGCCGCACCGAGAAACGCCAGGCTCAACAGCGCTACCGGCAGCCGGCCGGAAAGCTCCGGACCGAGTCCCAACGCAGTACCGGCTGCCGTCATCCAATACAGCAGCGGCGGCTTCTCAAACCAGGGCGATCCCCATAATTTAGGCGTCGTCCAGTCGCCCGTCTGCGCCATCGTCCGCCCAATCGCCAGGTAACGCGGCTCGTCCGGCCCGAGTACGCCCACTCCGTTCAAGTTGTAGAGATAAAGCCCTCCAATCGCAACCACGAGCGTTAGGATTGGAAGGTATCTGCGGAACGGAGACAACCCTCAGTATAGTGAGCCGATTCATTCTTACGATCCTTTCAGCCGCGGTGCTCTCAGCCGCAACGCCGGAGGTTGATAAAGCCCCGAAGGTTGATAAAACGAAGCTAGAAGCCTATCTGCGCTATGCCGAGGGCTATGCCCGGGATATAAACCTGGCTATCGACGACCCGGCGCCCAGCACACTCTCCGGTTTCTTTCGGTTGACTGTCCATCTAAGCCGCGGCGCCAATAAGCTCGATCGCATTTACTACATAACTGCGGACGGCGAACATGTCATCAACGGAGCCGTTTGGGATCTCGAGCATTCGCCGTTCCAAGAAACGCTCGCCCATCTGCCCACCGCCGGTTTCTCCTTTGGACCTGCAAACGCGAAAGTGACACTCGTCGTCTTCAGCGATTTTCAGTGTCCCTATTGCCAGAGCCTCGCGAAGACTTTGCGCGAGAACGTTGCGCAAAAATATCCGGAGCAAGTGCGCGTGGTCTACCAGGACTTTCCTCTCACTGCAATTCACAACTGGGCCCAGAGCGCAGCCGAAGCGGCCCGCTGTCTGGGAGCGCAAAACCCGGCCGCATTCTGGATATTTCACGACTGGATCTTCGATCACCAGAAAGAGGTGACGGCTGCTAACTTGCGGGAGAAGACGCTGGCTCTCGTCAAGGACCAACATCTCGATGAGGGTAAAGCAGCGGCCTGCATGGACACCCACGCCACGGCCGCGGACGTCCAGGAGAGCATGAAAGCGGGCCGCGCGCTGCAAGTCGAGCTCACGCCGACGCTGTTCCTCAACGGCCGTATGTCGGCCGGCGCGCTGCCCTGGGACGGCCTCAACGATCTGATTCAAAGGGAGGTAAATAGCCCGGCCGCCACCAAGAACTAACCAACTTGCAGCATCAAGGCTAAGGGGACGCTTATCCTCCTCGTTATTTGGCCTGCCGTGCCGATACGGAAAATGGGTGCGATTGACTTGTTAGCTACTGCGGACAATCCGATGCTTGATTCCGGCGCCAAGGCTTTTCGACTGCCGCCGCTGATCCTCCATCCTTTTTCGAGCGCGGAAGACGCGTCGGTTTTAATGGAAAGCTCGCGAGCCAGCCTCGCCTTGCAAGGCTTTTTGCCGCGCGACGAAACGCCGACGTACGATCTCGATCAACAACTGCTGCGCGGCCGGTACGCCGAGATCCGCATGTTGTACTACATCGGTAAGGACGTCACGCGTTGGACCGAGCAATGCGCCGAAACGGTCACCATGGCCAGCGAATACAGCGAACGCCGCATCCGCCCCGAAACGTTCTGCGTCTTGCTGGTGCAGTATGTCCCGGCGCACGTCCGCGCGAAATTGGAAGGCTGGGGCGTACTCGATTTTTGCGCTTTGTTCCGCCGCTCGATCGGGCTCCATGCGGTGTTCCACAATATCCCCACACCGGAAGATCTCGCCCCCGATTTTCTGCGGCGCTATCATCGCTATCTTGACCAGTGGTACGAGCAGAAGCTGAAAGATTGGAATTTCGACCGTCCTCAGCCGAACGAGTTCACCTTTGAGCTCTACGCCTCCGGCGAGTACGCCCTGATGCTCGAACAGAGCTGGAAAGACGAGCCATAGCCGAATAACAACTTCCTAACGGAATCGCGCGCGTGAGCAAGCGGATTTGGCAGCCGCTCAGCGAAGTATGCTGTAGTAATGAACTTTCCCAAGTTCGTCCTCGCCGAACAGGCCTTCCCCAATCGCGCTATTCCGAACATTCGCGAGCACATTCGCCAGGAGCTTTCGCAGTCGGATTTCGTATCGCGCGTACCGAAGGGCGCTCGCCTCGCGATCGGCGTCGGTAGCCGCGGCATTTCGAATATCGCCACAATCGTCAAGTCCGTCGTCGATTTCTGGAAAGAGCAGGGCGTAAAACCGTTTCTCTTCCCTGCCATGGGTAGCCACGGCGCGGCCACCGCCGAGGGCCAGTCGGACGTGCTCGCGCACTACGGAATTCACGAAGCGACGATGGGCGTCCCGCTGCTCAGCTCGCTTGACGTTGTGCCCATAGGAAAAACTCCGGAAGGCATGGAAACCTTCATCGATAAGAACGCCTCTGAAGCGGATGCGATCTTCCTCGTTGGCCGCGTCAAATGGCACACCGACTTTGCCGGCGGCCTCGAAAGCGGCTTGTTCAAGATGATGGCGATCGGTCTAGGAAAATTTGCCGGCGCGCAGAAATATCACACACTGGCCTACCGAGTGGGCCTCGAACGGATGATCCGAAGCGTCGGCGCGAGTGTCTTTGCTACCGGAAAAGTGTTGGGTGGAATTGCCATTCAGGAAGGCGCACACCACGAAACCGCTGGACTCGTAGCAGTCAGCTCGGGCAAGGGCCTTGCGGCGATGGTCGCCCACGAAGAAAAGCTACTGAAACAAGTAAAGTCCTGGATGGCTAAGCTCCCCGCCCCGGAAATCGACATCCTGATCGTGGATGAAATCGGCAAGAACATCAGCGGCGCCGGCATGGACACGAAAGTAATCAATCGCGGCGTGAACGGCGAGTACAATCCGTGGCCGGACACGCCTATGGTGCGGAGAATTTTTGCGCGCGGCATTAGCGACTTGAGTTATCACAGCGCCGTGGGACTCGGCATGGCGGATGTCATTCACGATCGTCTGTTGAACGATGTCGATTGGAAACCCACTTACATCAATTCGCTGACTGCCTCCACACCCGCTTGCATCCGCATACCGATTCACTATCCGAGCGATCGCGAAGCGCTCAGCGCCATTGCGCCCACCGTCGGGAAAACAGATCTTTCGGAAGTCACCTACTGCCGCATCCACAATACCCTCGAATTGATCCGTGTAGAGGTCAGCGAGAACCTGGTGCCATCGCTCCACTCGAACGTCAAAAGTATTTCGCCGTCTTACGAATTAAAGTTCGACGCGGCCGGCAATGTCGGCCCGATGCCTGTGCCCGAAGATGAAGGCGATTTCGAAGTAGCAAAGCATGGCAGTTCACCGGCCGAAAGCGTCCGCGGCTGACTGGGTTCCGCCCGCACATGAATTGCCGGTTCTCCGGCAGGCAGCCGCAGGTTGCCACGGTTGCGAACTATACAAACACGCAACACAAGTCGTTTTCGGCCAAGGACCGCCGGATTCGAAAGTTGTGATGGTGGGTGAAGTCCCCGGCGATGAAGAAGACCGCAAAGGGCATCCGTTTGTCGGCCCCGCGGGACGATTGCTCGACAAAGCGATGCATGAATCCGGTCTTGATCGCGAGAAGATCTACGTCACAAACGCCGTAAAACATTTCAAATTCACCGAACGCGGCAAACGGCGCATCCACGCAAAACCGACCGGCCTCGAAATTTCCGCCTGCCGGCCGTGGCTCGAAGCCGAGCTCGACGCCGTAAAACCCGAGTTGATCGTCTGCCTTGGAGCGACCGCAGCACAAGCGCTCATGGGCCGCGATTTCCGAATCACGGCAAGTAGAGCCAAATTTTTTCCG
>Ga0081455_10007838_pt1 | contig 11181 bp, 11 predicted proteins | sample TabmetS3T2R1_FD_70207 | JGI IMG/M metagenome (GOLD analysis project Ga0081455, IMG submission 70207) | Tabebuia heterophylla rhizosphere microbial communities from the University of Puerto Rico - S3T2R1 | ecosystem: Host-associated > Plants > Roots > Rhizosphere ... | reverse complement strand
ATGCCCCTCGATCAACCGGGCATTCAGTCTACCTTTCCTCCCACCCGGTGTGGCGGCAATCTGGATTGCCGCGAGCTGACGGAAGGCACGGTGCTGTTTCTGCCGATCGCAGTCGATGGCGGCCTCTTCTCAACCGGTGACGGACATGCGGTGCAGGGCGACGGCGAGGTTGCGGGGCCGGCGCTGAACTGCCCAATGCAGGTGGAAATGGAGTTCCGACTCCATCCTGAGCTGCGTCTGGCATTGCCCCGGGCCCGCCAAACCGGTGGCTGGCTGACCTTTGGTTTCGGCCGCAGTCTTGACGAAGCGGCGGCGGTTGAGACGGTTGAGATGGTCAAACTGATGGGGGAGCTGTACGGTTTCTCACCACGCCAGGCCTTGTCGCTCGCCAGCCTTGTTGTGGACCTGCGCATCACCCAAATGGTCAATGGGATACGCGGCGTCCATGCCCTTCTGCGTGACGATGCTATGGAACAGTGCACGGAGCCGAAGGCATGAAAGCGACTTTCACCGAAGCTCGATTCATGCTGCGCCGCCAAGCAGCTTGACTGCACTATGGGATTTTCAATCCCCTCTCGGTCCGCTTTGGATCACAAGCAGATCCCGACCAGTAGCTAGGTCCGCTTCGCCCTGACCTCGACGTATCCGTTAAGGGCGCGCAGTGGATACTTCCCTTTTACAATGAGCCGGCCCGTCCGACTCGCTCTATAATCCCCGCGAGCGAATATAAAACGCCGGACTTGTGTCGGCATAGCGCGGAGGGAGGATCATGCTTATCAACATCATAATCTGGCTCGTCATTGGCGGCGTGGCGGGATGGCTCGCGGGCCTGCTCGTCCAGGGCTATGGCTTTGGACTGGTGGGAAACATCATCGTCGGCATCGTCGGCGCCATCCTCGCCGGTTGGCTCTTGCCGCTGGCCGGATTCGTTCTTATCGGCGGTATCGTCGCCGAGATTATAAACGCCGTCATCGGTGCGGTTATTCTGTTGCTTATAATCGGGCTGTTCAAAAGAGCGTAGTGCACGACTGCGCGCGCGCCGCCCACAGCGGGTAGCGTCGCAAACTCCTGGCGAAGGTTGCACGCTCAGGAGCAAACATTTCCATTCACCTAGCAACGTCTGCTTTGTCTGCGATTCTGTTGCTCATGCTCCGAAGACGAAGCGAGCTCCGACCGCCGCATGGATCACTTTGTCGGGCATTTCAGCCCGCACGAGGTCGTAGAATCTCTCCCCTGCACAATGACCTGGAATCAGATAATCAGGATTCATGTCTTTGAAGGCCGCAATGACTTGCCGAATGTACTCGTCGGTCAGCGGTGGCACGATGTGAAAGCCACCGATGACCGCATGTACTTTCTGGACGCCGGAGGCGGCCTGCGCCTGTTTGATTGTATTGATGACGCCACGGTGACTGCAGGAGGTGATTACGACCAGACCTTTGCCTTTGACCACGAAGTTCGTTCCGATCTCGTGCTCAAAATCATCCGGAACAAAGGTGCCGGTATTTTTTGCGGCTGAAACCTTGTCCGGGAAACATCCGAAACCGTTGACGATCCCGACCTTCTCGCGGCTTGGCACCAGCGGCTTCTCGAAACCGCTCAGCGCAATCTTTCCGGTGGTAAAGGCATGATCGGCGACGATCGCAGGCCCTTCGCCCATCATGAGCGAGAGCTCCGCGTCCATGATCGCCTTTCGGTCGAGTGCGCCATACTGCCCAGCAGCGGTCTCGCGCGTGCAAAAACAATCCTCTCCGCCGATGAAGAAGGGCAGACCTTTCTTGAGCCTGCCCTTGTTCGCCGAGAGGAAGCCCACCAGCCCGCCGAAATGATCGTAATGGCCGTGGCTCAGCACCAGTGCATCGAAGCTGGCGGGATCGATCTTCAGCACCGACATGTTGTTGAGGAGCGTTTGCGGTTGATAGCCGAAATCGATCAAAATGTTCCGCACCTCGCTTCCGCGCCGGGACTCAGCGTGCATGGACAGCCCCCACTCGGCGACCAGATCCACGCTCGGCGGCGCATCGGGACTCAAATTGCCGCCGGGCCTCCGCTCGATAGTCAGCCCGTCGCGCTTCTCAGTCGGGATCCACTTGATGATCTGATTATCCGTTACAATTCGTACTGCGAGGCCGTCGACCTCCGGCGGCTTGGAGGCCAGCGCTTGCGCCCGCGCAATTCGTGAGCTGCTGGCCAAAGTCCCTATCAGTGCGGTCACGAAGCCCGCTCCGCCGGCGCATAGCAGGCCGCGACGCGACATCGAGAAGGTTGCGGGAGGACAACTGCACGCGCCAAACAACATGTCGAAGCCCTCCGATTTGTTCAGATGACTTGCCGCTTTAGGCTTCCGCTGTGCGTGCCCCCTCATTGGCTGGATTGAACTGCCGGCGTCCAATGCATAAGATGCCGCATATTGATAAAAATCCGGCATAAGCAATGAACTTCAAACATCTGCAGACGTTCGTCACCATCTGCGAATGCGGCACGGTATCGAGAGCCGCAGCCCAACTGCGCATCACTCAGCCGGCGCTGTCTCGCCGGATCAAAGCGCTGCAGGAAGAGCTGGGTCTCACGCTTTTCGACCATCTGGGCCGCCGGCTATCGCTGACCAGCGAGGGGGAGGAGTTTCTTCGTCATAGCCGCGCTCTGCTGGCCCAGGCAGAGGCGGTGCTCGCCACCGGCCGCGCGCTTGGTGGCGGCCGCGCCGGCGTCTTGCGAATCGGAGGAGCTCCGCACACGCTTGCCGCCTTCTTCCCATCCTTCGTGAGCAAGTATGAAAAGCAGAACCCGGGTGTGCGGGTCAGGCTTTTTGAAGCGGGCGCGGCGAAACTGTTGACGATGATCGAGCACGGCGAGCTGCATTTTGCGGTCACCCTCGCATTGGGTCACGACCATCTTGCCAAGCGGCCGATCCCGGCCGTGCAGCTGCTGGTGCTAACGGCTCCCCGGTCGCGATATGGCAGAGACGGAACGGTCGACGTCGCGACGTTGGGCGGCGCTCCGCTGCTGGTCATGCCCCCGGGATACGCGACGCGCGAGACATTTGACGCAGCCTGCCGGATCGCCGGAGTAGATCGGTCTATCGTGTTCGAAAGCACCGTGCTCAGTACGCTGGCGGCGTTTGCCGCAGCCGGGCATGGGGTCGCCATTGTGCCGGCGACGTTCAGGAGCAAGGGCGAGCGTGTGCAGATTGCTAGACTGGAATTGCGCCGCAAGCCAGTCACCATGCCGCTCGCCGTCCTTTGGGACAGCAACAAACCGCTTCCACGCTTCGCCGAAAATTTCCCCGAATTGTTTTCGGCGCACGCAACAGCGCTCATACGGGAGGACAACCACAAACTGAGCAGGCTCCAAGTTTGTTGATCAGATTACATGCGATTTCATTTCGCATTCACGTCGGCAAGCGCTCGCGGGTTGCTCAAACGATGTCTGCTCATGGGATGGTCCGGCCGTGCTCCAGCCCCGACAGCAAGCGAAGTTTGCAGGGGGCGCTGAACACGAGGAGCACGTCACCGAAGCTCAATTGTGCAATCGCCGTGATCGATATCGATATGCGGGAGTTGGTAAGGTAAGATGAAGCGAATGCCCTTGGACTTTGGTTCGATGCGGTTTTTTCAGCTTGCATACAAGACAACAGGCAAGCTGAATCGGACAGGAGGCACGCGCAGCCTTCGATGAGTGCCTGATGAGAGGAGGGACGTCCTTGAAGCATACTCGCCGCCGCCATCTGCAACTCCTCGCCGCTGCCGCCGTCACGCCCGCGCTACCGCGCGTGAGTTGCGCGCAAAGCTGGCCCGCCAAGCCGATCCGCGTGATCATCCCGTTTACGGCCGGCAGCACGATCGACATCGTCGCCCGTATCGTGTTCGATCCGCTCGGGCGGCAACTCGGACAGGCGCTGGTTATCGAGAACCGTGGCGGCGCCGGTGGCACGGTCGGCGCTGCGGCAGTCGCGCGCGCGGAGCCCGACGGTTACACTCTGCTGGCCCATTCCTCCGCGCACGTGACCACGCCGGCGATTTATCCCAATGCGTCCTACGATACGGCCAACGATTTTGCGGCCGTTGCCGCGTTCGGCAGCTCGCCCAACGTCACCGTCGTGGCGCCCGAGAAGGGCATCAAGACGCTGCAGCAGCTCGTCGCTGCCGCCAAGGCCAAGCCCGGCTCGATCACATTTGGCGCCGCCGGCGTCGGCTCGGCGACGCACATCTCCGCCGAGATATTGCGCTTCAGCGCCGGCTTCGACGCGTTAATGGTCCCGTTCCGCGGCATGCCTGAGATACTCACCGAGCTCATGTCCGGACGCGTCGACTTCACCTGCTCGACCATCGCCACCGCGCTGCCTTTCATCCGCGAGGGCAAGCTCGTGGCACTCGCGGTGAGCACGCCGCAGCGCTCGTCCGCGCTGCCCGATGTGCCGACCACGATCGAGGCCGGCTACAAGAATTCCGACTACACGTTCTGGACCGGGCTGTTCGCGCCGGCCAAGACACCACGCGAGATCGTCGACAAGCTTGCCCAGGAGACGCAGAAGGCGCTCGCCGCGCCGGGCGTGCGCGAGAAACTTGCGCAGCAAGGCATGGACCCGATGCCGATCACGCCCGCTGCCTTCGATGCGCAGATCAGGCGCGAGATCGATTCAATTCTGGCCTTGGCCAAAGCCGCGAACCTAAAGTTCAACTGACCGGCAGCGGTTGCGTAAACGGTGAGCTGGGCGTCGCTTATGCGATACGCGCGCAACGCACCTATTCAGCCCGATCTTTGACCTATAATCCACTCGAGCGGCCGCGGACGGAACGCAAGCTCGCGCCCGGCTTTCTCATTCGAAGCGCCCCTGAGCCTCGTCGCGTAGTAGACCGCGTCGGGGCCCGACGCCCGAAGCGCCTGTTCTTCGTTGACGCGAGGTGGCGCAGGTGCTCCTACAGCACGCGCGAACGCCGTCAGCCATACATGCTGAGGCGATGGGTTTCCGTCGACGATGTTGTAGGCTCCCGGCGGGCACTCCAGCGCGGCAGCGGTCGCCGCAGCCGCATCGTCGATATGCACGAAGCTGTAGACGCCCTGGCCCTCGCCGATAACCGGAACCTGCTGTTGCCGCACCTGATCGCCCATATCGCCCTCGCGCCTGTACCAGGTGCCGGGGCCGTAGAAGAATCCGTAACGTAGCGCGACGAACTCGATTCCCGGCGTCGCCGACGCGCGCGCTTCCAATTCCAGGTAGGTGCGGGCGCTGGCCTCGACTCCCGGGGACGCGCTGGAGATGAACGGGACGGACTCGTCCGCCAGCCCCGCGCCGGGCTCATACCAGAACGCGGAGCTTTGCAGCAGGTAGCGGCGTACGCCCGAGTCGCGAAGCGCCGCAAGCAGGTTGATGTTGCCTTCCACGCGGACTTTGCGATCGCGTTCCGCCGCTGCCTTCATTTCGGCGGGGGTGTAGTGCCGGGGCAGTGAGGTCAATTCGTTGATCACAGCGTCGGGCCGGATCCGTCCGACCGCGGCCTTCATCGCAGCGGCATCGAGTGCGTCGGTGATGACCGGCTCCGCGCCAATGTCCTTCAACGCGGGTGCGGAATCGGGCGTCCGCGCAAGTGCGAATACCTCGTGTTGGTTCGCTCTCAGGCGACGAACAAGCGGCCGGCCGATCGCGCCGCTGGCACCGGCGATCAGAATTCTCATCGCGCTTCCTTATCAGCTCGCTTTGCGGGCCCTTTCTGCACGCTGTCCTTGCCGTCATTGCAGCTCGCGACCAACATCGTAGCCATAAAGCCACGCGGTCTGAAACACTGTCTTGTCGCGACCGAAGCGCTCGCGCAGCGCAAATTTCACGTCGCGTTTGAGCCGCGCCCAGGGCGAGGCGAGATGATTTTCGCGGGCCCGCTCGCGCGATCCCAGCACGGCTGCCCTTGCACGCGGCACCCGCAGCCGTTCATAGGCGAGCAGCGCCTCATCGAGATCGTCGGCGTAACGCGCGATCGCGGCCGAAAGCACGCAGGCGTCCTCGATCGCCATGGCCGCGCCCTGGCCGAGATAGGGCAGCATGGCGTGCGCGGAATCGCCAAGCAGCGTGACCCGCCCTTTGCTCCATCGCTCGGGCGGATCGCGATCGTAGAGCGCCCATTTGTACCAGCGCGCGCTGTAGGGGTAGAGGCGTAGGAGGTCTGGATGCCAGCCGGCGTAGGTCGTCGTCAGCTCCGACACGTCGCATTCCCGCGTCCAGGACTCTTCAGCCCACGAATCGCTGTCGACATGCGCGACGATGTTGATGAGCTCGCCGCGGCGTACGGGATAGTGAACGACATGACCATGCGGTCCCATCCACATCGCGCCTTCCGCGACGGCAATGTCGCGCGGCACCGCGCTGGCGGCCGCCATGCCGCGCCAGCAGATACAGCCGGTGAATCGCGGCGCGGCAGGACCGAACAGGCTCTCGCGCACAACGGAATGAATGCCGTCGGCGCCGACGATGATGTCGGCCTCGATCTCGCCGCCGTCGGCAAGGCGCGCCACGCCGCCGCGATCGCGCGCTGCGACGGAGATGCAGCGGGCTCCAAGACGGAAATCGACTGCCTTGAGCGCGCGGCGCAGCACGTCGAGCAAGTCGGCGCGGTGCACCGACAGCTGCGGCGCACCGAATTGCTGGCGGAACGCGCCTCGCCGCATGCGCGAGATGATCCGCCCGCTCCTCCAACTGCGGATGGTCAGAAAATCCGACTCGCACCCCAGCGCAATGACAGCCTCCTCGACGCCGAGGGCACGCAGCGCCATCAGCGCGTTGGGGCTGAGATTGAGGCCAGCGCCGATCTCGTTCAGTGCGGGTGACTGCTCGCAGACGACGATTTCCGCGCCACGTCGTTCCAGCGCCAGCGCCGCGGCCAGGCCGCCGACGCCGGCGCCGACGATAGCAATGCGTGGTGCGCGCATCATTCACGCCCCTTTTATTGCAGATGTTTGGCGCGGGATTCCGGCACGGCATACCTTATAGCCGCTTTCCGAATTCCTGTGAGAGACGCACTATGGCTTGCTGCGCTACAATGCTGACCGGGTCACGCGTCGCGTCGACGGCAGCATGTCGCGGATCAGTTCGACACTCTTGCCGGCGAGTTCGGCGGTGATGCCAGCGATACCGGTGACATTTCCTCCCGGCCGAGGAAGGCTCGCGACAAGCCCCGTGGCGACCGGATCTCCCGCCTCCGCCATGACGATCGGGATGTCGCGCGTCGCCTGCTTTGCCGCCTGAGTGGGGGGCGTGAACCACGTGACGATGACATTCACGTGGAGGCGGACCAGCTCGGCGGCCAATTCAGCAAGCCGGTCGAGGCGTCCTTCAGCCGATCGAAACTCAAATGCGATGTTTTGCCCCTCGGCGTAGCCCAGATCGCGCAGCCCTCGCCGAAACTCGCGCCAAAACTCGTCTGGATTGACATTGCCAATGACCAATGCGGCGACGGTCGGCGCGTGGACCTGATGCGTGCGCGCCGCGAGCGGCCACGCGGCCGCCGCGCTGCCGAGCAGCATGATGAACTCGCGCCTCTTGGTGTCGAACATCGGCAGTTCCTTCCTTCCCACTCGCGTCGTCATCGCAATCCCATGGCGGGGGCCGATTGACGCTTGCTTGACCGCAAGCTCAGCCTCCCGCGGGGGGCCGGGAAAGTTCTTGGGCTGAACCTGAATGGTTGAATCACGTGAGGCGATGTCATCCGGTCTTCTATTGCTTCCCACCCCTAAAGCAAGCCCTCGATGAATCGGCCGCCCTACACGCTGCTGCAATAATTGCAATAACGAGGTCAGGAGCGTCTCGCCTGCGGTCATCGCGGAGAGACGCGCCAGTCTTGGTAACGGGTTGGCAGATATTTATTGATCATGTTTTGTGGATTGGGGTCGTTCGGGTTGGTCTCGGTGCTGGCTCGGCGATTGTTGCTGTTGCCCGTCCCTCTTCCGGTATCGGAGCGTCCCGAATTGGTCGTGGCGCCTGTATTGCCTTGAACTCCCGAATTGCTGGTCGCACCGGTATTGCCCTGAGGACCCGAACTGGTCGTGGCCCCTGTGCGGCCCCGAGTACTGCTGCCGCTTTCTCCTCCAGCGCTGCCGGCGCTCGCCCCTCCACCCGAACCGCCGCCGCTAGCGCCCCCGGCGCCGCCGCCGCCACCGCGCCCACCGTCTTGGGCAAGCACGGCCGTGCTGAGCAGGAGGGCGGATACGAGTGCCAGAGCAAACCATCGAGAAGCGGACATACGCGAACCCCTTTGTTCACACAGTTGTACTCCCAGAAAGCCGTCCGCGCGAATCCGTTCAACACCGCGCATCCGCAAGTGCTGCCGCTTTAGAAATTCTCCGGAGATAGCGCGAACGTGGCCGGTCGGCCGACCGCTATTTTAAAGACCGGCCCATCGTAACCGGGCGTCAATCAAAGTCGGCTCGGATAGCGCAGGTGGATTAGCAGAAATGAGCCCAGCCAGACCTAGTGCCTTGCCCAGCCACCTCGGGAGCCAATTCACCAGCCGCCTGCGCAGCTCATCATACACCTGCGACACGCTGGGCTCGAGGTAGATTGTCTCAGTCGGCAAACCCTGCTCGTCTTCGCCGATCACAAGCAACATCTTTGGCGCGCGCTTGCGGGCAGGCGCGATCATGATGGTCTCGCACGCAATAAGGTGACAGAACAACCTTCGTGCTTTTCATTGCCATCGTCAATGAAACGAGCGAGCGAAGCGGCCCCAATCCTTCGAAAAAAGCAAAGTGTGCATATTTTGCCACAGTCGGAGTAAGCTTGCTCGTCGGAGCAAACAGGATCAAGAATGCAACCAGCGGGAAGAGAACCAAGGAGGGAGCAGAGATGAAGAGCTTCATCCGCATCGTGGCGCTCGCAGCGGCGCTCGTCGTTTCGGGCTCGGCTTTTGCCCAGCAATATCCCAGCAAGCCGGTGAAGATCATCGTGCCGTTCCCGCCGGCTGGCGTCACCGACATCGTCGCACGGCTGGTGGCGCAGAAACTGTCGGACAAGTTCGGCGAACAGTTTTACATCGAGAACATCGCCGGCGCCGGCGGCAATCTCGGCATGGGCCAAGCCGCGCGCGCGCCGGGCGACGGCTATACCATCCTGTTCTCCTCTTCAAGCATCGTGGTGAACCCGTCGCTCTATAGCAAGGTGCCCTTCGACGTCGAGAAGGATTTCGCCCCGGTCACAAAGGCCGGCGCAACGCCCAATTCCTGGCAGATCAATCCAAGCTTTCCAGCGCCGACCATGACGGCGCTCATCGACATGATCAGGAAAGAGCCCGGCAAGTACAGTGTCGCCTCGCCGGGAACCGGCACCACGCCCTCGCTTTCGATCGAAATGCTGCGACTCGCGCTTGGGCTCAATTTCGTGGTGGTGCCATTCTCCGGCGGCGGGCCGATGGTGCAATCGCTGCTCGGCGGCCACACCCCGATCGCATGTAGCGCCATCGGCAACGCCATGGCGCTGATCAAGGACGGAAAAATCCGTGTGCTCGCGATCACTGCCAACAAACGCGTCGAGTTCGCGCCCGAGCTTCCGACGCTCGACGAGCTCGGCATCAAGAATCAAGAGGCCGAGACGATGACGGGCGTATTCGTTCCGGCGGGTACGCCGAAGCCGATCGTCGACCGGCTTCAGAAGGAAATCTCCGCTATCGTCACTACGCCCGAGGTCAAGGCGCAGCTCCTGGAGCTTGGCGTCGTGCCGAGCGGGGAGAGTTCGGCCGAGTTCGCGGATTACGTGAAGGCCGAAGTGGCAAAATGGAGAAAGGTGATCACCGAGGCGAAAATCCCGCTGATCGGCGGATGACGGCGCGTACATCGACGCGCGGCGCGGCCATGAGAAGCTCGCGGCTGCTTCGCTGGCTCAGCAGAACGCCGGTGCAAACATTCATTCTTTGCCCGTTATTGGTGGTTGCGTTCGAGCTCGTGTGGCAGCGCGGAGAGCTGGCCATCGTGCCGGCGGGCCTTGCGTTGCTCGCCTGGGGATATCTGCAATATCTGCTGGTCGGGCGTTTTCGCAATCGACTCGGTGGCGGGGGGCCAGGATTTGGCATGCCGCCGGATCGGATCGTGGAGGACGGGCCGTATCGTTATGTCCGCAACCCGATGTATCTCGGGCATCTGATTTTCATGCTGGGTTTGGCGTTGACGTTCGCCTCGTGGTTTGCGCTGATCCTGTTCGCCGCGCGTGCGCTCTGGTTCCACCGCCGTGTGCTCGAGGACGAAATCCACCTTCAGGACATGTTCGGAGCGGCTTACCTCGATTATCAGCGGCGCGTGAAGCGTTGGATCCCTGGTCTGCTGTGAACGGGTATCGGATGCGCCCCCTACATAACGTGTGTTCACTCGATCAGGAAAGCGGTAGGGTGCATGCGACGATCCGCATCCGGCCCACCTGCGGCGACGCTCATTGCCGATGCGCGCCGCATCCGCTCGCCGGTGCTGCGCGCTCGGCCGGGACACGCCAGGGCGGTCAGGGTTCGCGCGCCTAATCCACGACCGCGAACATCTGGATTTCGATCAGCTGCTCGGGCTCGCCGAGCTCCAGCACGGCGATGTTGGTCGAGGTCGGCTTGTGGGCGTAGGGGGCGAAGTAGCTGTTGATCACCCGCGCGGCGCGGCCGATGTCGCCCATCTGCGGGCGAGCGCGGAACACGAACATGTGCACCACGTCCTTGAAGCTGGCGCCGGCAGCGTCGAGCGTCTGCTTGATGCCGTCCATCGTGCGCTTGGTCTGCTCTTCGAGATTGCCGGTCATGTACTGCTGGATCTGCTCACGTTTGTGCGGATGGTCGTGATAGACCGGCAGCGCCGTGGTGCCGGCGAGCCAGAGAATCTTCCCGCTCTTGATCTTGATGCCCGGCACGAACGGCATGAACACCGTCTTGTCGTAGTTCGGATGATGGATGATTTCCATGTGCGGACTCGCCGGGGTCTGGGGGCCGGCGGAGGGGAGCGTCGTCAGCGGGGTCTGGGCGCCGGCGGGGACGAGCGTCGACAGCGCAAGCGGCAGCCCGAGCGACACTCCAAGCGCAACGCGAAGCCATGTCTTCATTGGGTTTCCTCCTTGTGGGCTTTCATCCGAATCGAACGAGGGGCGCTGCTGCCCCTCCTGTGCGCAACCAAACCATACTATGCGCACAGGCGATGCCGTTGCACTGCGAATTTCGAGCGCGCACCTTCGAA
>Ga0081455_10007837_pt1 | contig 11182 bp, 6 predicted proteins | sample TabmetS3T2R1_FD_70207 | JGI IMG/M metagenome (GOLD analysis project Ga0081455, IMG submission 70207) | Tabebuia heterophylla rhizosphere microbial communities from the University of Puerto Rico - S3T2R1 | ecosystem: Host-associated > Plants > Roots > Rhizosphere ... | reverse complement strand
ACGGAGATGCGGCGCTGCTGACGTCTCACCTGGACACCGCCGGCCTGGAGCATCAGCTCGGTGTGATCGCGCGTCGGCAGCGGCTCGACCACCGTCGTGCGGCCCTGCGCGTAGAGCCCGGCAAGCAGGACGCACGACTTCACCTGCGCACTCGCAACCGGCAGCTCGTAACGGATGCCGTGAAGCTCACCGCCGTCGATCGTCAGCGGCGGCATGCCGTCGTCGGTCTCGACCTGCGCCCCCATCTGGGCGAGCGGCCCGGCGATCCGCTCCATCGGTCGCCGCCGCAGCGAGTCGTCGCCGGTCAGCTCGAAGCGGCCGGGCTCGCCGGCCAGGATCCCGGCCAGCAGGCGGATCGTCGTTCCGGAGTTGCCGCAGTCGATCGGCTCGTCCGGCTGCTGGAGGCCGCGGAGGCCGACGCCCTCGATCCGCAGCGCGTCCACGTCTTCGTCGTGGACCGTGGCCCCGAGCGCGCGAATCGCGCCGATGGTCGCCTCGGTGTCCTGCGAGCGGCCGAAGCCGCGAACGCTCGTCTCCCCGTCGGCGATCGCCCCGAGCAGGACGGCCCGATGCGAGATCGACTTGTCGCCCGGGACGGCGATGTGGCCGCGCAGGGCGGCCGCCGGCGCGATCTTCACGGTGCCAGCACCGGCGAGACGACGACGCCGTAGCCTTGGGACTCGAGTAGCGCGGCCGCCCGCTCGGCCTCGCTCTTGCCGGTCACGAGCAGCGTCAGCGTCCCGCCGCGCTCGGGTGAGACGTGGTGGAGCTCGAAGTCCTCGATGTTGATGCGCTGCGCGCCGAGCGACTGTGTGATCCCGGCGAGCACGCCCGGACGGTCGGGGACGTGAACGCGGAGTTGGTGCAGGTCCCCAGGATCGGGGAACGCGCTCGCGAGCATCTCGCGGCGGTTGTCGGCTGCCTCGCCGATCCAACGCGCGATGAACCCCGTGTCACGCGCCTCGAGCGCGGCCTCCAGCTGCTCGATCCGGCGTCGGTGCTCGCCGAGGGCCTCGCGGAGGGCCGCAGTGTTCTCGAGGAAGATGTCGATCCAGATGCGTGGGTTCGCGCCGGCGACGCGAGTCATGTCGCGCAGCGACCCGCCGGCTGCTGCGAGTGGTTCGTGGCCCTCCACCCGCGTCGCGCCGGCCTGGTTGACGAGCAGATTGGCGAGGGCGTGCGGCAGGTGGCTCGTCAGGGCGACGAGCCGGTCGTGCGCATCCGGGTCGATCGCCACGGGCGTCGCGCCGAGGGCCGAGACGAAGCTGTGGACGAGCCGGTAGCGCTCAGGGTCGGTTTGCGCAGTCGGAGTCAGAAACCACGTCGCTCCGTCGAAGAGGTCGGCGGTCGCGTGCTCCGGGCCGTGTGCCTCCGAGCCCGTGACGGGATGTCCGCCGACGAAGTTCGCTTGGCTCAGCGCTTCTCCGAGGTTCGACTTGGTAGAACCGACGTCAGTGACGGTCGCGTCCGCCCCGTCGAGCGCGTCTTGCAGCACGGACCGAAGCGCGATTACGGGAACCGCCACCACGACGAGGTCGGCGTCGAAGGCCTCGTCGGCCAGGATCAGCGTGCGGTCGATCGCGCCGTACTCGAGTGCGGCCTCTCTGACCGTCTCGGAGAAGTCGTAACCCTCGACGGCCTCGACGCCCGCCCGCTTCGCGGCGAGCCCGACTGAAGCGCCGATCAGGCCGGTTCCGATGATCCCGAGCCGTTTGACCTCCACCGGCCCAGGCTAACCGCGCGGCGCGAGCGCGGGCAGGCGGTCACAGGCGGGTCCCATCCCTAACCCCCACCCACCCGGGGATCAATCACGCTAGCTGCGAAGGTGTGACGTGTCTGTGTCGCGGGTGTGGCGGAGGTGTGGCTATTCGTCCACAGCGTGCGCCGCGACGAGCTCGGCGCTCAGCCGATCTGCTTGCCGAGCAGCTCCGCGATCTGGCCGACCTCGCGGGCGAACTCGCCGAAGTCCGCGGTCGGGATCTGCTGCGGCCCGTCGCACAGCGCCTGCTCGGGATTCGGGTGCGACTCGACGATGATCCCGTCCGCGCCGACCGCGGCGCCGGCTCGGGCCAGCGGCAGCACGAGGTCGCGCCGACCGGCCGCGTGCGACGGGTCGACGATCACCGGCAGGTGCGTCTCGTGCTTCAGGACGGCCACGGACCCCAGGTCGAGCGTGTAGCGCGTCGTGCGCTCGAACGTCTTGATCCCGCGCTCGCAGAGCACGATCCGCTCGTTGCCCTCGCGCGCCACGTACTCGGCCGCCATCAGCAGCTCCTCGACCGAAGCCGACGGCCCGCGCTTGAGCAGCACCGGCTTGTCCGCACGGCCGACCTCGGCCAGCAACATGAAGTTCTGCATGTTGCGCGCGCCGATCTGGATCACGTCGGCCGACTCGAGCACCGCGTCCACGTGGCGCGGGTCCATCAGCTCCGTCACGACCGGCAGGCCCGTCTCCTCGCGCGCCTCCTTCAGGATCGTCAGCGCCTCCTCCCCGAGCCCCTGGAACGTGTACGGCGACGTCCGCGGCTTGAACGCGCCGCCCCGCAGCCACGTCGCCCCCGCCGCCGCGACCGCCCGCGCCGTCTCGAGCGTCTGCTCCCGGTACTCGACCGTGCAGGGCCCGGCGATCAACCCGAAGTAGTCGTCGCCGATCTTGCGGCCGTCGACCTCGATCACCGTCGGGTCCGGCGAGACCTCGCGCGAGACGAGCTTGTACGGCTTCAGGATCGGCAGGACCTGCTCGACCCCGGGGTAGCCCTCCAGCGGCAATGTCGCCAGCAGCTCGCGCTCGCCGATCGCCCCGATCACCGTCGACTCGCGCCCGCGCGAGACACGCGCGTCCACCCCGGCTTCCTGCAGCCGCGCGAGCACGTGCTCGGTCTGGTCCGGCGTCGCGCCGGTCGCCATCACGATCAGCAGTTCCGGGGATCCGTTCGTTGCCACGGCCATCAGAGGCTACCGCCGGGTAAGTACCCACCGCGCCGCCGAAATCGGCCTTCACGGTAGTTGCGATACTGACCGCCATGCGCATCTTCTCCGGCATCCAGCCCACCGGCGCGAAGCACTTCGGCAACTACAGCGGGGGTTTCCGTCAGTACGTCGCCACCCAGGAGCAGGGCGAGGCCTTCTTCTGCATCGTCGACCTGCACTCGATCACCGTCGCCTACGACCCCGAAGAGTTCCGCGAGACGACGCTGGACCTGGCGGCGATGCTGTTCGCAACCGGACTGGATCCGGAGCGGTCGACCGTCTTCGCCCAGAGCCACGTCGCCGCTCACGCCGAGGCCGCTTGGCTGCTGTCGGCGGTCGCGACGTTCGGCGAGCTGCGCCGGATGACCCAGTTCAAGGAGAAGAGCGAACAGCAGGACTCGGTCACCGCCGGCCTCTTCACCTACCCGGTCCTGATGGCCGGCGACATCCTGCTCTACCAGGCCGACGCCGTGCCGATCGGCGACGACCAGCGCCAGCACCTCGAGCTCTCCCGCGACATCGCCGAGCGGTTCAACGCGCGCTTCGGCGAGACGTTCACGATCCCCCGGGGGATCTTCCCCGGCGTGGGAGCGCGCATCATGGATCTCCAGGAGCCCGAGAAGAAGATGTCCACGACCGGCGGAACCGCCCAGGGGACCGTCGGGATGCTCGACCCGGCCGACGTCATTCGCAAGAAGTTCAAGAGCGCCGTCACCGACTCGGGCACCGACGTGCGGCACGACCCGGATGACAAGCCCGGCGTCTCCAACCTGATCGAGATCATGTCGGTCGCCACCGACGAGCCGATCGAGGCCGTGGAGGCCCGCTACGACGGAGCCGGGTACGGCCGCTTCAAGGAGGAGGTCGGCGAGGCGGTAGTCGCGCTCCTAGAGCCGATCGCCAGTCGCTACGAGGAGCTGCGGTCCGATCCGGCGGAGCTCGAGCGGCTGCTCGCCCGCGGCGCCGACAAGGCCCGCGAGAGCTCCGCGCCCACGCTCGAGACCGTGTACGAGCGCATGGGCTTCGTCAGGCGCTAGAAACACCTGCGGCACAGGCAGGCACTGGTGTCAGGGTGGTGCATGCGGCTGCGCCCGGTTGCCTTCATTCGCACCGAGGTATAGGTTCCTCGGCGGCTTTTCGAGACAACGGGGAGAGGAGCATCTTGATGAGACGTTGGGCCCGCTGGCTCGCGCCCGCATTGGTCGGCGCGGCAGCGATCATCCTCACCGTCGCGGCTGGCACAGCGACGGCTCGAGGCGACGGGCGGCCGGTCGAGAAGGTCGTCATGTTCGCCTCCGACGGCATGCGCCCCGACCTGATGGAGCGCTATGCGAAACAGGGCTCTATGCCCACCTACAAGAAGCTGATGAAGGACGGCGCCAGAGGCGCCAACGGCATGGTCCCGGCCTTCCCGCCGAACACCGGCGTGGGCTGGTACACGATGGCGACCGGCACCTATCCGTCCGAGCACGGCTCGACGAACAACACGTACTTCCGCGGCGGCGACGCGTTCAGCAACCGGACGTCGTTCTCCGCGGCAGGAACGATGCAGGCGGACACGATCGCCAACGCCGCCGAGCGTGCAGGCAAGAAGGTCGCGCAGATCGACTGGGTCGGCGGCGCGGCCGCCAACATCCAGGGGCCGACCGTCGACTTCACGAACTTCTTCTCCAACCGCGGCGTGCTCGTCGGCCAGGCCGACGCGACCGAGCAGGCCGGCTCGGCCTTCTTCGGCGTGACCTACCAGGTCTCGACCGCTCCGGTCGCGGCCTCGGGCTGGAGCGGCGTGCCGACCGGAGACCCGGCGGCGCCGCCGAAGGAGACCACCTGGGCTATCCCGACCACGTTCGGGGCGCAGAACCCGGCGCGTACGTACAACGTCTACTTCTACGACAGCGTCACCGGCGGCGGCGCGCGCTACGACCACGCGATCGTCAGCCCGGTCGGCAAGACCGGTGCCTCGCCGTCCGTCGACCTGAAGGTCGGCGACTTCCTCCCGATCAAGCTGACCGGCGCGAACGGGCTGATCGGCGCCCGCGCCGGCCAGACCGTCGGCCACTACGTGAAGCTGATCTCGCTGGCCTCCGACCTGAGCAACTTCAAGCTCTACGACACCTCGCTCGCACGGGCGATCGCCAAGTGCGGCACGCCGTGTGACGGGCTGCCGGCGGGTGGCGCCGGCGAGGACCGGCTGGAGAAGTACATCGCCGACAACCTGCTGCCGTGGGCGGCCGCCGACTTCGCGCCCATGGAGGCGGGGGTCGTCGACGAGGACACCTACGTCGAACAGGGCCGCGACCTCGAGCGGGCCTACAGCCTGCAGGTGATCCGCTTCATCCTCGGCACGCTGCAGCCTGACACCGACCTCGCGATGGTCGGGTACCCGTTCACGGACGAGGTCTCACACCAGTTCATGGGCCTCGTCTCGCCGACGGAGCCCGACGGCTCGCCGAACCCGTGTTACGACGTCACCCCGAGGTTCGACGACGTGCAGTGCACGGGCCGCGGGACCGCGAACCGCGTCGCGATCCGCGAGGGCTACATCCGCAGCGCCTACGCCGATGCGGACGAGAAGCTCGGCATCACCCGCGACCTGATGGGCGGCAACCCGACCACGTTCGCCGGCTCCGACCACGGCTTCGCGCCGCAGGCCTACGCGGTCAACGCCAACGCGGTCCTGAACCAGGCAACGGTGAACGGCGTCTCGCTCCACGCGAGCAACGGCAACGCCTCGAACTGCGGCGCCGTCGGGGTCGCCCCCGTCGCACCGCCGACTCCGCCGAACCCGGCGGAGGACATCACCAAGGCGTGCTGGGCCGGCGGGACGATCCAGATCTACGTCAACCCGAACCGGCTCCGGAACGCCGCGCAGCCGACGTCGGCGAGCTTCCCGACCTACGCCGAGGTTCGCGCGGCGGTCCGGGATGCGTTCCAGAACCTCACCGACCCGGCTCATCCGGGCGACCAGATCGTCTCGGCGATCCTGATGAAGGAGGACCTGCGCAACGTCGACGGCTCCGACTCGCTGCATCCGAACCGCAGCGGTGACGTCGTCGTCGTCCTCCGGCCGCCCTACCAGTCCGACGCGGGAGCGAACGGCCAGAAGATCGCGATCTCGCACTTCTTCGGCCAGCACGGATACCTGCCGGACTACGTCGACCTGGCGAACAACATCAACATGCACGCCACGTTCGTGCTGGGCGGCCCGGACATCAACAACAAGGACGGCGTCAAGGGCCTGCGGCAGATCGACATCGCACCCACGATCGCCTTCCTGATGGGGATCCCCGGCCCGCAGAACGCGCGCGGCCGGATCCTGTTCGACCTGGTCGAGGACGCGCACGACCTGACCGAGGTGACGATCCTCGACATCAGCGACTGGCACGCGCAGCTGACGCCGCTGAGCGAGGCCTCCGACAACCTCGCGGCGCCGGGCGTCAACGCGAGCTTCGGCATCGCGGGCTCCGCGTTCCTGAAGCCGTGGTTCGACGTCTACGAGCGTGAGTCGGCGCTGAGCTCGGACAACGGCAAGTCGAACATCCTCGAGGTCGCCGGCGGCGACTCGTTCGGCGGGGCGACGCCCCCGATCTCGAACTTCTTCGGCGACAAGCCGACGCCTCCGATCATGGGGATGATGGGGATCGACATCGACGCGATCGGGAACCACAGCTTCGACCGCGGGCAGGCGTACCTGCGGAACGAGCTGATCTCCCTTGCGCCGTTCCCGATGATCTCCGCCAACGTCGTCGACGGCACCAGCGGCCTGACGCCGCCCGAGTGGTCGCCGTCGCACGTGTTCACGTTCGACCACGGCGTGAAGCTCGGCTTCGTCGGCTTCACCACGGAGTCGACGCCGGGGATCGTGTTCCCGGGCAACCTCGACCCGTTCGTCGTGAACCCGGTCGTGCCGGCTGTGAACGCGGCGGCCGCGGCGCTCGCGAGCTCCACGGACGCGATCGTCGCGCTCGGGCACGAGGGCGCCACCGGTGGAACGGTCACCGACCCGACCGGGCCGCTCGTGGACATCGCCGACAGCGTCTCGAACGTCGACGCCGTGATCGGCGACCACAACGACCTGCAGGTCGACGCCCTGCGGTCGAACGGCGTGCTCGTGACCGAGAACCGGGGCAAGGGCATCCGGTTCACGCGGATCCGGCTCGTGATCGGCCCGGGGGAGCAGGGAGTCGTCTACAAGACCGCGGACTTCCACAAGCCGTGGAACATCGGCGTCACCCCGGACCCGGACATCCAGGCGCGGATCGACGAGCTGAACGCGCAGCTCGCCCCGATCCTCGGCACGCAGATCGGCGAGTCGACGAAGTTCATCCCGCGGGCCGACCAGTGCGGCGGCGGGACGGGCCGGACGTGCGAGTCGCTGGTCGGCAACGTGGTTACCGACGCGATGCGGACGCGCTACAGCTCGATTGGCGTCCAGTTCGCGATCACGAACTCGGGCGGCCTCAGGGCCGACCTGACGTGCCCGAACCCCGACCTGGCGGGCGACTTCTGCCCGTCGTACGCGCCGCCGCCGTTCCCGATCACGCGCGGGCAATCGCTCGCCGTGCTGCCCTTCGGGAACATCGTGGTGACCCTGAGCGTGAACGGGGCCGAGCTGAAGACGATGCTCGAGAACGGCGTCTCGCGGATGCCGGCCGTCGACGGCCGCTTCCCGCAGGTGTCGGGCCTCTGCTTCACGTACGACATCGCGGCTCCCGCCGGGAGCCGGGTCACCTCGGCGGTGGTCGCGAACGCGGACGGGAGCTGTACGTCCACCACGGTCGACCTGACCTCGGGATCGACCTACAGCATCGCCGAGAACGACTTCATGGCGACCGGCGGCGACGGCTATCCGAACTTCGCCAGCCGGATGACGACGCAGGACATCATGGAGCAGGTGACGGCGGACCACATCACCGCCAGCTCGCCGCTCTCACCGGCCGTCCGGGCCTTCCCGAACGGGCGGATCAACTGCGCGGACTCGAACGGAGCAACGGCGCCTAACTGCCCGGTGCTCGTTCCGTCCCCGTAGCGACTCCGGAGCTCGAGGGCCCGCGCCGCTTGACGCGGGCCCTCACTCCGAACAGCGCGGCGAGCGCGAGCACCAGCAGCGACACGCCGCCGACGATGCCGAAGGCGAGGTCGCGGGCCTTCGACGACTCGGGCGGCGTGTAGCCGAGCAGCCCCGTGATCGCGAACGGCTTCCCCGCGACTCGGGCGGGAACGCGCCAGGTGAAGACCCGCTGGACGCGGTCCGGATGCAGGCGCACCCCACGAGGCGGGGTCGTCCTGTTCCAGTGGATGCGGTGGTCGAACCACTCGTAGGAGGCGCCCGCCGCGACCCGCTTCCAGCGAGGGGTCGCGTCCGGGTCCGCGACTCCCGGGTGCAGCCCGCGCGAGCGGCGGTAGCGGTTCAGGTACGCGGCCGGTGAGCGCATGTTCGCCCAGACGCCGCGCGAGTCGAAGCGCAGGTACGGCTCGTTCTCGTAGCCGAGGATCAGCACGGTCTTGCCGCTGTAGTTGCTGACGCGGAGGCGCGCGTCGCCGCCGGTCACGTTCGCACTCACCCCGAGCACGTTCGGCAGGACGGCCGACACGGTCGAGACGAAGCCCTTCTGGAAGTTCGTGCCGCCGTGCCCCGACGCGTCGGCCGAAAGTACCAAGGCGGTGAGGGAAAGCACGATCGCACTTCTTTTCATCGCGCTGCAGTCTGCCGGACGGGTTCCGCTTGGACTACCCCATATCGGCCTCTAGATTCGCGGCGCAAATCCACTGAGGGGAGGGCTCATGAAACGGAGCGTGCTCGCCGCGCTCGCGGTCGCGGTGCTGGTCGGCATCGCGGTTCTCGGCGCGACGGCGACCGCCGGCCGCCAGACGAACGCGCACAACCCCCGCCATGCGATGCACGGCGTACCGGTCAATTGCAAGCTCGACCACGGGGTCAAGCACGTCGTCTACCTGATCTTCGACAACGTCCACTTCCTGCGGGACAACCCGAACGTCCCGTCGGACCTCGAGCAGATGCCGCACCTGCTGAACTTCATCCGCGGCAACGGGACGCTGTTCACGAACGACCACACCGTCCTGATCTCGCACACGGCGAACGGGATCCTGACCGACCTCACCGGTCTCTACTCAGACCGCCACGGACAGCCGGTCGCGAACTCGTACCGGTACTTCCGCAACGACGGCTCGGGGCTGACGAACTCGTCGAGCTCGTTCAAGTACTGGACCGACCTGACCGACGACGTCAACGCGACTCCGACGGACCCGAACTTCAACATGGTCAACGGGGACAGCGGCACGCCGAAGAACACGCCGGCCCCTTGGGTGCCGTACACGCGTGCGGGCTGCGACTGGGGCGCGACTGCGCTCGCGAACGTCGTGCTCGAGAACACCGGGACCGGCCCCGCCGGCGACATGACGAAGGTGTTCGGCGCGAACTCGCCCGAGTGGAACGAGGCCGCCGCGTCGAACGCGGCCCCGCCCGGCACCGCCGCCCGGAACCTCGCGCAGACCGACTTCGTCGGCCTTGCGATCCACTGCACGAGCAACAAGCACAGCATCTGCCACGACAACGCCAACGCGAAGCCCGACCAGCTCCCGGACGAACCCGGCGGCTACGCGGGCTACCAGGGCGTCTTCGGCGGCAAGTACGTCAACCAGACGATCTGCCCGGCGAACCCGTCCAACTGCACGGACGCGACCGTCAACGGGCAGCTCGCGGTGAAGAAGCTCGACGGCACGCAGATCGCCGACCAGTTCGGCCAGCCGGGCTTCCCGGGCTTCGACGGCCTGTTCGCCTCGACCACGCTCTCCTACGTCGCGCAGATGCAGGAGGCGGGAATCCCGGTCACCTTCGGCTACATCTCGGACGCGCACGACCAGCACGGCGTCGCGGGCGAGATCCACGCCACCCGAGGGCCGGGTGAGGCCGACTACGTGCAGCAGCTGCACAACTACGACGTCGCCTTCGGCCAGTTCTTCGACCGGCTCGCGGCCGACGGCATCAACAAGCACAACACGCTGTTCGTGTTCGGCGTCGAGGAAGGCGACCACTTCGCCGGCGCGATCCCGACCCCGGCGGGCTGCGACGGCGTCACCACGCCTTGCTCGTACAGCCTGAAGGGCGAGGTCAACGGCAACCTGCAGGGCCTGCTCAAGACCCAGCAGGGCGTCACGACGCCGTTCACGATCCACTCAGACATGGCGCCGACGCTGTACCTGAACGGCAACCCGGCGCGCTCGTCGGCGACCGCACGCACCTTCGGCCGGGCCGTCGGGGCGCTGCGGGCGAACAACCCGTACACCGGCATCAACGAGAACATCACCGCCGCGCTGGCCGACCAGGTGGAGGAGAAGACGCTCCACATGGTCACCGCCGACCCGCAGCGGACGCCGAACCTGACGATGTTCGCGTTGCCGGACTACTTCCTGTTCGCCAGCTCCGCGCCATGCGACGAGGGCGGGGCGACACCGCCGTGCATCACGGTGCCGACCACCCCGCCGACGAACACGTTCGCGTGGAACCACGGCGGCATCCAGCCGGAGATCGCGACCACGTGGATGGGCATGGTCGGCCCGGGCGTCTCACACGAGGCGGACGACTCGACCACGTGGGCCGATCACAGCGACACGCGACCGACGATGCTCTCGCTGGTCGGCCTCGACGACCAGTACACCCACGACGGGTCGGTGCTCGCGGGCGACCTGCAGAAGCACGCGCTCCCGCACTCGGTGCGGCACCACCTGTCGACGTTCCTCGCGCTCCGCGACGCCTACAAGCAGCTGAACGCGCCCTTCGGCACGTTCGCGATGAGCACGCTGCAGGCGTCGACGCGGGCGATCAAGAGCGGCTCCGCTGCCGACGACAGCCGCTACAACTCGATCGAGGACCAGATCGCGACGTTGACGACGTCGCGCGACAACCTGGCCTCGCTGATCAAGGGCGCCCTCGACGCCGCGATGTTCTCCAACGCTGCCGTCAACGAAGGCCAGGCTCACGCCTGGATCGCGCAGGCGAACGCGTTGATCATCCAGGCGCAGGCGATGGCGGCCTCGACCTAAGGCGATCCACCTCGGAGGGCTCGAGCTCGCGCCACGCGCCGGGCTCGAGCCCTTCGAGCGTCAGGCCCGCGTAGCGGCTGCGGTGCAGGCGCGTGACCGGGTGGCCGACCGAGGCGAGCATGCGCTTCACCTGGTGCTTGCGGCCCTC
>Ga0081455_10007836_pt1 | contig 11182 bp, 15 predicted proteins | sample TabmetS3T2R1_FD_70207 | JGI IMG/M metagenome (GOLD analysis project Ga0081455, IMG submission 70207) | Tabebuia heterophylla rhizosphere microbial communities from the University of Puerto Rico - S3T2R1 | ecosystem: Host-associated > Plants > Roots > Rhizosphere ... | reverse complement strand
TCTGCTCGGCCATTCGCTGGGTTGCCTGATGGCGGCGCGCTTCACCGTGCGCCATCCCGATCGCGTGCGCTCGCTCAGCCTGTGCAGCATCGCTGCCGGCCAGGGCCTGCTGCCTGACGCGGAGCGGCGCAAGCTGCTCGACCAACGCATCGGCGATCTCACGACCCTTGGTGCATCAGAGATGGCACGCAAGCGAGGACCGCGCCTGGTCGCACCTGGCGCGTCGGACGAGGTGCGGCAACGGGTGATCGACACCATGGCCGCCGTTCGTCCCGACGGCTACGCGCAGGCCGCGCGCATGCTCTCGACCGGCGACATCAAGGCCGATGTCGTTTGCCTGCCAGCCAAGCTGCCCGTGCAGATCGTCTATGGCGATTCAGACGTGATCACGCCGCCCGCCAAGAACCAGGAAGTTGCGGCGTTGCGTCCCGATGCGCCGGTGACGGTCATACCCAACGCCGGCCACGCGCTCTACGTCGAGCAGCCGCAAGCCTTCAATTCGATCGTCACCCGTTTCCTCGCGACGACGCGCTCCTAGCGGACGAGCGATGCCGCCGTCCTTGCAATAAAAGGCCGCGGTCCGTTTGCCGGACCGCGGCCCTGGTTGCTCAAGCTGCCGCGATCTCTCCGAAGCGGCCGCGCTGGAAGTCGATCATCGCCTGCCGGATCTCCTCGTCGGTGTTCATGACGAAGGGACCGTACATGACCACCGGCTCGTCGATCGGCGCGCCGCTCAGGATCAGCAGCTTGGCGTCAGAGTTGGCTTCCAGCCTGACCTCGCCGCCGGTGCGGTCGAGCAGGGCGAACTCAGCCTCGCGCGCGATGGCATCGCCGTTCACCTGCACCGTGCCTTTCAGCACCACGATGGCGACGGTGTGGCCGTCGGGCAGGTCGAGCGACGTCTCGGCGTCGCGGCGCAGCCGCACGTCCCACAGGTCGATCGGTGTGAAGGTGTGCGCTGGCCCGCGATGGCCGTCGTAGTTGCCGGCGATGACCCGCAACGTGCCCGCACCACCCGGCAGCTCGACCGACGGGATGTCTCGGTCGATTAGCGACTGGTAGCCAGGTGCTGCGTTCTTGTCCTTGGCCGGCAGGTTGACCCAGAGCTGGACCATCTCCAGCGGCCCGCCCTTGCGCGTGAACGCGCCGGAGTGAAACTCCTCGTGCAGGATGCCGCTGGCCGCCGTCATCCACTGGACGTCGCCCGGACCGATGATGCCGCCCTTGCCGGTCGAATCCCGATGCTCGACCTCGCCCTGATAGACGATGGTGACCGTCTCGAAGCCACGATGCGGGTGCGTGCCGACGCCGCGCGGCTTGTCTGCCGGCGCGAAGTCCGTCGGACCCGCGTAGTCGAGCAGCAGGAAGGGGCTCACATGATCGCCATGGCTCATGTGGGAGAACAGCGAGCGCACGGGAAACCCGTCGCCGACCCAATGCTGGCGGGGAGCGCTGTAGATACCTAAAACCTTCCTCATGATGTTTCTCCTTCCTCGAGAGCGTCCGTGACCGGGCGTCTCGTTCGGAAGGGAAGGTAGGGTCGCGACAAAACTGGCAGTAGCCGGCGAGGGCGCACTACACTGTCCTGAAAACAGGACAATCGCCCCATGCAGGATCTCAACGACCTCCGCCTGTTCGTCGAGGTGGTGGAGCAGAACGGTTTCGCGGCCGCGGCGCGCAAGCTCGGCATGCCGCGTTCACGGCTCAGCCGGCGCATCGGCCTCTTGGAGCAGCGGCTCGGCGTGCGGCTGATCCATCGTTCGACGCGGCGCTTCGCCGTCACCGAGATCGGCCGCGAATACTACCGGCATTGCCTGGCGATGACGGTCGAAGCCGAGGCGGCGCAGGACGTCATCGATCGCATGCGCTCGGAGCCGCAAGGCATCGTGCGGGTGAGCTGCCCGTCGTCGGTGATCTATTTCCAGGTCGGCGAGATGATCGCCCGCTTCATGGCCGACTGTCCCAAGGTGGAGGTGCTGCTCGAGAGCACCAACCGCAGCGTCGACGTGATCCACGAGGGCTTCGACATCGCGATCCGGGTGCGCTTCCCGCCGCTCGACGACAGCGACCTCGTGATCCGCAAGCTCGCGGAAAGTCCGCAGCGGCTGGTCGCCAGCCCTTCCGTGCTGAAAGGATTCGCGCGCTCGCCCGTGCCGGCCGATCTCGCTGCCTTGCCGAGCCTCGGTTGGGATCCGGCAAAGCAGGTGCATGAATGGTGCCTCGACGGCCCCGGCGGGGCGACCGCCACTCTCCGCCACAAGCCGCGGCTCGTCACCGAGGACATGGTGGCGCTGCGTCTGGCGGCGCTGCGCGGCATCGGTGTCTGCCAGTTCCCGACCTTCATCGTGCAGGAGGACATGACGGCGGGACGGCTGGTCGATGTGCTGCCGGACTGGGCGCCCAAGGCCGGGATCATCCACGCGGCCTTTCCGACGCGGCGGGGCCTGTTGCCGTCAGTGCGCGCGCTGCTCGACTTCCTTGGCGACAGCTATTCTGCTCTCGATCGCAAGGAGGCCGATACCAAGAAGTGGGCTACAACCAGAGCCGCAGGCCGGCGACGAAGCGGATCTCGTTCGTAGGTTCGCCTGATGCGCGGGCATGGTCGGCGGTGCCGCCGTATTTGCCCTCGTAGGAGACGCCGATATAAGGCGCGAACTTGCGCGTGATCTCGTAACGCAGCCTGAGCCCCGCATCGAGGTCGGAGAGGCCGGCGCCGATCTCGCGCATGGGATCGTCCTGCGTATAGAAGTTCATCTCGATGCGGGGCTGCAGGATCAGCTTCTGGGTGAGGAGCAGGTCGTAGCTGCCCTCGAGCTTCGCAGCGAGCCGGCCATCGCCGCTGACATAGCCCGTTGCGGCGACGTGGAAGAAGAGCGGCGCCAAGCCTTCGATGCCGAACGCCGCCCAGCCGCGGCCCGGCTTGGAATCGAGGTCGTAGCGCGCGCCGACCTGGGCGTCGAAGTAGGTGGTGATGGCGCGGCTGAAGAAGATCTGCTGCTGGCTGTCGCCGAGGATGCCGTTGGTGAGCGTGCCCTCGCTCTTGAGCCAGACCCGGTTCTCGTCCGTGCCGGCCCACGCTTCGCCTTCCCAACGGAAGCTCTGCTCGCTGCCGAACCGGCCTTCGAGCTGGTCGAGCAGCGCATGATAGAAGACGTGCTGATCCATGACGGGTGCCCCAAACGGAGCGGCCGTTCCGGTATTCGCCGGCGAGGGTGGGGCATGGTCCATGTGCATCTGCGCGCGGGAAAGACCAGGAATACCGGCAACCAAAACGAGTGCCGCCAGCGCTGACGCAAAGCGCGCGCTCACGAGACCAGCACCGTGCGGAACATGCCCGCTTCCATGTGATAGAGCAGGTGGCAGTGGAACGCCCAGTGGCCGGGCGTGTCGGCGGTGAAGACGAAGCTCATGCGCTCGGCCGGCTTCACGTTGATCGTGTGCTTGAAGGGCAGGTGATCGCCCTGGCCGTTCTCGACCTCGAACAGGAAGCCATGCAGATGGATCGGATGCTCCATCATGGTGTCGTTGACCAGCACGAAGCGGATGCGCTCGCCCAGCGCCACGCGGATCGGACCGGCCTGCGAGAACTTCTTGCCGTCGAAGCCCCACAGGAAGCGCTCCATGTTACCGGTGAGATGGAATTCCAGCGCGCGCGTCGGCGGCGCCCGTTTATTGTTGGGCTTCAGCGCGCGCAGGTCGCGATAGGTGAGATTGCGCCGGCCGTTGCCGTCGAGCCCGATGCCCGCTTCGCCGAGCTTGTCCTTGGTTTCCATCGCGACGTTATCGACGCCGGGCTGGCCGGCCAGCGTCTTGGGATCGACGCCGTCGGCGTTGCTGGTCGGCACGTTGTCGCCGGGCTTCTTGTCATTTGAAGCGCCAGCCATCATCGCCATGTGCTTCTGATGCTCCTCCGGCGTCATCTTGCTCATGTCCATGCCGCTCATATCCATGCCGGACATGCTCTTGCTGCCCATGCTCTTCATGTCGTGGGCCATTCCCATATCGGCCATGGTGCGCAGTGGCCTCGGGTCCATCGGCGGGATCGCGGCCGCGAGCCCTTCGCGCAGCGCGAGCGTGCCACGGGCATAACCGCTGCGGTCCATTGCCTGGGCGAAGATGGTGCAGGCGTCCTGCCGCGGCGCCACGATGACGTCATAGGTCTCGGCGACGCCGATGCGGAACTCCTCGACCTCGACCGGCGCGACGTCCGATCCGTCGGCCTGCACCACCGTCATGGTGAGGCCCGGGATGCGCACGTCGAATGTCGTCATCGATGAGCCGTTGATGAAGCGCAGCCGCACTTTCTCGCCGCGTGTGAACAGGCCGGTCCAGTTTGAGGCCGGCGGCTGGCCGTTCATCAGGTAGGTGTAGGTGGCGCCCGTCACATCGGCGAGATCGGTCGGGCTCATGCGCATGCCGCCCCACATCAGGCGATCGTCGACCGCCGCGCCCACGCCGTCGCGCTGGGCGTCCTTGGCGAAAGTGCCGAGCGTGCGCCGGTTGTGATTGTAGTAGTCGCTCTGCTGCTTGAGGTTGGACATGACCGTCATCGGGTCCTCGTCGGTCCAGTCCGACAGCATCACGACGTGGTCGCGCTGGTAGCTGTAGGGCTCCCTGGCGCGCGGCTCGATGATCATCGGGCCGTAGAGACCGGTCTGCTCCTGCATGCCGCTGTGGCTGTGATACCAGTAGGTGCCGGCCTGCCGCACCGGAAAGCGATAGGTGAAGGTCTCGCCCGGCATGATGCCGCGGAAGGTGAGGCCGGGGACGCCGTCCATGGCGTTGGGCAGCAAGAGGCCGTGCCAATGGATCGAGGTCGATTCCTTCAGCCGGTTGGTGACGTTCAGCGTAGCGGTGTCGCCTTCGCGCAGGCGCAGGAGGGGCGCGGGCAGGGAACCATTGACCGTGGTCGCGGTGCGCGCGCGGCCCGTGAGATTGACCGGTGTCTCGCCGACCGTGAGATCGAAGCGGTCGCCCTGCAATATTGCCGGCGGCGCGGCAGCGTGCGCTTTTGCGCGCCCCAGCGCTGCGAGGCCCGTCGTTAGAGCAAATCCCTCGACGAACCGCCGGCGTCCGATCTTTCCAGTCATCACACCCTCCTGGTCCTGATACGCACGTCGGACGTCGATCCCTCTAGGGGGTGTATTCGCAAATTTCCGCTTTACTCCCCAAAGCCGCCTAGCAAGCGGGACGCTCATTAAGTCCGACATGGGCCAGAAGGCGACATGAACGGTTCACCGATCGCACAAAGCATCCGTCCCGCGAAGGGCGCTGGCCATCTGTTCCTTCCATGCCGGGTTGTGGGCCTTGAGGGGTGCCAGCACGTCGCCTGGCTGCCTTGCGACAGTGGCCATTTGTTGCGCAAGGCGGCGTGCCTCATCCCATTTTGCGAGCGCGGCATAACAGCAGACGAGGACTTCCAGACTGGTCCACCAATTCGGTCGCACCTGCAGGGCGCGTCCGGCTGCTTCGAGAGCCGCCTCCGCGCGTCCGGAGAAAAGACGCGCGAGCGCGAGAAAGTTGAACCAGGCGAAGTTTTGCGGATCGTATGGACTCAGTCGCAACCCATATTCCAGTGGTCCGATCGCTTCCGATGCGTGTCCGCCGAACAGGAGCGCCATTCCATGGACAAGGTGGCCCAATGCAAAGCTTGGGCTGATATCGATCGCTTTTCTCGCGGCGCTGATCGACTGCTCAAGCTGACCAGCGTACGCGCTGACGATTGCAAGCGCGTAGTGCGCATAGGGATTTCGTTCGTCGAGCTGAATCGCCTTCAACGCCGCTTCCATCCCCTCCTGTAGATCCGCAGCGGGATCGTCCGACCAGCCATATGCAACAAGGCCATTACTGACCCGGCCTAGCCACAGATGCCCCTCCGGCAGGTCCGGATCGAGCTTGGCAGCCTGGCGAAACAGTTCGCGGGCCTTCAGATGGTTCTCCCGGGTCACCTGATGAAAATGCCATGTGCCCCGCCTTACGGTGTCCCAGGCCGTGACGTTGCCGGTGTGCCGAGCGGCCGCTTGCGCGCCTTCCGTCTTGAGCAGCTCCGGTTCAATGGCGCCCGCTACGCGCTCAGCAATTTCATCCTGGATCGCAAACACCTCGGTCATTTCTAGGTCGTAGCGCTCTGCCCAGATGTGTTTGCCTGACGTGGCCTCGACAAGCTGCGCGGAAATCCGAATCTTCTGGCCGGACCTGCGCACGCTTCCTTCGATCAGATATTCCACGCCGAGTTCCTGCGCGATCTGCTTTGCGTCGAGGGACTTGTGCTTGTAGGCAAAACTCGAATTGCGTGCGATGACGAAAAGCCAGCGAAACCGCGTCAGGGCCGTGATGATATCTTCGGTGATGCCGTCGGCGAGATATTCCTGCTCCTTGTCGCCGCTCAGATTGTCGAAAGGCAGGGCTGCGATCGACGGTCGATGCTCACGCTCGGTCCCTGAGACCTTCGGCTCACCGATCCCTTCCATCGGTTCTATTGCCGAAAGTCCGACGAAGCGGTAGCCAACGCGCGGAATCGTCGCGATCCAGTCTCCGCCGTCGGTGGTAGGCCCCAATTGCTTCCTGAGCGCCGCGATCTGGACCGAGAGGTTGCTTTCCTCGACCGCTGTGTCGCCCCACGCGGCGCGCATCAATTCGGCCTTGGTCAGCACGCGACCGGTTGCGCCAAGCAGCGCTTCCAGCAACTGCAAGCCCTTGCTGCTGACGGCTATGGGCTGGCCTTCTCGAAGGAGCTTTCCGCGGCGCCTATCGAGGACAAATGGGCCGAAAGCGAAGTCCGTGGACATGCCGCAAGACTAGCGGGTTTTGCAAGATTTCGGAACATTTCGGCTTTGCATTCAGGACTTTTGGGCGCGGGCAGCCGAACTTATGTGCCCGTCTACCACCGGACAGGAGGTTTCGATGACGGTTTTTGAGGTTACCAGGAGCGACGACAAGCCGGTCGCGGCAACGCATAAGGGGTCGGTCGTCAAGGGCAGCGCGGGCTTCCGCTCGGAGCAAGGCAGCGATTACGAGCCCGGGGTAAGCGCAGAAGCGGTCGGCTCAAAGTCGCTCTGGCTCGGGATGATCACGCTGCCTCCCGGGAAGCGGACGCGGGCGCATGTGCACGAACATCATGAAACCGCCCTTTACATGCTCAACGGCGACGAAATGGAATTGTGGACCGGCGATCAACTTCAGTATCGCGACGTCGTGCGGCCGGGGGATTACATCTTCATTCCGGCGAACATGTTGCACGTCGCCGTGAACCGGGTCTCCAGCCTGCCGTATTCATCGGCTCGCGCAACGAAGCCACGGCGCAGGAAAGTGTCGTCATGCGGCCCGAAATGGACCGAATGGTGCCGTAAGAAGCTCGGTCAGGCCTGGACCAGGCAAGCGGAGGCTTTTCTTGAGGACTGGGGGTCGAAGCATCGCGACCGCCGCAACGGAGGGAGCTGACATGGCAAAGGGATATTGGATCGCTTTCTATCGCTCTATCTCGGACCCTGCCGCGGTAGCTGCGTATGCGAAACTCGCCAGACCGGCCGTCATCGCCCATGGCGGCCGGTACCTTGCTCGCGTCGATGCCGTTAAAGTCTATGACAAGGGATTGCCCAGCGCACCGTCGTCGACGGAGTTCGATAGTGTCGAACAGGCTATTGCTGCCCACGACAGCCCCGCCTATCAGGCGGCGCTCCAGGCGCTCGGCAACGCGTGCGAACGAGACGTGCGTATCGTCGGAGGAGACTGAAGGCTATTCATCCCATGAATCCACCGCCGGGCTCAAGACTGATACGGCCATATCCATGTTGGGTCAAAACCAGAAGTCCGACTTCCCTACTCTACGTTCGCTCTGCCCCAGAAATCAGCCGTCAACGGCTTCGGCTGCCAAGTCTGCTTCGGACCAGAACCAGACGCTCTGCCCCTCCCTCTTCCACTTCAGCTGAGGGCCAAGTGCAGACAAGATGACTTCCCTGCGCCCCACGGATAGTTTCTGCTATGCGCGATTAGGCCCGAGGGATCGACATGGACCAGTTCAAGTTCGTGCGCATTTACTCTGATGAGCTCGGCGACAGTCATTTCGACGAGCAGAACTTGGCGATGACGTTGACGGACCTCGCTCCCCCGGCTGATCCGCTACCGGTCTCGGCCCGGCAGGAGGCTTCGGGCTTCGTGGTAATTCAATTGCCCGTGGCTTGGGGCGGGGACGAGCCACATCCCTCTCCCGGTCGTCGGATGGTCTACTGCCTTTCGGGTAGTTTCCGGATCACTACAACCAACGGCGAGACCAGGTCATTCGGTCCTGGCGATGCTATAATGCTGACCGATACCACGGGTAAGGGGCATGTGACCAAAGTTACGTCATCTGTGCCAGTGACCTGTGTGATGATAGCCCTTGCTTAGACGTCGGTCGCGCGTTCGGATGTCCGCTTTGGGTCACCTGCAGATGTTCCCGGCTGCTGAGGCCATGTCTGCCCCACGGCTGGAAGCGGACAATAAGTACGCGGCCCATGCTGGCCGCCCTCAGGCCTCGAAATCCTCCGGAACGCTGCCGAAGGTTCGGAGCACCGTGATGCGGCCCTCCGGATAACCGACGCGCACGAAGGCAACGGCGCCGGCGTGGCCGAGCGTCCGCCAAAAACCCTGCGCGCGCTCGATCGCCGCTGCGGGGCTCGCGCATTTGATCGGCTCGCCCGGCGTAAGGTCGTGGCCTGCGAAGTCGAACGGCATGGCAATGAACTGCGTGATCTCGCTGATGGGCGTGCCTCCGGGATTTTCGCTTAGCCAACACCATCCGGCCGGCGCTGGCATTGAACTGGATCAATCAATCGACGCGCATCGTCGCCAGCCCCCGGAGGTGCGCAGGTCCGGCAGCGCTGCCATTTTCAAGGCGCGGGCCCTGGTGCCCCGGCTTAGGAACAAAGGACCGCCGCCCACGTCAAGTCAAATGCCAAGGGAGAGTTCACCATGGTTCGCGAAGGCCCTGCCGAACCACCGTCGCCGAATCTCGCCGAGACGACGCAAGGACGGCGCGCCCGTCCCTATGGCATGCTGGCGACGGCAGCCGCCGCCGCGCTGGCCGTCATCATCGTTGTCTGGTTCCTGCTGAGGTGACCGCGCGGCGCAGGAACCCTTTTTGCGTCACGGCTGTTTAATCTCCAGACCAAGGGAGATCACCATGCCCCGCGGAGACAAATCCAGTTACAGCGACAAGCAGAAGCGCCAGGCGGAACACATCGAAGAGGGTTATGAGCGCCGCGGCGTGCCCGAGCGCGAGGCCGAACGGCGCGCCTGGGCCACCGTCAACGCGGAAACCCATGGCGGCAAGAAGAGCGGCTCCGGCCGCGGCAAGAAGGAAAATCACGCGCCCGCGCGCAAGGGCGGCCGGCTCGGCGGCAAGGCTGCGGCGAAACGGCCTGCGGCTGCGCGGTCGCGCTCGGCGAAAAAGGCGGCGCGAACCCGCAAGCGCCGCGTAGCATGACGGGAGACAAGCATGGCCACCTGCGAAACCTGCGGCAATGACTACGACAAGGCCTTCAAGGTCGTCATGAAGGGCGAGACGCACACCTTCGACAGCTTTGAATGCGCCATCCATGCGCTGGCGCCGACCTGCAAGCATTGCGGAACGCGCATCGTCGGTCACGGGCTGGAGAGCGGCGGCGTGTTCTACTGCTGCGATCACTGCGCGCAGAAGGACGGCGTCAGGAAGTTGCGCGACCGCGTGTGAAATCTCAGTAGCGCGATGGCGGACCTTGCATGCCCTACGCCCTGTTCGACCGTGAAAGGCAAGTAGGAGCGGCCTTCGCCACCGAGGCCGATGTCTGGAAGCAGGCGCTTGCAGCAGGCCTGATCCATGACATTCCGGTGGCCGATCAGGCCGGCGGGCAGGTGCTGCCGGCCGGCTACCATGTCAGGCAGGTGCCGGCCGAGCAGGAATTCGATGCCAAGCCGGACTGGAAACTTCCGCGGGAGATTTCCTGAAGCCTCGCAGACAAGGCGATGCAATGGGTTGAGCGTAAGCGAAACCCATCATTGGAAGGGACGATGTAGAATGAGCTTTCGTTTCCACCTGGTCGGCCCGGGCCTGGAGCCGGAGCCGATCGGTCGTCCGGTCGACGATGGCGGCCAGGCGATCGCCTATGCGCAGCGGCTCGCGATCGATCTGGCGGAGGAACGGCAAGACCTGCTCGGCAAGAGTTACGCCATCGCTGTCACCGACGACACCGGCAAGGAATTTCATCGCGAGCATATCGACAGCGCGGAAAAGCACGCGTGACTGTGCCCGCGGGACGAGAGTAAAGGAAGGCCGCCACTGCCGCTGGCAGCGGCGGCCAAGTCTCGGGAGTAACTGGAACGGTCCGATCCGCCGGGGGAAATCAACGGATCGGGCCTTACCACTGAGGTTGTCGCTCGCGCGACTTGGGGCCAACGGAGCAGGACCGTCGTCGTTCCAAAGGTTGTCGCGGGTCAGCGGTCGAGATTCACATAAGTGAATCGGGTTTGCCACGATCGCGCGGCGGAACGTCTCGCGGGCCACTGTCGCGCTCCAGATAGCTGGCGTGAATGCTGACGGGATAGCTCGACCCGTCGAAGACAATGCGGATCGTTGTCTCGGATCGCCCGAACCCGACGACGACCGCCGTCGTGGCCCGATTGCGGCTCATCCGCTTCCGGCCCAGTTCGCTCAACCGCACCCGGTCGCCCTTCCGGTAGTATTCTTCTTCGGCTGACATCGCCGTTGCCTGCAGTATTTTGGTTATGTCGAATAACCCGGGTCAAAGGTTCGAAGCTATGAACCAGGTCACATTCTGAAAATCGGTTGGGTCGGAAAACGGCTCGCTTTGACGTTAGTCGCTTGAATCGCGAGGATGGACGGGGGGTGCGCAACTTATTTTTGATCGGCCGTGGCCCAGCGCAACGAATTCCGGGCAGCGGAAGGCCTAAGGATTGGCAAAGCCTCGTCCCCGGCTTGGTCGGCGAGAGGCGGCTGTTGCTAATTCAACACGACGGGCAAATCACTTCCGTTTTACGGAATCGTGTCAAGCCCTCAAAGCAAAAATATTCTGCTTTACCGTAATTCTGATTTACGGTATGTATCGCCTCGTCCTCGCCCGCTGAGGGACGTTTCGCGACCGTCACGATACGTAGGGTGCAGGAAGCGATGGCCGCGGCAATCTCAGGCGGAGCGGCTTGGTTTCCG